>Ga0194037_1002559_pt1 | contig 11933 bp, 10 predicted proteins | sample JunL306m_MetaG_FD_148653 | JGI IMG/M metagenome (GOLD analysis project Ga0194037, IMG submission 148653) | Anoxic zone freshwater microbial communities from boreal shield lake in IISD Experimental Lakes Area, Ontario, Canada - Jun2016-L304-6m | ecosystem: Environmental > Aquatic > Freshwater >...
GGCTTTTGCGAGATTCAATCGAGGGGGTAGAGGGCTGGACCATCATTGATTGTGGAATCAGCAATGCTGAGACAGAGGCTGCCTGGGAAACCATTTTTGCTTCTCAATTGTCAGGTTTGCCTATCTTACGAGTCATTGTGACCCATATGCATCCTGATCATGTGGGGCTAGCAAAATGGCTGTGCGAGCGGTGGCAAGCGCCCTTATGGATGTCCATGGCAGATTACTTAACCGCTCAGTGGCTAAGTAATAAAGAGGGGGGCGCAGCAATTGGCGCCAAAATGGGCAGCGGCGGATCGGCAGACCACCTTGAGCGACATGGCTTAAATTCCGCAGAAGACTTGGCATTAATTCGGGGCCGATCAGACTATTACAGCAGGATGGTGCCAGGAATGCCACCACGCTATCGGCGCTTAATGGAAGGCGATGTCATCACCATTGGCGGCCAACTTTGGCGGGTACAAATGGGGTATGGGCACGCCCCAGAACATGCCACCCTGTATTGCGCAAAATTAGGCGTCTTTATCTCAGGTGATATGGTTTTACCGCGCATCTCTACTAACATCAGCGTCTATGATGCTGATCCCGATGCAGACCCCTTGGGATTATTTTTACGTTCCTTGGCTTTATTTGCTCAATTGCCAGCAGACACCTTAGTTTTGCCCTCGCATGGCAAGCCGTTCACTGGCTTACATCTTCGCGTTCAGCAATTACAGGACCACCACGTTGATCGCTTGGCTGATACCATAAACGCATGTCACGAGCCAATTACAGCGCGAGACTTAGTGCCGATTTTATTTAAACGATCTTTAGATACCCATCAAATGACTTTTGCCATGGGCGAAGCAATTGCCCACTTGAATCATCTTTGGCGCCTGGGAAAGCTTACGCGGAAGGCTTCCGCCGGGGTTTGGCAGTTTTCCGTCTGCTAGTTCCCGCATCCCCTGCTGAGGTTGCAGCATTCGTTGCCGCCGCTGTTGCTGCTGTTGTTGCCTTACTCACATTAGCCATGGCAGCTTCCTGTGCCGAGCCCATCGCCTCGCCAAAAGAGCGCAGCGCTAAGAGGGTTGCTTGCTGAACTTCAAGGCCTTGAATGGTAGATTTTAAGACGTTTAAATTGAGATTTAACCAGTTTTCTACGCTTTTAAGATCTTTAATGCGTTTTTCAATTTCAGCAATATCAAGGCCCGCAAAAGCCCCATTAAATCCGCTGGCGGCCTTATTCATATCAGCGGTAAAAGGAAATTGCCCCGCATTTTGTCCGGCCACACCTTGTCCCCACATATTTTTCAACATCTCTAAGCTTTGATTAAATTCTGGGATGGTTCCAAACATAAATTCTCCATTTTGGCTAAAGATAAGTAATACCGATAAAATACGGGATTCTAAAGATTAATCCTCTTAACGCCACAATGCAATCAAATGGTTCGGCAGTGCCCGCTGTAAAAGTACCCACCTTGTTAGGTTCGGCAGGATATACGCGTGGCGCTCTGTTGCCCCAGCTTCTGCAAGAGCGAATTTTAATTTTAGATGGCGCGATGGGTACGATGATTCAGCAGCGCAAGCTTTCTGAAGCCGACTACCGCGGTTTGCCAGCGAGCGAGCGCTTTGCGCAGCATGCTAGTGATGTCAAGGGAAATAACGAGTTACTCGTATTAACGCAGCCCCAAATTATTCGGGACATTCATGATCAATATTTAGCGGCTGGTGCCGATATTATTGAAACGAATACCTTTGGAGCTACGTCGGTGGCGCAAGACGATTACCGCATGCCCGAGTTAGCCCGCGAAATGAATGAGCAAGCGGCACGCATTGCCCACGAGGCTTGTTTAGCCTATAGCACAGCAGACAAGCCGCGCTTTGCGGCGGGCGCAATTGGGCCAACCCCCAAAACAGCAAGTATTTCTCCCGAAGTGAATGACCCAGGTGCGCGTAATGTGACCTTTGATATTTTACGTAAAGCCTATCGCGAACAAATTGAAGGTTTGTTCGCTGGCGGTGTCGATTTATTTTTAGTCGAAACTATTTTTGATACTTTAAATGCGAAGGCGGCATTATTTGCCCTTGATGAATTTTTTGAAGAGACCGGCGAGCTTTTGCCAGTCATGATTTCAGGCACCGTCACCGATGCCTCGGGGCGTATTTTATCGGGCCAGACTGTCGAGGCATTTTGGAATAGTTTGCGCCACATAAAGCCCCTTACTTTCGGCCTTAATTGTGCTTTAGGGGCAGCTTTAATGCGCCCCTATATTGCTGAGTTAGCGCGGGTTTGCGATACGGCGATCTCCTGCTATCCGAATGCCGGCTTACCTAATCCGATGAGTGACACAGGTTTTGATGAAACCCCCGAAATTACATCTGCTTTAATTGATGGGTTTGCAGTCGATGGTTTGGTCAATTTGGTCGGCGGGTGTTGTGGCACAACACCAGAGCATATTCGGGCAATTGCGACAGCAGTAGCGCGGCGTAAACCGAGAGCCTTTTACCGTGAAAATGCTGCTGAGGCGTTGGCATGAGCGACCTTAAGGCGATGCGGCTGGCTGGCCTAGAGCCCTGCAATATTACCCCCGCAGTAGGTTTCGTAAATATCGGTGAGCGCACCAATGTAACTGGTTCAAAAGCCTTCGCGCGCATGATTTTGAATAATCAATTTGATGACGCCTTGGCAGTCGCCCGTCAACAAGTTGAAAATGGTGCGCAGATAATTGATATCAACATGGATGAGGCGATGTTGGATTCCGAGGCGGCAATGACACGCTTTTTGAATTTAATTGCCTCAGAACCGGATATTGCTAGAGTACCGATCATGCTCGATTCGTCAAAATGGACGGTCATTGAAGCGGGCCTTAAGTGCGTACAAGGTAAGTCCATCGTTAATTCAATTTCGCTTAAGGAAGGCGAAGACGCATTTCGTAAGCAAGCCCGTTTAGTTAAGCGTTATGGCGCTGCTACTGTGGTGATGGCTTTTGATGAACAAGGGCAGGCAGATACTTTTAAGCGTAAAACAGAAATTTGCCAACGTTGCTACGACTTGTTGGTCGGTGAGATGGGTTTTCCTGCGGAAGATATTATTTTTGATCCCAATATTTTTGCGATCGCCACTGGCATCGAAGAGCATGACAATTATGCCGTTGATTTTATTAATGCTACTCGCTGGATAAAAGCCAATTTACCTGGCGCAAAAGTCAGCGGCGGGGTTTCTAATGTCAGTTTTTCTTTCCGCGGCAATGATCGTGTACGCGAAGCCATTCATACCGTATTTCTCTATCATGCCATTCAAGCGGGTATGGACATGGCGATTGTCAATGCCGGGCAACTCGGTGTTTATGCCGATCTTGATCCCGAATTGCTCGAACGCGTTGAAGATGTAGTACTTAACCGCTTTAAAGAAAAAGACGGCCAAACCCCTACTGAACGTTTGTTAGCGATTGCTGCAACATTTAAAGGTGATGCCAGTAAGCAAGTAGAGAATTTAGTCTGGCGAGAGGCGCCAGTACGCGAACGTTTAACGCATGCCTTAGTACACGGCATCACCACATTTATTGTCGAAGATACCGAAACGCTGCGCGCTGAAATTATGGGTTCTGGCGGTAGACCCATCGAGGTCATTGAAGGTCCTCTAATGGATGGCATGAATGTGGTTGGTGATTTATTTGGCGCAGGAAAAATGTTTTTACCGCAAGTAGTTAAAAGCGCGCGCGTTATGAAGCAGGCAGTAGCTGTTTTAATTCCCTATATCGAAGAAGAAAAACGCTTACATATTGCCGGCGGGGGAGAGGCCAAGGCTAAAGGCAAAATTGTCATGGCGACAGTCAAAGGCGATGTGCACGACATTGGTAAAAATATTGTTACTGTAGTTCTGCAATGTAATAACTTTGATGTGATCAATATGGGTGTGATGGTGCCTTGCGCCGAAATTTTAAAGAAGGCCAAAGAAGAGCAGGCCGATATTGTGGGGCTTTCGGGTTTGATTACGCCGTCTCTCGAAGAGATGACTTACGTCGCCCAAGAAATGCAACGTGATACCTATTTTCGCGACCGTTTACTACCATTAATGATTGGGGGCGCAACCACTTCACGGGTGCATACTGCCGTCAAAATTGCACCGCATTATGTTGGCCCAGTAGTCTATGTGCCCGATGCCTCGCGCTCAGTTTCGGTAGCATCAAGTTTGCTTTCCGATGATGGCGCAAAAAAATTCATTACAGAATTACAGGAAGACTACGTTCGCATTCGTGAGCAGCACGCGAATAAGCGCAAAACACCTTTAATCTCTTTAGAGGCAGCACGCAATAATCGGGAGCGGATTGATTGGCAAAATTGGGTGCCACACAAACCTAAATTTATTGGTAGGCGGCTCTTTAAAAATTACTCTCTTGCTGAGATAGCCCCCTTTATTGACTGGACCCCCTTTTTTCAAACTTGGGATTTGGCAGGCAAGTTTCCAGCAATATTGGACGATGAAGTTGTTGGCGTAGAGGCGCGCAAAGTATTTGCAGATGCGCAGGCAATGTTGGAAAAATTAATTAAAGGCCAATGGTTGCAGGCAGATGGCGTAATGGCTTTTTATCCTGCCAACACGGTTGGCGACGATATCGTTTTATATACTGATGAAGCGCGCAATCATCCGTTATTTGTTTGGCATAACTTGCGGCAACAGAGCGAACGCCCCGTAGTCGATGGTCAACGGCGCCCGAATCGCAGCTTAGCGGACTACGTCGCGCCTCATGCCACCGGCATTGCTGATTATGTGGGTTGTTTTGCGGTGACTACAGGCCACGGAGTCGAGAAAAAAGTGGCCCAATTTCAAGCGCAACATGATGATTACAGCGCGATTATGCTCAAGGCTCTAGCTGATCGTTTGGCCGAGGCATTCGCGGAATTAATGCATTGGCGCGCACGGACGGATTTATGGGGTTACGCGACGGCCGAACAACTAAGTAATGAGCAAATGATTGCTGAGCAGTACCAAGGTATTCGTCCTGCACCGGGTTACCCTGCTTGTCCTGCCCACGAAGTTAAGTTAGATTTATTGCGCGTACTGGGCTCAGAAGATATTGGCATGACCTTAACATCATCGTTCGCGATGGATCCAGCTTCGAGCGTCAGCGGCTTTTATTTAGGGCATCCCGATGCCCGCTATTTCAATGTGGGCAAAGTGGGGCAAGACCAATTAGTCGATTTGGCGAAAAGACGCAATGAAACGATTGAAGTGGTGCAACGCTCCTTAGCAAGTCAATTCGATTAGCGGCACGTTGAACTAGTCGAGCAGTAATTTTTTAGATGTCCCACACAATCGGTTCAGCTGCTGTCGCCGCCTGCTTCATGAGTTCCAAAAATGGAAAGGCCCGCCTTCCAAGTGGGTCACCCTTTGGCGCCGTTCGACTAGCGCTGCTAGCCTCCAGTGACTCCAGTTGGGGTTTAGATTGCGATTGACGTTGTTGTTGTTGGTCTTGAATAATAGCGCCTTCAAGCAGCAAAATTAGATTCGGCAGTTCGGCAGCGGTAAGAATGCCGCGTTGCGCTAGCGGCTTCCCCAAGATAGTAAAAATTCGTTCAGTGAGATCACTTAACATGATCACCTCGGGACCGGCTTTAGAATGAAAATGGTAAATCATCTGTCGAGCTTACCACCAGCGCCTGATAAACTCATTAATCTATGTTGATAACCCAAAAGAACCAATTAATTCAGCTCTTAAGCGAGGCTTTAAAACAGACAGCACTCGCTCACAATTTGTCGCCAACTGACTTACCAGTGCCCCAGCTCGAACGGCCAAAGTCGATTGATCATGGTGATGTGGCCTGTAATATTGCCTTGCAGGTAGCAAAGCTCTGGCAACTTAAACCGCGTGATTTAGCGCAAACATTAATTGGTCATTTGACAGCCCAAGCCAATTATGCCGACCTCATTGCTTCCACTGAAGTTGCTGGGCCTGGTTTTATTAATTTTCGGCTGACCAATCAAGCTAAAACAGCTGTCATCAAAGCGATCTTAGTTGAGCAAGCGCGCTTTGGCTTGGTGAATGTAGCACCGCCAGCGGCGAATGCAAAGCCAGCAAAAGTGATGATTGAATTTGTTTCTGCTAATCCTACTGGGCCATTACATGTTGGGCATGGACGACAGGCAGCATTAGGAGATGCCATTGCTAATTTACTCAGCACACAAGGGCTTGCAGTGCATCGCGAGTTTTATTACAACGATGCAGGTGTACAAATTGCCAACTTAGCACTTTCAGTTCAGGCCCGCTTAAGCGGGCTTAAGCCAGGCGACAGTGCATGGCCAGAGCTAGCTTATAACGGTGAGTATATTGCCGATATTGCAACCGCATATCGCGCTTTACCAGAGCATCCGTCAGAGACTGATCTTGAATCCATTCGGCAATTTGCGGTTGCTTATTTACGGGCAGAACAAGATCTCGATTTAACTATTTTCGGGGTGCAATTTGATCAGTACTACTTAGAGTCTTCCTTGTATGCTGATGGGAGCGTAGCGCAAATTGTCGCTGACTTAGAGGGTGCAGGTAAAACCTATGAAGCGGATGGTGCTTTGTGGCTTAAAACAACTACAGATGGCGACGATAAAGATCGGGTGATGCGTAAATCTGACGGCAGCTATACCTATTTTGTACCCGATGTTGCCTACCATGCGAGTAAATGGCAGCGGGGCTATCAGCAGGTCATTAACATTCAGGGTAGCGATCACCACGGCACCATCATGCGCGTCCGCGCAGGTTTGCAGGGGGTGGCACAGCAACGTCAGTGGACCATTCCCAGCACTTATCCAGCCTATGTTTTGCATAAGATGGTAACGGTGATGCGCAATGGCGAAGTCGTGAAATTATCGAAACGAGCTGGATCTTATGTCACAGTGCGCGATTTAATTGAATGGTCAGGCGGCATTCATGACGCCATGACACCAGGGGAGCGTGAACTAGCCTTACAACGCGGCCGTGATGCCGTGCGCTTCTTTCTAATTTCGCGCAAAGCCGATACCGAGTTTATTTTTGATGTTGATTTAGCATTACAACAGAACGACGAAAACCCAGTTTTTTATGTCCAGTATGCCCACGCCCGAATTTGCTCCATTCTGGCGCAGTGGCATGGTGCGACTGCTGATTTAGCTAAGGCAAACTTTAGCCTATTGAGCAGTAAGGCTGCCGATCATTTGTTGCGCCGCTTAGCTGAATACCCAGAATTACTCGCTACTGCCGCGGCAGATTTAGCCCCCCATGCGCTCGCCTTTTATTTACGCGATTTAGCGGGCGATTTTCATACCTTTTACAATGCAGATCGTGTCTTAGTAGACGATAGCGAATTAAAAAATGCGCGCCTAGCTTTGTTAGCGGCGACCCGTCAGGTAATTCAAAATGGCTTAGCTATTTTAGGGGTATCAGCCCCCAGCAAAATGTAAGATGAGGGGATGAAAGTGAAATCGACGAGAGAGTTTGGCGGCACCATACTAGGCTTAATTCTAGGACTAACAATCGGACTAGCTTTAGCTCTAGGGGTAGCTTTTTATTTATCCAAAACGCCGCCACAAGAAAAGCCAGGAATTCGTGCACCCAATTTACCCTTGACGATTAAGCCGGTTGTGCCGGTTGAAGAAGAGGGCGCTTCGGGTACACCTCCTCCATTAGACTTAAATAAGCCCTTACAGGGAAAAAAACAAGCAACTAATGCAGAGGCTAGTTCGGACCCCATTCGCGATATAGCTAATGGCAAAAAACCCGAGCAAAAATCGACTGAAACCAAATCTACAGAAGCAACTTTTTTTATCCAAGTAGGCGCTTATAGCAAACAAGCAGAGGCCGATGCCCAAAAGGCAAACTTGGCGATGCAGGGAATTCAAGCGCAAATGAGTGAGGCAACAGTGGATGGCAATGTTGTCTGGCGAGTTCGCATTGGCCCCTTCGCCACTGCTGAAGAGACTAAACCCATTACCAATAAATTAAGCGGGCTTGGCATTAAACCCACTATTATTCGAGCAAATAAATCATGATTTCATCCTTATCTTTTTTTCGTCAACTTTGCGTTCTAGCGATAACAGCAGTCTTTTGTTTTTTACCCTTAGGGCAAATTACTGCGCAAACGATAGGCAATCAAAAAATTCAAGAGGGTATTGATTACCGAATTTCACCCGCGCCCCAGCCAGTCGAAAACAAAAATAAAGTTGAGGTAATTGAATTTTTTTGGTACGGTTGCCCACATTGCTTTGAGTTTGAGCCTGAACTTGGAGCTTGGGCTAGTCGCCAAGGCAAAGATGTCGTATTTAAGCGTATACCAGTTGCATTTAGAGATGATCTTTTGGTGCATAGCCAATTATTTTTTACCCTCGAAGCAATGGGCAAAGGTGACGCCTTAAATAACAAGGTGATGACAGCCATTCACAAAGAAAATAAACGGCTTCTAACAGAAAACGATATTGCCGATTGGGCAGTGAGTCAAGGCCTTGATCGCAATACTTTTCTCACCACGTTTCGTTCATTTGCCACCGTATCAAAAGCGCGAAACGCAAATCAACAATCGACCACCTATCGAATTGAAGGTGTACCAACGGTCATTATTCAGGGGCGTTATGTCACTTCACCTTCGATCGCGGGTACTAAAGCTAAAGCGATTCAAACGATGGACTATTTAGTCGACAAGGTTCGTAAAGAAAAGTACAAGTAGAGCTTGCGTTTGGACGAAGTTAAATTTTGACAAAGTTACGCAAAATCCAAAAGTAAATTGGATATGGCAGGATGCGTAAGAATTTTAAAAATCGTGAAAAACGCTTAGGAAAGTGAATATCAAATTCACCTGCTTGTATGCCAGCTAAGATTTCTTGCGCTGCTTTTTCTGGGCTGATGAGCGCGGGCATCGCAAAATCATTTTTGGCGGTTGCTGGAGTTGCGACAAAACCCGGTGAAATCATGTGGACACTTAATCCGCGAGGCTGTAAATCATAAAATAAAATTTCACAAAAATTAATCATCGCCGCTTTACTTGGGCCATAAGCAAGCGCCTTAGGTAAGCCGCTATAGCCGGCAACACTACCTACAATGGCAATATGCCCAGAATGTTGTTTAAGCATATCGGGAAGTACTGCCGCAACAGCGCGCATGGGGCCAAGTACATTCGCATCGATCGTTTGTTCGGCTGCTGCAAGCGCAAAATTATCGGCACGTAGCGGAATATAAATTCCCGAAACAAATAGCAATAAATCAAGCCCTTGCCAATCATGAGTAATGGTTTGGTAGGCGAGATCAATTTGGCTTGCTACCGTTACGTCTAAGGGTAAGCTCAAACATTGATGATCTTCGCCCAAGGCACAAAGGGCCTCAAGGCGCTCTAATCGTCGCCCCGATAAGGCAACTTTTGCCCCTGCCGTAATGAGCGCTTTTGCGCATGCCTCACCAATTCCGCTGGTAGCGCCAATCACCCAGACACGCAGGCCTAAATATTGAGAAACGCCGGGTTGCTGCATACTCATTGCAAATATTTTTTAGTTGGCCGGTGGCTTAAAGTAAATTGCACTACATCAATGTTTTGCTCTGAAAAGCCGGCAGCACAATACATTAAGTAAAAATTCCATAAGCGAATAAAGGCCTCATCAAAGCCGAGTTGCCTTACCTCGGGTAATTTAGCGTTAAATTGCTCAAACCAGATCTCTAATGTTTTTGCGTAATCTTTGCCAAAAGAAAGTTCGCCATCAATTTGTAATCCCGCCAGGTTTGCTTGGATAATAAAAGCGTCGCGGGATGGCAACATACCGCCAGGGAAAACGTATTGCTGAATGAAGTCAGTGCTATTACGATAGCGCTCAAATAATTCAACAGCAATCACAATAGTTTGTACACAGGCCTTCCCATTGGGTTTTAGGCAGGCTGCAATACTTTGAAAATATTCGGGCCAATGACTTTCGCCAACCGCTTCAAACATCTCAATAGAAGCAATGCCATCAAACTGGTCATGGCAATCGCGATAATCTTGTAAGCGCACACTGTGAGTGATAGGATGATGACGCGTTTGATTAGCTTTGAGTGTTGGGTCATGAGCAAGCTTCGCAATGCGCTCAAGCGCAAACTTCGCTTGTTCAGTTGAAAGAGTAAGCCCAGTGATGTTCAGACCCGCACGGGTAGCGACCTCCATAAAACCGCCCCAGCCACAACCAATTTCAAGTACGCTATCACCCGCTTTGCATTCGAGTGAATTAAGGATGTGCTGATATTTTGCATTTTGTGCTTGAGCTAACGATGATTGGTCAGAAGATGCAAAAAATCCACTCGAATAGGACATTGTTTCATCTAGCCAGAGGCTGTAAAAATCATTGCCCAAGTCATAATGGGCATGGATATTTTTGCGGCTACCGGCTTTCGAGTTTCGTCTTAGCCAATGTTTGAGTCGGTAGGCTAGCGATCCGGCCCAACTGCCATAAATGGCTTTTTCTAAAATAGTCCGATTACGTATTGCCAATTCAAGTAGTAGCTTAAGGTTGGGGGTCTCCCATTTACCGCGAATATAGCTTTCAGCAAAACCGATATCCCCATGCCGCAAGACATCTCTAAATAGACTCCAATCAAGCACATGAATTTCAGCATGGAGAGGAGCAGTTGGATTCCCAAAATATTGAATTTCACCATTTGGTAGTCCAATGGAGAGATGGCCAGCGCTTAAATGCCCAAGCATTTTTAAGATGGTTTTAGCAGCTAGTGGAATATTGCGATAGCCAGCAGTATCAGTTGCTGCTTTAGAGAAATTTAGCTTTGCTAGTAAAGGCTGTCCAGGTCGATTCATCGGGTTACTTCAAATTCAGGTGGTTGGGGTTTTGAGTGAAAGGGTACGCCTTTAAGCCACAGTTTAATCGCTTGCCAATGAATGCGGACAATCACTCCGATACTCATTAAAGGATAACTCAAGATTGCCAAGTATAAATTGCGCCGATTTAAGGGTCGTTCAGTACCGCTAATACTAGTATTGATGAGGGGTTGGTTGTCCTCAAGTAACTCAATGCGATAAAGGGTGCGATTTTTTGCCTGGCTATCTTCAGAAAATAGAAAGCGGAAATGATAATCACCCTGTACTTCGCAAAATGGTGACACATGAAAAACTTTGCGGCTCGCCAAAGTCTCACCAGAGCGAATTGACTCTCCTGAATCTTTAGCTAGTAAATAACAGTGACGCTCACCAAAGGTATTATTGACTTCGGCCACAATTGCACGTACTTCGCCATTAGAGCGGGTACAAATCCAAAAGCTGACTGGATTAAAGGTATAACCCAATACTCGCGGAAAAGTTTGTAGCCAAATTTCTCCATCAACGCCATCAATCTGATATTGAGTTAAGAGCGCCTCTATCCAGGCGAGGGAATTTACTTCGCCTTGGCCATGATCTCTATCATAAAAAGAAATCAAGCGAAATTGATTGTCACCCAAGCCATGGCGGCTTAATAGCCGTGGGTCAGCTTGACGTAAGCGCAGGGGAATTTTGAGGGTAAAAACACGGTAGCCAAATGAATTGTGTTTAGGTCGAAAACGCGTGTGCTTCACTACGCCGAAAGTGAGTTGAGCTTCTTTCATCTGTCCGAATCGCTTAAACAGTGCGCTGAAATTGCGCAGGTAAGGTAAGCGAATGAAGACGCTCAAGTAAATCAGCTGCCACTAACTCACCAGAACGCAAGCCATCTTCATGAAAGCCGTAGCCTGTCCAAGCGCCGCAATACCAGACTGATGATTTACCCTGCATCAAGGCTAGATCATATTGCGCTTGTAAAGCGCTAGCGTCGAAAATAGGGTGAGCATAGTGAATCACCGCATGTATGGTTTCTGGTTTAGGTTCCCGGAGCGGATTTAAGCTCACCAGAATTGGTATTTGCTCGAGTTCTGCTGGCAACGGTTGGAGTTTGTTAATTAAATAATTAACGCTAACAGCTGCCGCTTGATTTGCCGATTGAG
>Ga0194037_1002562_pt1 | contig 11923 bp, 1 predicted proteins | sample JunL306m_MetaG_FD_148653 | JGI IMG/M metagenome (GOLD analysis project Ga0194037, IMG submission 148653) | Anoxic zone freshwater microbial communities from boreal shield lake in IISD Experimental Lakes Area, Ontario, Canada - Jun2016-L304-6m | ecosystem: Environmental > Aquatic > Freshwater >...
GGATTATTCTTATCCGCATAAAAATTATTAAGTGCTACTGCCTGATACATCTCCTGCAAATTTGTGATAGCCTTAATAGGATGTAAAACCAACTGAAAATAAGCATCTCGATAACTTTTGGGAATAGCTTTTTCAACATTTTCCGCATCTTTTAAAAGCACTTCACCTTCGTTGACAACATTAGCAAACTCATTATAATTTACGATACTATAAGTATTAGCATCCAACAATTCTGGTTTTTTCCTAGATGCCACCATTGCATAACGCCTCATAATATCTCCAATTTCATGAGCATATTGTTTTCCAAATTGATCAGCAGCCCAATTGACATAGTATTCTCTTATATTATTTTCATTAATTTTAGTTGGATTCCAAGAATAATCCATAAAAAAAGAAATAGGAAATTCCATTGGCTTTATATCCCCCACATTCACAATCCAAATTTGCTTTGCATCATATTCCCAAGCCAAATGCATCTGTTCCCAAACACGGGCAATATTATTGGTATTAATCCATTTATAATTGCGGGGATCTCCTACATAATCAAAATGATAATAAATACCATATCCTCCATCTCTCTTCTTCTCCGCAATGTTTGGCAGCTTTCTCAAATTGCCCCAATTATCGTCACTTAGTAGTAAAGTAATATCATCGGGTACTCTCATTCCTTTGTCATAATAATCTTGTACTTCTTTGTACAAAGCCCATATTTGAGGAGTTTTTTCAGCAGGCTTTTTAGTTACTTCTTCTATTATTTTCCGTTGGTCACCCACAATTCGTTCTAAAAGAGGAATGGCAGTACCTTCTGTCATCGGCATATCACCATCCCCTCTCATTCCCATTGTAATTATACTTTCATGGTTACCCATGCTTTCAATTCCTTTTTTCCAAAACTGTTTTAAATTATCTGCATTCGCCTCGTAATTCCAAGTTCCTTTTCCAAATCGCTTCCATTCCTTTTGGGCTCTTAACATTGGTTCATGATGTGAAGTTCCCATCACAATTCCCCACTCTTGAGCCAATTCAGGATTCAATTTATCATCATCATTAAATGCATTATTCCACATGGCAGGCCATAGATAATTAGCCTTTAGTCTTAAAAGCAATTCGAACACTTTTTCATAGAAATTGTGATTAAGTCCATTAAAATTCTCCTTTGCCCATCTGCTCAAACAGGGAGCCTCGTCATTTATAAAGAAACCACGATATTTTACTTGAGGTGCATCAAAAAAAGGTTGATTGACATTGACAAAGATTTCTTTTTTCATTTTAACAGGTACATCTGCACACCAATACCAAGGTGAAACGCCCATTTGTTTAGAAATTTCCATCGTTCCATAAGCGGCCCCCCTACGATCGCTCCCTGCAATTACTAATGCCTGACTTACTCCCTTAAAGGGATTCTTTACAATCTGTATTTGATACCCCTCCCACTTATCTTTCAAGCTATCTAAACTAATTTTTTTATCAGCAACCAATTGTTGAATAAAGCTTGATTGACCAATCGTTCCAATGATAATTACATTACCTGAATTAGATAGTGATGTTTTAATAGCAACCTTTTTACCACTAACCCTATCAATATCATCCCTCAATAATTGTCCTGCTTTTTGTACAAGAATATCTTCATGTGCATCAGTGATAATCGTAGTCAAATCCTTATGATTAACTATTGCGAAAGCCCCTTCCTCATTTTTGTCCTTGATAGTCATTTGTGAAAATGAACTTTGTAATAAAATCAGATTGATTGCTAACAGGTATAAAAATTTCTTATAAATCATTTTCCAAACCTCAGTTAAATTGTTCATTAAAAAGTCTAAGAATATTGTAAGCATAAGTTATTGGTCGTAGTCAAAAAACATAATGAAGTTCAATATAATTTGCTGTAATTATTCTTATCACATTCCTAAGAAGTTATTAGACTACGTTTCATAGTAAAAGATGCATAACCAACACCACATAATAAAAACACGAAACTCATTTCTCCATCAAATGGAACTATAGGTGAGCCATCACCTGCAGGAGCAGCTCCTACTCCAGGACCTCCAATACCAGGATCATCGGCTGGAGTTTGTGCATTTAGGGAACTATTTAGGCAGCAACTGATGAATAATATTATTAGGGATAATCCAATCCGCTTTGTCATTGTTTGCATTTTATGTTATTTTACTTATTTAATTTATTAAATTCTACTAAAAGACCTATTACTTGTGCGAAATGTATTAACTAATACTAATTCAATGGGAGAAAAAAATCAACATTCAAACGAATAAAATGATTTGCACCAACACCTTACTCTTGATTGAAGCAAATCATCTCATTTGCACCAAAACACTACTCTGTTTCGCAGCAAATCATTTCATTTGCTTCAATACACTACTCTGTTTCGCAGCAAATCATTTCATTTGCTCCAATACACTACTCTGTTTCGCAGCAAATCATCTCATTTGTTTCAAAACACTACTCTGTTTCGCAGCAAATCATCTCATTTGTTTCAAAACACAACTCTGTTTTGTAGCAAATCATTTATTTGTGTTTAAAGAACTCTTCTGTTTTGATAAAACCAAGGACGCTGCCCGCTAAACACTCAAACGCAGGCAGCATCCTATTTGGCCTCTCTCTCTTTTCAATTACGAATTATCAATTACGAATTACGAGTTATTGAACTGATAAATTTGATTGATAAACCTTTTCCTTCGTATCGACCGAACTTATCGTCACAGTGTAAACTCCAGATGCAATTATTGTATTGATACTTATTGCATGAGTTCCATTTCCACCTGAATGATTGATAGCTTGTTCAGTCACCTTTTGTCCCAATACATTTGTGATACTGACTACATACTTTCCAGTAGATACATTATTAAATTGTACGTTCAATTTCATTCCTATCAACGGATTCGGATATAGCGTAATTCCTAATTTGTAATTCGTAATTACCTTAGCGATATTACTGTAGGCAATTGTTCCGTCTGTGCTTACTGCCTTGATGCGGTAGTAGGATTTGGTTGCAACCACGTCTTTGTCAGTAGCAAAATAGCTTGCTGTTGCTATATTCTTCGCAGACTCCTCTCCTATCTTAGAGAAACTCGAACCATCAATAGATTTCTCCACTTCAAACTTAGTAACACCATTTTCTCCAATAGTATTCCACTTGATTGTAGCTACATTACCATTTGCTGTGGCAGTTGCTACAATACTATTTACAGACAATGTTGTTGGTTTGAAAATGATGCTAAACCTGCTTTGATAAGTTGCAGCAACTTTTGCATCTGCGGTGAAGACAATCGTATCAATTCCACTTGAAAGTGCAATTGTCTTATTCGTGTAAGCATCCTTAATATATGGAGCCACTCCATTTCTTGCGAAGTCACTTGAATTAATCACCAATTGATAGTTTATACCACTTAATTCTCCAAGTCCAATTGAAAGAACATCAGCAGTTGTTGCATACAATCTACCATCAATACTTAGGCTCTTTCCACTTTCAACTATTGATAAGTTATCAGTCGCATTACTCATTTTTCCTGCATCTTCTCTACCAATTCCATTGCTGAATTGACTTCCGAATACAGCCACAGCAGCATCCATCTTCCTATAACTTGAACCTGAAAGTTTCATTAAATTGAAGGACAAACCACTGTTCGAAGTCGTTGTACCAAATACTCCTGTTTTAGCAGAAGAAAGAATAGATTTATCTGCCTCTGTAATTGTCAAAGTAGGTGCACCTAAAGAAGTGTCTTTAATCAAGAAGCCTTGACCTGCTTGAATGAACTCTCCATTACTACTATGTCCCCACTTAGTAGATACATCACTTACTGCATTATAAACCACCCATGCACCTGTAGAACCTATAGTTGGGTCCAAATAATAATAATAAGGGTGTATGTTAGTCAAACCACTGATAGCGATATGCTTGAAATCAATAGGACATGCATAAGGATTTGCAATGTAAGTATAGCTATTATCGGCAGGATTCAAACCAAAAGCTGCACTATTATAAGTACCACCTGTTACTGCATTTGTAACTCCTGTTCTGCTAAAGACAACATTACCTGTAATCAAACTACCTGAAGCTCTCAAAGCAGTTGAATTGTTCATTGCCAAAACCAATGGTCCTGCAAGCGCCATGACAGGAGTCGTATCCAAATCAAAACTTCTGTCTCCTCTTACCAAAACACGATAGGATTGATAAGGATTCAATAATTCGTTCCTTGTATTCTTGACAGTATCCCATCCTGCTTTGTAGTAGAATGCAGAAGGACTTCCGGTTAATGAATGGTCGAGACCTGTTGTAACATCCACAGAATTATGTTTTACAATTGTATCGAGAATACCTGTGATAAACATACCATAACCGTTGTTTGCATAGCTACCACTTTCTTGCCAAGTATTAAACAAAGTATTTGAAACATTATATACACCTCCTGCACTAATATCTCTATACGCACGGAAACCTTTAGGGATGAATCTTTCTACAGATACATTTCCAGAAATAGTTCCTGTATTACCATTCACACCATAAGGAGCAAGAACACTACTATTTGCAATACTAGTGGAACGCAAAACAAGATTTCCATTGGTAGTTAGGCGACCTTTTTGAAGAGTCAGGACACCTGTAATATTCAGTTTATTGCTACCCGAAGATACTGTTGCACCATTACTATTGTTCAAGGTAAGGTTTCCGACAACACCTGTTCCACTTACAGTTTGAGCAGCATTTCCATTCAGAATGGTAGTACCTGTACCGCTAATAGTACCACTATTGATTAACTTGGAAATAATATTCAGTGTACCATTATTAGTAACAGTTGCACCAACTGCGATATTAATATTCTTCACTGATTGTGAAGCAGTTATTATTGGTTGTTTGTTTGTGACTACAATAACCGCAGAATCTGTAGCTGAAGGAACATTGTTAGTCCAGTTAAGATAATCGCTCCAATCGGTACTCTTTGTACCAGTCCATTGTGTTTGAGTAACGACTACATTACCCACATTTCCAATTGCATAATAGTTGCTATCAACCGTAGGAATAGTTAATCCTGTGGCTGTAAGACTATAATAAGTAGTGCTATCATTTGTAGGAGTTACCGACTTTGCGGAAGAGGCAATTGACCATGCGGCAGATTGATAGATACCCAATTCAGAGGCAGTAGGGGTATATCCTGTAGAGAATTGTGCTATACCAAAGCCAAACTTGATGGTAGCAGTGGTAGAAGCATTAGTACCTAAGATATGCCACTGCGACTTTAATACTTGAGTAGTATCACCTGGAAGTGCTACAAATAATGCATTTGCTAATCCCACTGAATATACCTGTGTTGCACTTGGAGTGATAGTTAATGGAGCAAAGCCTAATCTTGTACCAATAGGATACAATTTAGCCACACCACTTGTAGCAGTAGTCTTTAATCCACCTGTACCATTAATCAATACATAACTACTTGCATTACCTCCTGTAACAGTACTTGCGGTAATAAGATTATTACCAGTTACTAAATCTCCCGCTGTTAATATTAAGGCACCATTTGTTGTAATGTCATAGCCTTTCAGATTCACATTGCTACTATTGTTGATGGTTAATGAAGTGATTGTATTAGCAGAAGAAGGCATTTCATTACCAACAGTATCCAAAACAGAACCTAGGTAACTAAAGCTATTGCTAGACAAAGAAGTAAAGGTTGGTACTGATGCTAAGTAGAGGTTACCTGTACTAGTTTTACTCTTTGTAATACTTGCATTTGAACCGATTGTCAGATTACCTCCATTCGTAATCGTATTAAAGGAAGACGTTGTTGAATTTAATGTTAATGAGTTACTGACAGTAACTGCTTGACTCAAGGTTATTGCAGCATTATTTATCACCAAATTAGCAATTGTTGCAGGAGTGAATGTTGAAGCAGCGATAGTTGTTGCAGCATTCAAGGTTAGAATTGCATTGCTATTACTTGCATCTATCCTACCACTACTAGTTGTAACAGAACCATGCAAATTCATTGAATGTGCGCCAATAGTAAGTGTACCATTTGTAAGCGTTAAAGCACCTGGCACTGTAAAGTCACTCGATAAAGTAAGACTACCAGAAGACTTGTTAATTGTAACGCTAATAGGACTTGAACTTGAAGAAAGTACATTGGATGAACCAGCAGTAATTGTTTGATTTCCTGTTCCATCCAATAATAGATTACCTGTAGGTGTACCCCCTGACCCAGTAGATACTAATAAAGAAGTTCCTGTAGCAGCAGTGAAATTGCCTTTTACTTCTAGTGTTCCACTACCTCCTGCTATTGTAGGATTCTTATCTAAATAGAATAGAGATGTTCCAATTGTATTATCAATTGAGAAATTCCCAGTAACAGTAAATGTTCTAGCTGTTGCACTAGCTTGTGAATTTATGATTGCCACAGTCCCCCCATTTTGAACATAAGTGGGAATTGAATAGGTAAATCCAGATGGTATCAAAGACAAAACTGAAGAGATACCTGTTCGTTTTACAGTTAATGTTCCATTTATTGTAGGAGTACTGCTAAATGCATAACTACTACTTTGACCGGCACAATCCCAAGTAAGATTGTAAAATGTCTGACCCATTCCTGAAGGGCTTGCAGATGTTGCACCAGTAATATTTACTGTTGAAGTTCCGCTAGAAGTCCAGTTGGCAGTAGGGATTGTTCCTGCAGCCATTGAATGGGTATAGGTTGCTCCACTAGTAAAAAATAAAGTACTTGCAGAACTAGATACTATACCACCTCCATTCTGTAACAAGGCGCTACTTCCACTTACTGTAGTTATACCTGTTGAAGTGTAAGTACCTGCATTAACATTGAATATCCCATTTATTGTTGCAGTTCCACTTGCAATAGTTATACTAGTATTTGTTGATTCTGTAAGTGTCGATGTAGCATCAACTGACAAAATATTTGTCAATGTAAGTGTCGCAGCAGCACTACTAGACAGGGTAACACTTGCACCATTCTTAATAGTAAGTCTATAAATAGATTCAGCGCTTGGCAAGCTTGTTATTGTAGCTGTTGAGCCATCAAAAACCAATATATCAGAGGTCGCAGGAGTTCTGCTTGGATTCCAGTTTGTTGGTGTAGCCCAATCGCCATCCGAAGCAGCACCTGTCCAAGTATATGAAGTAGGGGTAAGACCTAATGCAAAATAAAGAGATGTTCCTGCAGGCACTGCACTTGTACTAGTAAGTGGAGTTCCAATTCCAGAACCACCTAAGGTACTAAATGCTCCTGATTGTGTAGTTGAATACGCTATCGCAGTATTTGCAGAGCCTGAAGTACTTGAAAGCTTGATGGAACTTGCACCATTAAAGTTTCCGGTTGCAGACAGACTCCAATATTCGCTTGTATTGATAGAACCTAATGGAGCATTAACTGACCCTCCACTTCCAGAGTTGTAGGCGGTAACAGTGATTGCAGATGCAGCAGCACCTACGATAGGACTGTTTAGTACCATTCCATAAAAATTTGAACCCGACCCAACTGGGAAATTCTTTGCCCCCGCTGTACTATAATTAGATGGAAGATTCAAAACCATGGGTCCTTTTACAAAAGAACTATTGCTACCCGCTGGAACTGTTGTTGTACTATTTACTGTCAATAAATTAGTTGCGTCTGTAGTCAACGTACCTAAAGTAAGGGCAAGATTTCCTGTGACTGTTATAGGTGTACTTAGAGTAACACCTGAATTATTATTTATAGTAAGGTTATTAATTGAACTACTTGTAAAAGTTAACGCTGCAATTGTTTGGGCAGAAGAACCATTATAGGCAATTACTGAAGTAGAATTTGTCGTTGCATCAATTCTTCCACTAGCTGTAGAAACTGAACCCTGCAAAGATAAAGTTGTATTTGCTCCAATGGTTAAAGTACCTAAACTTAGTGTTACTGTTCCTGGTATCGTAAAGTCACTAGAAAGTGTTAGACTTCCTGAAGACTTATTAACAGTTACACCAATTGCAGAAGGAGTTGTTCCAAATACAGAGGAAGACCCTACACTAATTGTTTGTGTACCTGTACCAGAAAATAATACGTTTCCACTAGGGGTTTGTAATCCAGAAGTTACCAATAAAGAAGTACTAGATGACGCCGCAAAATTACCTTTTACTTCCAACACGCCTATTGACCCTGATGCACTTGCTTGTCTATTCAAATTAAAAGTGGAAGTTCCAACTGTATTGTCTATTGAAAAATTGCCATTTACTGTAAAAGTTCTTGTTCCTGCGGCACCTTGAGTATTCACAATCGCAACAGAACCGCCATTTTGAAAATAACTAGGAACTGAGTAAGATGTTCCTGATGGTAATAAATATAATACACCCGAACTACCCGTTCTTACTACAGTTAAGGTTCCATTAATAGTTGGTGTATTTGCAAATGCAAAATTTCCACTTTGATTTGCACAATTCCAAGTAAGATGATAAAAGGTCTGCCCCATTCCAGATGGGCTAGCATTGGTAGAACCGGTAATATTAACAGTAGAAGTACCACTTGAAGTCCAGTTTGCAGTAGGAATTGTTCCTCCTGCAATAGAATGTGTATAAGTTGCACCATTTGTAAAGAATAATGTAGATGCAGTACTTAATACGGTGCCTCCACCATTTTGTAACAAGCCAGAACTACCACTTAAAGTGGTTACACCTGTTGAGGTGTAAGTGCCTGCATTAACATTCAAAATACCATTGACAGTTGCAGTTCCACTTGCTAACGTGATACTCGTATTTGTTGACTCTGTAAGCGTTGAGGTTGCGTCAATTGATAAGCTGTTTGTGATAGATAATGCTGCTGTTGCAGTGCTTGACAAGGTTACATTTGCACCATTTCTTATGGTTAACCTATAATCTGACTCGGAACTTGGCAAAGCTGTAATAGCAACAGTAGGCACTGTCAAACCATCAAAGACCAAGATATCAGAAGCGTAAGCTGAAGACCTAGTTGGACTCCAATTTGTTGCTGTAGCCCAATTGCCATCTGCTGCAGTTCCAGTCCATGTATAGGTAGCTGCATTGACGCCCAATGCAAAATAAAGGGCTGTTCCAGCAGGAACCGCACTCGTACTTGTTAAAGGCGTTCCTGTTCCAGAACCACCCAAAGTGGTGTAGATCCCTGCTTGAGTAGTTGAATAAGCAATCGCAGTATTCGTAGAACCTGAAGCACTTGACAATTTAATCGAACTTGCTCCATTGAAGTTTCCAGTTGAAGTCAAACTCCAATATTCACCAGAATTGATAGCACCCAATGTAGCATCTACCGTTCCACCACTTCCAGAGTTGAAGGCAGTAACAGTTATTGCAGATGCAGATGCTCCTACAGTAGGATTGTTAAGAACCAAGCCGTAATAATTTGAACCAGAACCAACTGGAAAATTCTTAACTCCTACAGTACTATAATTAGCCGGTAGATTCAATACCATCGGTCCCTTGATATAAGAGGAACTACTACCAGCAGGAACTGTTGTATTACTGCTCACAGTCAGAACATTTGTTGCATCTGTTGTTAATGCACCCGATGTTAGGGTAAGTACTCCTGACAAGGTAATTGGTGTGCTTAATGTTACACCACCTGAAGTATTATTCATTGTTAGGTTGCTGATAGTACCACTTGTAAATGGTGCAGCAATTGTTTGGACCGCAGCTCCATTGAAAGTGATATTTGCACTGCTATTAGTTGCATCAATCAGACCACTTCCAGATGTACTGCCTTGTATATTTAATGTATTTGCTCCAACAGTTAATGTACCATTTGTAAGTGATAAAGCACCGGGCACAGTTAAGTTACTAGAAAGTGATAGTGTACCAGAAGCTTTGCTAACAGTAACACCAATTGCACTTGGGGTCGTAGCAAATACTGTGGCAGAACCAGCAGTAATTGTTTGGTTGCCTGTTCCATCCAATAATAGGGTACCTGTCGGTGTAAATGAACCTGCTGAAACCAATAAGGATGTACCGCTTGCAGCATTGAAATTACCTTGTACTTCCAATGTTCCGATAGCTCCTGTAGCACCTGCATTCCTATTTAAATAAAATATAGAAGTACCAATCATATTATCAATTGTGAAGTTGCCAGTAACTGTAAAAGTTCTTGTTCCTGTAGAACCTTGTGAATTTACAATTGCAACAGTTCCTCCATTTTGAATATAAGTTGGCACTGAAAAGGATGTTCCAGAAGGTATTAATAGTAATACAGAAACACTTCCAGTTTTTATTACATTCAAAGTTCCATTAATGACAGGTGTACCACTAAATGCATAATTGGCACTTTGGTTGTTACAATTCCAAGTCAGGTTATAAAACGTTTGTCCCATTCCAGAGGGGCATGCACTTGTAGCGCCAGTAATGTTAACAGTGGATGCACCACTTGAAATCCAGTTAGCCGTTGGTATTGTGCCAGCTGCCATTGCATGGGTATAAGTTGCACCACTTGTGAAAAATAAGGTTGTGGCAGAACCTGTAACAGTTCCTCCACCATTTGACAATAATGCAGAACTTCCACTCACAGTTGTAATACCAGCAGAAGTGGTGAAAGTGCCAGCATTTACATTTAACGTTCCATTGATAGTAGCAGTTGCACCACTTGCTATCGTTATACTTGCATTTGTTGATTCAGTTAATATTGAAGTACCATCAACAGTCAAACTATTAGAAATTGTCAGAGTTGCAGCCGTACCATTTGCTAAAGAAAGGCTTGATGAATTCTTGACTATAACCTGATAATCTGTTTCAGTTGGAATGGAAGTTAAAGTAGCAGTTTTACCATCAAATACTAAAACATCTCCTGCCGCAGGAGTGTTTCTACTTGGGCTCCAGTTGCCGGGTGTAGCCCAATTGTTATCACCTGCAGTTCCTGTCCAATTATAATAAGAGGTGATAGTAAAGGGAGCACTTGCAGAACAACCATTTGACGCCAAGATAGCTGTTACGGTACCAGAATAAATTCCAGAAGCTGCTGAACCAGGTATTGCTATTGGGAGTGTACCTGATGCAGTAAAAGTATTAGATGTATTTGCAACGTTACTGAATCCTGCACTGATTGCCCCTGCAGCATAAGTGATTGTATAGTGGTCAGGACTTCCTGAGGACGTATAAGATAAGTTGGCACTAGTTGTACCTTGTAAGATATTAGGATTGGTAGAGATATTGAAGGTAACACCAGAGCTTGAATAAACAGTTAAAGTAGCCGAATTATTACTACCAGGAACAATTCCAGCACTACCATTAGCGATGCCAAGAATTACAAAATTTTGCCCATTATTTCCAGCAACTAAAGTAGGCGTACTAAAACTTGCATTACCTGAAACATCGGCATTTACAGTTGCTGTCTGAGTTGCTCCCCCCCCAATGCTATAACTAACTATATTATTTGTACTACTTGCTACCAAGCCAGTTAAACTAACTGTAGCTGCATTACCCGCACAAACATTCGATACTGAAACCCCTCCAAGTGTGGGTGCTGTGAAGTTATTCCCACTTGTATTTGTAGCCACTGAATAGGTATTATAAGTTCTTGCCCTATAATAATAGGTAGTTCCAGACCCTACAGATGTCAAGCCTGTTACAGCTTGAGTATTCGTACCAACAACTCCAAGATTGTTATAACCGGAAACAAAAGATGCAAATAAAGAGCTAGTAGAAACATCCAAATTATAGCCAGTAGCACCAGTTACAGCACCCCAATTTGCAGTAAACCCTGTAGCCGAAATATTAGTAGGAGAAGAAATTGATGGTGCAGTAGGAATAGGGTCAATTAATATATTATCCAGAGTAAAAGTTTCTACTCCGCCTCCTAGAGCAATTGCAAAGTTTTGTAACGCAACCCCTGTAGTTGTATAGGCAATGTCATTTTGATCCTTGGTTGTACCAATCCACAAATCATACGTATTGTTTGCAACTGTTTCATAAGTGCCA
>Ga0194037_1002563_pt1 | contig 11920 bp, 10 predicted proteins | sample JunL306m_MetaG_FD_148653 | JGI IMG/M metagenome (GOLD analysis project Ga0194037, IMG submission 148653) | Anoxic zone freshwater microbial communities from boreal shield lake in IISD Experimental Lakes Area, Ontario, Canada - Jun2016-L304-6m | ecosystem: Environmental > Aquatic > Freshwater >...
CAGCAGAAATAGTTGCGGCTCTGATTAATTCTTTTGCGGTACCAACATTCAAATAGCAAGTCATAGATTCTCCAGTAGTTAATAAAAAATCCACGAACACAAAGTGCGCGTGGATCATTTACAACGAGAAAAGAAGTGTAAGGTTGACTGACTTACAAAGGGCTAGCTAAGAAATCGGCATTGGCTGATAACCACTCAATATAGCGCCCTACACCCTGCTCAACATTCAGGAAGGGTTCTGTATAGCCTGCAGCACGCAGTTTGGTGAGATCCGCTTGAGTAAAGCACTGATACTTCCCTTTGAGCGCTTCTGGAAATGGAATGTACTCAATGGCTTTTTCTTTTACTAATTCTTGTAGGCTTGCGGGTGCTGCTTTATCAAGCTTACGCATTGCATTCGCTACTGCATGTGCTACGTCATTAAATGGCTGAGCACGACCGCTACCTAAGTTGAAGATGCCGCTAATTTCTGGATGGTCCAAGAAAAAGAGATTTACTTTAACGACATCCTCTATCGAGACAAAGTCACGGCATTGTTCGCCAGCAGCATAGCCACCATATTCACCAAATAGTTTGACATGGCCATTTGCCTTGTATTGGTGATATTGATGAAAGGCAACCGATGCCATGCGACCTTTATGCGATTCGCGTGGGCCATATACATTGAAGTAACGAAAGCCAATGACTTGTGCAGTATTGGCTTTTTCAGCAAAGCGCTGACGCATCACCTGATCAAATAGAAACTTAGAGTAGCCGTAAATGTTGAGCGGCTTCTCATACTCACGGCTCTCCATAAATACATCTGAACCACCATAAGTGGCAGCAGAAGATGCATAAAGAAGTTGTACTTTTTGCGCGGTGCAGATATCAAGTAAATCCATGGTGTAGCGATAGTTGTTCGCCATCATGAAAATACCATCAGTCTCCATAGTGTCTGAGCAGGCACCTTCATGGAACACTGCTTTTACTTTGCCAAATCTGCCACTTCTAAAGGCTTCCAGAAATTCCTCTTTATCGAGGTAGTCGATGATGTCTAAGTCGGCAAGATTACGATACTTATCTGCAGGACGTAAGTCATCTACAGCGATAATATGTTTCTCACCACGGGCATTGAGTGCCTGAACGATGTTTGCACCAATAAAACCCGCGGCACCAGTTACGATAATAGTCACTGTAATTCCTCTGAAGTAACAGTTGCAGTACCCAGTTTACCAACCACAATGCCACCTGCGCGGTTGGCCAGTGCCATGGCTTTTTCTAATGGCCATTTAGCAGCCAAGGCTACAGCTAATGTGGCAATCACCGTATCACCAGCACCCGATACATCAAACACTTCACGAGCTTGGGCCTTTACATGGCTGACACCCGCTTCGGTATAGAGACTCATCCCCTCTTCTGAGCGGGTCAGTAAAAGCGCTTCTAGATTTAATGATTTTCGAAGCTCTTGGGCTCTCTTCGTGAGGTCTTCTTCACTGGTCCAGTTTCCGACAACTTGACGTAGTTCGCTACGGTTGGGGGTTAAGACAGTAGCACCACGATACTTTTCATAATCTTCGCCCTTGGGATCAACGAGGATCACTTTATTCTGCGCTCTTGCTTGCTCAATCATGTGAGCTACTTGACCTAAAGCGCCTTTGCCATAATCAGACAGAATCACCACATCAGCAGCACCAACCAATTTTTCAAAACGTTCTAACTTATGGGCTAGGGCTTTTTGACTAGGAGCCTGTTCAAAATCTAGGCGGATTAATTGCTGTTGGCGCGCAATGACGCGTAATTTCACAATCGTTGGTGCATCAGCATCAATTTCTAACTGGCTATCTACGCCGCCAGATTTAAGAAGCTCAACAACCCGCTTCCCTGGTTCATCGTTGCCAGCAATACCCAATATCGTTGTATTAGCACCTAATGCGGCAACGTTACGCGCAACGTTAGCTGCTCCGCCCAGGCGCTCATCAATCTTTCCCACCTGAACAACTGGCACAGGAGCCTCTGGAGAAATCCGCTGGGTATCCCCAAACCAGTAGCGATCGAGCATGACATCACCAACCACTAGTAGGCGTGTTTTAGAAAACTGGTCTCGGTTCGCTTTTTCCATAGGACTATTTTGATATTGATTTAATTATGTCGCCCAATACCGTAGTACTCAATTCCCAATTCTTTCATAGATCCTGGCTCATAGAGGTTACGGCCATCAAAAATAATTGGCTGGGTCAATTTTTGCATTACTTGATCAAAGTCTGGGCTGCGGAAAGCTTTCCATTCAGTCACAATCACTAAGGCATCACATCCATTGAGGGCCGCCATGGGGTCATCAACCATGGATACTTTTTTCAAGCCCTCTGGATTGGTTAAAAAATCCTGCTCAAGGCAATGCTTTGCTTCGGTCATAGCTACAGGATCATGGGCAACGATGCTAGCACCACGCTTAACTAGTTCGGCAATAATGACTCGGCTCGGGGCTTCGCGCATATCGTCAGTATTGGGCTTGAATGCCAAACCCCACAGCGCAAACTTCTTATTCGATAAGTCTGTACCAAAACGCTTTTCAATCTTTTCTACCAGGATGTACTTTTGCAACTCATTCACTGCTTCCACAGCATTCAAGATCTTGAGATCTCTGCCGTGCTCCATTGCAGTTTTGGATAAAGCTGAAACATCCTTCGGAAAGCAAGAACCGCCATAGCCAGTGCCTGGATACAAAAAGCCAAAACCAATGCGAGAATCTGAACCAATACCTTGACGAACAGCTTCAATATCTGCACCTACCAAATCAGCAAGATTTGCCAGTTCATTCATAAAAGAGATACGGGTCGCAAGCATGGCATTAGCCGCATATTTTGTGAGCTCTGCACTTTTCACATCCATGTAATAAGTACGCTCATGGTGGCGATTAAATGGTGCGTAAAGTTTACGCATTTGCTCTTTAGCACGCAGACCCGCTGGCGTATTTTCTGTACCAATCACAATGCGATCTGGACGCATGAAGTCTTCAACCGCTGCACCTTCCTTTAAGAACTCAGGATTAGAGACCACGGAACATAAGTCAGTTGATAGATTTCTTTTTTGGAGCTCTTCAGTAATGGCTGCAGATACCCTATCTGCAGTTCCTACCGGTACCGTAGATTTATCGACAATGACTTTAGGGGTAGATGCATGGCGGCCGATGTTACGGGCAGCAGCAACGACATATTGCAAATCAGCAGAGCCATCTTCATCCGGCGGAGTACCGACCGCAATAAATTGAATATCGCCATGCGCTACAGAAGCAGCAATATCAGTAGAGAATTGCAAACGACCAGCAGCACGATTGCGCTCGATCATTTCTTTTAAGCCTGGTTCGTAAATAGGAACGCCACCAGAATTGAGGATCTCAATTTTTTTAGGGTCCAAGTCTAAGCAAAAAACGTGATTACCCTGTTCTGCAAGACATGCTCCAGTGACTAAACCTACATAACCGCTACCAATAATAGTGACTTTCAATTTATCTCCAAACTATATTTCTATCTAAACCATCATTACACGATAGCTTAATGACGATTTAATTAATTTACATCGAGGGACCGCTAGGTGCCACTCCCTCACTTCTTCTGGGGGAGTATGCCTCCCAATGATTACATCCAGGACATTGCCAATAAAACCGACGGGCACGAAAGCCACAATTACCACAAGTATATCGAGCCAAACTGGTAGTTCGTTGGCGCAAAAGTAGCAAAATAGATTGCAACTCTGAAAGTCTTTCTGGGTTAGCGCTACCCTCTTCCAAGGCGAGACGGGTTTCTGCCAATTTGGATAGGGCACTTAAGCTAGGGGAGTGCTGCATGACATCAGCCAACATGACATTAGCGGCCTGAGGCCCCCGAATTTTCATGACCTGCTTATGCACAATATCGAGTAACTCGCCCGAGGCCTGAGTTGTCAATAAAGCGTACAGGCGATCTAATCCCTCATCCGATTTATTGACTGCGGTGTGAGCCAGCATCCAGCGATCGGCTAAAAGATGCATATACGCTGGATGGGATACGGCAATCAAAGACCAAGCTTCAATTGCTTGGGCTGGACGTTCCATTGCCATCAAATAGTCACCCTGCAAAATTAAAGCGCGGGCATGGTTGGGAACTGCTTGTAAGGCGCGTTGAATCGATTGCTCTGCCTCAGTTAAATCCTTGCGACGCAAAGCCTCTTGAGCAAGTTCACAATGAAATTGGGCAATTTCAGTATGGTGGGGCTTGCCTTGCAAGCTCTCGAGCTCACGGGCAGCAATGATGGCTTTTTTCCAATCGCGCTCCACTTGGTACATCTCGAGCAAACTTTCTTTAGCGGGAACTGCATACTTACCTTCACCTACACGATTCAAAGAAGCTTCGGCACGATCCAATAATCCCGCACGTAAAAAGTCGCGCCCCAGTTCATAGGCAGCGTGATCACGATCGCGTGGCTTTAAGTCATCACGATTCGCTAAATGCTGATGTACCCGAATAGCCCGCTCGGTTTCACCACGCCGACGGAATAAATTACCCAATGAAAAATGGAGTTCGATCGTTTCTGGATCTAGCTGCGCAATTTTGACGAGCGTTTCAATGGCTTGATCTGGCTGCTCGTTTAATAAGAGACTTAACCCTTTGAATGTTGAGCGCTGCTGCTGCATGCGCTCACGCTCATCCATCCGGTTTTCAAGGCGCAAATCCCAGCGGGATGCCAACCACCCAATCCCAAACATAACGGGGATCAGCAAAAGCCAAGATGTCGATATCTGAATCATCGCTTACAGAGTCTAAATAAAAAAATGGTCCGAATGGACCACTGAGGATGAGCCTGAATACTAGGCACCAGAACCCTCTTTGGGTCCCACCTGCTTCAATGGCTTGTAATCAACTCGCTCACGTAATTCTTTACCAGGTTTAAAGTGTGGCACTCGTTTTTCTGGAATCAATACCTTATCACCTGACTTTGGATTACGTCCGGTGCGCGCAGGACGATGATGAAGTACAAAACTTCCTACGCCACGCAACTCGATACGTTTACCCTCAGCTAATGCCTGAGTCATTGTGTCCAGCAAAGTTTTGACCGCCAACTCTACGTCCCTTGGTAAAAGCTGCGGAAACTGTTCCGCAAGGCTCTCTACTAGTTCGGAGCGGGTGATTGCTTGTTGCTCTTGATCTGTCATGATCTATCAATAAAAACCGCCGCTCTCCAAGTGGAAAGCGGCGATATTGATTTAGCCTTGATTGTCCATTTTTGCTTTTAACAAAGCGCCTAAATTAGTAGTGCCAGACTGCGCATCACCTTGGAGCTTGCTCATTGCATCTTGTTGATCAGAACTGTCCTTTGCTTTAATTGAAAGATTGATAGCACGTGACTTACGATCGATATTAATGATCATTGCAGTAACGCTATCGCCTTCTTTTAATACATTACGTGCATCTTCAACCCGATCAGTTGAGATTTCAGAGGCGCGCAAGTAAGCTTCAACTTCATCAGCCAAGTGAATCGTTGCACCCTTAGCATCAACACTCTTCACAGTACCGGTTACAAGGCTACCCTTGTCGCTTACGGATGTGTAGTTATTGAATGGGTCACCAGACAATTGCTTGATACCAAGAGAGATACGCTCTTTCTCAACGTCAATTGCCAAAACGGTAGCTTCAATCTCATCACCTTTTTTGTATTTCTTAACAGCTTCTTCGCCTGGTTCATTCCATGAGATATCAGAGAGATGAACTAAGCCATCGATGCCGCCAGGCAAACCAATGAACACACCAAAGTCGGTAATCGACTTGATTGCGCCAGAAAGTGTGTCGCCTTTTTGCTGTGAACGTGAAAATTCTTCCCATGGATTTGCTTTGCACTGCTTGATGCCCAAGCTAATACGACGCTTGTCTTCATCAATATCCAGAACCATGACTTCAACTTCAGTTCCTAATGCAGTAGCTTTGCTTGGAGCAACGTTCTTGTTGGTCCAATCCATTTCGGATACGTGAACCAAACCTTCAATACCTGACTCAATTTCAACGAACGCGCCGTAGTCAGTCAAGTTGGTTACCTTACCGAATAAACGGGTGTTTGGTGGGTAACGACGTGCGATACCAACCCATGGATCATCACCAAGCTGCTTCACACCAAGTGAAACACGGTTCTTCTCTTGATCAAACTTCAAAATCTTCGCGGTAACTTCTTGGCCAACAGTCAACATCTCACTTGGGTGACGTACACGACGCCATGCCAAATCGGTAATGTGTAAGAGACCATCGATACCACCGAGGTCAACGAACGCGCCGTAATCAGTGATGTTCTTAACCAGGCCAGTAACAACTGCGCCTTCTTTCAGGTTAGACATCAACTTAGCACGCTCTTCACCTTGGCTAGCTTCAACAACCGCACGACGTGACAACACGACGTTGTTACGCTTACGGTCAAGCTTGATAACCTTAAACTCCATAGTCTTACCTTCGTAAGGACTAGTGTCTTTAATAGGACGGGTATCAACGAGTGATCCAGGCAAGAATGCGCGGATCCCGTTCACCATCACAGTCAAGCCACCTTTAACCTTACCAGTAACAGTACCGGTAACGATCTCAGCTTGCTCGAGTGCTTTTTCCAAGTTCATCCATGATGCCAAGCGTTTCGCTTTATCACGGGAGAGGATGGTGTCGCCGTAGCCGTTTTCAAGGGCATCAATAGCAACAGAAACGAAATCGCCAGGCGCTACTTCAATCTCGCCAGCGTCGTTGTGGAATTCTTCAACAGGAATAAACGCTTCAGACTTTAAGCCGGCGTTCACAACGACGAAGTTATGGTCGATGCGAAGAACTTCAGCCGAAATAACTTGGCCGGTCTTCATATTCGAGCGGGTTAATGATTCTTCAAATAATTCTGCAAATGATTCAGACATGTGTATTCACTTTGTGCCGTCAGAAGGCCCGACGGGTTAGGTTAAAAAAGTCTTCAAGAAACACGCTAATGAAATGATCGCGTTGTGGAGTTTCTTAAGACGCCAAAACTACTTCTAGTAAAACAAACAACTCGCTGCTTTAACTACTTACAAAACTAAACAATCTCGGATTGATACCAATCTAAAACCGTATTCACTGCTTGATCAATCGTTAAGTCTGATGTTTCAAGCACTTTTGCACCATCTGCAACTAAGAGGGGCGCGGTACCTCGACTACTGTCTCTAGCATCTCGCTCCTGCAAATCCTGCAGTAAGTCAGAAAGTTTAGCAGAAATTCCCTTAGCTATCAATTGCTTATAGCGACGTTCTGCTCTGGCAGCGGCTGTTGCGGTCAAAAAAACCTTCAAAACTGCGTCTGGAAAGATAATGCTGGCCATATCTCGACCATCTGCAACCAGGCCCGGAGATTGGCGAAAACTGCGTTGCAGGCCTACCAAAGCAGATCTCACCTCAGGATGAACTGCCAAGGTAGAGGCCCTCAGGCCAATGTTTTCAGTACGGATCGCCTCTGTGACATCCTCTCCATCCAGAAAAACCTGACTATTTTTGAATGAAATCAGTAACTTGGGAACTAAAAGACCCAATTCGTGACCATTTTTGGCATCAATTCCACGTTTTTCACTAGCTAAAGCCACTAAACGATAGAGCGCCCCACTATCCAAGTAATGAAAGCCTAATTTTTCTGCCACGCAAGATGCAACCGTACCTTTGCCTGAGGCAGTAGGTCCATCAATAGCAATGACTGGTGGAAGACTCATAAAAGGCTGGTTTTAGAAGAGTAAGTTAACTCACTACTTTCGCAAATTCAGCGAAGTAAGTTGGGAAAGTTTTGGCAACGCAATGCGGTTCGTTAATTTTTAATGCCTGTGGACCAAAAGCCGCCAGAGAGAAACACATTGCCATGCGATGGTCATCATAAGTATCAATACCATCACTTGGTGATTTCCAATCCCCTTGTGCCGGCGCATTCACCACAATATAGTCGGCACCCTCTTCAACAGTCGCGCCAACTTTTCTTAATTCATGTGCCATGGCAGCAATACGATCGGTTTCTTTAACGCGCCAGCTCGCAATATTGTTCAAACGAGTAGGACCTTCTGCAAATAATGCAGCAACTGCCAGTGTCATTGCTGCATCTGGTATCTCAGTGCAATCGATCGTGATGCCATTTAATCTTCCGCTCGCATTTTTGACACCAGCGACTTCAATCCAATCCTCACCCGCAGTAATGTTGGCCCCCATCAAGGCAAGTGCATCAGCAAATGCGACATCCCCTTGAATGCTGTCACTACCAACACCCAGCACGCGCAATGGGCCGCCACCGATAGCACCTAGCGCCAAGAAATAAGAGGCAGAGGATGCATCACCTTCAACAGATAGCTGGTCAGGACTCTGGTAAACGGCACCAACTGTTTTTGCGGGAATCACAAATGATTGCGAATCTGGGCAAGTCACATTGATACCAAAGCGCGCCATCAGTTTTAAGGTGATATCAATGTAAGGACGTGAAATTAGCTCACCAAGTACCTCAATTCGAACAGGTTCGCTTGCCACTAAAGGTAAAGCCATCAGTAGTGCCGTTAAGAATTGACTTGATACATCGCCGCGCACCTTAACAACATCTTTAATTTGAATATCTGCCGCTGAGATCTTGATGGGGGGATAGCCATCTTGCAATTCATAATCAATCTTGGCACCCACTTGACGCAAGCCATCTACTAAATCTCGTATGGGTCTTTCATGCATGCGTGCAACACCTGATAAACGATAGTTACCACCTTGCATAGCGAGCGCTGCAGTTAAAGGGCGAATGGCAGTACCAGCATTACCCATCAACAAATCTGCTTCACGCACTGGAAATTGGCCGCCACAACCTTCGACTATGCAAATATGGTTTGGTTGATCAGCGACTGATAAGCCTAATTGACGTAAGGCATTGCGCATGATCTGAGTGTCATCGGCATCTAACACGTTCTTGAGTGTCGTAGTGCCAGAAGCAAGTGCGGCCAGTAACAGCGCGCGATTAGAAATACTTTTAGATCCCGGTAAAACAATCGAGCCCTGGGCTCGCTTGAATGGTCCAATCGTAATATCTGGCAAACCACTCATCAAATCACATCCAAATCTTGACGCGCTTTAGATGCCTTATTGAATAATTTCTCGAGTCCAGCCCCATCGTTTTCTGCAATCAATTTACGCATGTGATTGACAATTAATAAGTACCGGTCTAACTCTTTGAGAATGGCAGTGTGATTTCCCAAGCAAATATCACGCCACATCTCTGGACTAGATGCAGCAATACGGGTGAAGTCTTTAAAGCCAGCTCCCACATGATCTAATTTTTGATCAGCATCTTCTGAATTGACGACACTTGCCATCAAGGCATAAGAAAGCAGATGGGGTAGATGGGATACGGCAGCATAAATCGCGTCGTGTTGAACGCTGCCAATCTTTTTCACCGTTGAACCGACTGACTCCCAAAAGCCCATAATCAAAGCCGTATCTTCAGGTGAATTTTCCTGTAAAGGACAAACGATGGTTTGTTTTCCTTGAAATAAATCTGCCTTTGCAGCACTGGCTCCATGTTGAGCACCGCCCGCAATGGGATGGGCGGGAACAAATTGACATGCCTTTTTGCCTAAGACTTCTTTGGCAGCCAAGATGACATCACCTTTGGTACTACCCGCATCAGTGATCATTGTTTTGGGCTCAAGATAGGGCTCTATCACTTCAAAGGCAGTGCGCATTTGAGCTACAGGCGTGCACAGTACGATCACATCAGACTGCTTAGCAGCCTCAACCAAATCCACTACGCCATCAATCGCACCCATCTTTTGCGCTAACTCTAGATTTTCTTTGCTGCGACCAACACCTAAGACTTTAGTAACTACACCTGCATGCTTGAGCGCTAAACCTAAAGATGCGCCAATCAGGCCAACACCAACAATAGTGACGGTGCCGTAATTGCTTGCAGGATTAATGATGGTCATAAGTAATTTTGCTGTCTATTTCGTTGTTTATTTCGATGTTTATTTCGATGTTTATTTTGATTGTTGAACCAAGATTTCTTTTAAAGCAGCAATGAACGCAGCATTTTCTTCCGGCAAACCAATGGAGATACGTAGCCACTGCGGCAATCCATAATTGCCAACTGGACGAACAATAATGCCGCGCTTGAGCAATTCAAAATTAATCCGCACACCCGCTTGATCATCATCGCCTACTTTGACTAAGACAAAGTTTCCAGCAGATGGTAAATACTGCAGCCCTAATTGATCAAACGCTGTAGTCAGTTGACCATACCCTGCGCAATTTAACTCAAAGCCTTGCTGCAAAAATACTTTGTCTTGAAACGCCGCAATAGCTGCAGCTTGAGCCAAGCTATTAACATTGAAGGGTTGACGAATGCGGTTTAATAAATCGGTTAAGTGGGGTTGCGCAACCCCATAACCAATTCGTAGGCCAGCCAAACCATAGGCTTTAGAAAAGCTGCGCGACAGGATCATATTCGGAAAGCGCTTAACCCAAGCAATCGCGTCATAGCGCTGTTCAGGGGTGAGGTATTCGTTATAGGCTTCGTCCAAAACTACCACCACATGGGGTGGGACTGCTATCAAGAAATCTTCAATCTCTTGAGCGCTCAAATAACTACCAGTTGGATTATTCGGATTAGCTACGAAAACCAATTTGGCTTTATCGCCAGCGGCTTTAACTGCAACTAACATTGCAGGCAAGTCATGGCCATAAGCAGCAGTTGCAGATACTTCTACCGCTTTGGCGCCCACAGCTTGGGTGGCAAGCGGATAGACAGCAAAAGCATGTTTAGAGAAGATCACTTCATCGCCTGCTTGTGCCACGGCGCGGGCTGCCAACTCTAAGATGTCATTACTGCCGTTACCCAAAGTAATCCAGTCGCTTGGCACACTTAAGGAGGTAGACAAAACATTCTTTAATTCAAAGCCATTGGAATCTGGATAGCGACCTAGATCACTCGCCGCCTTAAGCATGGCCTCTTGTGCGGACTTTGGCATTCCTAGTGGATTCTCATTGGAAGCCAGCTTCACAATTTTGCTTTCGTCCAAGCCATACTCGCGCGCTACCTCACTAATGGGACGACCCCCAACATAAGGTGCAATGGCATGAATGTGTTTTAAACCAATCTTAGAAGTCATTCCGAGTCTTACTAGGCTGAATGAGGATAAGAACCCAGGTTCTTATAGAAAGCTGCAGTTTCTTTAAGCTCTTCTAAAGCCTTTACTACCTTAGGATCATCTGCATGACCAGCGATATCAATGTAGAAGTGATACTCCCAAGTACCCTTGCGTGCAGGACGAGATTCGAAACGATTCATGGATACACCATGTTTTGCTAAAGGAGCAAGCAAGCGATGTACCGCACCAGGCTGATTGTCAACAGACAAGACTAAGGAGGTTTGATCTTTACCAGTTGACTGGCATTCATAGTTGCCAACGATCACAAAACGCGTCCGGTTATGAGGGTCATCATGAATCTGTACAGCGACGGCTTGCAAGCCATAAGTTTCTTGTGCGGGCTCTCCAGCAATTGCCGCTAAAGTAGGGTCGCTTGCAGCTAAGCGAGCGGCCTCAGCATTACTGCTAACCGCTTGACGCTGCAACTGCGGTGTATGCTCACTCAACCATTGCTGGCACTGCGCTAAAGCTTGGGCATGCGCGCAAACTGTTGTTACGCCTTCTAAGCTACCGCTCTTGGTAAGAAGGTGGTGATGAATCGGCAATACCACTTCACCACTAATATGCATTGGTGAATCTAATAACAAATCTAAGGTTCGAGAAATTGCACCTTCGCTAGAATTTTCAACTGGCACCACACCAAATTGCGCAGCGCCCTTCTCTACTGATTTAAAGACTTCATCAATGCTGGTACAAGCTAAGCCAGTGATTGAATGCCCAAAAAAAGTTTGGGCTGCTTGCTCAGAAAAAGTGCCTG
>Ga0194037_1002564_pt1 | contig 11915 bp, 9 predicted proteins | sample JunL306m_MetaG_FD_148653 | JGI IMG/M metagenome (GOLD analysis project Ga0194037, IMG submission 148653) | Anoxic zone freshwater microbial communities from boreal shield lake in IISD Experimental Lakes Area, Ontario, Canada - Jun2016-L304-6m | ecosystem: Environmental > Aquatic > Freshwater >...
TTGTAACATTTCCTCCAAAGCCATCGGTAATCATTCGGTAATAATCGGAAATCGGTCGGTAATTTTTCGGTAATAATCGGTAAAGATTGCTAACCTTAAACACAATTGGGATTTGGTTTTTTAAAATTGGATTTTCTCTTCTGTAACCCAAATGTAACCTTTGAATCCTCACAACTCATTGATTATCAGCCACTCATATTACCCATGTAACCTTTAAAAATTTCTCCCCAAAATGTAACATTTGATTTTATTTCAATGCAAACACGTTACATAGCTCTTCATTCTGTTTCTCGCCCTCATTTCAATAAGGTTGATTTTTCGGCTTATTCATCCCTTTTTTATTTTTATATGACAAACATAGCGTAACTTAGTAATATTAAAACACACTCCTATGAACACTTTATTACTCAATTTCCCCGGCGGCTTCCCATCATGGATATTGCTCATAGCGCCTCTTGTATTATTATTACTCATCATCAAAGGCATAGAGCTGCTACGCCACAAGATCACACAATGGCGCATAGCCCGCGCTCATCGTCATGAGTTTGTAGGTGGTGATATAGAGCCACAAGATCTGGATCATGAATAAGTGACCCTTCCAACCTTTTACGATAAGTACATGTCTTATTGGGGGTAATGAATAGTACGTTTACTATTGTATCGTATTTTCCCCTTATCCTTTATAAAACGTGTATCAATGAAACCACTCTTACGCTCGCTCATTATTATTTTCTTTTTGTTATCCGGTTTGGTCAGCTCATCGTGGGCACAGCACTTTTATCTGGATAGTACCTTTCAGTATAATGGTATAGATACTTTTGGTGGGTATATACCTACAGGTGTTATACATCGCCCGGAGTTTGCAGTACATCAGCTGGATAATAAAATACTACTAGCAGGTTATAGTCTCAATTCCAGCACAGTAGAGCTGATGCGCCTGAAGATGGATGGCAGTTTCGATTCTACTTTCAGCGATACAGGTGTAGTACGTGTTACAGAGCCTTATACACAGGTGGTACCTACATCAGTAGCCGTATACGATACATCTAAAATAGTGATGATCAGCCAGTGGCTCAATGTATCTGCTAATAACGAATTCATACAGGTATATAATTTCAATTCCAATGGTACACTCAATACCGGTTTTGGAGTAGGTGGCATTAAAGAAGTGCAACTCGCTACCTATGCCACACCTATTACTTGCGGTGTGCAGACAGATGGTAAGATAATGGTGATGGGCCTCACTGTGGCGCTAGGCACAGGCTATTATATATATGGTATAGCGCGTCTGCTGCCCAATGGCAATTTAGACCCTAGCTATGGTAACAATGGTATAGAGCTCTGCCCTCATCAGATGTTAGATACTCCTGTTAATTCTAATACGCCCATAGCAGGTTATCCTTCTTGTGGTTTGCTACAGCCTGATAATAAATTTGTAGTCGCAGGATTTTTCAGTGATAGTCTGGCTACCTATGCAGGCTATCATGCTTTTGTGGTAAGGCATAATATGGATGGCAGTCCCGATTATACTTTTGCTGCATCTACAGGTGGTGTGAGTATCACTAAAGATACCAATGCCTTTTTCATGCCTAAATATATCAATACAGATGCAGCAGGTAATTACTATGTTTTCTGTACTTATCAGCAATCGCATCCACCCTGGGGCGATACTAATTTTGTAGTGATAAAGCTAGATCATAATGGCAATCGTGTGACCAACTATGGTATCAATGGTATTGCTTATTTGCCTTTACAAATACTGAATGGAGGCTCTGCACTATGTGCTGTGCAGCCCGATGGTAAAGTAGTGATACCGGGGGTGTTCCGCACCTATACTCCCGACTTTGAGGACTGGGCGCTGGTATACAGATTAGATTCTGTAGGTCATCTGGATACTTCATTCAACACAGCAGGACAAATGCTGTTACAACGACCGGGTCATTATCACGATCTGTTTACCAATGCAGGCATTCAGCGCGATGGTAAGATATTACTCATAGGCTACGACAGTACACAAGCCACCAGTGTATGTATGCGCCTTACTAATGGTGTAGATGTTACGCCTACATCTGTAAAAGCATTACCTGCATTTACACAAAGCCTTACTACATATGTATATCCTAATCCTGCAGTACATAAGAGTTTCAAAGTACATTATAAGAATACATCTCTATCTACTCATTGCAAGGTGTATGTGTATGATATATATGGTAAGATGATAGACATGCATTCTGAGTTTCTGCTTACAGGCGAAGGAGATATGGAATATCAGCTGCCTGAGACTGCAAGAGCAGGTGTGTATAATATAGTAGTACACTGCGATACCGGAGAAGAGCAAACACATAAAGTAGCTACATTCTAGTGCTATTATTTCGCATACAGGTACATCATCCAGCATAGTAGTAGTGTGATGATGATGATGACAAGAGGTAAGTATCTATCCCATGTATCACGATACATTCGCTCCTGCTGATGCTTATGTATAGCTAGTAGCAGCTCATTATCAGTACCTGCCAGTACTACCAACCTTTGTGTTACGGCAGTCATGTAAGGTAAGTGCAATGCCTTAGTAGCCCTTAGTAATTCTTTTACTATCAGGGCATTGGTATCAGCATCGCTGTACTGTTGCAACACCGCCATATGAGAATCTGATAATAGCAGAAAGATATAGTCATGTAGCGCAGTATGGCTCATACGGTAAGTATCTACTGTACTCATATGTCTGCTCAGCTTGGTACATTCCCGCAGTATCCATTGTGGTGTTATCAGTTGCTGGTCGCGCACATGTTTACTCATACCCGATAGCCAACGCTCCTCATCATAAGCTTTGCGCTTGTTGGCATGAGAGAGTACCGCATAGGCCTCTTGCAATTCTTTGAAATGGGATTCTGCAAAAGAGTTAGGGTTCTTATCAGGGTGGTACAACAGTGCTAACCTGCGATATGCCTTTTTGATATCGTATGCAGTAGCAGAGGGTGCCAGTTCCAGTATTTTATAATAGTCTTTGGTATGCATACGGTTTGCAGGCACACAAGTTAGGTATGAAAAGCAGTATTTTATAATTCATCATATCGACGCAATTGCGTATATTAGTATGTGTTGATATGCTTGTATCAGCAATGATAATAGCCACATTGAAACAAAGATTTGGAAAATACATGTACATACACGTAATTTTGTAACTCAATAAAACCAAGCCGTATGCACCGGCGTAACTTTTTAAGATCATCGGGGTTATTAACCCTTTCTCAATTTATACATATGTCAGGTTTATCTGCATTAGAGTTATTAGACAAGCTGCCCGCATCAGAGCGTATGCCTGTTATGTTCATTGGTCATGGCAACCCCATGAATGCCATTACAGATAATGCTTTCGCACGCAAGTGGAAGGAGCTGGGTAAGACCTTGCCACGTCCAAAAGCTATCCTGTCTATATCTGCGCACTGGCTTACTAGCGGTACTAAGGTCACCGGGATGGCTCAACCTAAGACCATACACGATTTTGGTGGTTTCCCTAAGGCACTGTTCGATGCGCAATACCCGGCACCCGGTACACCTGACTTTGCCAAACAAACAGCAGAACTGATAACCCATACTCATGTGTCGCAAGATGAAACATGGGGATTGGATCATGGTACATGGAGTGTATTGCTACCTATGTACCCCGCGGCTGATATACCTGTGTATCAGATGAGTATAGACTACGATCAGCCCATGTCTTATCACTACGAAATAGGTAAGCAACTGAGCAAACTAAGAGATAAAGGAGTACTGATAATAGGTAGTGGCAATCTGGTGCACAATCTGCGCATGGTAGACTGGGATGGCGGTAATAAAGTATACGATTGGGCTCAGGAATTTGATAGCAAGTTCACCCATTGGATGGACACAGGCGATCATAAGTCTGCACTGGATTATCAGAAGATACTGGGCAAAACAGCAGAGCTGGCGCACCCTTCATACGATCACCTGTTGCCACTATTCTACATACTGGGCTTACAACAGAAGGGGGAACATGTATCTTACTTCAATGAGCAATTTGATATGGCATCTATATCTATGCGCTCAGTGATGATAACAAAATAATAAGGGCATTACATTTTGATGGTCCTGCGTCGTATCCTACGGGCAGGCTTAGTATCAGGTATGAAGTAACTTTTCTCGCCTATTGGTAAGAGTATGCTGACACTGCGCAGATGACCCTTGGCATAATGCATGATGGCTTCTGTTTTACGGCTATCTATGGTCTTGTACTTATATCCGGTACCATCTATCAGTACTACGTCACTGGTCACTATTATCTCTCCGGATTCGTCGTTAGTAGTAATGTATTCAGTGCCATCGGGTTGATAAGAGATAATGGTAGTACGTGTATATGTATATACCTTATCCTGACGCAGTAGTTTATACAGCACATATAACATAGCCACAGCCAATATGATCAACAGTATTTGCATGGATCGCAGAATTATATCTCCAAAATAAGCTATTGTGTCTATTTATTCAACTCGGCCAGTATTGTTAACGTTCTCTTTAATAAGAAATAACAAGATACCCAGCAGAATGATACTAATAGCATAGGTAATATATACCCAAGAACTGCTAAAGAGAATGAATAACCAAATAGCAATACTGATAATGGCAGGGATAGGGAAGAAAGGCATTTTGAAAGGCATAGGCTCTTGCGGTTTGCGGTAATGCCATACTATAATACCCACTGCCTGTGATACGAATTGTATAAGTATGCGCATCACAATAATAGCGGTTATAACATCCTTCATCTTGAACAATAAACTGAAGATAAAGGCAAGGCCGCCCATAGCCAGTAGAGATACATGCGGGAATTTGTACTTAGGATGCACTCTGGCAAATATGGGGAAGAAATCGCCATTCTTTGCAGCGGCATAAGGTATACGTGAGTAGCCCAGTATGACAGAGAACAAGGATGCCAATGCTATACACAATACAAGTACTGTGGCTATTTGCCCTACGGTATGGTTGTATATATGTTCGAAATAAGTACTGACCACAAATTCTGACGAGGCTACCTGCTGCCATGGTAGTACACCCAAAATCATGGTTTGCATACCCAAATACAGAATAGCAATACCTGTGATAGAGATAAATATAGAGCGCGGTATATTACGCGCTGGGTCTTTGATCTCTGAGCCTAAATGGCAAACATTGTAATAGCCTAAATAGGAATACACCGCCTTCAAGGATGATTGCCCTACAGCCACAAAGAATAGCGAGAACATATTGAGTCCCCCCATGTTGAAGTTGAAAGCTTGTGCTGCATGAAAGTGCCCGAAGCCTGAAAATATGAGCCATAGTATTGTGCCACCTGTGATGACTGATAAGACAATAGATATCTTGCCAATGCTCTTGATATCACGATAAAGTAATGCTACCAGTAATACGACTAGGCCACCACTCACTACTTTTTTACCAATAATAGTAAGTGGTACCAAAAATGTGAGATATTGTGAAAAGCCTATGGCACCACTGGCTATTACTAGAGGAGCCTGTATGGTAGTTTGCCAAATGAACAAGAATGGCATTATTCTGCCCCATTTGTTATTAGCTCCAAATAGTTTTTGCAAGAAGACATAACTACCACCCGCCTCTGGCCATTTAGCACCCAGTTCTGCCCATACCATGCCATCCATGTATGCCAAAAGTGCACCCAGGAGCCATGCCAGTATGCAAATAGGGCCCTGCAACAAACCAACAATAAAAGGAATAGTAATAAATGGCCCAATACCAACCATGTCTATCATATTGATAGCTGTAGCTTGTGTAAGCGTTAATGCCCTGTCGAGCTGAGGAGTAGTAGCTTGGGTATTAGTTTGCAAGGAGCAGTGATTAGTCTGCTACAAATCTAATGACTTTAGTCGCTTCTTTATAATATGTATACTAATGTGGGTATCAGATGAATTTATTGTCGCGGGCTGTCTTGATGGCATCAGCTTTTGAATGCACATTCAGTTTCTGATATATATTCTTGATATGCGACTTTACTGTCTCCAGATCTATGAACAGCTCTTCGGCAATACGCTTACGACTTTTGCCGGTAGCTATTTGCTCCAGTATCTCGGTCTCTCTGCGGGTAAGAGGAGATGAATCGCTACGCTGGAATGACTGTATGACCATACGTGCTATATGTGCACTCATAGGTCCGCCACCTTCCATTACCTCGTGAATGGCAGCAATGATCTTTTCGTGTGGTGTGTTCTTTGTAAGATAACCGGCTGCGCCATTGCCTAATGCACGGAAGATGAGTAGATCTTGTTCATACACTGTGAGAATAAGTATATGAACATCCGGAATGAGTTTCTTGAGTTTGGGTATTGCATCTATGCCGGATATGCCGGGTAGTTCTACATCCAGTAAAATAACATCAGGGTCGTCATGTGCTATTTTCTTCGCCGCATCCTCAAAAGAGGGGTATGAACTGATAACCTTGTAGCCCGAGGTATTGTTGATAAGATATGAATATCCTTCACGAATAGTTTCGTCGTCTTCGATGATGGTAACTCGTATGTCAAGATCACGACTCATAGATGCTAATTTTTATAAAGTTCGGATAAGTTTGATATAAGTTTATCCCCTAGTTGAAGGTATTTTGAAAATAAGTGTGATGGTAGTGCCCTGGTTGATACTTGATACCATGCTTAGGGTACCATTGATACGTTTAGCCCTTACATTCATATTATCTATGCCATGCCCTCTTTTGGTATTGGTCATGTCAAAGCCTTTACCGTTATCATTGAGTACCATGCGCAGGGTATCGTTAGGCAATAATTGTACTTCGAGAGTCACTTTTGTAGCATGGGCGTATTTGAGGCAATTGTTCAGAGCCTCTTTGAATATCATAATGAGGTTACGGCTGATATCGAGGGGTAGTTTGTAATTCTTCCAGGCATCGTCAGAGCCTATGAATACAAAATCTATCTCGATATCCTGAAACAATTCTCCACCAAAATCTCTGACGCGGTGTAATATCTCATACAGGTTGTCGTTTGAAGGCTTTAAAGACCAGAGAATATCGCGTGTGCCACCATATATCTGTTGGGTGTTATCTTGTATCTGTGCTATGATACGAATAGCATCGGGGCTAATATGCTTTATCTTGCTTTTTAGGACATCAGACAGGATATTGATACGAGTCAATTTGTTGCCTACCTCGTCATGAAAATCCTCAGCTGTACGCTCACGAACCTTGTTCTGCTCTTCTCTACGCAACTGCTCCAATAGATTGAGTCTGTTTTGTTTTCGTTTGTTGGTAAGGTATTGCAAGAATACCCCTATCTGAATACAGAAAATGAGTATGATCAAACGGAACCAACTTGTTTTGTGAAAGGGTGTAATGATCTCAAAAGGATAGCTAAGCTCTTTGGTAGACTTTTCATCATCTGACGAACATTGCACACGTAGCACGTACTTACCAGGGGGCAGTGAAGAATAGTTGACAGAGTTGATAGTTGACCAGTCGGACCATGGAGCATCCAGTCCCTCTACTTTATAACGATATTGTATTTCGTCCTCGCCACTTAAAGAAATAGCGTGGAAAGTAAATGTGATATTGTTCTTGCGATAAGGTAACCGTAAGTTGTAAGGTACCTTATACCAATTTTCCACACTATCGTAGTAAGTAGAATCGGAGATATTTTCTCCAAAAAGTTTTACAGATTGTAATACAATACTGATTGGTGCAGAACTGTGTGTGGAAGCAGCAGGTTGATAATGCAATGCACCATTGGTAGTGCCAAACCATATGCTGCCATCCTGCATTTTGAATCCAGCATTATGATTGCTCTCCATGCTGGATACGCCTTGCTCTTTACCATAAAAAGTAATGAGCATTTTGTCGTTCACCATTCGTACTTTATGTATACCAAAGCCTGTACCTGCCCATATGCCCCCATCTGCATCATTCACAAGGTTGTAAATGAAATCTGAGTGCAGGCCATTACTTTTATTGATGGAAAAGGACTTCCTAGTTTTTAAATTATAACATATCAATCCATTATCGGTAGTGCCTATCCACAGGTTTTCGCCTTGTAGTGTAGTGCATTGTACAGCATTGCTATCTGCGGTGGTATTTGTGATGAATTTAGAGATGGTGTCGCGATAAAGGAACAGGCCTTCGTCGGTGGAAATGAGGATGCTATCTTTGGCTAAGGAGAGGAAGTCTTGAACAGACTGTCTGGCGACAAGTATTTTATGAAAAGTGTTGTTCTCATAAATAGACATACTGCCCGGGAAGCCAATAAAGAGTCTGTCGTCATCAGTATTAAATAAAGCAGTAATTAAATTGCTACTGAAACCATAGTGTTTTGCAGGATAGTTTTTTACAGAATTACCATCGTATTTCCAAAGACCTTGCCCTCGGGTGCCTATCCATAATTCCCCTTTTCTCATTATGAGTGAAGTAATACGGATAGGTTGTGTACCCGGAAATGGGATAGGTCTAATTTTGCCTTTGTCATAGGCATACAATCCTGCATCATAAGTGCCTATGTATATAGTACCTGCTTTGTTGCCAACTATGCTCATAGCCTGAGCACTAGGTAAGCCTGTGCTTTCGTCCAGACAGGTAAAGTGTGAGCCGGAGAAACGATACACCCCTTTACCATCTGATGCCAACCATACATTGCCTTCGGCATCAGTAAGTGCATCGTAATAGGTATTGTCACTTAGCCCGTTATGCTTATTGTAATATTGTAAGGAAGTGTCAGTCATACGAATGACACCTGCAGAGGTACATAACCAATAAGTATGGTCATTATCCTCTGTCATGCCAATAAGAGGTGGTAAGCTATTGAGAGCTGCATTATTAATTTTATGAATAACAAGGGCATTTTGTTCTATTTCATAAAGGCCATTGGTTGTAAGTACCCATAATTTATGTTGTTTGTCTTGATAGAGTCTTAATATAGTAGGTTGGGTAATACTATGGATATTCTTACAATCCATGCTGTCCCATGTCTTATTATGATAATGGTATAGTCTATTATAAGAAGCTAACCATAAGTCGTTATTATCTGGTGCAATTGCTGTTGTAGCTCTATATTTATTAGAAAAGTCCAAAGCACTGCTTTTACCATTTTGTATACTATAAACAATACCGTCAGCTATACACCATACTTTCCCGTTTTCGCTTATTTGGATGCTGGAAACGATACCGGGTGTTAATCGATTGGGAGAGTGTAGCATGAAGTGTTTGAATACCTTGCCATTATAGCAAGACAAGCCACTGTTAGAACCAATCCAGATATTTCCTTTTTTGTCTGCAGCAAGAGCATTGATACGATTAGTGAGCATACCATTACGTACAGAGTAATTGGTAAAGCTAGTACCGTCATAACGAGAAAGCCCACCTATTGTGCCTATCCATAAATGCCCATACTTATCCTGAGCCAGCGAAGTGGCTTGAGATTGTATGAGGCCGTTCTCTACATTCAGATTATAAAAAGGATAGCGTTGGGCGAGACCTTGTACAGATAATAGTAAGCTGACTATAAGTAGGAATAAAACCTGTATGTAGCGATCCCCTTTTTGCATGATATGACATTGCCGTTGCTAGGCTAAAATTACTTTTTTATGAGCATATATTCTTATGACTCATGTTTCTCCCCCTTTATTCACCTATAGAAAAGAATGGTTTCACCCAATGAGGGTGAATGGAGTGTCGGTAACTACAAATAAATTTGATCAGCTAATCTTTCTGCTTATGAAATGACACTCGTAAAAGAACCCTCTACCATATCCTGCAACCAAATAGATACAGAGGGTTCTTCTCTTATTTAAAGAGTTCTTCGCTCAGGTTCATCCATTGCAAGGCATTCTTAAAGAGTAATTGATCTTTAATAGAAGCAGTATAGTCCATGCTTTCTATAAGTGCGCCGGGATGATGTTCGCCCAGAGGGAAAGGATAATCGCTACCCATGCATATTTTATCATTGCCTATTACATCCATTACATAGTTCAATGCTTTAGGGTCGTGTACCAGAGCATCTATCCAAAATTTGCCCAGATATTCGCGAGGGTTTACATTGTTATCTACTGCACAAAGATCCGGACGAACATTGAACCCATGCTCTATACGACCTATAGTAAAAGGGAAACTACCACCACCATGCGCAAAAGCTACACGCAGTTTAGGGTAGCGAGCAAGTACACCACCAAATATCATAGAGCTAATGGCGCGAGCTGTTTCTGCAGGCATACCTACCAGCCATGGTAGCCAGTATTTTTGCATGTCGTCTTCTCCCATCATTTCCCATGGGTGTACAAATATGCAACAGCCTAACTGTTCTGCGGCTTCCCAAAAAGGATTGAAATAGGTGTCGCCTAAGTTTTTCTTATTGATGTTGGAGCCTATTTCCAGCCCCGGCATTTTCAATTCCTTCACACAGCGTTCCATTTCTTTGATTGACAGGTCAATATCCTGTAAGGGCACAGTACCTATACCTATGAAGCGTTGCGGATGCTGGTCTACACATTGTGCTATATGGTCATTGAAGAAGCGAGCTGTTTCTATACCATGAGCAGGTTTGGCCCAATAGTTAAAAAGCACAGGTATGGTAGATAGTACCTGTAGCCCTACTTGTGTAAGGTCCATCTCCTTGGTGCGTACATGAGGGTCCCAGCAATTTTGTTCTACCTCGCGAAACACCTTGTCGCCCTTTATCATTCGGGCACAGCAAGGTTTATGATGTTCTAAATGGATAAACTCGCCATACCCGAATTTTTGGAACCAATTGGGTATATGTTCAGGCATTATATGCGTGTGGATATCTATTTTTTTCAAGGCAGATTATTTAAGAGCTTAATTTGAATCTATACCATTTCGTAAATGATAGCAGCACCCTGACCTACACCTATACACATTGTAGCCAGCCCATACTTACCACCACGGCGACGCAGCTCGTACAACAGAGTGGTAGATATACGTGCACCACTACAGCCTAATGGATGACCAATAGCTATAGCGCCACCATTTACATTCACTTTGGCAGATTCCAGACCTAGATCACGCATACAAGCAATACTCTGTGAAGCGAAAGCCTCATTCAGTTCTACAAGGTCGAGGTCGCCTACTTTTAGTCCTGCACGATCTAGCGCCTTCAGTGTGGCCGGTACAGGGCCTACTCCCATGATAGATGGGTCTACACCAGCTACTGCCATACTCTTGATCTTGGCTATTGGTTTAAGGTTATATTTTCTTACAGCTTCTTCAGATGCTATGATCATAGCAGCAGCACCATCGTTTATACCACTGGAGTTACCGGCAGTAACAGTACCATCTTTAATAAAGGCAGGTTTCAGTTCCCCCAGTTTTTCTAATGTTGACTGACGAGGGTGTTCATCTACTGCAAATACATTGATTTTGCCTTTGCCTAATTCTACCGGAACAGTAGTGATCTCTTCCTTGAATTTATCAGAAGCTGCGGCCGCAAAATATTTTTCCTGAGAATTATAAGCAAATTGATCTTGCTCCTCGCGAGTGATGTTCCATTGTTTTGCAACATTCTCAGCTGTTTCGCCCATGCCATAGGGATGGTGCAAGTCTCTGAGTTTTTTATTAACAAATCGCCAGCCCATAGTAGTGTCAAATATCTCGGCATTGCGTGTATACGCACTATCAGCTTTGCCCATTACAAAAGGAGCGCGTGTCATACTTTCAACACCGCCGGCTATATACACTTCTCCATCGCCACACATGATAGCACGGCCGGCATCCATAATGGCTTGCAAGCCTGAAGCGCAAAGACGATTGACCGTATTGCCACCTACAGTTACGGGTAGGCCAGCCAGCAATGCGGCCATACGAGCTACATTGCGGTTGTCCTCGCCTGCCTGGTTAGCAGCACCAGCTATTACATCTTCAATTAATTTTACATCTATAC
>Ga0194037_1002566_pt1 | contig 11909 bp, 10 predicted proteins | sample JunL306m_MetaG_FD_148653 | JGI IMG/M metagenome (GOLD analysis project Ga0194037, IMG submission 148653) | Anoxic zone freshwater microbial communities from boreal shield lake in IISD Experimental Lakes Area, Ontario, Canada - Jun2016-L304-6m | ecosystem: Environmental > Aquatic > Freshwater >...
GGCAATTATACTGCTGCAAATATTGATAACAGTTATTTCGGTGCTATTTTACAATATCCAAATAATACAGGAAGCATTGAAGACTACACCGCTTTTATTGATCAAGTACATCAAGCAGGTGGCTTAGTGATTTTGGTAGCAGATATTATGTCGCTTACTTTATTAAAAAGCCCAGGAGAATTAAATGCAGATGTAGCTGTAGGTAATACACAACGCTTTGGAGTGCCCATGGGATTTGGCGGACCACATGCAGCTTACTTTGCCACTAAGGATGAATTTAAAAGAGGTATGCCAGGAAGATTAATTGGCGTAAGTATAGATGCGCAAGGAAATAGAGCATTAAGAATGGCTTTGCAAACAAGGGAGCAACATATTAAAAGAGAAAAAGCCACTTCAAATATTTGTACTGCACAAGCCTTGCTTGCGAATATGGCAGTGATGTATACTATTTATCATGGACCAGTAGGTTTGAAAAAAATTGCTGAAAAAATTCATGGTTTAGCACAAAATTTAGAAGCGCAATTAGCAAGTATAGGTATAGCTCAATCTAATAAATTTTATTTCGACACCTTACATTTCTCAGGTTTTGATATTGCTGCTTTACAAAAAGAAGCCTTAGCTGCTGATATTAATTTCCGCTATTTCAATGACGGGAAAAATGACAATAGTATTTCCATTACTATTGATGAAACAATTAGTGCTCGTGAAATAGAAAAAGTAGTTGGCTTATTTGAAAAAATCACGGGTAAAAAAGCAAGTAGTAAAACAACAGGAGCTCCTTCTATTCCAGCATCTTTAGTTAGAACTTCTACTTATTTACAACATCCTGTTTTTAATACACATCATAGTGAAACACAAATGATGCGTTTTATCAAACAATTAGAAAATAAAGACTTGTCTTTAAATACTAGTATGATTAGTTTGGGAAGTTGTACCATGAAATTAAATGCGGCTACGGAAATGATTCCAGTAAGTTGGCCTGCATTTAGTTCTATGCATCCTTTTGCACCTAGTAGTCAAACTTTAGGGTATCAAGAAATTGCCAAAGAATTAAGCGCTTACTTATGCGAGACCACAGGTTTCACAGCTTGTAGCCTTCAACCAAATAGTGGTGCACAAGGTGAGTATGCAGGTTTATTAACTATTCGCGCTTACCACGAACATCATAAGCAAGCGCATAGAAATATTGTCTTAATTCCTATTAGTGCACATGGTACCAACCCTGCAAGTGCAGTAATGGCTGGATTTAAAGTAATTGTAGTGGCATGTGATGCAGCAGGAAATATTGACATGAAAGATTTACTAGAGAAAGCCACCTTACATAAAGATAATTTAGGGGGTCTTATGGTTACTTATCCTTCTACCCATGGTGTGTTTGAAGAAACCATCATTGATATTTGTGCAAGTATTCATGAATTAGGCGGACTTGTTTACATGGACGGCGCGAATATGAATGCGCAAGTAGGTTTAACAAGCCCAGGCAATATTGGTGCCGATGTTTGTCATTTAAACTTACACAAAACATTCGCTATACCACATGGTGGCGGCGGACCAGGCATGGGCCCTATTTGTGTAAATGATAAATTAGCTCCTTTCTTACCAGGACATGTTTACAATAAAAATAAAATTGGCGCAGTAAGTGCTGCTCCTATGGGGTCGGCAAGTATTTTATTAATTAGTTACGCCTATATTAAAATGTTAGGCGCCACTGGTTTAGAATTAGCCACTGCCTATGCTATTTTAAATGCGAACTATATGAAATCTCGTTTAGAGAAAAAATATACCATTTTATACGCAGGAAAAAATGGCACTTGTGCGCATGAGTTTATCATTGACCTTCGACCTTTTAAAGCTACTGCGGGTATTGAAGCAGAAGATGTAGCCAAGCGTTTAATTGATTATGGCTTTCATGCACCTACCATGAGCTTCCCAGTAGCTGGTACCATTATGATTGAGCCTACAGAGAGTGAGGACAAAGCGGAATTAGATCGTTTCTGCGATGCCTTAATTTCTATACATGATGAAATTACCGCTATTGAAAAGGGGGTTTCTGATAAAGTTGACAACCCTTTGAAAAACGCACCCCATACACAGAAAGTAATTTGCGCAAATGAATGGACCCATGCTTATACAAGACAAGAAGCTGCCTTCCCATTATATTATGTGCAACAAAATAAATTCTGGCCAACAGTGGCAAGAGTAAACAATACGCATGGAGATAGAAATTTAGTATGTACTTGTGAACCAGTTGCCTCTTATGCTTAAATAAATATTATTGATTCGGCATCATTTGATGATTATTCTCAGCTGGTGCCGAATTTATTTTATTACTAGCTATGACTTCGTAAAGGGAGATAATTTTATCCTTATCATTTAATACTACTTGAAGTTTTTCTACATCCGATTCCAAAACTTTAATTTTTCTATTCTCTGTTTCATACTTGGATATAAATTCATCCAATTTCATACTACCAAATTCACCAGAGGGGTCATTGGAAGCGTTGATCATTTGTCTTTGGCCCGTAAGTACCCAAAGAATATTTAGGTCGGCATAGAGCTCATCAATTCTAATTAGAATGTCTGAGCCAATAGAGCCTAGATTACGGAGTTGCTTTGCAAAATAGCCATTAGAAAGGCCCACTTTACGTTCAAAGGAATGCGGGCTAATGTTTTTGAATTTTAAGTACGCGGAAATGCGTTCAATAGGTTTCATAATAATGTTAGTTTAATGATGAATTGTTAAGTAAAATATTTACCCACTGTATTCTTCATCCAAATTATTATGAAAAAATAGTTATGCCCAAAAACTTAGGCCTCATAATTGAAGTAAAACTCAAAAATGAGGCCCAGGTACTATATGAAAACACTGTTTTCATTAAACTATTTTAATCAAATCTTCTCATTGAGTTCTAACCATCTTAATTCTGCAGTTTCTAATTGGCTATTCAAGGAGCCTAATGCTTCACTTAATTCTATGATTTTATCATAGGCCAAACTGCTATCATTTAATTTTTCGGTTAATACTTTTTTCTTTTCTTCCATCTCTGGAATTAACTTATTTAAATTTTCCAATTCAGTTTTTTCTTTGAAGCTTAATTTCTCAGCAGTCTTTTTTACAGCTACTGAAGGCGCTTGCACAGTAGCAGGTTCTTCTTTAACTGGAACAGAGAAATCCTGTGCCTTGGAAATATCAGAACTAACGGCTGCATAGTTTTGTTTCGTCTTTTCTAAAATTCTAAACTGTGTATAGTTACCCGGGTAGTCTCTAATCACGCCATCGCCTTCAAATATAAATAAATGGTCAACTAACTTATCCATGAAATATCTGTCGTGCGATACTAGTAAGACGCAACCTGCAAAATCAATTAAAAATTGCTCTAAGACCGCCAAGGTAGGAAGATCTAAGTCGTTGGTAGGCTCATCTAAAATAAGGAAGTTCGGATTTTTAAATAAAATAGTAAGTAGCTGTAAACGTTTTTTCTCTCCCCCACTTAAAGCACTTAAATAAGTGTATTGCTTGTCGGGGGTGAATAAAAATAATTCTAAAAACTGCGCTGCACTTAAGGAACCTCCACTTGCTAAAGGAAAATTCTCTGCAAAGGTTTTCAAAAACTCAATCACGCGCATGTCTTTTTTATACACTAGCCCCTCTTGAGAGAAATGACCAAAGACAATGGTTTCTCCGACATTTATTTTTCCACTATCGGGCTGGGTTATGCCTTGCAAAATTTGTAAGAAGGTCGATTTTCCCACTCCATTTTTTCCCACTACGCCAATTCGCTCTCCTTTACTAAATGTATAATCAAAACCTTTTAAGACTACTAAATCACCATAAGACTTATATACTTTTTTAGCTTCAATAATTTTACCACCCAATCTAGTCATCTTCATGTCCAATTGCAAATTAGTCTCTTCTATTTTCTGTTTGGCTTTTGCTTCTACTTCATAGAAATTATCTTGACGGCTTTTACTTTTAGTAGTTCTAGCCTTGGGCTGCTTGCGCATCCACTCTAGTTCTTTTCTAAAAGTATTCTTGGCTTTATCTATACTGGCTAGTTCAGAATCAATTCTGGCAGCCTTCTTTTCTAAATAATTTTCATAATCGCCTTTATACGAGTATAAATTTTCTCTTTCTAATTCCCAAATTTGGTCAGTCACCGCTTCTAAGAAATAACGGTCATGCGATACAAGTAATAGGGTTACTTTTTCTTGTAATAAATAGTTCTCTAACCACTCAATCATATTTAAGTCCAAATGGTTGGTGGGCTCATCCATTAATAATAAAACATGCTTGGGCTCAAAACCAATTTGTATTAAAGTTTTCGCTAAAGAAACACGCTTGCGTTGTCCTCCACTTAATTTTGAAACCGGTTGTTCTAAATGATTAATATTTAACTGCGTTAAAATAGTTTTCACTTTCGATTCAAAATCCCAGGCACCTGTTTCTTCCATTTCCATAATGGAATTGGTAATCAAATTTTCATCCTCCGTTTCCATGGCCATTTCATAATTACTAATAGCCTTCATCACTGGATGATCCTGATTGAATATATTTTGTGTAATACTGGCCGTTTCTATAAACTGAGGGTCTTGTTCAAATAAAACCAAATGCACATCCTTGTGAATTTTGGCCGTGCCCGCATCGGGCTGTTCTTTGCCTGCTAATATTCTTAACAAAGTGGTCTTTCCCACCCCATTTCTAGCAATTAAAGCAATACTATCGCCTTCATTGATATTAAAATTGATACCCTTAAATAAAGGGGTAATGCCATAACTTTTAGTCAATCCTTCTACAGAAACGTAATTCATGGCGCAAAGATAAGTAGCCTATACTAGTAAAGCCCAGATTTATAGGCATTGTTTGAGGGAAAAATGGGTAAAAAGATATGAACTATGTACTTTTGTGTCCATAAGTCAATAAAAGTTCAGCATGAAGCATTTTGAGGTTCCTCCCGGTTATCGTAGTACTTTAATAAGTGCTATTAAGAATAAGCGCAAGGAAGAAGATAAATTGAAAAAAGATTTTAGTCCTGCCCTTATTGACATAGGACCGCTAAAGATATACCTTGCCCGTCATTTTGGATTTTGTTATGGTGTAGAAAACGCGATTGAAATTGCTTATAAAACCATTGAGGAGAATAAAGGCAAAAGAATATTTCTATTAAGTGAGATGATTCATAACCCTCAAGTAAATGCCGACTTAACTAAAAAAGGTGTTCAGTTCTTACACGATACCAATGGAAATGAAATTATTCCATTAAGCAACCTCACTAAAGAAGATGTAGTGATTATACCTGCCTTTGGTACTACTTTAGAATTAGAAGCAAAAATAAATGCCATCGGTATTCAAATTCATAAGTATAATACCACTTGCCCCTTTGTGGAAAAAGTATGGAACCGCGGAGATCAAATTGCGAAAAAAGGTTTTACCATTATTATTCATGGTAAACCTAAGCACGAAGAAACCAGGGCTACTTTTTCTCATGCTGCGCATAAAGCACCCACTGTTATTGTGAATGATATGGAAGAGGCGATAGTATTAGGTAAAATAATTACAGGGGATCTTCCTATAAGTGATTTTGAAAAGCATTTTAAAAATAGATATTCAGCAGGTTTTGATCCTAGTATACATTTTGAAAAATTAGGCGTGATTAATCAAACCACGCAGCTAGCCACCGATACCCAGGCCATTTCAGATTATTTAAAAAATATAGTGGCTATCAAATATGGTAAAGAAAACCTGAGCACCCATTTTGCCGATACGAGAGATACACTTTGCTATGCCACTAACGATAACCAGTCTGCAGTCATAGAATTATTAAATACTGCTGCCGATTTAGCCATTGTAATGGGCGGAAAAAATAGCAGTAATAGTTCGCATTTAGTAGAATTATGTGAGCAAAAGCTACCTACTTATTTTATAGACGATGCCAATAAAATAATTGATGAAAATCAAATTATTAAAACTAATTGGAATGATAAGTCGGAAGAAATTATTCAAAATTATTTACCTGCAAAGAATACTGTTACTATTTTAATGACCAGTGGTGCTAGCTGTCCTGATACAGTAGTGGAATCGGTGATTAGAAAAATTGCAGGTTACTATAAAGTAGAGGAAGCCCTTGAAGAGGTTATCCAATTTTGGCAATCGCCCAACTAAGTGCCAAATTAAATTGTTCTTCTCTATTCATATGGGTATTATCTAAAACAATAGCATCTTCAGCTTGTTTTAAAGGACTTCTTTCTCTTGTCGTATCCATTAAATCTCGGTGTTGTAAATTCGCTTCAATTTCTTCTTTACGAATAGCGGGATTGGTTTTTTTCAATTCTAAAAATCTTCTTTCTACACGAATAGCAGGGTCGGCTGTAACAAAAATTTTAAGCTCGGCTTTAGGAAACACCACCGTACCAATATCTCTACCATCCATTACAATACCTTTGAATTCTCCCATGGCTTGTTGTTGCGCTACGGCAAAGTCTCTTACTGCGCCAATAGTAGCCACTTCACTCACTTTTTCACTCACACGCATTTCTCTAATTTCAGCTTCTACATTTTCGCCATTTAAAACCATATCACTTTTTAAACTTGCAGCATTATATACAAAGTTTAATTTAATTGCTGCTAAGGCTTTTAGAATTTGAGCTTCATTCTCAAAATTAATATTGTTTCTTAAAAAATAAAGTGCCACTGCACGGTACATAGCCCCTGTATCAATAAATACATATTCCAATTGAGCAGCCAAGGCTTTTGCCAATGTACTTTTTCCGCAAGAAGAATAACCGTCAATAGCTATGATAATTTTATTCGGCATATTAAGCAACTGATATTGTTTCTGTTCTTGGAAGGTTGGCATTTCTAATGGCTATTTGACGAACTGCATTAGATACTACCCCTCTTAAAGCTGCCTTGGATACTTCTTCTTCCCCTACCATGGCAGGTACACCCGCATCTCCTCCTTCTCTTATGGATTGCACTAATGGTATTTCTCCTAAGAAAGCTAAATCATATTCTGTGGCTAAATTCTGTCCGCCTTGCTTTCCAAATAAATAATATTTATTGTTCGGCAATTCAGCTGGTGTGAAGTAAGACATGTTTTCAATTAAACCAATAATGGGCACTTTCACATTGGCCTGACCAAACATTGCAATCGCTTTTTTAGCATCGGCAAGTGCTACTGTTTGTGGTGTAGTTACAATTACTACGCCTGTTACAGGAACTGTTTGCATAATGGTTAAATGTATATCGCCAGTGCCAGGAGGCATATCAATGACTAAATAATCTAGCTCTCCCCAATCTACATCGGTAATGAATTGACGAATAGCACTGCTCGCCATTGGACCTCTCCAAACCACTGCATCTTTTTCATCCACTAATAATCCAATACTCATTAATTTAATACCATATTTTTCTAAAGGAATTATAATTCCATTTCCATCACCATCTTTCATCATGGGTCTTTGACCTCTTACACCAAACATAATGGGAACACTAGGTCCGTATATATCGGCGTCCATTAATCCAACTTTCGCGCCACCTTCTGCTAAAGCCAAAGCCAAGTTAGCTGAAACAGTACTTTTTCCAACCCCTCCTTTACCACTCACTACTGCAATAATATTTTTAACCTGCCCTAAAACCTTCTTTTCATCTTTTCTTAAACTAGTGGTATTAGAAGTAAAATTCACTTCAATAATGGCCGCCTTGTTCACTAGTAATTTAATGGCATTTTCACAGGCATTTTTCATTAAATCCTTCATAGGACAAGCTGGGGTTGTAAGCACAATGGTAAAGCTTACCTTATCACCGTCCACTTGAAGGTCTTTGATCATATTTAAAGTAACCAAGTCCTTACCCAAATCTGGTTCTTGCACATTACTTAAGGCCTTTAGAATATCCGAGGTAGTCATTATGGAAGTTTTTGTTAAATAATTTAGATCGCTGCAAAGTTAACGCTCATTGCACTTATTTTGCTGTTTTAAGAGGCAGAATATTCAAAAATGGCTTCGATTATTTCAAGATTGAGGCTTAAATTTGCAAGTACATGAGAAAGGCATTATTTATTACAATTATTACCTTGGCAAGCTTTAGCCAAAACAAGGCCTATGCTCAAACGGTCGATATTTACCGTGACTCTGTGATACAATTATACGGAGTTATTATGACGGCGGACAGCTTAAAGGCCATCCCCTTTGCAAGTGTGGTTGTTGAAAAAAAGGGACGAGGTACCATTACTAATAATGATGGGGTTTTCTCTATAGCGGTGAATAAAGGAGAGAGTATTACTTTTTCTTGTATAGGATTTAAAAATAGAACCATTTTAATTCCTGCAAAATTAGAAGGCAACCAATATAGCGTGATTCAATTAATGGTGAATGATACTAATTTTTTGCCTGCCACTATTTTAAAAGCCCGACCCTCTCGCGCACAATTTGAAAGAGATTTTGTGAATGCCAAAGTGGATGACGACATGTATGAGACCGCTAGAAAAAATACCAGTATGAGTCAGAAAAGAATTATTCTTTCAAGCTTACCTTATGATGGCAAAGAGGCCGTGGGTGCATCCTTAACACAACAAGCTACTAAATATTATTACTCTGGGCAATTGCCTCCAATGAATATATTAAACCCAAGTGCATGGAGAAGTTTTATCAATGCATGGAAAAGGGGTGATTATAAATCGAAAAAATAGTTTTATGGAAAATATTGCGGTGATTGGTGCTGGCACCATGGGTAATGGTATTGCACATGTTTTTGCACAAAAAGGTTTCAAGGTTCAATTAATAGATGCCCAAGCTGCAGCTCTAGAAAAAGCAATGGCTACTATTGAAAAGAATTTAGACAGACAAATTTCCAAACAAACTATTACAGCTGAAGACAAAGCAAGTACGCTATCCAATATTCAAATATCTACTTCTATTGAACAAGGTGTTGCTCATGCCGACTTAGTTATTGAAGCCGCTACTGAAAATGCAGAGATTAAAAAAAAGATATTCGCAAGTCTTGACCAATACGCAAAGCCAAATTGTATACTGGCTACCAATACTTCTTCTATTTCTATTGGTGAATTAGCAGCAGCTACCAAGAGGCCCGCACTGGTTATTGGTATGCATTTTATGAATCCTGTGCCCATTATGAAATTGGTAGAAATTATTAATGGAGAAGCTACTGCTGCAAGTGTAACTGATACCATCGTAGCTTTAACCAAAAAAATAGATAAAATTCCTTGCGTAGTAAAAGACGCACCAGGTTTTATTGCCAATAGAATTTTAATGCCCATGATTAATGAAGCTATTCATGCTTTTTCTGAAGGCATAAGCGATGCTGCTACCATTGATCAAATTATGAAACTAGGCATGGCACATCCCATGGGACCCTTACAATTAGCTGACTATATTGGGCTAGATGTTTGTAAGAATATTATGACCATTATGGAAGAAGGTTTTAACAATTCAAAATACGCCCCTGCTGCATTATTAGTTAAAATGGTAGAGCAAGGAAAACTAGGTGTAAAAACGGGAGAGGGTTTTTATAAATACTAAGTCGGTTGCGCTATACATTTATTTAGTAATTCAATATTGCTAGTAATATTATTGCTAGTAATATATTCCAAGGACTATATTAATTAGAGATCAAGGTTAATTTTACTTCTCTTAAATCATTGAATTTATTCAGCGCTTCTTCCAGTCTCGCTTTGGGTATGCCAATTTTTAATTGCACAAATAATTGTGCTTCCTGTTCCTTTACCGAACAATTATATTGCTTCACAATCATCATCACTTCATTCATTTGATGATAATCAAAATTTAATTCATAGTGCAGTTCAATGGGCTTTTGTACAATGGGTGCTAATTGCAAAGCAAGTGTAGTAGCCGTTTTATACGCATTAATTAAACCAGGCACGCCTAATAAACTACCTCCAAAATAACGAATTACCACCACCATAATATTGGTAAGTTGTTTGCTATCTATTTGCCCTAGCATGGGCCTGCCTGCAGAACCCGCTGGTTCTCCGTCATCACTGGCTCTGAATATATTGCCTTCTACGCCTATTCTATAGGCCACACAAAAATGAACTGCTTTGGGATGTTCTTTTTTAAGCCCTGCGATAATTTTTTTACAAGTATCTACCGAATCTACTGGGTAAGAGTAGGCCAAGAACTTACTTCCCCTATCCTTAAACTCAGCAATAGCTGGTATTTCAATGGTACTATAAAAATGAGGATCCATATAGGTAGGCGTTCTTAGAATTATTTGTTCAAAGCTAGTTCATAATGCATAATCATTTGTAACATTGTGGTATGAGTTTACAAGAAATAAAAATATTCCTAAAGCAAAAGCTAGCCTCTAAAATTGACGCTGTTGAATTGAGCAGTTTAATAGGTATGCTTATAGAGGCGGTTACTGGTTGGAATAGGATGCAACAAATTGTAAATGTAAATACGGCATTCACCAAAGAACAGCAATTGCAAATAGAAGATTATGCCGAGCAGTTATTATTGGGCAAACCTATTCAATATATTTTAGGTAAGGCCTGGTTTATGGGCAATGAATTAATGGTGAATGAACATGTTTTAATTCCAAGACCCGAAACTGAAGAATTAGTAGAATGGATAATTTCTTATGCTAGTATAATGAATAAACCATTATCTATAATTGATATAGGCACTGGCTCTGGTTGTATACCTATTGCTTTAAAATTATCCCTTCCTTTATGTAGCCTTACCGGATTAGATATTAGTAAAGAAGCCTTAGCAGTAGCCGAAATAAATGCCAATAATGTAAAGGCTTCCATAGAATGGATAGCCCTGGATATTTTAAACACAGCAGCACTTGACCATACTTATGATATTATTGTAAGTAACCCCCCTTATATTCCTATCAGAGAAAAAGCAAATATGCAAGAACAGGTAGTGGGCTTTGAACCTGCAATTGCTTTATTCGTATCGAATGAAGACCCCCTTATTTTTTATAAAGCCATTGCTAAAATGGCAAAGCAAAATTTATCTACCAACGGGCAACTCTTTTTTGAAATACATTATGACCAAGGGAAGGCCATACTAGCTTTATTAGATGAACTTAATTTCCATGCAGAATTAAGACAGGATAGTTTTGGCAAAAACAGAATGATTAGAGCTAGCTTAAAATAGCTAGTATAAATAATACTGAATTACTTGAGTAATCAATATTATTAAATAATTAGAGACTTGAAATAAATTAGTGCGCTGGATTCACCGCAACAACGGGCGTTGCTCCAAGAGACTTTATAATTTGCATTACTTGTATAGTAACCCCTAAGTTTGCCACACTGTCTCCATTAATTACTACAGAAGGCTTTTCGGTTTCTTTCGCTAAAAATAATTTTAACTCATTAGGCAAGGCCCCAATAGTAACTGGCGTAGAGCCAATGAATAAATTTTGTTCTTTATCAATAGTTACCACCACGGTTTGTTTAGCCTTAGTATCGCTAGAAGCTTTAGGATTAGAAACCTTAATAACATTGGGGTTCGCTAAAGTAGATACAATTAAAAAGAATAATAATAATATGAATAATATATCATTCAATGCACCTGTATGCACTTCTGGAGAATTTCTTAATCGCTTTCTTAAGTTCATAGATTAAGAATGAGTAGTTTCTTGTAAAATATCTAAAAAGTCGGCGCTGGCTGTTTCCATTTTATTTGCTGTTTTATCTATTTGAGTAGATAAATAGTTATGTCCTACATAGGCAATTAAACCAATAATTAAACCAGTAGCTGAAGTAATCATTTTTGTATAGATACCTCCAGCAATAGTGTTTAAAGTATATTCTCCAGTAGAGGCGATGCCATAAAATAATTGAACCATACCCACAATGGTTCCTAGAAAACCAAACATGGGTGCAATACCAGCCACTAATGATAAAATATTTAAA
>Ga0194037_1002568_pt1 | contig 11899 bp, 12 predicted proteins | sample JunL306m_MetaG_FD_148653 | JGI IMG/M metagenome (GOLD analysis project Ga0194037, IMG submission 148653) | Anoxic zone freshwater microbial communities from boreal shield lake in IISD Experimental Lakes Area, Ontario, Canada - Jun2016-L304-6m | ecosystem: Environmental > Aquatic > Freshwater >...
CCATTTAGCGCCGATGATAGTGTGGCACTTTGCCATGCGAAAGTAGGGAATTGCCAAGCTCTTAATATTAAAACCCAAGTTTTATACTTGGGTTTTTTTTTGTCTGGGATTTTTAATCATATATAACGATATACTAAACGAATATTTCAGATAGAGTTCAATAAAAATGGCTAAAAATATAATACCTCGTATTGCTTTAACCCCAGGTGAACCAGCAGGAATAGGCTCTGACCTATGTATTGAATTAGCACAGCAGAATTTACCATGCCAGTTAGTTGTTTTAGCAGATCCTAACATGCTAAAGCAAAGAGCAGAATTATTAGGTTTAAAGGTTAAGATAATTGATTTTACTCCCAATTCACAGCCAGTATCACAAGTGGCGGGGCATTTAACGGTATTGCCGGTAGCACTTGCAGAAAAAGTAGTCTGTGGGCAAACTAATGTCTTAAATAGTCGTTATGTATTACAAACTATTGAACTTGCAACCACAGGCTGTATTAATGGGTATTATTCTGCAATGGTTACTGGCCCAGTTCAGAAAAGCATATTAAATGAGGCGGGTTTTTCTTTTACTGGACATACTGAGTTTATAGCTGAAATTTCTGGCGGCAATCCAGTTATGATGCTGGCTACAGAAGGTTTGCGTGTAGCCTTAGTAACAACACATTTGCCACTTAAGGACGTTAGTTCCGCGATAACTCATTCAAATTTGAAATCTGTTATCAAGATATTACATCATGATTTGAAGACACGATTTAATATAGATCAACCTAAAATATTAGTTTGCGGTCTGAATCCACATGCTGGAGAAAACGGCTATTTGGGTAGAGAAGAAATCGATATTATAATTCCAGTCATTGAAGAGTTACGTCAACAAGGTATGTCTCTATTAGGGCCATTGCCAGCAGATACTATTTTTACACCCAAGTATCTGAATACTGCAGATGTGGTCTTGGCGATGTATCATGATCAGGGCTTACCGGTATTAAAGTATCAAGGATTTGGCCTAGCGGTTAATATTACTCTTGGACTTCCAATTATTCGTACTTCTGTGGATCATGGAACTGCGCTAGACCTTGCAGGCACGGGTAATGCAAACATAGGAAGTCTTCAATTTGCACTACAAACTGCAATCACCATGGCTACAAATACCACGCTAATATGACTCACATACCACGTAAACGCTTTGGTCAAAATTTTTTGCATGACCACAACATTATTAACAACATTCTATCAAGTCTACAGGCTAAACCTGATCAACATTGGGTTGAAATTGGTCCAGGGCAAGGCGCATTAACTGTACCTTTATCGAAAATGGGACTACGTCTCGATGTTGTTGAATTAGATAGGGATTTAGTTGCTATTCTTATAGAACAATTTAAAGATAGTGATTTAAAAATTCACAGTGGAGATGCTTTAAAATTTAATTTTTCTGCACTGGCTATCAATAATGAAAAGCTGCGAATTATTGGTAATTTACCGTATAACATTTCTACACCCTTAATGTTTCACTTACTAGATAATGCTTCTTGTATTGAGGATATGCATTTCATGTTACAAAAAGAAGTGGTAGATCGAATATGTGCAAAGCCAGGTAGTAAAAAATATGGTCGACTCAGCGTTATGATGCAATACCATTGTGCCACTGAATTATTATTTGATGTACCACCAGAGAGCTTTGATCCTGCGCCTAAAGTCATGTCTGCTATTGTAAGATTGGTTCCTCATCAAACACCCCCCGTTCAAGTTAATGATATGGTTAAGCTCAATACAGTGGTTACTCAAGCTTTTTCACAACGACGTAAAACTTTACGAAACTCATTAAAGAAAGTAATAGATGAAAATGCAATTATTGATTTAGATATAGATCCAACATCAAGAGCTGAAGTCTTAACGTTGGATGATTTTGCTAGATTAAGTAACTTGCTTGTGGATGACGGCTTTTAAAACTAAATCTTTCTAACTAAAGCGTCTAACCAAGATGTCGGCAGCATATTTTTAAGAATAGCCAAAATATAAGTTGGAACGGTGACGTAATAACGTGTTTTAGGTCGATTGGCTTCAAGTGCATGTATAACTTTTTTGGTAACTGCTTCAGCTGGTAAAGTAAAAGCAACCGCTGCCTCTTCTTTTTGTAATCTGTTGATCATTTTGTCGTAGGCTGATTTATGGAGGCTATTTTTGTGATCTATATGTTTCTGAAATAGCAAATAGGAGTTTTTTCTAAAGTCACTTAGGATCGGACCAGGTTCTATTAACGAAATAAAGATGGCAGTGCCGTAAAGTTCTTGGCGTAAAGTATCTGCCAAAGCCTCTAAAGCAAACTTGCTTGCGTTATACGCTCCTCGATAAGGCATGGCTACTAAACCTAAAACAGAGCTGTTGTAAATAATCCGACCATGCCCTTGAGTACGCATTATTGGTAATACTAGATTTGTAAGCTCATGAGTACCAAAGAAATTTGTTTCAAACTGAAATCTAAGTGCCTCACGGCTTAAATCTTCTACAGCACCCACTTGTCCAAAAGCGCCATTATTAAATAGCGCATCAATTTTACCATCAGTTAACTCAATTGCTTGATTAACAGCGTTTTGTATTGATTGGCTATCAGCTAAATCCAGTTGTATTGCTGTAAAACCTTCTTGCGATAAGCGCAGAACATCATTTGCTTTTCTAGCGGTAGCAATAACTTTATGGCCTCTATTTTTTAAAGAAATGGCAGTGCTATAACCAATTCCTGATGAACAACCTGTTATTAATATTGTTTTTGATAAAGTCATGGCAGTGATGTGTATTGATTATTAATTGTTATTACAATTTATTAGGTAGGTAATTATAGGTTATAAATAATAAGAACTGCTTATAAATCGACAATGGATAGCCTATTTTCTGTTACATCAACTCAGTGTCTATAGGTATTTGCTCGTAGGTATTTTATACTGTAAAACGTGTAGCTAGTAAAAAGCTATTGATGTTTGAGTTTTTAAAACAACTGTTGAATTACTGGTGATTGTTTAGGCGCAAGCCCGCAGATTGCTGAAATCGTTTTTTATTTAATTTTGAGTGCTTAATGGATATTTATTTAATTCGTCATACCCAAACCGCCCATAGTTTGGAAACATGTTATGGTCAAACAGATGTTGGGTTGGCCGATAGTTATGAAGATGAGATGGCTAGCATACATAATAAACTACCTGAATTTGACGATGATTGTCGGGTTTTTAGCAGTCCATTAACGCGCTGTTTGCAGTTAGCGCAAACTTTTTCAGATGACGTGAAAACAGATGAACGTTTATTAGAGCTTAATTTTGGTGCTTGGGAAGGGCTGAAGTTTGATGCTATTGAACCTGATGAATTGCAACATTGGACTGATAACATGGTGACAGCTAAGCCCCCTAATGGTGAAAACTTCGAAGAATTATATTTGCGAGCAGCAGCTTTTTGGAAAGAATTAATAGCAAATGATGCAAAGCAAGTTATAGTTTTTACTCATGCTGGGGTCATTAGGGCTTTACTGGCTTATGTTTTGAATATACCGTTGCTTAATTCATTTCAATTGCGGATTGATCCTTGTTCAGTCCATAAATTACGCATTATTGACAATTATCTTTACGTAGAATATATAAACTTATGAATGCTCTACGCTGGTGATATATTAATTAGTTTAAAAAAACTATTATAATTTTCTTTGTAATAGTAAGTTTGTATGAGCAGATTTAACTAAAATGGGTTTTAGTTACTAGGCTGATAAATCAGAAGAGATGGCACTCAATTATTAATTTTATTTTGAGCTTATTGGACAGTGTGTTGTTCAGAATTTAACGATTGAGAGATTTAAATGAAATCATTAGCAGTATTTGGTACAGGATCAGATGTTGGAAAAACCACGATTGTAATGGCTTTATGTCGTATTTTTTCTGATCAAGATATAAAAGTTGCACCGTTTAAAGCACAAAATGTGTCTAACAACTCAGCAGTAACCAAAGAAGATCGAGAAATATCGAGGGCGCAATGTTTACAAGCTGAGGCTGCACGAATATCTCCCAGTTATTTATTTAATCCAGTGTTACTTAAGTCTCATGAAAATGGCATTGTGCAGGTCATCGTAAACGGCTTAGTTTATAAAAAATTAGCTATTTCTACTTATTATGAAGAAATTGAGCCTTTAAAATTGCAAGTACAGCAAGCCTTTACAAGATTACAGCAAGATTACGATCTAGTTATTGCCGAAGGTGCAGGTTCCCCAGTGGAGTTAAATTTGTTAGATAAAGATCTTTCAAATTCATTTATCGCTAAGACTTTTAATACTAAAAATATCTTGGTAGCAGATATAGGGCGGGGAGGAATTTTTGCATCCATTTATGGGACTATGGCATTAATGGATCCGTCCATGCGCAGTAACTTGATAGGCGTAGTCATTAATAAGTTTCAAGGCGATAGCCACTTATTTGAGGAAGGTGTGAAAATTATCAATGAGCGATTTGGCTTACCTGTTTTGGGTGTGTTGCCATTTAAAGTCTTGAATATTGATATGGACGATTCTGATTCAATTAAGAATTATGAGCAGCGTCAGGAAGATATTAAAATTCGTATTGCTGTCATCGCTTATCCTGGGTTAGTTAATTATAACGATCTTGATGTTTTAATGGCGGATCCTGAAATTTTTGTTGAATTAATTTCAACTTATCGTCATCTAGTTCACTTTGATATGATATTACTGCCAGGAAGTAAATCCGTTATTAGCGATTTACAATGGTTGAAGCAACAAGGTTTATTTGAAGAATTGCAGCAATTTAATAAACCTATATTTGGAATAAGTGGCGGCTATCAAATGTTTGCTGTTAGCTTACATGATCCTGATGCCCTAGAACATGATACGGCAATTATTGAGTCCGGTTTAGCATTTATGGATGATATTGTATTGTATCAATCACCTTTAATCGTTCAGAGTGGAAATTATCAGTTATTTACTTACCCTGGGATCAAAGGCTACGAAATTCATAATGGTCAGACGGGTAAATATCCTTTATTTTATCAGCGCAGTCATTATGCCGGAACTCATGTGCATGGTGTTTTTGATGATGACGTGTTTCGCGGCGACTATTTTAGAGCCATCAATTCAGATTACCAAGGCTACAACTATTCTGAGTATAGGGAGCAACAAATACAAAATTTTACTAATATGGTAGCGGATAATTTAGATACAAAAGCGATACTTCAAGCGTTACAACCTGGCTGAATTGTTTGAGTTAGCGGCATAATTATAGGTGGAGTTGCTCGCTTGTTGTTCATGATGAGATTATCCTAGGCGTATTAGGCAAAAATCTTATTTTGCTTGGCGTTCGTCTTATACGGATGTCCTCGCTCCTCATATTTTATAGATCCGATGTTAAATTGAGAACGCAGTTTTTATGGGAATAACATAGCGTTGCTAGATTGATAGTGACGATTCCTTGTTTAGATAGGAGCGTTTCTATATTAACAGGGAATACTCCGTGTCTAGATAGGAATGGTGCTATATCAACAGGGAATATTCCGTATCTAGATAGGAATGATCCTATATCAGCAGGGAATGGCCTGTGTCTGGATAGGAATGGTGCTATATCAACAGGGAATGTTCCGTATCAAAATAGGAATGATCCTATATCAGCAGGGAATGCTCGGTGTCTGGATAGGAATGCTGCTATATCAACAAGGAATGCTCAGTATCAGGATAAGACTGCTGTCATCTAAGCATAGGTATCTACACAAATAATTGTTAGCATTCCCACGCGCGAACGATAATCTGTGTTGAAGATCGTAGGGGCGTATTGCATACGCCCTTATAAAATAAGCTCTATAACATTGGACTTTCAATGTTGGGCGTATGCAATACGCCCCTACGGTGTTTTTTATCGTTTCCACGCCGATAAGAAAATTGTGTAGATACCTATGCATCTAAGCTAGAAACAAGCCGTCTCCAAGGAGGTATGATCACTTTAGAGTCAGATGGTCAATGACTTAAGGCCAGTTACGCAGAGTTGTTATTTTAGGGAGAAAGTGTTCTTAATAAGTTAGAGTAATCTTCTGCAAGTTTATGATCAGATTCTTTTAATGAATTGATTTTCTTGCAAGCATTCATAACCGTTGTATGATCACGCCCGCCAAAGTTATCGCCAATTTCAGGAAAACTATGTGAGGTTAATTCTCTGGCCAAGCACATAGCCATTTGTCTGGGGCGAGTTACATTTTGTTTTCTATTTTTAGAGGATAAATCAACCACTCGAATTTTATAATATTCAGCCACTGTTTTTTGTATGTTTTCAATATTGACCAATTTATCTTTCAGTGTAATTAGGTCGTGCAGGGCTTCTTTAGTAAATTCTATGGTTATTTCACGGCCTGTAAATTGAGAGTTTGCAATGACGCGTCTTAGCGCTCCTTCAAGATCGCGAACATTAAAGGGGATTTTTTTAGCAATAAAAAAAGCAACCTCTTGTGGCAATGTAATATTAACTTGAGCGGCCTTTTTTAATAAAATAGCGGCTCTCGTTTCCATGTCAGGTGCTTCTATAGAAACAGGAAGGCCACAACCAAATCTTGATTTTAATCGATCTTCAAGTCCCACGATTTCTTTTGGATATTTGTCGCAGGTTAAAACGATTTGGTGCTTTTTTTCTAATAAAGTATTGAACGTATGAAAAAACTCTTCTTGAGAGCGTTCCTTGCCAGCAAAAAATTGAATATCATCAATTAGTAAAACATCAATGCTACGATAATAATCCTTAAAGGCATTAATTGAGTTTTGCTGTAAGGCTCTGACCATATCCTGTACAAATTTTTCAGAATGTAAATAAACAATGGTAGCAGAGGGATTCTTTAGTAAAACCGCATTACCAATGGCGTGCATAATATGCGTTTTGCCTAAACCTGAACTGCCATAAATAAGCAATGGATTATAGGCTTTTCCTATGTTTTCAGAGACCTGAATAGAGGCTGCTCTCGCTAATTGATTGGATTTTCCTTCAACAAAGTTTTCGAATGTAAAGGCTTTATTAAGAAAATTTGGGATGGTTTTTTTTGCTTCAGCGTGTTTATGGCTATTTATAGGGCTAGTTACTGCCTGGGTTCTGGAGCCAATTTCAAGATTAAGCTCTACTGTACCATTGGAAATCTGATGGATAGATTCTTCGATTTTTTCATAAAAATGTTGCTTTACCCAATCTAAAACAAAACGATTGGGCGCTAATAATTTTAATCTGCCGTCAGCTTCAATAGCTTGTAAAGGCCGTATCCATGTACTAAAGTCAGAACTTGAGATTTCATTTTCAAGCTTAGTAAGGCAGTTATCCCAAATTGAATTCATTGAATGAGGTATTATTTTAATTAGATGTTTATGAAAAAATCCTAGACTATTACTATACAGTAATAAAATATTGCATTACAGAATTGACAGTTAATGCGTATTATTTTATCATCCCTAGTCTTTTTTATGTGTTTTTGTTAACACTCAATTTGTTAAGGTCCTATTACTATGAAAAGAACATACCAACCCAGTAAACTAAAACGCGCTAGAACTCATGGCTTTCGTGCAAGAATGGCAACTGTTGGCGGTCGTAAAGTTTTAAATGCTCGCAGAGCAAAAGGTCGCGCTGAGTTAACGGTTTAGTTGGCACTGAGTGACGGAACACAGTTTCAGCTTTCCCCCACAGTTACGGTTAAAAAAACCAGCTGAATATAAAAATGTATTTGCTAATCCTGTGAAATCGAGTGATAACTATTTTACCCTATTAGCAACAAGGAATGATTTCGATCATCCCAGGTTAGGATTGGCAATTGCTAAAAAAAATATAAAAAAAGCCGTAGATAGAAATATGATTAAGCGGACTGTCAGGGAAAACTTTAGAATAAAACAACAAAATTTGGGGGGGATGGATATTGTTGTACTGGCACGTAAGGAGGCTATTGATGCTCCTGCCGACTTATTAAGAAAGTCACTTGAAAAACATTGGCTTAGGTTGGTATCTCGATGCGCTACATATTCATAGCCATTATAAAGTTTTATAAATACTTTATAAGTCCCATGCTTGGCTCAAATTGTCGTTTTTATCCAAGCTGTTCAAGTTATTCCGTAGAAGCACTTCAGTCTCATGGTGCTATTATTGGCTCCTATCTCACCCTAAAAAGATTATTAAAGTGCCATCCTTTTAATGAAGGCGGCATTGATAACGTTCCAGAAAAATTTGGTAAAAAGAATGGATAATATAAGATTTATACTGATCGTTACTTTTGCAATGCTGGTATTTATGCTGTGGCAGGCTTGGGAGTTAGACTACGGTCCAAAACCTGAAGTAGCTGCAATTGTAAATCCACCCGTGCCCGCTAAAGAAGACTTGCCATTGGCATCGACAGATGCAAGCTTGCAAAAGGAAAGCACTGGACATAACGCTGTCGCTATTCCTGATGCTTCAACTCCAATTGCTAAAACAATAACCGTCAAAACAGATGTCATTGCACTTGAAATTGATTTACAAGGTGGCACAGTTACTAACTTAGATCTATTGAGTTACCCAATAGACAAAACAAATGCCATTGTCGATAAATTACGAGTAATGGTTGGTTTAAATCCTGCCGAAATTAATACCACGCCAGTACGTTTGTTTGACAATAATCAAGACAAGCTATTTGTTGCGCAAAGTGGTTTGATTGCAGGGAGTGGCTTAGCCGCAGCACCCAACCATTATACTGTTTTCTCTGCTGAGCAAGACCATTATAGCTTGCAGCCGGGACAAGATAGTTTAACCATTCCTCTAACTTGGACAGATCATAATGGCCTTGTTATTAGTAAGCTATTTACTTTAAAGCGTGGAAGCTACGAAATAATACTGGATCAAAAAGTCAGTAATAATTCTGGTAAAGCTTGGTCAGGTAGGCAATATAGCCAGTTATTAAGAGCGCCTGATTCATCTGACAAAGGTAATATATTAACTGGAGGCATGAGAGCTTATAACGGCGGTGTTATTTATACTGAAAAAAATAAATATCAAAAAATAAGCTTTGAAGACATGGCAGATGAAACATTAGATGTCGCTACTAAAGGTGGCTGGACAGCTATGATTCAGCATTATTTTGCTTCTGCTTGGATACCACCTGCTGATCAAGAAAATCATTTTTACACCAAAGAGCTTAAAGATGGTCGTTATGTGATTGGTACCTATTCACCTTCAGTGACGGTTGAGAATAATACCGAAGCAGAATTTGTTGCAAGTTTATTTGCAGGACCTAAAGTTCAACCAATGATGGAAGCCATAGCACCAGGTCTTGAGCTGACGGTTGACTATAGTGTCTTAACTTTTATTGGTAAGCCTATCTATTCGTTATTGAATTTGATTCATGATGCTATTGGTAATTGGGGCTTGGCTATTATGGGTGTAACATTTTGTATCAAATTGTTGTTCTTTCCCTTATCGCAAGCCAGTTTCAAATCAATGGCTAAAATGCGTAAAATTCAGCCTCGCCTTAAAGAGTTGCAAGAACGATTTGCAGATGACAGGCCTCGTTTCAATACTGAAATGATGGGCTTGTATAAAAAGGAAAAAGTAAATCCTTTAGGGGGCTGTTTACCCATACTCATACAAATACCGGTATTTATGGCTTTGTATTGGGTGTTGAGTGAAACAGTTGAATTTCGTCAAGCGCCTTTTATGCTCTGGGTACAGGATTTATCAATACAAGATCCTTTTTATATCTTGCCAGTTATCATGGGTATTACCATGAAAATTCAGCAAAGTTTAAACCCAGCGCCGATTGATCCGCTACAAGCTAAAGTAATGAAGATGTTTCCTATCGTCTTCACTATTTTCTTCTTGTTTTTTCCAGCGGGTTTGGTTTTATACTGGGTTTGCAACAATACCTTATCTATCATTCAGCAAACGTATATTACTAAGCAAATAGAAAAAGAAGCATAAGTGCTCATAGCACAAGATACTATCGCAGCAATTGCAACACCGCCAGGGAATGGCGGTGTGGGTATCATTCGAATTTCAGGGGCTTTAGTCACTGAAATTGCAAAACATCTACTTAATAAATCCCTAACTCCCCGTCACGCTCTGTTTACATCCTTTATAGATGAACGAGGCGACATCATTGATTCAGGTATCAGTCTTTACTTTCCTGCCCCTGCTTCTTATACAGGCGAAGATATATTAGAACTACAAGGCCATGGTGGTTCAGTCGTGTTGGATATGTTGTTAAGGCGAGTGCTTTCATTAGGCGCTCGATTAGCTAATCCAGGAGAATTTACCGAACGTGCCTTCTTAAATAACAAACTTGATCTAGCCCAAGCTGAAGCCGTTGCTGATTTAATTGAAAGTAGTACTGAGCAATCGGTACGATCCGCACAAAAATCTATGCAAGGGCTATTTTCTGAGCAAATCAATGAATTAGTGACAGAGCTAACAGAGCTTCGTATTTATATAGAAGCCGCTATTGATTTTGTCGATGAAGAAATTGATTTTTTAACGGATGGTGTCGTCGAAAGCCGCATTACTCGTTTATTGCATAGCCTCGCAAAGATATTAAAAACAGCACAACAAGGTCGTTTATTGCGTGATGGCATGACAGTCGTTTTGGTGGGCAAGCCTAATGCAGGTAAATCTAGTCTTCTAAATGCACTGGCTGGACATGAAGCGGCCATCGTAACAGACATAGCAGGCACGACTAGAGATGTGCTGAGAGAGCATATTCAACTAGATGGAATGCCTTTACATATTATAGATACCGCAGGCCTTCGAGATAGCGATAATTTAATAGAAAAAGAAGGTATGCGCCGTGCGCACCAAGAAATCTTGAAAGCCGATAAAATAGTGCTACTCATCGATGCGCGAGAGCATGATTCAGAAGAAATCCTAAATAGTCTACCCGATAATATTGACCTTATTAAGGTCTACAATAAAATAGATTTATTAGGTATAGAACCCAAGCTAATAAAAACAAAAAATGGCGACGAATGTTACTTGTCTATTAAAACAGGACAGGGCATGGATTTGTTAAAACAGCATCTAAAAGAATCAGTTGGCTTTAACGATAATACCAACGATGTTTTTATAGCTAGAAGACGTCATATAGAAGCAATCACAAGCAGTCATCAATTGGTAGAAAACGCCCTAGAGCAATTGCAGTATAAGCAAGCAGGCGAATTAGTTGCTGAAGACTTAAGACAAGCTCAAATGAGCCTTGCCGAAATCACTGGAACAGTCAGTTCTGATGACCTGTTAGGTAAAATCTTCTCTAGTTTTTGTATTGGCAAATAGTTAGGTTAAACGATCAATACCAAGCTTTTTATTATTCCTTATTATTGTCCTTGATTTTTACTCTGAACAGGTAAAATCAAAGCCATGTAGCCATGTAGGTCGGGTTAGCTATAGCGTAACCCGACAAAGTCACTGCGGAAATCATACTGTAGGGGCGAATTCATTCGCCACGTATCACAGGTCGAATGTACTGGGCGAATGAATTCGCCCCTACAGTGTAATGCTTATTTTTTTGTATTTTGGTTTTTAAACAACCAACCTTAGCTATAAACAAACCTTTGTAGTAGTAGGTTGGGTTAGCGCTAGCGTAACCCGACAGGATGCGCAGAAAATGCTTGGCTGACGCTATCGCTATGCCAAGCAACAAAACTCGTGAGTTTTGACTCCATTACAAAGGTTTGTAGGCGTAGGTCGGGTTAGCGATAGCGTAACCCGACAAAGTCACTGCGGAAATCATACTGTAGGGGCGAATTCATTCGCCACGTATCACAGGTCGAATGAACTGGGCGAATGAATTCGCCCCTACAGTGTAATGCTTATTTTTTTGTATTTTGGTTTTTAAACAACCAACCTTAGCTATAAACAAACCTTTGTAGTAGTAGGTCGGG
>Ga0194037_1002569_pt1 | contig 11896 bp, 16 predicted proteins | sample JunL306m_MetaG_FD_148653 | JGI IMG/M metagenome (GOLD analysis project Ga0194037, IMG submission 148653) | Anoxic zone freshwater microbial communities from boreal shield lake in IISD Experimental Lakes Area, Ontario, Canada - Jun2016-L304-6m | ecosystem: Environmental > Aquatic > Freshwater >...
CGGCTTTTTTGATTAAAAATATGGTTTAGTTCCGGTACATTTGGTATAGAAGTAGCGAAGCATCTCACCTCAAGCGGAGTATCGTCATGAAGCCATCACTGTGTATATGTCTCCTTCTGCTGGCAACACTGCCTGGTTGTAAAGATTCAACTTCAAGTAAAGCGGGTGCTCCGCCCCAGGCTCAGTCCTCTGCGACGAGCGCCGTAGCCGAAACAGCGCACAGTTTGATAGCCAAATACAACAGCTTGCTGAGTGAAGGGTATAAAACCACCGACATGACCAAACTTCAGGAAATGGCAACGCCGGAACTATCCGAAAAAGCGTATTACCATATGGCTGCAATCGGTGAAGGTAAAAGCCGCATGGTTTCTGAATTGAAAAAACTCGATTTTGTCGAGACCGACTGCTCCAAACCGGCGATGTGCCGGGTAGTGACGAAAGAGGTCTGGGATTTTGCCTATGCCGATATCCTCACCGGCGCTCGTTCCAATGAAGTGAAGGATTATATCTACGACGTTCAGTATGTGCTTGAAAACAGGCAGAGGCGATGGATTATCACCGAGATCACCGCCACCGGGGAAGAGCGGAAGGAATTGCCTGCGTGGGACAAGATGTTTAAGAAGCAGTAGAGATGAAATTAGCGTGTCTTGCATGACTATGCTAGACTTAGGCGAACGGCAAAAAATAAACAGTCCTAAAATCAACCCCCCTCAATCCCCCCTTGTCAGGGGGGAAGCAGCTCACAGCGGGCTTTGAAGTCTCCCCTGACAAGGGGAGATTTAGAGGGGTTTGGAAGTAATATGTTTTGCCGTTCGCCTTACTTCAACTTACTCCAGGGGGGCTGACACCATGGAAACAACTCTTTCCAGTAAAGGGCAGATCGTAATACCCCGGCACATCAGGGAGAATCATGGCTGGAAGCCCGGTGTGCGTTTCAGCATATCGGAAGAAGGCGACGTGATTGTATTAAAACCTGCCGTATCCGGAAAAACTACTCAGCTTGAAGATGTTATCGGCTGTGCAGGCTACGACGGACCCAAAAAGAGTCTTGCGGATATGAAAAGCGGAATCTTCGAAGAGGCGCGGAGGCAATCTGCGTCATGGTCACTTTGCTGATGCGCTGCACCTTGCTTCAAGCCACAGGGCTCTGACTTTTGCGACATTAGACAAGGCATTGCGAGGGAGAGCTAAAAAGCTTCAGCTTCACCCACCGGTCGTTTCGCCGTGACAATAAAAAGTTGTTGACGTAAGTGATCTTGCATCCTATGTTGTAATTACATTGTATGCCCATTGGAGACGGTTTATGATTGCACAGTTAGTGTCTATAGGTAATTCAAAAGGTATTCGCATACCCGCTGCTCTTCTGCAGCAGTATCAAATGTACGGCAAGGTGGAAATGCTGCCGGGCAAGGACGAGATAGTCATACGACCGATTCTCAGTAAGCCCCGACAGGGATGGGACAGTGCTTTCGCCGCTATGCATGAGTGTGGTGATGATCTTTTGCTGATTGATGACTCATTTGAAATAGAGGATTGGGAATGGAGTTGAAACAATACGGAGTCTACTTCGTTAATCTTGATCCGACTATTGGCCATGAAATCAAGAAAACCCGTCCATGCCTGGTTATCTCTCCGGATGAAATGAACAGACACTTGCAAACAGTCATGATTGCCCCCATGACCACAAAATCGCATAATTATCCCACTCGTGTTGCATTGCTTTTCAAAGGAAAGGATGCCTGGATCGTATTGGATCAGATACGAACTGTTGATCGCGGTAGATTAGTAATAGAGTTGGGGAGCATTGATGCCAGGTCGATAACGAATGTCAAAGCAGTTATCAGGGAAATGCTGGTAGAATAACAGAATGACTCTGCTTGATACAAATGGTTTTATTGGCGTGTATCCGCTGAGAGTGAATGGTGAAGCTGCAACTGACTGAAATGGTGGCAACTTCCCCCCCTCCCTAACCCTCCCCCGCCAGGGGGAAGGGGACTGTTTTTGAGAATTTGCGAGATCATCAATATTGACAGCAAACCGATAACGATTCATCATGACTTATGATGAATCATTGCCAGGGGGTAAGCGCTATGAGGCAGAAGATATACCGGAGGACGTTGAATCTGTTGTGCGCACAGAGGCCGAAATTAGCGGACTCAGTCTTAACAGGGCTTTTTTGAATGTGCTCAAAAGAGGGGCTCAACAATCACGCAATTTAAATTCTTCTGCGATCAGAAATACAAAAGGGGCTTTTTCCCGTTTTTGCGGTGTATGGAAAGATGACGAGACTGCTGTTTTTGATGGTCATCTGCTTGAACAGCGCGTTGTTGACGAAGAGATGTGGCAATGAACCGTATTTTGCTTTAACACTCCTCACTGGCGACAAACATTTTGAACTAATCCCGCAAATCATAACCCGGCTTATTGCATTCTAAGTTAGGCTTACTCGCATGCCCTGCATTACTATGATAGACTTACTTAATCTTGAATAGGATCAATTTATTATGATTGATTTTGAATGGGACAAGCGAAAGGCCGCCGCTAATCTCCGTAAGCACGCCGTTACTTTTGATGAGGCTGCAACGATTTTTAAGGATACATTCGCCGCAACAATTGTTGATCCTGATTATTTTGAAAGTGAAGATAGATTTATTACAGTTGGTATTTCCAGAATGTTACGATTACTCGTAGTCGTTCATACAGATCAAGGTAACATGTGTCGCATCATAAGCGCCAGACTTTCAACTGCACAAGAAAGGAAACGTTATGAGGAAGGCTAAGAATGAAATGCGCCCGGAATATGACTTTAGTGGAGCTGTCCGTGGCAAATACGCTGCCAGATATGATGAGGGTGTTAATATTGTCAAGCTTGATGGAGACGTTTTCGAAGTGTTTCGAGATGAAAAAACAGTAAACGATGCTTTACGCACTCTGATACGAATTGCTCAGAATAAGGCAAAGGTAGCTTGATTCAACACAGGCTCCAGGAAGTATGCTTAAATTATTATGTTTTCGTCAGCATAAACAAAAATACGGTATAAATCAGGACACATGTGATGTACCTTTGATATGTATCAAGGAGGAATTCATTACGATGAATAAGGCAGCTAAAATATTACAGACTGGTCGTGGCCTTCAAAAGTGCCATCAGATTTTCTTTCTGACAGAAATGACATCCCACCTGAAGCACGGGAATTGTTATGAAACGCCATATGGTCTCGATTGCTCTTGTCTTTTGTGCGGTACTACCGCATAATTGTACAATAAACAGGACAGGAGGTGTGTCGTGCGAGTCGTAAATTTTACTGAAGCTCGAAATTGTCTCAAAGGGGTGTTGGATCAATCGATTCAGGATGCCGATTTTACCGTGATTACCCGTCGCGACGCCCCTGATGCTGTCGTCATGTCTTTGGATACGTTCAACAGTCTTATGGAAACGGTACATTTGTTGAAAACTCCTGCCAATGCCCTTCATTTGTCGCGTTCAATAGAACAGTACCGAAGCGGAATGACCAAGCAGCAGAAACTTCCGGATGCCTGATCGTCTGACATGGACAGAGTCAGCTTGGGAGGATTATCAATACTGGCAAAATCAGGACAGAAAGACTCTCAAGCGGATTAATCTGCTGATTCAAGATGCCATGCGTTCACCATGTGAAGGGATTGGCAAACCAGAACGGCTGAGAGAGAATCTGTCCGGATTCTGGTCGCGACGTATTGATGATGCCAATAGACTTGTTTATACCATGAATGGAGACGATCTGGTTGTTATCGCCTGCAGGTATCATTATGAATAGGATTGATTCCCGAGAATCTTGAGGGAGTGCTTGAAGTTATCAGGGTGCATTGCCTGTAAGTGACTTCCCCCACCCCCCAGCCCCCTCCCGCAAGGGGCGGGGGAGCAAAAGTCCAAACACCAGAGACCTTCTCCCAGGGGGAGAAGGTCAGAGTATTTTCCTTCTCCCCCTGGGAGAAGGTGCCCGACAGGGCGGATGAGGGGCGTTTTGCAAAGCCCGCTGATGGAGCCATTATGCGTAAATTCAACACTGCCGGGCCGACTGTAGCCGCTGATCATTACAGCATTGAGCCGCTTGAACGGATCAACCTGAATGATGTTCTTAACCTGATTGACGAGAAGCGTTATTTTGTCCTGCATGCTCCGCGGCAGACCGGCAAAACTACCTGCCTGCTCGCTCTGATGCGTTATCTGAATAATGAGGGCAGCTATCGAGCGGTGTATGTCAACGTTGAGGGGGCGCAGACTGCCCGCAACAATGTGGAATCCGGCATGCGGGCTATCATATCTTCGCTGGCGGCCCGCATAAATATTTCCGTGGGGGATACATCTTTTCTTGGCCGGGTGGGGAAACTGGTTGACGAGTACGGCGCCAACGGCGTGCTGCAGGAGGTATTGCGGGAATGGACCCAGTCCGACCCATCCCGTCCGACCGTTTTGATGATCGATGAGATCGACGCGCTGGTAGGAGATACGCTGATATCGGTGCTGCGTCAGATCAGATCCGGCTACGCCGACCGGCCCGAACACTTCCCGACATCCGTCATCCTGTGCGGTGTTCGTGATGTGCGTGATTACCGCATCCACAGCGGCGGTGGTGAGATCATAACCGGAGGCAGTGCTTTTAATATCAAGGCAAAATCCCTTAATATCGGTAATTTCAGCCAATCCGACATTCGGAAGCTGTTTGAACAGCACACAGTCGAGACCGGTCAATCATTCGCCGAGGAGATATTTGACAAGCTCTGGGACGACACTGCCGGTCAACCTTGGCTGGTTAATGCACTGGGGCAGGAGCTTTGTTTTGAATTACCGGAGGCTCGCGACAGAAGCCTCCCCTTAACGCTTGAACTGTACCAACAGGCGCGGGAAGCTCTGATACAAAGCCGGGCTACGCACCTTGATCAACTGACCGATAAACTTAAGGAAGAGCGGGTTCATCGGATAGTCTCACGCATTTTAACCGGTGATACCGACATCGAATCGATGCCCACCGATGATCTGCAGTATGTTCAGGATATGGGACTGGTCACCGTCGATCGTCCGCTGCGGATCAGTAACGCAATATACCGTGAAATCATTCCGCGTGAGCTTATCTGGACGACGCAGGAAATGGTAATCTATGAAGAAACTCCCTGGTATGTCATGCCGGACAAGCGGCTTGACATGACAAAACTGCTGCACGCTTTCCGGCAGTTTTTCCGCGAGCATGCCGATGCCTGGATGCAGCAGTTCCAGTATCGCGAAGCCGGACCACAGTTGTTGCTGCAGGCGTTTTTGCAGCGGGTCGTCAATGGTGGCGGGCGCATCAGCCGGGAATACGGGCTCGGTATGAAAAGAACGGATCTGTATCTGGAGTGGCCGCTTGATGACAAGCTTGCCTTTCTCGGGCCGCTGCAACGGGTGGTACTGGAACTCAAAATTCAGCGCAGGGGCTTGGCTGCCGCTCTTGCCGAGGGGCTTCCCCAGACGGCCGGTTATGCCGCCACCTGTGGGGCTGATGAAGCGCACCTGATTATTTTTGACCGGAGTAGCGGAAAGGATTGGGATGAGAGGATCTGGGAGCGGCTGGAAGTGGTTGACGGGCGACCGATCCAGGTGTGGGGAATGTGATTGACGTGAAAAAAATGCCGGCATGTAAGGGAACAGGATGCACATCGTGACAATCCGCCGTGACATAGTTACCAGTTTGACCATCGTGTTTCTGGCTATTGGCTCGCTTGTCGGTATTGATCACGTGGGCAAAAGTAACCGGGTAACCGGTCGCGCCGGAAATATCCAGGCCCAGGAAATTGTCAGGAAAATGGTCGATGATCCCAGGGACGCGTACCGGTTCTGGCGTGAAGCGGGATACCAAGGGCGTACCGTTGTTTATATTGCCGACCGGTGGGAATCCTTTGATCCCGGTGAATTGATCCCGGCGCAGATGTTTCGCGCCTATCCATTGCAGCTCTACAACACGGCCAGACTGCTGGAGGATGAGCACCTGAACGGCGTTACGCTGTTGTACGTGGCCTCAATGAACAAAATCATCCGCAGGATTGTTGCTGTCATGCCAGGCGCAGAGGTTGACCGCCTGGCAGCGGCGGCTCGCAAGACTAAAGATTACCGGGTGAGTGACAGAGGGGTCTTCGTGACCCGACAGGGTTTTCCGCGCTGGTATATGACCGGCGCCAACTTCAGCGGCGTTAACGAGCCGGTGCTGCTCTATGTCGGCGCGTCGTATTTCAAAAACTCGGAACCTGAGGAACTCAATCGCCAGCTTTCAGCTGCCGGCCTGCAGACAGATTGCGTCATTCTCTGCAATGAGCGGGGAAAAGATACCGTTTCATCAAAAGAGACAGCCAGACTCGCCAGGTTTGCGCAGCTTATTGGGGTTACACCGGCATCAACAGCAGGCGGCGCGTCAATGCTTCGCCATCCTTGACTGATCAAATACGGATGACCATGCAAACTGATTTTACCACCCGTACAACATTCCTGACACTGGCGTTACTTACGCTGTTTGTCCTGTTCATGAATGCCTTTCAGCTCTCCAGCCAACCGGTATCGGAAGATGATTATTACGTGGCGCTTTCCGCTATAAACTACATGGAATCAGGGCAACTCGGGCCAACCATGTGGAATCACCCTTGTCTACGAAATATCCTGGTCTATTATGCCTTACGGATGTTCGGCACCGGGGTCTTGGGAGCGAAGGGTGTGAGCCTGCTGCTGGGCACTCTCTGTACGCCGCTTATTGGTCTTGTCGCAAAGCGTATATTCAACGATAACCTTGTTGCGCTGATTGCCGCTTTCCTCTGGGCCTGCGATGCGCTCGTTATCGATTTCTCCCGTCAGGGAATCAATGATATATATCTTGCGTTTTTCCCGCTGGCTGCCATCTATCTGGTCTATCGTTACCGCGAATCCGGAAACCAGAGCTGGTTGATTGCTTCGGGGATCTTTTTCGGTTGCGGACTGGCCTCGAAATGGAGCGCCCTGTTTCCCATGCTGGTGACCTTTACCCTGTTGATTGTCGCTATTCACAAAGAGACGGGAGGTGCCGTGCGTGAGCGTATAATCCGCTTTTGTCACGCTGCCGTTCTGCTTCTGCTGGTACCGGCACTGGTGTATCTACTCACATTTATCCCCTGGTTCGGCCGGGGGTATTCGCTGCCGGAATGGTCGGCACTGCAGAAGAGCATGTTCCTGGAAACATCGCAGCATGTCGGGTATAAACCGAAAGAGTGGGATGACCGGGACAATAAGGCGTATAAATGGTTTGTCATGCCCTCTGTGTTTGTTGACCCGTTTATGAATATGGATACCCTGGATGGTGAAACCAAAGGAGTCCCGGATTTTGACAAGAGTGTTACCGTCGTTCTTGGCTATGCAAATCCGCTGGTCTGGTTACTTGTGTTGCCGGCGATTTTTCTTGTGGCCCGGCGTGCAATCCGTGAACGTGATGAAGGGGCCGGGTATCTGACCGGACTGTTTCTGATGTCCTATCTGCCGCTGGTACTTTCCCCGCGGCCGATCTGGATGAACACGGCGCTCTCCGTTCTTCCCTATGCGATCATGGCTGTGGCTTTTTTCGTCCGGTCAGCCGCAGAGCGCTTCCGGCAGAGCCGGCGCATTATCGCCGTGTACCTGACGCTTGTCCTGATCGTGGCATCGCCGCTGTACCTGCTGGCCATCGGCAAAGGGACGAGAATTCCGGTTTTAAGAGCATACCTGGCGGAGCAGTATCTGGTTCAGTTCAAAAAGAACATGCCCCCGGGAGATGTAAAAGATGCGCCGAAGTCCGCGATCCCTACTCCGGCACAACCGCAATAATATCGAGTTCGGATACCGCTCATGAAACTTCCAAAATTCATCACTGCCCGCTCGACGGTCATTGTTTTATTCACCGCAATAAGCGTGGCTCTGCTTGCGGCAAGCTCCATTCCCCAGCGTTCCGCGCTGGGGGGCAAAACCCCGGCCTGGGTGGAAAAACTTCCGGCGAGCCTTCATGGTGTCTCCGATCTGCTTGGGCTTGACTACATAGTCGGCAGCGGCTGGTTTGCTTCCCTGGTGGCACTTTTCTGGTTATCACTGCTCGTATCGACCATATCCCAATACACGGCAACCAGGATAGTGGCCGGCCGCATTCCTGCGATGACGCTTCCGCACGAGAGCATCCGGCTCGATATTCCCCTGTCTGCTTTTACCAACCTGGCTCATGCGGTCGGCTATCAGCTGGCCGGGAGTGCTGATGATGTTCACCGTTATGTGAAAAACCGTACCGGTTACTGGGGAAATTTCCTGCTTCACGTCGGGCTTGTCACGGTGGTCTTTTTTTCTCTTGTCTATGTGTTGACCCAGCACCGGGTGCTTATTCGACTGACCGGCCAGGAAATTGTCCGCCTTACCCCCGCGAACGTCCAGGAACTGCATGGTGTCCTGCCACTGCGGCAGAAGCTGCCTTACAGTGTGGTTTTGAAGGCTCTGGAACCGCGATTCTGGGCGAATGACAAGCTTGAGTATCTCTCCTCGGAACTCTATTTTACCGATCAGGCCGGAGGTGAGCCACAACGCGTCGATATAGCCGTCAGCGACAAGTCGAAGTATGGTCCGTACATTGTGTATCAGGCCAACGCCTATGGCAGGGCTTTTGATCTTGAGTTTGAATCGGCACGCGGTGAGATACTGCGGGAGCGGCTCTTTCTCCCGTACCCACCTGGACGTGATGTTGCGGGTTACGGTGAAATGACCGTCTCAGGTACCGATTTTGTGTTGAAAGGGAAATTTTACGCTGATGCCGAGCGCAAGACGATGAAACCGAATCTTTCGCCCCTGACCCTGCGTCTTTTCCGGGGGAAGGATCTTCTGGGGGAAGCCGCCATCGCCCCCGGTGGAAGGGCGCAGTTGGGACCATTGACTGTCAGGTGTTCACAGTCCGAATGGTGGACTGACATTCTGCTGGACGGTACACGCGGCACGGCAGGTATTTTTACCGGTTTTGCGCTTATTCTTGCCGGGGTGCTCTGTTCATACTGCCTTGTGCCTCGCGAAATAATTGTCTGGGAGTCGGATGGCGCGATTTATGTGCAGCATATAGCACGGAGATTCACCCAGTTCTACCGCGAAGAGTTCGATGACATCATTCAAAATACACGCATTACGGGAGACATATGAAAAGCTCATTTGCGCTTGTAACCGGAATCCATTGGGGAGCGGTCGTCATCTATGTTGTTGCGACGATAATGGTTGTCGTTGGCCAGTTTTTCGATAAACCTAAGCTTGTCCGCCAGGGTTTTGTTGCCTCCATTCCGGGTCTGATACTGCATGGCGCAGGTCTTGCCATCTGGTGGCGGATGGTAGGTCATGGTCCGTATATCGACAGATTTGAGGTACTATCGTCAAATGCCTGGGTACTGCTGCTGGCTTTTCTGCTCTTCACGATTCCATTTCCGAAACTCAAGTCGGTAGGCATCGTGGTTTTACCTGCAACCTTCATCCTGGTTGCACTTGGACTCTTCTTCAGTCCGGAAATGAAGACCCTTCCTCCCACCTTCCGCAGCCTCTGGCTGATACTTCACATCATTTTCTACAAAATTGCCTTCTCTGCCATAATCATAGCTTTTTCTTTTTCGATTTTTTATCTGTTGCTACGGCGCGATCGGTTGAAGAAACTGGCCAAAATCCTCCCCGATCTGGCGGGGATTGACATGTATGCCTATCGCTTTGCCGGGTTAGGTTTTACCTTCTGGGCAATCGGCATGCTGGCTGGCTCAATCTGGGCCTATCAGTCATGGGGAACCTTCTGGAACTGGGACCCGGTGCAGACCTGGTCACTGGTTACCTGGGCGGTGTTCGGCATCTATCTGCACCTGCGCCGCTTTTTCTCGTGGCAGGGTGAGCGGGCGTCATGGCTGTTTGTGGTCTGTTTTATACTGACCATCGTTTCACTTTTCCTGACGCCGCTTTTCGAGTCATCCATCCACGCAGAGTATTTCAAGTAAAGAGAGGTGGGCACACCATGGAATTGAAAAAGGCTGCCATTGTCCTGAACGGCTTCATACACGATTTCGCCTCGGGGATCTGGCTGGCGGCTCTTCTGGTTATTTATAAACTACATGCCGCCCATCTGCGGGAACCGGCGGCTACGGTGCTTCTCAATCCGCTGGAACGGTTGTTCTTCTGGTGGAGTGTCGGTGCGATGGTCGTAATCATGGCGACCGGAGCGGGGCGAACCTTTACCTATGTCGATAACTGGTACGGAGAAGATGCTGAAAAGGTTCGACGGCGAATGCTTATCTACAAGCATGTAATCCTTCTGACGGCATTCAGTCTGGGATACCTGTTCATCTGGGGGAAGGTATTTCACTAAGGTACATCGTATGAGGAATGATTTTGATTAAAGCCTTGGTAGCATAAAGTGATGAGCCTTTCTGTAATCTGGAAATTACTGCATGTTTTCTATCGCATGCGATTGTGCAAACCTACATTTGTCAGCTTCGACTCCTTGAATGCCTGCAACGAGGCTTGCCCGATGTGCACTGTCTGGCGCCGCGGGGGTGGAATGCTCACCGTTTCGGAGATAGAGCCGATCTTCCGCGACCTGCGCAGCTTCGGTTTCATGGTCACGGAAATTTCCGGCGGAGAGCCTTTCCTGCGCGAGGATATCTACGATATTTTTGCCCTGCTCGACCAACTGGGTTTTTTGTACACCACGGCAACTAACGGCACACTCATAACTGCAGCCGGCATAGAGCGGCTCCGCTCGGTACGCGGTCTTTTACAGCTTGCTGTCAGCATCGATTCTCTTGATCACTCCACGTATGAACGTCTCAGGGGACGTGACTTCCTGCCGGTTGTCCTGCAAAATCTTGAGTTGCTTCTGGCGGCAAAACTCCCGTTTCCGGTAAAAATAAATCTGGTGCTGAACCGCATTAACTATCGGGAAACTTTCAAATTTCTTGAGTTTGCCGCATCACGGGGAATATACCTGTCGGTATTTCCAATCAATCAGGGAGAGGGTTTTTTTCACAGGCACTCGGATCCCCAGTTTCGCGCTTCAGATGATGAACGGCGTGAAATGGCCGGGATTTTTCGTGATTTGGCCCGATTGCGCCGTGCGGGTGAGCCGCTCTGGGAGTACAGTGGATTTTATGACATCGCTGCCGACTATGTGCTCGGCAAGCCGGTTGGGCCGTGCGATGCAGGTAAACTGTACCTTGATCTGAATGCGGACGGGCAAATTGCTGTCTGCCTTGATCATGAAGGTATCGGAGATATTCGTCAGACCAGCATCCGTCATCTATGGCCCACTGTTGAATCTCAGCACGAGAAAATCAAGGCCTGTAATGAGAGAACGCCCTGCTTTTACACCTGTACGTATAATATTTCATTTACCGCCCGGAATGAGCTCGCTTTTCTTTGTGAAACTGCGTTCGTGAGGTTACGAAGATTTTTGGCTTTGAACCGATTCCTGCAGCATTTTTGCGGTCTTTTTATTGTATTTCAGTATCTTGTTTGATATAAAAGCCTTTTTCGATCCCTTGGCTATTCATAAGGAGCCTGCATGAAGATCAAACGCGTAGCCCTCATCACCCCCCCCTACCACTCCGGCGTCGTTGAATCCGCCGGAACCTGGCTCAACGTAGGCTTCGTCTATATCGCCGGTGCGCTCCGCGCTGCCGGGTACGAGGTTGATTACTATGATGCCATGTCGCTGTGGCACAAGTGGCCGGACATCCAAAAGCGGATCGAAGATTTTCGCCCCGACGTGGTGGCGACCACCGCATATACCGCTTCAGTTGTGGACGGAGTCAAGCTGCTGGCTTTTGCCAGGAAGATAAATCCCCGTATTGTGACCGTGCTCGGTAACGTGCATGCCACGTTCTGTTACGAGGA
>Ga0194037_1002571_pt1 | contig 11881 bp, 12 predicted proteins | sample JunL306m_MetaG_FD_148653 | JGI IMG/M metagenome (GOLD analysis project Ga0194037, IMG submission 148653) | Anoxic zone freshwater microbial communities from boreal shield lake in IISD Experimental Lakes Area, Ontario, Canada - Jun2016-L304-6m | ecosystem: Environmental > Aquatic > Freshwater >...
GGTTCATCCTCTGGCGAAATTTTACCTGCCTCAATATCTTGATGAAGCGATGCCAACGCAAGGGCGGATGCAGGTTCAACGAAAATTCCTTCCTCATGCGCCAAGATGTCTTGCATCTGCCACACCGCCTCATCGGTAACGCGAGCACCCCAGCCATGTGAAGCGCGAACTTTCTCGATCGCGAGCAGGCCATCGGGCGGATTAGGAAGTTGCAGCCCCGAAATCTTGGTGCCACATGTGGGTATGACTGGTACGTCAATCATGCCCATCAATACTTGTGAAATCGGAGAGCAGTCAAAAGGCTGGGCGCAGATTACTTTTGCATGAGAGCCACCCCGAGCAAGACCGATAGCGGTTGCAGCCAGTAGTCCGCCGCCACCAGTCGGAACGTATACGTGACTTGCATCCTTATATGTAGAAATCTCCTCGCCAATGAGTTCGGCGCCCTTCATTCCTTCTGGATTAAATGCATAAGCAGTAATTGTTAAAATTAGATTCTCATCTTCTGCAATGTGTTTCAGGGTTAACATCGCATCTGCGCCGAGTTCCTTCATCGCAATCATGAGCGCCCCATATGGCTTAATAGATGCCACTTTCTCTGCAGGTGCATCTGCGAGAATGCATAATATTCCGGGAAGTCCGGCACGGGCCCCGTATGCACCCATCGCCGCACCTCCGTTACCGGAGGAGGTCCCTAACCAACCTCGGCATCCCTTCGATAGCGCCTCGACCATTGTTGTTAGTGCGATGCGGTCTTTATAGGATCCCGTCGGATTGAAATATTCTGCTTTCGCCCAGATCTTTTTTATTCCCCATTTGCGAGCCAGGGATGGCAATAACACCAGTGGAGTATTTCCCTCACCCATTGAAAGCTCAGACATTGAGCTCACAGTGGCACGGCAATGATTGACAAGGTATCTCCTTGGGTAACACGTGTGGCTCGACGCATCAGCATGACTATTCCGTCGCTGGGTGCGAAAATACTTTCCATCAGGAGACCATTATCGTCTATTACCTCTCCCAAGAGTTCTCCTCGTGTAACTGACATACCAACTTCGGCAACAGTACAAAAATATCCTGCGCTCGCGCAGGTGATTCCCTCGTCTGTATTGCCATCGCCCGATACCGAGATGGACCAACCCTTTGCAACCGGCGCACTATCAATCATCGACATAGAATGAAGAATACGCAGGACGCCATCGACGTATGTCTGTAAGTCTGCTGTTCTAACTTGTCCGCCTCCACGACCTTCAACATAGATGGAAGGAATTCCAAAAGATTCGGCGGTTGAAATCGAACGTCCTGGAGAGGGAGGTCCGCTATGTTTCCAGGTATAAGGAGCATCAAAAATCTTGGCAAAAGAAGCGGACTGAACCGATAACTGTGGATCGGAATCTAGATAGCCACATAAAAGAGCCATATCAAAATTCCTTCCTGCTGAGTGTAAATCTATAAGCAAATCCGCACCCTGGATTAGATTTTGAGTTAAGTGAGCGGCAATCTGTTCTGTAGGTTTTCCATGATCATTTCCCGGGAAGACCCTCGCAAGATTTAATCCATCGATTGGGCTCTCTCGGGTTGATGCATTCCATGCAACGGGATGAGCAGGAGCAGCATATTTAATAGTTCCTGCAGTCAGCGAATTCTGCAGCAAACCGATGATCCTTCGGGCCGCGAGAACGCCTTCGAATTCATCCCCGTGAACTCCACCTAAAATTGCGACCGTTGGTCCGTCGTTCTTTCCTTTAATGCTTTCAATTGAAGGCAGCGAAGAGGTCATGAGGTGAAGCCTAATTCGCGTATTTCCTGTATGGCAAGGAGATCAAGATTCGGAAATGAATAATTGTCCAGCAAGCGGAAACTCTTCGGATTGCTCGGTCGTGAAATCCTCTTGCGCTGTAGTGATTAATAACTGTGAGGATTCCAATCCACCGTGGGCTACGCTTGTAACTTGCTCGGTTGGGACCGCCAAATCATCCAAAAAATTGCCTTGCTTGTCATAGGAACGCACTACTGATTTACCATAGATTGCTAACCAAATTCGTCCTGATGGATCCAACGAGATTCCATCAGGAAGTCCATCATCTGTCGGCAATTGAATCAGGACTTCAGAACGAGAGATGGACCCTGTTGAAACGTTTACCTCGTGGCGCCAAACCGTTCGCTCAAATGAATCAACATGGTAGAGAAATTCCTTATCGTGATCCCATGCCATTCCATTTGTTAATGAGAATCGAGGAAGCGCCTCGAGAATTTCTCCATCAGCAGTTATGCGCAACAGTGAACCTGTGCCTTGTGCACGATTAGGTGAGACCGAACCGATCCAGATGTTTCCCTCGATATCTACGATTCCATCGTTGAGCAGCCACCCTTGGGGGAGTGGAATCTCGATTGCGGGGCCGCATTCGTGAATGTCACCTGAGGCAAATTCAAAACGTCTGAGTGTGTTTTGTACTGCTATCACGAGTTGTGAATTACCAACGGGCTGAACCAAAGAAGTGCGCGTATTGAATCTTTTCTCTCCAATAATGGCTTTTCCCAAATCCGCAATGGGTGTGCCCGATCTCCAGTAAACAACGCCAGAGGAAGCATCTACCCACCACCAGTGTCCCTCTGCCCATCGTGGACTCTCGGCCAGTTGACAACGAGGCGCGTTGAAAGGATGTACAGATGTGAATGGGGTAGACATGAAATGTGTGTGATTCTGCTATTTATTCCAAGGAATCTTCTTGGCGGAAAATCCTCCATCGATAGTGAGAATTTCTCCGGTGATGAAACTAGCATCGCTAGACAGAAGGAATTGAACTCCCGCCGCAATTTCATCTGGCTCGCTAAATCTGCCCATCGCATGCATATCAACGATCGACGGATCTAGATAACCGGCATTTTGTGCATTAACAACCATCGCAGTGTTGACGTACCCTGGCGCGATGGCATTTACACGGATTCCAAACTCAGCCCATTCAACAGCAAGAGTGCGAGTCATCGCATCAATTCCTGCCTTTGCAACGGCATACGGAAGACGTCGTGGCCATCCGAATAGATGAGCTACGGATGAGAAATTAACGATTGCCCCACCTGTTTTATTCGCGACAAGGTATCTGGCAAATGCTTGATTCATATAAAAATGACCATCGAGATGACAATCTTTCACCTCGCGCCACTCCTCTGGTGTGAGTTCTAAGCTCGAATGGTTTGTGCTATTTCCTGCCGTGATAACGAGTCCGCTTAAAAGGCCCGCCCACTGTGAGCTGAGTTCTACAACGGAGGCAGCACCTTCAGCAGAAGTGATATCTGCTGTAAGAATGTGAAGTCGCTCCTTGCCAAACTCATTTTGGGTCTCTTCAAGCGTGCCAAGATGAATATCAGCAGCAATAACTTTTACGTCGGGCCACTGAGTGAGCAATCGACGGACACTCGCCATTCCAATTCCGCTGGCACCTCCAGCGACGATTACGGCGCTATGGCCCCCATTTTTGATGGTCATTAGTCCAGCCAAAGAGTTGCTTCAAATTCAACACAAAGTTCTGGAAGCATCAATTCAACCCCTCCAACAAAAGAGGAGGCTGGCATAACAGAGGCAAAGAATTCGCCGTGAGCTTTGGCAACTTCAGGCCACTGGCGAATATCTGTAAGGAAAACTCTCGTTCGAATCGTGTTAGCAAAAGTGGCGCCAAGTTCTTCAATCGCTTTCTGTACTTCGGTAAGAATATATTGCATCTGGCCGTACGGGTCATTGGGGCAAATAACTCCGCCCTCTCGGGTTGTGGCCGTTGTACCGCTCACTTCAATAAGGTTTCCCATTCTCACGGCACGTGAATAACCAACTATCGGAGCCCATGGGCGATTTCCATCAACTTTAGCCACTATTGCCATTTCCTACCCCTTATCCATCTAGTCCATATGGCGTTTTTTACGAATGTAAAATTAGTCGCCTTCACAGCTTGCGATATGAGCGCCAGTATTAATCTCATCGCCCTCGTTAAAGAATAGTTCAACGAGAGTTCCAGAAACAGGGGATGGGATTTGAACGGTGGCTTTATCGGTTTCAACTTCCATCAAGGACTCACCGATCTCGATACGATCACCGACTTTCTTAAGCCAAGAAACCAAATAGAGCTCATCGGTAGTTTCGGCCACGCGAGGCATTTTGATCATGTGCTTCACTATTTGGCCGCCTTTGTTGGTGTCCAGATATTTTCAAAGATGGAGGCCAATGTTGGCTCAGGAGCAGCAACACATGTGGCAATAACTGCCTGCAACGTCTCCTGCATATCAGACTTAATCTTTTCTATACTTTCACGAGTGAGAATATTGCGAGAAATGAGAGCTTCTTCGGTGACTTTGAGCGGATCTCGTTTTTGCCACTCTTCAACTTCACCTTCCGGGCGATAAAGGCCCGGATCCGAACGAGAATGACCTGCAAAGCGATAAGTTTTTGCTTCAATGAGTGTGGGACCTCCGCCTTTGCGTGCACGGTCAACGGCTTCGGTCACACCTTTTTGGACTGCCAAAATATCCATTCCATCGACTGAAAAATGCGGCATGTTGTAACTCTCTGCGCGCATGTGTAGGTCTTCAATAGGTGTGGTTGTCTGAATGCGACTGTATTCACCATAGACGTTGTTATCGCAGATAAAAATAACTGGCAATTTCCAGATGGCTGCAAGGTTGAGGCCTTCATGGAAAGCGCCAATGTTAGTGGCACCATCGCCAAAAACAGCAACGGCTACGTTGTCGTTGCCTTGAGTTTGAAAGGCTAGAGCTGCCCCAGCAGCAATCGGTATTCCTGCTCCAACTATTGCTGATGTTGGCAGTAAACCAACGCTCATATCGCACATATGCATTGATCCACCTACGCCACCGCAGCATCCGTTGGTCTTGCCCATGATTTCACCAAGTACAGACTCTGGCGTTAAGCCCAAAGCCAAGGCAACACCATGACCGCGATAAGTAGCAAGAACAGCATCTGTCGCTCGGAGCACGGAGGCTAAACCAACATCGAGTGCTTCTTGTCCTTGGCACAGGTGCGTGCTTCCTCGTACTAATCCTGCAGCAAAAAGTGCATTGATCTGCTCTTCGAATTGACGAATTTCGACCATGCGCACGTACTGTGCAATTGGGTCGGTTGCAATTTCTAGTCGTCTCACTTTGGCTGTCTTCATTTTTTAAGTCCTTCTATTTGCCACCACGTTTTCGGCTTTTCACCAGTAGCGATCGCGTGCGTGAGTTGGCGAATGATGTCATCCTGAGTTGGAAGGAAACGAGTCTCGAGAACGCCACTGTAAGGAACTGGTGCGTCAGGAGTTGTTATACGAAAAGGCGCTCCTTTAAGGGATGCGAAGAGTTCGGCGGTCGCGGTGGCGACAATTTCTGATCCCCATCCGCCACTTTCTGGCGCCTCTTCAATGACTACTAGGCGGCCGGTTTTTTTAACAGATTTTAAAACGGTCTCGCGGTCCCAGGGCACGATCGTTGCTAAATCGATCAATTCGGCATCAATTCCAGACTCTTCAATTGCACTCTTACATACATTAACCAGCTGTCCCAATGAAACGATCGTGATTGCACTTCCAGCACGAATAACTCTCGCCTGGCCTATCTGCATTTCCAGGGAAGTGTCGACCTCGCCGCGCTCTCCGTATAAAGCACGTGGCTCAAGGACCATCACTGGATCTGGATCTTGTATCGCAGCCCTCATTAAACTGTAAGCCGATTGGGCATCACTGAGATGAATAACTTTAAGTCCTGGTGTAGCCGCCACCCAGTTCTCAAGTGTTTGAGAATGCTGGTTACCAAAGCCAAGCCCAGAACCGCAGGAGGCTCTGACAACAATTGGCACCGAGAGAGTCCCATTGCTGAGATAACGTAATTTTGCCGCTTCGGTAACAAGTTGATCCAAAGCGACTCCAAGGAATTCCATAAACATAATTTCGACGACAGGTTTCATTCCCATAATCGCTGCACCGACAGCCGCACCAGTAAATGCCATTTCAGAAATTGGCGTATCGCGAACCCGTAGCGACCCAAATTCTTGCAATAGCCCTTCAGAAGTTTTGAAAGGTCCCTCTGCTACGGCGACATCTTCGCCAAATATCATCACCCGTGAGTCAGTGCGCATCTCATCGGCAAGAGCAGTAGCGATAGCTTGACGAAATCTCATGATCGCCATGGGGCTCCTTTAAATATTTCCTGATCCGATTATTCGGATAGTACCCTCTACCATTCGAAGAAGGTATTATTGTTACCCTGTACCTGCCGTGATTCCAGGAAAATTTCGCAATGTGGACATCCCTGCCAACTCGTCGTAAATGATGAAGGAGTGAATGATGGATTTAACAATCACACGAATCGAAACAGAGCAAATAAGGGTTCCTTTGGAGCGGGTGTACAAAGGAAGCCATTATAAAATGACTCATCGTTCTACGATTCTGACGCGAATATTCACGGCGAGTGGGTTGGTAGGGGAGGCGTATGCAGGAGATGAAGATGCTGGCCTAGCTGAGATTGACGCCATCATTCATGATGAACTGGCACCAAAACTTATTGGTCAAGATGGATCTGCGATTGAACGCTGCTGGGAAATTGCACGGCCTGCGACCTGGGACATCTTGCGTGATCGCCGCCTAGGTCTTGTCGCTTGCGCGGCTATCGATCTTACGCTGTGGGATCTTTTTGCACGTTCTTTGGAAACTCCGCTATGGAAGCTGTGGGGCGGGTACCGATCGAAACTTCCTGTCATTACCATCGGCGGGTATTACGGTAGCGATCTTTCCATCGAAGAAGAAGTTGAGTATCTTGTCAAAGAACAGTTTGCAGGTATGAAATTTAAAATCGGCGGAATGAGTCCTGAAGATGATGTAAAGCGATTTCGACGTGCCCGTAAAGTTGGCGGAGATGATTTCCGAATCGCCGTCGATGCCAATCAGGGCTATACCGTGCCTGACGCGATCGCTTTCTCGCACATGGTTAAAGAGGACAATCTCTTGTGGTTTGAAGAGCCTTGCCAATGGCAAAATGATCGCAGAGCTATGCGCGATGTTCGATTCGCAGGTGGGGTCGCAGTATGTGCGGGACAGAGTGAGTTTTCTGCCGCTGGGTGCAGAGATCTGATGGAGACCGGTTCAATCGACTACTGCAATTTTGATTCTTCTTGGTCGGGTGGACCTACTGAATGGCGCAAGGTTGCAGCCATGGCTTCTGTGTATGACGTAAAGATGGCCCACCACGAAGAGCCACAAGCCTCCTCACATCTGCTTGCATCCATTCCACACGGAACGTATATGGAATTTTTCCATCCAATGCGCGACCCGATTTGGCATAACATGATCGCTAATCGTCCGCAATTACAAGCTGGATATTTCCAGTTGACGGATCGACCTGGTTTAGGTTGGGATCTTGATCGTGATTACATTGCAAAGTATCGGATTGCTCAACGAGCAAGCGACAACTCATAAATCAGAAAAACGAGTCTATTTTGGTTCAGTAGGTTCTTTGAATTCTTGCGATGGAAGCCATCGCGATTCACTTCCGGCAGGTGCATACATCCACCACGAAAGATAAATTTCGTCATCTGTGACTTGGGTGCGATGTCGCGCCATTGATGGAGTGTAGATAACAGATCCAGGGCCTACGTTAAAAGGGAGATCATCAATATAGATAATTGCTTTCCCTGCTAGCACTGTCGCAATCTCCTCTGCAGGATGAGCATGTTCCTCAGTACTCAAACCGGCAGGAATGGCACTGAGTCCAATGGCAACATCCTTAGATGTTCCGTTGTCTGGTGTTGCAAGAACAACAACAATTCTCCCGTTGAGGAAACGTCCTGTTGGGTGACTTCCGCGAGCAAGTGCTTCAAGCATTTCCTTCTTCATCTCTTCGAGATCGAAGATGATTGGGTTTGACCCTGGGATAGGAATGGTCACATTCATGCTTATTCCGCCTTCTCTCGTAGGTTTGTCATTAAAGTCGGCGCATCAACTTCTTCCTAGATTGTGTCCGAATGGTGGATTATTCAGCGCACTTTTGGCAGATTTTCTCGGCGCAAGGTCTGATCTATAACAGACTGTTATTTATCCATGGACTATTCCGTAGTGTGGAAGATTTGGCGAAATCATTGGATTAAACAATTGACTCCCATTGCTTGCTATAGCAATATTTCCGAACACAGGGTCTACCCCCTTGTTATTCACTAAGCATGAGGAGAATGGACTCGGGATTTCACGCTATGTATATGAAGAGGCAGTTTCCTAAATGGCGGAGTATTAAGCCACTCTTAGGATGGACCTGGCCGCGATTTTCTAGGCGCGATAAGAAACTCGATCGTTGTGTCACCGTGGGTGACCTTAGATCTCTAGCCCGTAAACGTGTCCCCAGGGCGGTCTTCGATTATGTGGATGGTGGCGCCAACGAGGAGATAAGTATCAACCGCACGCGCAGAGCATTTGCACGTGTTGAGTTTCGTCCACTGATTTTGCGCGATGTTTCGAACGTAGACGTGACCACAACAATTCTGGGTGAACGAAGTTCGTTGCCAATAATTTTTGCCCCAACGGGGTATACGCGCATGATGCATTACCAAGGAGAATTTGCAGTTGCATCTGTAGCGTTGAAAGAGAATCTGGTTTACTCGCTATCGACTATGGGTACCGTCTCGATTGAAGAGTTGGCAAATGCGATTCCCGACGTCCGGCGTTGGTTCCAGCTCTATATGTGGAGTGACCGTGCAAGGTCCCTTGAAATGATCAATAGGGCTAAGAGTGCAGGTTACTCGGCCCTCATACTCACCGTCGATACAGCGGTTCCAGGACAGCACAATCGTGATGTAAGAAATGGCCTAACGATTCCGCCGAAAATTGGATTTCGAACTTTCCTAAACATGTCCAAAAAAGTTAAGTGGTGGTTCAATTTGCTCACCACTCCGCCATTGAAATTTGCAACTGTTCAAAGTGAGGGTTTGTCTCCCGCCGATGCAGCCGCTAAAGTCTTTGATTCAAGTGTTAGCTTTGAAGACATCGTGTGGCTGCAATCCATTTGGACGGGTGCAATTATCGTCAAGGGCGTGCAGTCTGTCGAGGACGCCGTTAAATTGGCAGAGCTAGGTGTTGATGCGATAGTCATTTCAAATCACGGTGGCCGCCAACTTGATGGTGGCACTGTTCCGTTGGAAATCCTTCCAGAAATTGCAGCCGCCGTCGGTGGCAAGATGCAAGTATTTCTTGATGGTGGCATCATGAGTGGTAAAGATGTGTTAGCCGCCATTGGGCTTGGTGCAGACGCAGTTCTCATAGGTCGGGCTTATCTCTATGCCGCCATGGCCGCTGGAGGGGCAGGGGTTGAGAAAATGATTTCGATTATGACTAAAGAGATCGAGGCGACTCTGGCGCTCAATGGTGCGACTTCGGTAGATGCATTTACATCAAAGTTCGTAAGGCTGCGAGAGCACGAGTAGAGATATCAATGAGTTCTGTAGAGGTCATCAGAAATAATTTCATTACAGTGGTGGTTGACCCTCGCAACGGTGGGACGATTCAGCATATTGGTCGAGATAGTAACCCGAAAAATAACGTTCTTGCCTGGTATGAATGGCGGACTCCCGAGGCGCTCCCTTTGGAATATAGCGAAGGGCAAAGTGCAACGCATTGGTTATCTCGCTACCGCGGTGGTTGGCAGTTTTTAACGCCAAATGCGGGGGATGAGTGTGTCTTTAACGGGGTGCGGCACTCCTTCCATGGAGAATCCTCCTATTTGCCGTGGCGCGTTTTAAGCAATAACGGAGTGAGTCTCGTGTTGGAGATCGTAGTTCTAAACACCTTACGCGTAGTTCGCGAGTTAACTATCAGCACTTCAGATGCGAGTTTAAGAAGCCATACGAGGATCGTGAATCTGGCACCAGCGCCCCAAGAGATTGTCATGGTGGAACATGTTGCATTTCAAGGGTCGCCCACTATCGAAGTAGATGCACCAGCGACAAGTGAATGGGCGCTAGATGCGATGTATCAAGAGGATGGCCGATCACGCAGGTTCTGGAAGGAAACCGGAGCGAGCGATCTGTCTCGTCCCGTAGTCGATCGAACCGAACGACTGGCTTATCTCGTATCAGGCAACGAGGGATGGATATCAATATTCGATAACGCTAAGGGCTTTGGAGCAAAGATTAAATGGGATCCAAAGGTTTTGCCTTATCTTTGGTATTGGCAAGAGCAATTCTCGCCGGGATTTCCGTTTTATGAGCGAGCTGAAATGACAGCACTTGAGCCTGCATCGTGTCATCCAAGTGACGCACTTGCTGGTGCCTCTCAAGCGGGACGTTCTACGCTCTTACCAGCTCGTGGAGAGATTTCTTTTACAATCCAGGTGGAACTTATTTAGAAGTTATCCAAGCGTTCGATAAGTCGGCAAAATCGTTCAGAAACGAGGAGGGTTTGCTCGCTTTAGATTATTACAAATAAGTACTAATTCGTTTCCTATCTTGACTAGCTCATCGAGGGATACGCGGGTAGTAGGGGCTGAGATGCTGATCGCCGCTATCGGATCGCCGTTTGAGCTAAAGATTGGTGCTGCCACGCACCTAAATCCAACAGCATCATCTTCGTTATCAATCGCAAACCCTTGCTGCCTGCTCGAGCGAATATTCTCAATAAACTCTGGCTCGGTGTATCGACTGGATTGGTTGGCTTTAGAAGCATACATACTTGAAATTATTCGCAGAGCGGAATCCTCTGACATGGCTGCAAGTATTGCTTTTCCAAGGGCGGTCGTATGGGCGTTATTCTCAATAGTCATAGGAACAGTGACGCGTAGTTGTTGGCCGGACTCTAAAGTGTCGAGGTATATTACTTTTCCGTAACTCAAAACACCGAGATTTACAGTTTCGTTATATTTTTTTCGTAACTCCATGAGCGTCGGGCGAACATAACGAATCAGCTCTGCCGAGTTGCGCGTTGCGCGGCCCAGACCAATGAGCGCTGGTCCAAGAATGTACTTTCGGCTGGAGGCATCCCGATCAACAAATCCACCAGAGTCCAGGGTATTGAGAATCCTGTAAACCGTAGGTTTAGATATGCCCGTTCTTTCTGAGAGTTCAACAACCGTTAAGGGAGCTTCAGCAAGGCAAACTAAGAGGTTCATAGATTTAATGAGAACCCCAACTTCATCTTGCTTATTTGAATCTTTCATGAAGAATTCACTCCCTGATGTAAAAGTGGAATTTATGGAATTCCACTATGCGTATTAAATATTGCTGGTTCGAAAGTGTGACAGTAGATTTACCGTATTGGATAAAATATTCCACTATACGGAATTTGATTGGGGCATGATGGATTTTAGCGGATCTTTAGCGGCCGTAGAAGCGGGCGCCGCGTATGTCGCTGGCGGCGTAAACAGCGGATTCCGTACGGGAGTTCGCCCTAATCCCTTGGTCTTTACAAGTGCATCTGGGTGCAAGCTTGTTGATGTAGATGGAAATATTTTAACTGACTATTTTCTGGGCATGGGTCCGATGCTACTTGGACATAGTCCAAAAGAAGTTATTGATGCGGCTAAGTGCCAACTCGATGTGAGTTTGTTAGTTGCTGGACAAACACAATTGGAATACGTTGCAGCGCGTCTCATTACCGAGATGGTGCCAAGTGCTGAGTTAGTGCGTTTTTCTTCCTCGGGTGCAGAAGCTGTTCAAGCTGCATTGAGAACTGCCAGAGCTGCAACCAACCGATGGAAGATCATTAAATTCGAAGGACATTATCATGGCTGGTTTGATAATGTTTATTGGAGCGTTGCACCAGATCCAACATTGGCTGGCGACTCGCTCCACCCGATTCCCGTTGCAGGAACTCAAGGACAAGAGACCGGTGAAAATCTTGTAGTACTTCCCTGGAATAAC
>Ga0194037_1002572_pt1 | contig 11880 bp, 6 predicted proteins | sample JunL306m_MetaG_FD_148653 | JGI IMG/M metagenome (GOLD analysis project Ga0194037, IMG submission 148653) | Anoxic zone freshwater microbial communities from boreal shield lake in IISD Experimental Lakes Area, Ontario, Canada - Jun2016-L304-6m | ecosystem: Environmental > Aquatic > Freshwater >...
CGGAATTGTTCCTTGAGCTTTTGCTTCATTACCTCGTACTCGAGGCTTGTGGGATTCTTGTTTTCCATTTTCTGTGTTTTAAAGTTAATAATTTAACTCTTGACACAGTTTATTTTACACTCTCTAAGTCACTGATTTTATTACTACAAAAAATAGTTATTTATACTACATGAAGTTTACAAGACAACTACAATATGGGTAATTAAAAATCAATTTTCTTTATGTTTTAATTTAACTAGTTAGATTTTATGCTTTTTGGTTCTTTTTTAAACAAATTTGCATTAAATCCGTTTTCAAAACTTTTATAAAAATCAATTTTTAATGCTTGGCATATCGTTTAGTTACATATACTTAATAAATATTATAGTATCTCTTGTTTTAATTTTTGAAATTTCAAAATTCTATAAAAAGTATCAAATATTAAAACTTCAGTTTATTGGTCTATTATTTTCTTTACTTATTTTAAATTTATATCTGATTGAATTTTATAAAAGTTCATTTGGATTTGTTTTACACCTTTTGGGATTATTTGGAGTTATTGCATTTTTAATTAATATATTTATTGTTCTATATCAATACAAATTAAGTAGAAAATTCATTTATTTTATATCAGCATTATTTTTTACGTTTCTATCTCTTCTGTTATATAAAGTATACTCTACTCAAGTTGTTTTAGATAGTGATATTGCACCTTTTGTATACAATAAGAGTAAAAGTTTATCTGTTATTAAATTGATTTCACAACTCTTAGCAGGCGGATTGTTTTTCTACTTTTGCTTAAGAATTTTAAAAAATACTGATAAAGAATTCTATTATCACCGTGTACTTAGAAAATGGATTTATGTTTTTTTAGCTGTAATGAGTTTAATTTTAGGACTAACTTTGATTGTATTAATTGATGGTTTTTATCCATTAGAGATAAATTTTATTTATCAATATAATTTTGGATTATTTGCTCAGGAATTTTTCTATTTATTGGTACTTTTTAGACCTAAGTATTTAGATGCTGAAGAAATAAAATATTCATTATCAGATATAATGGAGTTATCCCATAAAAAAGGTCTTAAGAAAATCTTTTATGATAAGTTTTTTATTGAAAAGTACTACTTAAACCCGAATGCTTCTCTATCGGAATTTGCAATGCTTATTGAAGTAGATAAAGATGTATTAAACGATTATTTAAAATTAGAACAACATCAAAATTTTATTGAGTTAGTAAATAACAATCGGTTAAATCATTTTATTACACTTATCAATCAAAATAAACATAAAGAATTTACTATTGAAGCACTATCGTCACAATGTGGATTTGGTACCCGACAATCTTTGTACCAGACCTTTAAGAAGGTAAAAGGTTGTTCGCCAACTGATTACATTTTGAGTATAACTACTTGATAATCAAGGTAATTTTTTATTTTTTACAGTAAATTCCCCTTTTCTTACGAGGCTAGTTTTAATGAACTTTTTTAATGCTTGATTTTTGTTTCATTGAATTAAAAATCAAGCATGAAACAATTTTACCCACTATTATTGTTATTGCTCTTGGTATTCGGCTGTTCTAAAAACGATAGTACCGACCCTATTACAGAGCGAAGTTCCTATTTAGTAAGTAATTCTTCTAGCCTTGGCAAATGGAGACTTACTTCTTTAAAATCGGGCACTACTAATTTAGCCTTAACGGCCACACAATCGGTGTACACAAAACGTTACTCAGCCGATAATAAATTTTCAGATACAGATGGTTTGGTAGGAACCTGGAGTATGCCCACAGCCGATCAATTGGTAGAAGTATTTACCAATTTCAGTTCTGGCGTATCCGTTACCCAGGTATACAAAATTAATAGCGTAACTGCTAGTCAACTAAACCTAACCTATACTGTAAATGGCACAGAAATCACTGCAATCTATACGGCTACTATGTAGTTTAGTGATTGTGCTATTGATTAGTACAACGCTACTACCCGCTCAAATACGTAATGCTTATAATTTAGGCAGTATTGGCATGACGGGCACCATCAATCCTGTATTCTCTGGCCCTGTAGTAATAACAGGTGCTAATTGTTTTGTACTCACCAATGGGGTAAAAACATTCGACTTACCACAAGGGGGTTATTTTTCTACAGCTTGTAAATTGTTACTAGAACAAGAATCAATGATTAATTTATTAGCCTATCCAAATCCAGTTTATAACAATCTTACCGTATTGGCGGTTGATAAAACAAAGCTTGTATCAGACAAGGATATCCAATTACAATTATCGGATGTTCACGGAAGGGTTATAGAAACCTATAATACCGATGGTAATGGATTAAACCAGGGCTACAAAATACCGATGCTCAATTTAGCAAGTGGCGCCTATTACATTAAAGCTATTTCGAACAATCATATTATTCAAACACTTTCAATTATAAAATCAAACTAGCATGTTGCGTAAATTCTACTTATTAGTTGTTTTATTAATTACCTCATTTACTACTACAAAAATTATTGCTCAAACTACAGGGCCCGATGGTGTAATATTTCAAGCAGTTGCTACAGACCCACAAGGTAATCCTGCAGCCAACAGAACCATTTATATTAAAGATGCCATTTTGCAAACCACTGCAACAGGCACGGTTGTGTATAGCGAAACTTTTCAAGTAACTGCGTCAAGCACTGGTGTGTTTACGATTGTGATTGGTAAAGGCCAAAGACTAAGTGGCCCAACATCAATAGCTAGTTTAGACTGGTCGGCAGGTCCATACTTTTTAAATTTAAAAGCAGCAGTGGCACCATCTGTGCCACTAACTAATTGGATTGTAGACCAACAGTACGTAGACATGGGCACCTCGCAATTTTGGACTGTTCCTTTTGCATTATTCGCTAGTAAAGTAGCAGGCTTTGATTTGAAATTAAATATTGCAGATACGGCTAATATGTTAAAGCCGTACATGAAAAAATCAGACACGGCAACACTATCTGCAAGAATTGATGCAACAAAACTAGCCGTTACCCAAGAAACAACAAGAGCCACTGCAGCAGAGGCTTTAAAAGCAAACATTACAGATGTTACTGCAAGCCTTGCACTAAAAGCAAATATCAATAATCCAACATTTACAGGAACCGTTGGTGGTATTGATAAAACAATGGTTGGGTTAAATAATGTTGATAATACTAGTGATGTAAATAAACCAATATCCACTGCTACCCAAACTGCTTTAAACTTAAAAGCAAATACATCAGAAGTCACAACAAGCCTTGCATTAAAAGCAAATATTAATAATCCAACATTTACCGGAACAGTTGGTGGTATTACAAAAACAATGGTTGGTTTAGGAAATGTTGACAATACTAGTGATATCAATAAACCAGTATCCACTGCCACACAAACTATTTTAAATAACAAAGCAAATTCATCGGATGTAACATCAGGCCTTGCATTAAAAGCGCCAATTGACAATCCAACATTTACAGGAACAGTAAGTGGTGTTACAAAAACAATGGTGGGATTAGGGAATGCAGATAATACAAGCGATGCGAATAAACCAATATCAACCCTTACTCAATCTGCATTAGATTTAAAAGCAAATACAACAGATGTTACAGCAAGCCTTGCATTAAAAGCGAATAGTAATAATCCAACATTTACAGGAACTGTAGGTGGTATAGATAAAACAATGGTAGGGTTATCAAATGCAGATAATACAAGTGATGCGAATAAACCAATATCAACCGCCACGCAAACAGCCTTGAGTTTAAAAGAGAACGCAGCAAATAAATCAACTGCTACAACTCTAGGAACGAGTGATGTATTATTTCCAACACAAAATGCGGTTAAAACTTATGTTGATGCATCTGTAAGTGATGCAACCCCTGATGCTGATGCAACAACTAAAGGTAAAATACAATTAGCAGGAGATTTAGGTGGAACCGCAGAAACCCCAACTGTTCCAGGCTTAGCATCAAAAGCAAATGCTTCAGATGTAACAACAAGTTTAGCGTTAAAAGCTAACATTAATAATCCAACCTTCACAGGAACAGTTGCTGGTATTGACAAATCGATGGTAGGATTAGGTTTGGTAGATAATACAAGTGATTTATTAAAACCAATAAGTACTACTGCACAAACAGCATTAAATTTAAAAGAAGATCTATCAAATAAATCAACAACTACAACTTTAGGAACGAGTGATGTTTTTTATCCAACACAAAAAGCAGTTAAAACGTATGTTGATGCACAAATAGCATCAGCTGCAATTACAATAGGTGCTATCGGTTCTTCTAATATAAATGGTGCAAGTTTAACATCTGGTGTTTTAAGACTATCGCCAGCTGATGGAACAAATGGTGGAATTGTTACAACTTCGGCACAAACAATTGCTGGGGCTAAAACATTTACAACTGCTCCAATTTTATCTTCTGCTACAGCATCACAAGCATTATTTACGGATGCTAATAAAAATATTGTGTCAAATGCTATAACTGGAACAGGAAATGTAGTAATGAGCACTTCACCTACATTGGTTACACCAGTTTTAGGAGCTGCAACAGGAACTAGTTTAAGTGTAAGTGGACAATTGATATCAACCGTAGCAACAGGTACAGCACCTCTTATTGTTACATCCACCACACCAGTAGCGAACTTAAACATTGGAGGCAATGCAGCAACTGTAACAACCAATGCAAATTTAACAGGAGTAGTAACAAGTGTTGGAAATGCAACATCAATAGCAAATGCTACCATTACAAATGCAATGTTAGCGAATAGTGCAGTAGCAAATTTATCAGGAACTAATACTGGAGATAATGCCCCAAATAGTTTGTATAGTGGATTAATATCAAATGCAACACATACAGGAGATGTAACAGGTTCAACAGTATTAACAATTGCAAATAATGCAGTTACAACAAATAAAATAGCAGATGCAAATATTACCACTGCTAAGATAGCAGATGCTAACATTACTACTGCTAAAATATTAGACGCAAATATTACCACCGCTAAAATAGCAGATGCAAATGTTACAGATGCAAAAATTGCAACTGTATCTGCAGCTAAGATTACAGGAATCTTACCAGTTGCAAATGGCGGAACAGGAAGCAGTGCTCAAAACTTTGTTGATTTAACAACTGCACAAACAATAGCAGGTGCCAAAACATTTACAGCAGCTCCAGTTTTATCAACAACTACAGCATCACAAGCATTATTTACAGATGCTAATAAAAACATTGTTTCAAATACAATTACCGGAACTGGAAATGTAGTAATGAGCACTTCACCAACATTGGTTACACCAGTTTTAGGAGCTGCAACAGGAACTAGTTTAAGTGTAAGTGGACAATTGATATCAACCGTAGCAACAGGTACAGCACCTCTTATTGTTACATCCACCACACCAGTAGCGAACTTAAACATTGGTGGCAATGCAGCAACTGTAACAACAAATGCAAATTTAACAGGAGTAGTAACAAGTTTAGGGAATGCAACATCAATAGCAAATGGAGCCATTACTAATGCAATGCTAGCGAATAGTGCAGTAGCAAATTTATCAGGAACCAATAGTGGTGATGATGCTCCAAATAGTTTGTATAGTGGATTAGTAACAAATGCAACACACACAGGAGATGTAACAGGTTCAACAGTATTAACAATTGCAAATAATGCGGTAACAACAAATAAAGTTTTGGATGCAAATATTACCACCTCAAAAATTGCAGATGGAAATATTACCACTGCAAAAATATTAGATGGCAATATAACAAATGTAAAAATTGCAGATGGCGCAATTACAGATGCAAAAATTACAGATGTATCTGCATCAAAAATTACTGGAATATTACCAATTGCAAATGGCGGAACTGGCAGCAGTGCTCAAAACTTTGTTGATTTAACAACAGCACAAACAATAGCAGGTGCTAAGACTTTTACTACTGACCTACAAATAAATGGAATCACTGTAGGAAAAGGAAAAGGGAATATGGACAACACTGCAATGGGCCTTGATGCACTTAATGCTAGTACTGGCGCAGGTAACACAGCGATTGGCAAAGTTGCACTTAACAAAAATACCATTGGAGCAGCTAATGTAGCGGTAGGTCAAGGTTCACTTTTTACTAACCTTGAAGGCGGTAGTAACACAGCAATTGGGTATGATGCACTTAGGTTAAACGTTGGCAGTCAAAATACAGGAGTTGGCCGAGATGCACTTAAAGGGTCCGTTTCAGGCAGCTCAAACAACACGGCAATTGGTTATCAAGCACTTAAAAGTACTCCGACTTCATCAACAGGCAGTTTAATCGGCACTTATAACACAGCAGTTGGTAGTGGTGCCGGTAGTTCTATTACCTCTGGCTCTTATAACATAGCAGTTGGTGGTGGTTCTGGTGCTAATCTTAGTACTGGCTCTTATAACATAGCAGTTGGTGGTGGCGATGGTATTTACACTGGTTCTAGAAACACATTAATTGGTTATCAAGCAAAAGTTCCTAACGGTAGTTATTCTTATGCTACTGCAATCGGAAATGAAGCGAATGCTGGAACAAATGCTACTGCAGTTGGAAATAAAGCGAGTTCTGGTTTGTATGCTACTGCAATTGGAAATGAAGCGAATGCTGCTGATAATGCAACTGCAATTGGATATCAAGCAAAAGCCTCAGCTGGTAATTCAACTGCTATTGGAAATGGAGCAGTTGCGTCGGATGATAACACGATTCAATTAGGAAATACTGACGTCACTAATGTAAACACGAGTGGAACCATTACCGCAGGCACTGTAACCTATCCTAAAACAGATGGTTCTGTAGGACAAATTTTAGCAACTAATGGAAATGGAATTGTTTCCTTTATATCCATCCCTACTTTAAATCAAAATACTACAGGAAGTGCAGCCACTTTAACAACCGCAAGAAATATAAATGGTGTTCCATTTAATGGAAGTGCTGATATAACTGTAACTGCCGGTGCAAATACCCTAACCGGAACAACACTCGCTTCAAATGTTATTAATTCAAGTTTAACGAGTGTGGGAACATTAACTAATTTGACTGTTACAAATTCAATAGTTGGCAGTATAACAGGCAATGCCGCAACAGTAACAACCAATGCAAATTTAACAGGAGATGTTACAAGTTTAGGCAATGCCACTACCATTGGTGCAGGTAAAGTAACCAATAATATGCTTGCTGGTTTGATTGATTTAACTTCAAAAGTTACCGGAATATTACCAATAGCAAATGGCGGAACTGGAAGTAGTACACAAAACTTTGTTGATTTAACAACAGCACAATCAATAGCTGGCGAAAAAACATTTACAACTGCTCCAGTTTTATCTACTGCCACAGCATCACAAGCATTATTTACTGATGCTAATAGAAATATTGTTTCAAAGGCAATTACAGGAACAGGAAGTGTAGTGATGAGCGAATCTCCAACATTGACTGGTACAATTGTAGCTGCAAATCAAACTTTAAGTGGAACATTGGGTGTTGGAACTATTTCACCTAATTCTTCTGCAGTATTAGAAGCAAGTTCAACTACCAAAGGATTTTTACCTCCAAGATTGAATACTAGTCAAAGAGATTTAATTGCAAGTCCTGTTGCAGGTTTAACCATATGGAATACCGATAATAAACAGTTAGAAGTATATGATGGTTCTTTTTGGGTAAATATGAACGGAAAATTAGTTTCTACTTTAACTGTAGGACAAAGCTATGGAGGTGGAAAAGTAGCTTATATTTTTACTTCATCTGATCCTGGTTATGTTGCTGGGCAAACTCATGGTTTAATTGCAGCAGAATCTGATCAAACTACGGATGCGGGAATTAAATGGTTTCCAAATTCAGCGTTCTATGGTGCAACTGCAATTTCTTTAGGACAAGGTTCATTTAATACACTTTCAATAATTACTGCTGCTACAGCTGCAGGAACCACAGATTTATCAAGTTATGCTGCAGGACTTGCTAGCAGTTATAGTGGAGGCGGTTATACCGATTGGTATTTACCGAGCAAAGAAGAATTGAATAAATTGTATGGCAATCGAGTAGCCATTGGAGGTTTTGCGACTACAGGAACGATTGCTACGTATTGGAGTTCTTCCCAAAAGGGATCTTTAAATTATTCTAGTTTTGCAAATTTGACACTTGGAATCTCAAGTGCATATCAACAGTTTTTTTTCACTTATAATGGCAATTCGGGAGGCACCCAATCAGATCTTGGTATAACTAACACAAGACGTGTCCGCGCAATTAGATCTTTTTAAAAAATTCAAATCACTTATAACTTTTTGTTTTCCTTGGAAGTGGAAAACAAATAAGCCCAAACTCGATTGTAGTTTGGGCTATTTTTTTTGTAGAAAATTGAAAGATTAAATCAACTGATACTTTACAAAAGTTTGCCCAATATACATAAAAAAACCACCTCATAAAGGTGGTTTTGTGCCCAGAACAGGAATCGAACCTGCACTACCTTGCGATAACAAGATTTTGAGTCTAGCGCGTCTACCAATTCCGCCATCTGGGCTTTAGGTAGTTGCCTTGCGGCATTTAACTAAATCAAGGTATTAAAGACTAGCCTTCGTTATTCTTTCCGCTTTCAACGGGCTGCAATATTACGGCAACATTAGTACTCAGCCAAAATCCTGTCTAAGTATTTTTTTTGATAGTAGTATTCCTTTACTTGCAGCAATTCTTTTTCGGTAGTAATACCTTCTTCATAATTTGAAATAACCGTTGCAATAGGTTCATATATAGCAGATTGTAGCGTTTGTATTGAATTGCTTACTTGGCTTTTTTCTTGTTCATCTGTAGCGTCCATCAATAGCTCGTTCAAATCCATTACCTCCATTAAAAAGTTGGGGGATAATTGGTATTTTTCTTCTTCTTCTAATAAACCTTTTAGTTGGAGTATATATTTTATAATGGCCGATGGGTCTTGAAAAATTTGGTAGGCCTTATTAACCATGGCAGATAAGCCTAATACTCTGTCTTTTTCTTCGGCAGATTCATTGCTAAAAAAATCGGGATGGTATTCGCGACTTAATTGGTAAAAACGCTTTTTTACCGCCAATAAATCGGGCTGAAATGAAACAGGTATTTGGTATAATTCAAAATAATTCAAGTGGGCAATTTACAAATATTGAAACCATTGTTTGTTAGGGTCCCAACTTTCAAATGCTTTTGCTACTGCAGTTAAAAAAGAGGCACCTATACTTCCGTCTACAACTCGATGGTCGTAACTTAAAGACAAGTACATCATGTGTCGAATGCCTATAGTATCACCGTCGGCAGATTCAATAACTACTGCTCGTTTTTTAATCAATCCCACCGCTAAAATAGCTACTTGTGGTTGTGGTATAATTGGGGTTCCCATCAAACTACCAAATGTGCCTACATTGGTTAGTGTGAATGTTGCGCCTGTGGTATCATTTGGTTTTAATTGACCATTTCTTGCAGCATCTGCCATGCCATTAACAGCTTTGCTTAATCCTACAATATTTAATTGGTCTGCAGCTTTAATAACGGGTACTATTAAGTTGCCGTTTGGTAAAGCCGTAGCCATTCCTATATTAATATCTTTTTTAAGAATAATCTGTTCGCCTTCAACAGAACAGTTTACCAATGGGAAGTTTTTAATCACTGCTGCTATACACTCTATAAACATTGGTGTATAGGTAAGTTTGGTGCCTTCTCTTTTTTCGAATTCGTGTTTTACTTTTTCGCGCCATTTTACCATATGGGTAACATCGGCTTCAGTAAAACTAGTTACATGTGGGCTAGTGTGCTTGCTATCCACCATGTGTTTGGCAATTAGCTTGCGCATTCTATCCATTTCAATAATCTCGGTGTTTCCAGTAACGGTTACACTTGCAGGATCAGAGAATTTAGATGCATTAGCCGATTGAAAAACTGGTGTTGGAATATTTTCAACTGCAACTTTAATGGGTTCGAATTCAACAGCTTTTTGGCTTGGTTCAAATTCATTAAAAGTATTCACCGCTTCGTATGCAGTAATAGTTTTTTGTTCTGGAACTGCTGCATGAATGATTGACGGAGCGGCGGCAACATAGGCTGCTATTTTTCCACTTTTTCTATCTGCAACATATTGTAAAACATCTTTTTTTGAAACCCTTCCTTCATTTCCTGTTCCTGGAATTCTTTCTAATTCACTCAAACTAATTCCTTCACTGTTGGCAATATTTAAAACCAATGGCGAATAAAATCTATTGCCAATTGCTTTTGTTGGCAATTCAGTTGGGGTAGGAGTAAACGGTATATCTATTGCTTGTTCGGCAATTGGTTGTTCTTCTTGTTCAATAATTGTAGGAATAGATGCTGGTGCTACAACTTCTGTAAATGCAGCTGGTTCTGGTTCTGCAACTGTTATTTCAACAACGGGTTGCTCAATAATTACTGGCTGAGTTGGTGGCGTTAATGTAGTTGGTTCGCTGATTTGAATGCGCGCAATTACAGCACCAATTGGTACCACATCATTTACCTGAAAAAGAATTTCAGTGATAATGCCTTCTTCAGTAGATGGAACTTCGCTATCAACTTTATCAGTAGCAATGTCCAATACCGTTTCGTCTTGCTTAACATAGTCGCCAACCTTCTTGTGCCATTTCAAGATGGTAGCTTCCATGATACTCTCTCCCAACTTGGGCATCACTAGTTCAGCAATTGCCATACCATCTTCCTTTTTATTATGGGATAATATTGTACCCTTCACCCAATTTTACGCTTCTCACCGGTTCTTTTCAACCAACAAATGTAGCCGAGTCTATTACAAATTTATTCAATGTTTATCCACAATTAACATTCTTAGCATATTTAAAGCATTGGTTGCGGTCATTATTATGTTTCGCGACCGATCGTATCGTAAATTAAATGCTTTTGCATGGATGGCTGTTTTGCTTGCTACCGCTATCCAAACCAATCCTACCGCTTTTTCTGGCGTACCGCCGTCTGGCCCCATGATGCCACTAACAGCTATGGAATAGTCGGTGTTCATTAGGTTTAAAATAGCAGTGGCCATTTGTTTTACCGTTGTTTCGCTAACTGCTCCTTCGGTTAAAAGCACCTTTTCTGGCACTTGTAGTAAACTAGTTTTAATTCGATTATCGTAACAAACAACCGATCCTGTAAAGTATTTCGATGCCCCAGGGCTGGTAGTAAGTAAATGTGCAATATATCCGCCTGTACAACTTTCTGCTGTTGATAGGGTTGATTTTTGATCTTTTAGCAAATTAGCTACAATGGTTTCCATTGGAATGTCTTGGTCTGTTACCAAATATTCGCCAACTGCTATTTTTAATGCTTCGAAATGGGTGCTTAAACTTGCTAAAAGGGCTTCTTGGTTAAATCCAAAAGCACTTAAACGCAATCGAACCATTCCTGAATTGGGTAAATAGGCCAGTTTAATATGTGCGGGTAGTTGGGCTTCGGTACTTGCAATTTTTTCTGCTAAAAAAGATTCGCCAATGCCAAAAGTTAATAGGGTTTTGTGTTCAATAAAGCCAGTGCTAAACTTTGTTGGAATGAGTGGAATTACATGGTTTTGCATGATCCATTTCATTTCATGCGGCACACCTGGTAAAGAGATGTATATTTTACCCTCTTTTTCAAATAGCATGCCTGGTGCAGTTCCTTTTTCGTTTAATAAAACCGTACAAACATCCGGTACCATGGCTTGTAGCGTGTTCCGCTCAATCATAGGACGCTTAAGTACATTCTCAAAAATATTGGTAACATGCGCTAGTGTTGGTTGATGCATAACCATCTTGCCGCCAAAATATTCGCAGAGTAATGGTTTGGTAATATCATCGGCAGTAGGGCCTAATCCGCCAGTAATTATAATAATGGATGCTCTTTTTGCTTCTTGGTCTAGTGCTTCTACAATATCTTCTT
>Ga0194037_1002573_pt1 | contig 11880 bp, 4 predicted proteins | sample JunL306m_MetaG_FD_148653 | JGI IMG/M metagenome (GOLD analysis project Ga0194037, IMG submission 148653) | Anoxic zone freshwater microbial communities from boreal shield lake in IISD Experimental Lakes Area, Ontario, Canada - Jun2016-L304-6m | ecosystem: Environmental > Aquatic > Freshwater >...
AATCAATTTAAAAATTAAAAAATGAAACAGTCAATTTCAGCAATCATTGCAACCGTGTCAATCAGTATCCTTTCTTTTCAAGCGCAGGCAAAAGTTTGGCGGGTAAACAACAATAGTGGGGCGAGTGCAAGCTTTACTACTTTACAAGCGGCACAGGACAATTCTAGTGTTTTAGCAGGCGATACAATTCAAATTGAACCCTCTGCTAATAATTATGGAAATGCTAACCTAAATAAAAAGCTTGTCATCATTGGCCCTGGCTATTTTCTTTCTCAAAATACTGGGTTGCAAGTTGGAAATAGCAGTGCATCTTTTAACACTATTTATTTAAGCTCAAATTGTAGTGGTACAGTAATAACAGGTATTACAGTCAGTGATATTTATTGTGGTGCATCAAATGTTTCTTTTATCAGAAACTTTTTTAATGGGGGGTATATTAGAACAGCTACTGATGGTCAATCTAGTCCCAATGTGTCAAATATTCTTATTTTAGATAACTACGCAGTATGTCCAATATTATTAAACGGTACAGCAAGTAATGTAATTATCAAAGGCAATTATATTATAAATAATGGAAATTTTAATTCGTCAAATACTTCAGTAACCTCTGTACTGATTGAAAACAATATCATTAATCAAACAAGTAGTACAGATTTATACAGTTGTATATTTAGGAATAATATTTTCCTAGGCGACAATAAAACTGGTAATTCATCCGGTAATAATAACAATTCATATTTTAATAATCTATTTGAATATGCTAACGATAGCTACAATATAATGTCGGGTGTGACTGTGGGCAATGGCAATTTATTTGGCAATTCAAGCTATACACAAGCAAACATATTCAACCTTACAGGAAGTACCGATGCTCAGTGGAAACTAAAAACAGGTTCACCTGCTTTAGGTGCAGGAGTAAGTGGTGGTGATTTAGGAATGTTTGCAGGCTCAAATCCTTATGTACTTTCTGGAATACCCTCAGTGCCAACAATTTATTTGTTGAATACCACATCAAGTGGAAATGGTGTTAGTGTCACTATCAGTACAAAGAGCAATAATTAACTTATTCAATTCTATACTAAAATAACTTATATGAAAAAGCATATTAAGTTGTGTCTAGCATTTGTACTGCTTATGATTGGCAGCATTGTTAAGGCACAAAATATAGTGCAGGTTGAATACTTTTTTGATACTGACCCAGGTTTCGAAAATGGAGTTTTATTGAACATGACTCCTGCATCAACAATCGATAATTATAATTTTACGCCTTCTACTTCAGGACTTTCTGCGGGTGTTCACGCTTTATTTGTGAGAAGTAAAGATGCGAATGGAAGTTGGAGCCAAACAAGCAGTACCATTTTTTTGCACACTAATTCATCTTCTACTAAGAATATTACTGCTTTGGAGTATTTTTTTGATACGGATCCAGGTATTGGAAATGGGACTCAAATGGCACTTACACCTTCTCATAGTATTCAGGATTATACATTTTCACCTACCGTATCTAACTTAAGTACAGGTGTTCACTTGTTGTTTGTTCGCAGTAAGGATGAAAATGGCAATTGGAGTATGTCAAATAGTTCTGCTTTATACTTTAGTAAGAGTTCTGCTTCTACTAAAGTTTCCGAAGTAGAATATTTTTATGATTCTGATCCCGGTTTTGGAAATGGATACATTGTTAGCACTTCACCAAGCACCAATCTTAGTAATATTAGTTTTATTCCGAATACTAATTCATTAACAGCTGGTATTCACGTTTTGAATGTACGTAGTAAAGATGAAAATAGTTCTTGGAGTTTGACTTCTTCTACAGTGTTTTTTTATAGCGGTGCAGCAAGTGGAGGTGGTTCTTCATTGCCTTCGATGAAAGCCTTAGAATACTTCTACGATACTGACCCTGGTATTGGACTTGGATTTCAAGTCTCCTTAGCAGGAATGGGTGACAACGTAAGCGGTTTTACTTTTACACCTGCTACCTGTATGTTGACGATTGGGTATCATAACCTATTTGTCCGCACACTTGATTCTACTAATAAATGGAGTCTGACTGCCATCAAGAACTTTTTGTATCAAGGGGATCCGAATGCTTATGTGACACCTTCTGTTTCTATTGCAGCAACCTATACCGATATATGTGCTGGTTCTAACGTAACCTTTACCGCAACACCTACAAATGGTGGTACAGCCCCTATATACAAATGGAAAATAAACAATAATGTGGTTGATTCAGGACTTACTTATTCATCCAATTCTTTGAATGACAATGATGTGGTCAGTTGTGTGATGACAGCCAATAATATCTGTCAGAGTGTACCAAGTGCGGCTTCCAATGATATTACGATACATGTTCATAGCCGATTAAATCCTGCACTCACCATTACACAATCTCCTTTGACCGCAGTTTGTATCGGTACTCCTGTGCAGTTTTCAGTAAGCAGTGTGCTTGCAGGTGGGGCTTCTCCTATTTATCAATGGAAAAAGAACAATGTCAATGTCGGTACAAACAGCAGCACTTATACTGATAATGCCTTGGCAAATGGGGATGTTGTGAAATGTCTGTTGACTACAAGTGATGTGTGTGCATTGAGCAATTCGGCAACTTCAAATACGTTAACCGCTCAAATCATATCCCCTCCTTCTGTTTCGGTAGGGGCAAGCAGTACAACAATATGTGCAGGTCAATCAACCTCACTAACTGCTAGTGGTAATTCAAATAGCTATTCATGGAGTCCGGCAACAGGATTGTCTGCTACAACAGGGGCATCTGTAACTGCTTCTCCAGGCACAACCACCACTTATACGGTTACAGGGTATAATGGCTGTTCGGTAAGTAAAACCATCAGTATCAATGTAAATGCAGCACCTACAGCAAGTGCGGGTAGTGATGTATCCATACTCGAAGGAAGTAGCACTACGCTTTCTGCCACAGGTGGAGGTACCTATCTTTGGAGTACAGGAGAATCGACAGCTTCAATAAATGTGGCACCCGTTACCACCACCACTTATACGGTTACTGTTGCAAATAGCAATGGTTGTCAGTCGCAAGATGCAGTTACTGTTACGGTTTTGCATTATTCAGTGTCAATATATCCATCAGGATCTTTCGACTATGGAAATGCCGTAACCAATTTGGGTGCAACCCAAAATGTAACAATCACTAATAACGGTTCGGCTTCTGTTACCATAAACAGTGTGTCTGTTTCGTCGCCTTTCAGTAGCAGTTATAGTGGATCACATACTATTGCTGTAGGAAACCATTTGGACATTCCGATTGCTTTCATTCCAACTTCAACGTTGTTTTATCAGTCAACACTTACAATTGGAACGAGCATCGGTAATTACACCATTTTCCTAACAGGAAAAGGAGTTAGTCCTGCACCTGCTTGGACTATCAGTTCATCATTGTATGATTATGGTAGTGTCAAAGTGAACAACAGTTCGAGTTATTCTGTCAACATTAATAACACAGGTAATATCCCTGTTTCAGTTGGAACAATCACTTCTAACAATACTGTATTTACTGCAAGTAGTTCATCTTCTACCATACCTGTAGGGCAAAGTGTAACTTTAACAGCCACTTATACTCCGACAACTATCACTAATTATAATGGAACCGTTACCATACCTACTTCAACAAGTGGATTAAGTTCATTGACACTAGGGTTAAGTGGCAAGGGATATGTAGCCAATACTCCTCCTACCTTACAATTAGTATCAACATCTCCTTATAGTATTAATACAGGTGTTGACCCTGCCGTTGGTATAGCTGGAAATTACACATATAGGGTGGTTTATAAAAGCAGTGCCAATCTTGCTCCCCAATACGGACTTGTCTATATTTGTATTGACTTAAATGGAGATGGGGATTTTAGTGATGCTGGTGAAGGAATATTCAGCATGAATCAAGTAGGGACAACTTCAAACTGGACTTCAGGAGAAACTTTCACTTTCACTACCACTTTGCCGATAGGCAGCAGGCATCAATACAAGTTCTTTGCTTTCGATGCAAATGGCAATGCTGCCATTGGAACAAACGGATTCTTAAGTGGTCCTGTTGTAACCAATCAAACATTGGATTTAAGTATTTATGCATGTGATATCAACTTTAGTATCACCAACCCTGCCGTAGGACAAACTTTTACCACAAGTGCTACAGTTCACAATAATACCCCTTATACTGCAAATAATATTGTCGTTGGATTTTATGATAACAATGATAACTATCTGGGTCAGGCAACCATCGCAACTATAGCAGGGAATAGTTCACAGACAGTGAGTATTCCTTTGTCATTTAGTCCCGATGGATTTTATCCAATAAAGGTTTGGATAGACAAGTCAAATACACTGAATGAAACAAACAGGTTGAATAACTATGCCATCCGTCCGATTACTGTAGGTCACTTTACTGTACCTGGCGATATAATAGTCAATGCAACGGCCTATCCTAGTGGATGTCCTTCAGGTGCAACCATTACAGGAACTGCTAATTATGTAGGATTAAATCTTGCAGGCACCCCACCTGTTTTGGGTGCGACTGTAACGGTAACAATTTCTACTCCTAATGGCAATATAACACTGTCAACCTATACGATTACCGATGGTAATTGGACAGTTTATACAGGACTTTCTTGCGGACTTAATTATAGTTACACTGTTAGTGTGACTGATTATACCTTGACAGGGAATACATCAACTAAAACATTTTTTGTTCCTTGTGTAATTTGTGAACCTGGAGGTGGTCCTGATAGTCCTCCTGGAGGTGTGGGTACTTGTATAGATTCATTACCGGATTTATATTTAGTTGAGCGGTTCTTTACAAAAGTTGGGCCAAGTACTTTTTCAGTTCCAAACGCAAATGCTAATTGCAAACCTGCAGGTGCTTCGGTAATGAAGGTGTTCGAGGCGACTGATAATCAGTATAATTTTGCAACTGCAACTTATCTGACTTCCGTTGACGCTCCTGCATTAGATCAATATGGCAGTTCTACACTTACCTTCAGTAGTCCCGGATTGGCTACAGGCTTGCATTATCTGATACTGATAACAAATGCAAATTACCCTGGAGGTCCGCAGGCAATCAAGGAATCAAATTATCCTAATGATACTTTGAGAGTAGAAATTGCACCAGATTTATATGTTAGCAAACTGGTTGTTTCTAATACAAATGTTCATATTGGTGATCAGGTAAATTTAGTTGCTACTGTCAATAACGAAGGAATCACCGCTTCAGGTCAGTTCCATGTACAGTTTGTTGTTAACGGTACTCCATTAGGAGCAAAAGCACTGGTTTCTAATATTAATGCGGGTAGTTCAGTACAGCTTCTTTCTGCCCCCTATACCATTACAACAAATCCTACAGCCTGTCCGTTCACTATTAAGGTAATTACTGATGTAGATAATGAAGTGGCAGAGTTTAATGAGAACAATAATTTAGACACGCTAATATTTGGTACCGATTTTACATCTGGTGAACTTTGTTATGGTTTAGGTTCTCCCTGCAATCACTATAAAGTGGGTATTGGAGGCACATTGACCATGCAGTCACCAGTCAATAATATTGGTGCAAGGGATGCCGATGCAGTACATGTTCAATTTAAGTTGGGTAATACCGTCATTGGAACGGATACTATTACTCATTTAACGGCTAATTCTACCAATTACGTTCATGTGACTAAGACATTCAATAGTTATGGAACCTATATTATTGGTGTCTATCCCGATTATCAAAACAATTATTGTGAGATAGATGAAACCAATAATGTGGGCTATATATATGTGGATGTGGTGGGATTGCCGGATTTGCGCATCCTGTCCTCTGATGTTTCTCCAAGTCGGTTAAACCCAGATCCAGGCGACACTATTACCATTGTTTCTTCCATACATAATATTGGTGATGCCATTTCAAGCCCATGCTTGGTCAAATTCATGGTGAATGGCGTACAATTAGGTGATCAGGTATTTATTAATGCCATCTATCCCGGTCAGGATACAACAGTCGCCTGTACAGCATCTTATACCAACAAAATTGTGGGTCCTAAAATAATAGAAGTAAGGGTTGATAGTGCTCATGTACAACTCGAAAAGGACACTACAAACAATGCTGCCACCCGTGCAGTTATATTTGGTGCTGCCCCTGACTTTGCAAGCAGTTTACATGAGGGAATCACATTGAGTAATATGCACTTTAAGGCAGGAAATACCATTCAAATTTCTGACTATCTCCGAAATTATGGAGGGGCATCAGGCTCTGCACACTTGAAGTTCTATTGCCAAACAAATTCGGCAAAGACCCTCATCAAGGATACTGTATTCACATTAGGTTCTGATGATAGTGCAAGAATGACCATTAATTGGACAGCAACCACTACAATCGGCACAATAGTTACCGAGATTACGAACAGCAATCCACAAGAATTCAATGAGTTGAATAACATTGACAGTCTTGCTTTTGTCGCAGATACTTCACTGTCTGTAGTGGTGAATACTCCGGCAGGAAATACTTGTTCAAATAGCAGATTTACTATCACAGCTTCTGTCATATCAGGCAATCAGTCGAAGACCTATCAATGGTATCATAATAATGTAGCAGTTGGTGCATCAACAAATTCATATAGTGACTATGTTGTCAACAGCGCTTCATCTACTGATAGTGGCTATTATTCTCTTTCTGTTACGGATGCTTCGGGTACTGTTTATTCGAATGCAGTTCATGTTAAAGTGGGCAATCCAACTTCGTCAACGACAAATATTACTATATGTTCGAGTTCGTTGCCATACAGTTGGAATGGTACTGCTTACAATGCCGCAGGAACGTATTCGAAGACACTGATTAATTCAACGGGTTGCGACAGCGTTGCTACTTTGGTACTAACCGTCACTACTACTGTTACACCGTCGGTCAGTATAGGTGCTACATCTTCAAGCATTTGTAATGGGACATCGGTAACCTTTACCGCCACACCAACAAATGGTGGGTCATCCCCTGTTTATCAATGGAAGAAAAACAATGTAAATGTGGGTACAAACAGTACCACTTATACTAATGCTGCATTGGTAAATGGTGATAATATTACTTGTGTAATGACAGCGAATAATACCTGTCAGACCAGTTCAACTGCAAACGGTAATCATATTACAATGGTAGTCAATGGTAATGTCACACCTTCAGTCAGTATTGCTGCTAATCCTGTAGGGGCTATCCTTGCTGGTACATCTGTCACATTCACAGCAACACCTATTAATGGTGGAGGTTCACCAAGTTATCAATGGAAGAAGAATGGTAATACTGTAGGAACAAACAGTACTACTTACACAGATGCAACTTTGGTTAATGGAGATGTGATTACCTGCGTATTGACTGCCAATAATAGTTGTCAGACAGCAGCTACCGCTACAAGTAACGCCATTACCGTAAGTGAAACTGCTACCATAACTTGGACAGGTTCAGTTTCTTCAGATTGGAATGTTGCTGCAAACTGGAACGTTCATATTGTTCCATCAGATAATAGCAATGTCAGCATCCCTGCTGTTCCAAGACTACCCATTTTGACGAATGATTTGAATGTAAATACGCTCTACTTGGACGGCTCATTGTCTATCAACGGACATACCCTCACTATCAATGGTGCAGTCATCGGAAACGGGACATTGAAGGGGTCTCCTACATCTTCCTTGATTATTGCAGGAACGGCAGGTACACTCCTATTTGATGCTAATAATAATAGCCTCTTAAATCTGACCATAAATGGTTCTGCTACTTTAGGTAACACCTTGAATATCTACGGTACATTCACTCCTACAAGTGGAACATTCAATACGGGAGATTATCTGACACTAAAGTCAAGCAATATTGACAAAACGGCTGTAGTTGGTATAGTAGGTGCAACCATAAATGGCAAGGTAACTGTAGAAAGACACATACCAAATGGTTTGCGTACTTATCGGGATTTAGGTGCAAGTGGCGTAGCAAATGCTGGTAGCATCTTTGACAACTGGCAGGAAAGTGGCGTAAATACGAATGGGTATGGTATTTATATCACTGGAGCTCAAGGAGTATTGGGAGGTTATGATGCGGCAACTGGGTTGGATTATTCATTGACTGGTAACCATTCTTTATTTACTTATACTAACAATACTTGGGATTCTGTAATCTCCACAAAGGGAACAGCATTGAATCCATATCAGGGATATCGAGTACTTGTTAGAGGTAATAGAACAGGAAATCTACAAACTCAATTGCCATTTATGTGGTCAAATGCAACAGTCAGAGCTAAGGGGAATCTGATTACAGGTTCAGTTAGTTTCAGTACTACGGGAGTAAGTGGAAATTATCCTTCATCGTATAAGTTAACAGATGGTGCAAATAATTGTAGTTTCATTGCGAATCCATATACTAGTATTGTAGATTGGGAAGCTGTGGCAGCTCAAAGTCAAAATATCAATCAGAGTTATTGGTATTGCGACCCTACAAATACGAGTGATGGAACAAGTTCGGGATATACTGTTTTTGTAGGATACAATGCACTTACTCACACTTCAAGCAATCCTCTTGGGACATCAAGGGTAAATAAGTTCTTACAGCCCGGAGAAGCTTTCTTTGTAGAGAATTCATCAAGTAATGCGCCTGTCGTAGTATTTAATGAGCTTAATAAAGTGCCTAATCAAGCAAGAATGGGCATTTTTGGAACATCGCCTGTTGTGAATAGGATTGCAGTTGGATTGTCAAAGGCTGGAAAGAATGTGGACGGTGCGGTGAGTGTCTTTGGTACTAATTTCTCAAAGGAAATTGGTGCGGAAGATGCCATCAAGTTCTCGAATGCGGTTGAAAACATTGCATTCACACTTGGAGGAAAAGATCTTTGTATCAATGGATTTACGTTGCCTACTGCAAAGGATGTTCTACCAATCCATCTCTACAATCTGACTCCAAATACATCATATAGTCTTCGTCTGGATGTGTCACAATTTACAGGAAATGGTATGGCAGCCTATCTAAAAGACAACACAACTGGTACACAGACCAAATTGGTGGGTGATAGTACAGTCATTTCTTTCACTACTAATGCTATTAATGCAGCAAGTTTTGCCAACAGATATGGAGTAGTATTTCAAGCTGCTACTTTGCCTATTTCTAATATTACCGCTGTAGCTACTTCGCTAAAAGGCAATCAAGTGCTAGTGAAGTGGTCGGTTTTGGGCGAGGCAAACGTTGCTACTTATACGGTGGAACATTCTGTGGATGGTGTCAATTTTAATAGTTTGATTTCGTTAGGCAGTACCACCACAAACAATTATAGTTTTGTTGATGAAAATGCAGCTGATGGTACTAACTATTACCGCATTAAGGCAACAGGCCTTAATGGCGGACAACAGTATAGTAATTTAATCAAACTAACCACTAATCATTCAGTATTGAGAACTATAAAGGTTTTTCCTAATCCACTTGTTGGAAGTAATCTCAATTTGACTTTGGGGAATTTAGATGCAGGAAAATATACTGTAAACATCTTTAATAAGTTAGGTCAACAGGTATTTGAAGGAGTCCTCCTACATATTGGGTCTGCTAATCCTGAACAAGTTAACCTTGGAAAGAGATTAGCTGCGGGTACTTATACTTTGCAAGTTACTAGTGTAAACGTTGGTTCATACAGAACTGAATTAGAAGTGAAATAAATTAATTAGGTTAGTTGTTAGTAGTTAGTTGTCAGACTAATTACTGACAACTGACTACTTCAATTATTAAAAATGAAAAAGTTACTTTTTATTTTATTAGTCAAGATAATCACAAATGATATCATTCTTCATCAAGATTCATGTACAGTCAATCAGAGAAGTCATATAGCAATTGTCGATGAGGGACCTACTGTACCATTTGATGAGGGAATAATTCTCCCATTGATGTTTACAGGCATTTGTTTGGGGGTAAAGAATCTTGGTATTTTTGGTTGGAGAAATATGTCGGTTAGGTAAGCATTAAGTTAAGTCACAACTGTACTTTCACCCCGTGAATCTATTTTATTAGGAAAGTAAAATAAATTGTGCAATTTTCAGATTTTAAGCTATTGAAAATATTGCGAATTTTATAAAGAAAAGGCTTAACACATATTGAGAAATGAAGGGGTTCATGTTTCTGGTACTATAACTTTTTTGTAGAGAAAAAGCTAAACACATAGTGACAAAGTCACATAGAAAGGGTATAGTTTTTATTATGTTTTATTGAAAAGAAGGTCACAGAGGAATGCTACTTCGTAGCATTGAAACAGTCTTTTTGAAAAGAAGTTATATAGTAGAAAGGGCTTAACAATTTGTGAGGAATGAAGGGGTTCATGTTTCTGGTACTATAACTTTTTTGTAGAGAAAAAGCTAAACACATAGTGACATAGCCACATAGAAAGGGTATAGTCTTTTTCTATGTTTTATTAAAAAGAAGTTCACATAGAAATTCTACTTTGTAGAATTGGGAACGACTTACTGAAAAGATAATATTATTCCTCAATTTATTTATTCAGCATTCCTTAGTTAATTTGTCTTTTTATATCAAATTATACTACTTCCTTTATTGTGATTGGGGTCATTGTAATAGAGAGTGAATTAGTTTCACCTGAAATGATATGTATATCCACTTCTTTGGAAATAAACTCAGGATGGGTGAAGGTTGCTACTTTATTACCACCTAAAACTGTTTCATAAGTCATTATTCCTTTTTTAGTACTCATGGGAGTTTCTTTTGAATTAGTCAATGTTCCCTTTACATCTGGAATTGGGCTGCCGTCAATACTACTTGAAATGGTGACTACAAAGGGGGTATGAGAGACTGGAACTGTTGGGATTTTGCAACTAATCATAACTGCATAATAAAATTCGGGGTTTGATTTTTTGTATTTCAGCATTATTTTTTTAATGGAAATAATATCTTGGGAAGTTAATTTTAAGTCACTTTTGAACTTGGCGGTAAGAACAGGAGAAACCTTGTTTATATTCATACTTGTACCACTGATAGTGGTGTAAGCAGTGATTTTATTTAGAAATTCGGTTAATTGTGCTGGTGTTATATAATCGGCTGTGATTAATGTAACATTCGTATTCATTATATCATAAGCGTTCATAAGTCTTACTTCTGTTACTGCATCAGAGGCATTTATATAGAAAGAAATGGTAGAGTTTAATGACTTTGACAATGTATTGTTGTTAAGTATATCGAATTTTACTTGTGCAGAGCCACTAAGGGAACTCGCAATAAGGCTGGCTTCCTTTTTTGCTATTATTTTATCGGCACTATAGCCTGTATTGTTGGCGGAGGCAGCTATTGCAGACAAAACAGTATCGGCTGTATCGTCTTTAATTTTTGTATAACAGGACTTTAGTGCAGGGTCTGTTGTGGAAAAGGTAGCCAAGAATTTTTCGAGACAGGTGCAAGTGGCTGTGTTACGGTTCATTTTTGCAGATTCATTTTTTGTCATTTCATCTAGTTTTAAGATTCAATAAAAAATCATCATTTATTCGTTGTGATTATTTGCTCATAAATCGTGCTGAAACTGCCAAAAACTTAAATAAGGGGGCGATTCATTATTAATTAGGCGTTAATGATGATTTTAAGGAGTCGTTTGTTCATTAATGGTAGCTTAACTGCCATTAATTGTAAGTGAACTGTCATTACGGGTATGTTGACTGCCATTAATGGTAAGTGAATGTTCATTTTTAGTAGGCGTAAGATTAGAAATAGTAGGCGTGTGTATATAACAGGGAGGTGAATGTATATAACAAGGAGGTGAATGATTAGAATTGGGAGGCGTATGTAAATTTTAGGTTAGAGGTTAGTGATTAGTTGTTAGTTATTGTGTTTTTGTTGCTTTGAATTCTTTTTGAGACACTACTTTTTAT
>Ga0194037_1002574_pt1 | contig 11876 bp, 15 predicted proteins | sample JunL306m_MetaG_FD_148653 | JGI IMG/M metagenome (GOLD analysis project Ga0194037, IMG submission 148653) | Anoxic zone freshwater microbial communities from boreal shield lake in IISD Experimental Lakes Area, Ontario, Canada - Jun2016-L304-6m | ecosystem: Environmental > Aquatic > Freshwater >...
AAGGTTGAGAGAGACCCTACAAATTAATATAGCATCCTAATCTGAGGCATCAGTTTTCTTTGATTGGTTAATTTACACAACGTTCATTTCCTGAAACGTTACAGAAGACTACTCCGGTTTTTTATTTCAATTTCTTATACACGGCCAAAAACAATATCGTTCCTGCTTTTGTTTCAAATGAAGTTGGATAACTGTTACCGGCTAGGTTATAACAGATGGTCAGCTGATCTTTTTCAAGGGTATAGATGGCCATAAAATGTTTTCCGGCATTAACGCCTACCCTTCCATAAATATCCATTTTGCCATCTTTGTATTGAAGGTCTCCTTTGTCGATGCTTTCGGCAGTAAGGGTGAATTGAAGTCCAGCAATGACGAGTTGCTGTTTTTCATAGATCAAACTGGGTAAGGACTTCCCGCCCATTTCCTGCCGGATAGGTAACCAGGCGCCATTAAGTGTTTTTAATTTCCCCGACATATTATTATGACCGGCACAGCCCAGCATCGTGAGTACGATGCACATGAATAGTAATGATCGCATAGTGCTTAACTGTTTTTAATTTTAGCAATGATCGTTAGGTCGGTAGTGGTTTCTGAATGGTGTTGGTATGTTATTCTGTCTGTATGTAAAATACTAAAATTATTACTGATCAGCAAGGGTTCAAGAAAATGTGCAGGGTAATAATGCATAAAGATCTCATCGCCACCGCTCCCTTTTTTGAATTGCGATCTTTCATACTCATCTTCGATCACACTTAAATACAAGAGTCCGCCGGGCGCTAAGAGTTTGGCCGCATCGCTGATCAATTGTTCACAATCTTCTTTGGGAAGATAAGGGAAACAAAATCCGCAAACAATGCCGTCATAACGCTCGGTAAGGGTTCCTATTTGTTTGCAATCCAAAATTTGAAAACGAGCTTCAGGATTATTTATTTTCGCAAGCTCGATCATATTGGGCGATAGATCAGTGGCCAATATGTCCAAGTGGGGCCGTTGGTTGAGCAGATAACGGGTAATATTACCGGGCCCACAGGCCAGTTCGAGTATGTTCAGTTGGTTTTTATCAAGCGATGTACAAAACTGATCAAGCGATGACTTGTACATGCTTACATCCATGAATTTATCCTGGTAGGATTGTGCCAGTTTATCGAATACGCTTACGGCGAATAGGTTTTTGTCCATGAGTCGTTCAGGGATTGATTATTGTTTACGAACGGTCCATTTTCGGATTCCATGCTGGATCGATAGAATTCATATCCTCGTTTCTGCTGACTAAACCCTGGATTTTTTTTCATCAATAACCATCGTATCTGTCCATTTATCTTGCCAGGGATTACAAGGGCTTCCTAATGCACTAAACACGCAAAAAGGGACGGCACGGCTAAATCCTCTGCTAAATGCGGTAGAAGCCGTGATCTTACTACCATCCAGGTTGACTGCCCTTGTTCCGGTGATCAATTTGCCCAGTGTTTTACCTTTCAACACGGCTTCCGCAAACCCCAAATAAACTGCGTATAGTAATAATGAAATTAAGCGATCGATCAATTGAAATCCGCCAGTGTCGGTATCCATATTTTCAATCGTGGAAGGAGATACCAGGGCAATGATAATTCCGAGAATGATAAATAGCGCATAAAAGGAAGCGATATCAATAAGATAGTTTGCCAATCTTTGACCACCAGTTGCCCTTACCAGTGTACTCTCGAAATTTAGTAGATCGTTTGTTTCAGTTGTTTCAGTTGTTTCAGATTGCATAGTGTGTATTGAGTTTGTATGTAGTTTAAAATTAAAACAAATCGAGAACAACAAATAGTTTGCAACAACGTCGCTTGGTGAAGTTGTTGTTATAAAATGTTATCTAAGGAAAGTAATAATATAAATTTATATAAATTATCATTATATTAGCTCTAATAAACAACATATAAACTTAATCACATGGAATTATTTTTTATTTTCTATTTTGCTTTGGTCATATTCATTATTGCCGGTATCTGGAAAACTTTTGAAAAAGCAAACCAACCTGGCTGGGCCTGCATCGTTCCAATTTACAATTATTATATTATGGGAAAAATAGGCGGAGTAAAAAACTGGTGGTTAATTTTTATTCCAATTATTAATATCTATATCATATTTGTAATTATGATCGCAATTGCAAAATCCTTCGGAAAGGATACCGCTTTTGGAATTGGATTGGCCTTGCTGGGCTTCATCTTTTTCCCTGTACTCGGATTTGGTAATGCTACTTATATAGGCCCCAATGGAGAAAATGTATTACAAAATGATGTGAATAGCCTAGGTCAAAACTAGTCGGAACCATCATTTACTACAAGGTATTGAGAAGATGCACACGAAGTCATTAAAAATCATCTGATCTGCAGAAAAGCTATGCTGTAAGCTGGCCTTATTCAATCTTTTCCATTTCATCCGTTTCTTGCAAGTCTCTGAAAATCGTCTTATAGATCATTTGCGTTTGACCTATGTTTAAAATTTCAACGCTTAATGACTCTCCAATTTTTATGACAGCAGGATGAGGGCTATTCGTCCCTAAGTAGGTCAACTGGTATTTGCAATTATTCAGCCACTTGATTTTAAATTCGTAATAGTATTTTCCTTTTGTATTATACTCTATTTGTTTCTCTAATGTCCGCATAACATATATAGAGTCTTTGGGGATATTTTTATATTTCCATTTCCCTTTAAAATATTTCTTGCAATCATTGTCTGTCCAAGAAAAGGATATCATGGAAATAAAAACTAACAGCAGGAGTAGTAAGATCTTTTTCATGAAATATGATTAAAGTATTCAAATATACAAAACGTGGATTGATGATTTGGTTTCAATGAAACAGAAAATTTAACCGCTGCCAATCCCCTTCCTATTATCTTTGTAGCAAATAGTCAAATTTATTTATGGATAAACCCGCACTGATATATTGTTATGATGCCTATTGTGGTTGGTGCTATGGATTTAGTCCGGTGATAAAACAAATAGCCGCCGATTTTGAAGACCGGCTTGATGTGGAAGTATTGAGTGGCGGCATGCTGATCGGAGAACAGGTAGTATCCATTGAAAAAACGGCGCCATTTATCCAGGGGGCTTATAAAAATGTGGAGGAACTCACGGGAATAAAATTTGGCGAAGATTTTTTATGGCATATCAATAACCCCGAGCAGAGCGACTGGTATATGAATTCCGAAAAACCAGCCATAGCCTTATCGGTATTCAAATCGTACTATCCTTTTCGGCAACTGGAATTTGCTACTGACCTGCAGTATGCGCTCAACTATGAGGGCCGCGACCTGGATGATGATGAAGCCTATCGTCACTTACTGGATAAATACAGCATTGTACCCGAGGCTTTTTATGCTAAACTGCAAGACCCTGAATTTAAAGAACAGGCATATTACGAATTTGCCCTCTGCAAACAATTGCAAGTGACAGGGTTTCCACAATTGTTTTTGCAAGAAAATGATAGCAAATTTTATCTGATCGCCAAAGGATATACTGCCTATGGGGACTTGAAGGCGAGGATATTGCATTTGTTAGAGGAGGGGGCTGGTTAGGGGGTTTAGTCGTTTAGGTGTTTAGAAGTTTAGTTGTTTAAGGAGTGCAATTCAATTGAAGCGTTCGTTTTATTTTGTTGAATCGGTTAATCGTTGAACTGTTGAATCGTATCTTCAATTCGGGGATTAATTTATAAATGAATCAGCTTTAATAACAGCATGTTTTTGGTCTCTACGAAATCATTAATTTAAACGTGTTGCCAACTGCCAACTGCTAACTGCCAACCTTTGGCTTCCAATCTCTAACAAAAAAAACCTGTTGCCAAACAAAGCAACAGGGTGTTAACTCAACCAAAAACATACTAAAACTATTGTCCGCCATTGCCTTGTCCGGCTGGTCTTTGCGGCCTTAATGCTGGTTCAATTTCGTCTTTCCATTTTTTCATCTGAGCTTCCGTCCAAATCAATTTTAATTTTCCGTCACGTTCGTCGCTCATTTTTTGCATACTTGCCCTCATGGCGTCCCTGTCAACGGTACCACCACCGGCCATCATCTCTTCACGCATTTTCTGCTGTGCCTGATAATAATGTAAAAAGATGCTGTCGGTAAGATCAGCTTTCTCTTTATCCAGTTTAAAATCTACAAGTTTTTCCATCACCGTGGTAGTTCTTTCTTCCGGTGTACGGCGCTGAAATCCACCCTGTGCTTGTACGGTGCTAAAGCCAATCAATGCGGCAGCAACCATTAATACGATTTGTTTTTTCATTGTTGTTTTTAATTATAGTGTTAGACAATTTATTAGACGACGGGCAATTAAAAAACCGTCGCTTTATTTTTTTTCTTCCGGCTTATTCTTTTTTTCATCATGCTTGTTCCAGATCTTATAGAAGCCCGAATCAAATTTGGGCAACTGGTCGGGTGTACAGAGTTTACGGATATCATCGATCTGCATAATGAGGTTCAATTCCATCTTACCCTGCATTTCGGCAGATTCGCTGGCCGCTTTACTCATGGCAGTATCACTGAAACCTTCGCGGCCCAGCGCTCTGAACTGTTCCATTTTAATATTACGCATTTCATCGAAACGATTTTTGATGTTTTCGCGGTTTTTCTTGCTCAAAGAATCATACAGGCTGATCTGACTTGCACTAAAGCCAACTTCTTTTTGCAAAAATTCTTTCATCACACCATCTCTTCCGCCATGGAACTGTTTTCTGCCAGGTCCTTTGCAGCAAAGAAAGAATACGAGAACGGCAATATTGGTGAGCAGCAGAAATATTACGGCGGCTACCAGGGCCCTTGTTTTAGATGTAGTACTCATGGTTCGTTATTTTCAAAGTCATATAATGTGGCCACCGTATTGGATAGTTCATCCGGTGTTGATATCTGTTCGGCTACTGATGTTGTAGCAGCATTATTATTGTTTATAATGAGCAGTACATTCGTGCCAATGATCAGGAACAGTCCTAGTGCGAAAACCCAGGGCCGGGCAATGAATCTGCCTGCCAGTTCCCAAACCGAGTTTTGTTCATTCGCCATACGGGCGCGTATGCGGGTTAGCAGGTATGCAGATGTGCTGGCACGCTGGGCACCATCGAAACTGTCGAGTGCCTCATTGACTTGCTGATTGATATTTTCCTTCTTGTTCATACCCTTTATTTTTTGGGTCATTGGTTATTGTTGCTATAATATTTATTCAATTGTTTTTTCAGATTAGCTTTTGCCCTACTCATCAGTGATTCCACGGCGTATAAACTGGTATTCATGATCTCGGCAATCTCCATATAACTCTGTCCTTCCAGTTTGTGCAGCGTAAATGCGATGCGCTGGTTATCCGGTATCTGCTTCAGTGCTTTGAACAAGGCCTGGGCTGATTCTTTTTTCTCCATCAAAATGCCCGGATGCTCAAACTCTATGGATTGTACCAACTCTTCTCCCTGGTTGCCAAATAACTGTTGAACAAAGGCAAATCTTTTTTTGCGTTTCTTTTTTTTCTCCTGATCCAATGCCTTCGACAACGTGATCCGGTAAAGCCAGGTAGAGAATTTAGATTCTCCTTTAAAAGAACTGATGGACTGGTAAACCTGCATAAACACTTCCTGCGTAATATCGTCTGCGTCTTGCGGGTTTTGTACGATACCGATCGCGGTATTGTACACCATATCCTGCCACTCATCAACGAGCTTGCTGAAAGCCGACTCATTTCCTTGCTGCAGTTGCTCCACTAATTCCGGTTGATTCAAAACGTTTTTCTTTTTGTCCAGTCTAAATTACCTAAAACCCGGGAGGAAAAGCACCCCCTGGCCTTGGACCCTCAAAATGATTATTGTTATTGGTATTTACTTTAGCCGTACCGAAATTCTTCAGTTTATAGGTGAACGTAAGCAGGAAATACTGTTGTAATACCTGATTGCGCACATCTTCAATAAATGATGGATCCACTGTTCTGGTAATACTCTGATTTTGTTTCAACAGATCGAACACAGATAATTTCAATTCTCCGGCCTGGTTCTTTAAGAATTTTTTACCGATACCGGCATTCCACAACACAAATTGTTGATTATATCCTGCACCCAAACCACTGTAACCGGTATAGCTTAGATCATTTTGTACAAACCATCCTTTCTTGCTCAACAGGTTTAATTGAAGGGCGGCACTCTGTGTGGTGTAATTGGTATTGTTGCTGGCATCTGCACTATTCTTAGTGTTGGTTACACTGGCATTATACGACACATTGAAATCAATGTACTGACTGATATTGCTTGAAACCCCCAGTCCACCATTATAGGTATAATTGTTGGAGGTAGTGGATACCTTATTGTTCAATCCGGGTAGTTTTGAATAGGTCACGCCTGCATTCAGGTTCAAATTCGATTTGATGAATTTTACCGGCATGGCATAAGTTAATAATGAACGAACACTCACGAACCCATCCAGATTCACTGGTTTGGTCAGCTGCGAACCACGGTGAAGGGTAATCGCAGGACTAAGTGCCGAATCAGATTTAGCGATATAAGTTGCATTGGCTACATAATTACTGGCTTGTTGTAAGAAAAGGTTGGCAAAAAAGCTTCTGCTGGTTTTGGTATTGGAAAATGTATATCGGGTACTAAGGGTATTGCTCACCTGTTGTTTCAGGTCGGGATTACCACTCGTTACCATCAACGTATTGGAGTTATCGATCACATTCTGCAACTGGCTGATGGAAGGAGGATTGGTAGAAGCCCGGTACATGATGTTGATGGTGCTTTTGGCCGAGATCTTCTTACGCCACATCAGGTTGGGCAGAAAATTATTGAAAGGCTTGTTCACTGATACTGCCATCGGGAACAGTTGATCACTGGTTAGCTTCAGGTATTTATAAGTACCTCCCACAGAGAACATATTGTCGCGATCACCCACACGATAACTAACCCCTACACTTTGTGAGGCCTGGGTACTGTTGAATTTATTAGAATAGCCGGTATCGAATAAACTATACTTATCATTGGAATGATCGTAGTTAAAGGTTTCCAGATCTGATTTGTTCTTCGACACAGATGGATTGTAATTCAATTGCAGTTGTCCTTTTTTACCAATCGGTTCGGTATACACTAAAGAAGCTGAATAAGTAGTTCCGTTCACCAGCTGATCTTTCAATTGATCAGTAGCGATTACGCGTACTCCACTGGTATCGTAATAATCGTTCACGGAATTCAGATATGTGTTTCCGGATTTATGATTGAGGCCTGCACTCAGGTTCAATGAAATGGTCCTGCCTTTTTTGGCAAAACTATGCCTGAACAACAGGTTATTATTGCTATTGTATCCCGAAGTGGAAGCACTGGTGGTGCTGCGCTGAGTACTGATAGGACTGGCTTTGATGAAATAGCTGGCCCCGTCCAGTTCATTGAATGAATTGTTCTTTTGAAAACTGAAACTGGGGGTAAACATCAATGAATTCTTTTCATCTATTTTATATTCCATCCGCAGGTTAAAACGGTTATTGTAATTCTTTGAAGTAGAGATCACCGACTGGTCGTTGAATTGATTGTTCACCAGCGATTGGGTATTGGAACTTTGGTCATTACCGGTATTGCTGTTGTTGAAGAAATATGATCCGGATACATCCAGTTTCTTTCCCCATTTATCAGAATAGTTGATACCAAATGCATTGGTAGAACTGATGCCGGTTTGTTGGCCTACCATAAAATTATTACCGCCACCGCCTCTTCCACCACCACCGCCTCTGTTGCCGCCACCGCGGTTTCCACCGCCACTGCTGGTAACACCCAACAGGTCCTCAGAAGAAAAATTCTGTTGGTTCACATTATTAAAAAGGCCTACCAGGGATATCCTTCTGTCTTTTTTAAAGAAGCTCATATTGCCCCCGGCAGCATATCGGTTATCGGTGCCATATCCGGCATAGATCCTTCCAAACTGACCGTTACGCATACCCGCTTTTGTAACGATATTGATGGCCTTGGTACTGTTGCCATCATCAAAACCCGTGAATGCGGCCTGATCGCTCAGCTTATCAAATACCTGAATCTTATCGATCACATCAGCAGGAAGATTTTTCAGGGCTGCTGTAGCATCATCTCCAAAAAAATCACGCCCGTCTACGGTTACTTTTTTCACCTGTTCGCCCATGGTGGTTACATTGCCCGATTTATCGATCACGATACCGGGTAATTTTTTGATCAGGTCTTCGGCCGTAGCATCGGGGTTAACCTTGAACTGACTGGCACTGAATTCGGTGGTATCAACTTTCATTCTTACCGGAGCGGCTTTGGAAATAACCGTTACACCGGTCAGGTCGGTAGGCAATTTGCTGAGGGAAAACGGAATGGCTGTATTGTTGCTGGCCTGAATATTGACCTTTTGTTGAATTTTTTCGTATCCGCTATGGGTAATGAATAAGGTATATGCTCCAGCTTCCAGATTATTGAACGCAAAGTTTCCGGATTTATCGGTGATCACCATCCTTGTATTGTTGCTATCTTTTTGTAAGGTCAGTTTGATGGTAGCTGCAGAAAGCGAAGATTTATCGGCTTTATCGCTCAGTTTGCCTTTTAAAGTGATCGATTGGCCCTGGGCAAAAGCGGAAAAAAGGGTACAAATCAATAAAATAGAAATAAATCGTAACATAGGTTTCGTATTGTATGCAGGATTAGACGACACAGGGGGATAAAACAGTCGGGGTTCGGTGAATTAACCCCACTTTTTCATAAATATCAATCCGGGTGCAGCCTGTGGGGCAAAAATATGGTCTTCAGGATATTAACTTTTTCTATGTAAACAGGGGAAACGCATATTTGCAATTTTAAGCTAACTTGCAGCCCTAAAAAATAAATTGGTATTTATGGACTATAACAAACTTGTTTCTGTAACCGGCCTCAGTGGCTTATTTGAATTACTATCATCTAAAGCTGATGGCGGGGTAGTGCGTTCCCTGGAAGATAAGAGCACAAAATTTGTGAGCACACGTATCCATAATTTTTCTCATTTGGAAAGTATTGAAGTATTCACGGTAAAGGACAATGTGAATCTGGTAGATGTGTTTACGGCAATGAAGAGCAGCACGGAAAAATTACCCGATGAAAAAGACGCGGCAGCTATTAAAAAATATTTCGGGAAAGTTTATCCCGATATGGATTTTTCAAGGGTATATGCCAGCGATATGAAGAAAATGATAAAATGGTATAGCGTTCTTACTGAAAATGGAGTGGAGATCAAACTGTCGGAAACTCAGGACGGCGAAACTGCTGCACCGGAAGCGGCTACTGCTAAAGCAAAACCTACGTCTTCAAAAGCAGCAGCTGTAAAAGATGCTCCTGCCAGGAAGATCAATACGCCAAGGAAAATGGCTTAGTAGCATTTGATTGAAAAAATTGTTTTTAATATACAATACCAACAACCGTAGTTTAAACAGCTACGGTTGTTGTGCTAAACCACCCACCCATGTATAGTGCCGATATAAAAAAACTTCCCCGTCATTTTTTGCCTGCTGATTTTATAGTGACCGACTGGCCCTCGCTGGAACCGTATTTTAAACTACTGACGGAAAGGGATATTGATACCATGCCGGCTTTGGAACAATGGCTGAAAGACCAGAGTGAACTGGAAGCGGTGGTAAATGAAGATGCCTGCTGGCGACAGATCAAAATGACCTGCGATACGGAGAATAAAGACCTGGAAGCGGCATTTAATTTTTTCTGTACCGATATACAACCGCATATTCAGCCTTATGCCGATGCACTGAATAAAAAACTGGTGAACCATCCGCTGGCCCAACAACTCGACACAAAAAAATATTTTACTTACCTGCGCAGCATCAAGCAACGCATTGAATTATTCCGGGAAGCCAATATTCCTTTGCAGGCCGAATTGTCGGTGATGCAACAACAGTTTGGGGTGATCTCAGGTAAGATGACGGTTACTGTTAACGGTACCGAATACACGCTACAGCAAGCCACTAAGTTTCTGGAGAGTCCCGATCGTGCGGTGCGCGAAGAAGTATACCGGAAGATCAATGAAAGAAGGATGCAGGATGTGGATGCCCTGAATGAATTATACGATCAACTGATCAGCAAACGCAACCAGGAAGCGAAGAATGCAGATTTTGCCAATTACCGCGATTATCGCTTCAAGGAATTAGGTCGTTTTGATTATGGCAAGGAAGATTGCTTTGCTTTTCATGATGCGGTAAAACTGCATGTACTGCCCTTAGTGAACATGATCTATCAGAAAAAAAAGGAGAAGCTTGGGTTAACCGAACTGCGTCCCTGGGATATTGAAGCCGAACCCGCAGGAACGCAAGCCTTGCGCCCGTTTCAAACCGCTGATGAACTGGTTGAAAAATCAGTGGCTTGTTTTACCAAGCTACGTCCCTTCTTTGGCGATTGCCTGAGTAAGATGAAACAAATGCAGCACCTCGACCTGAACAGCAGGATGGGAAAGGCTCCGGGCGGATATAATTGTCCGCTGGCAGAAAGCGGCGCCCCCTTTATTTTTATGAATGCCGCAGGCCAGATGCATGATGTTACCACGATGGTACATGAAGGCGGGCATGCCATTCATTCTTTTCTGGCCCATCATCTTGAATTGAATGGTTTCAAAGAATATCCGATGGAGATCGCCGAAGTGGCGAGCATGGCCATGGAACTATTCAGCATGGATGAGTGGGAAACATTTTTTGAATCGGAAGATGATCTGAAACGCGCCAGGGCCCATCAACTCGAAAGGGTGATCACCATTTTTCCTTGGATCGCCATCATTGATAAATTTCAACACTGGGTGTATGAAAATCCTTCACATACACATACACAGCGTACCGAAACATGGAACGCTATTTTACTTGAGTTTCAGGATGGGGTGATCAATTATTCCGGACTTGAAAATTACCGAAGTCAAGCCTGGCAGCGCCAACTGCATTTATTTGAAGTGCCTTTTTATTATATCGAATACGGTATTGCTCAATTGGGTGCCATTGGCATGTGGCAACAATATAAAAAAGATAAGCAGCAGGCACTCGATAATTATTGCCGGGCATTGAGTTTGGGGGGTACGCAAACCTTGCCTCAGTTATTTGAAACGGCGGGACTCAAATTTGATTTTAGTCCGGCTACCATTCAATACCTTATGGAATTTGTGAAAGATGAGATGTTGAAATAAACGTGTTGGCTATTGTTTAGCCTGACAGGCAGCACATATTCCCTTCACCACCATTTCAGAAAATTGCGGACGAAATCCTTTTGGAAGTTTTACTTCAGGGATGGTTACTTCGTCGAGGCAGGTGGTTTGCCCACAAGTATCACAGATAAAATGAACATGGTTATCGTGGTGATGGCCATCGGCACATTCCTCTTTACATAGGGCGTATAAAATGGCATTGTCGCTAGTGGGGATATTGTGGATAATGCCTTTGTCTACAAATGTTTGTAGTGTACGGTACACCGTTACCCTGTCGAATGCAGCATCCGTATATTTTTCAATATCGGCATGGGCCAGGGCGCCCGGTGTTTTTAAAAACAATTCCAGGATCTTTTTTCTTCCATCGGTTACGCTGAGCCGATTCCTTTTCAGTATGTCTAATAGTTGATCCATGTTTTGTTTTAGTTGGGCGTGTTGCTGAAGCCGTTCATGAAATGCTTATGGTCTACTTTTTCTTTCAGTAATTCCTTGATATCCTCGATCAGTTTTTCAACTTCATAACCGCGCAGTCCGTCGTAGATGCCGCGCAGTCTTCTTTGTTTATCTACCAGTGCAAAAAACTGGGTATGGATGAACTGGTCGGCGATATTCTGTGCAGAATCGGGTTTGTTATTATCAATGAGATAACTCTGGCGGGCCATTTTATAGAGATCGGTTTTATTGCCGGTCACAAAATCCC
>Ga0194037_1002575_pt1 | contig 11872 bp, 7 predicted proteins | sample JunL306m_MetaG_FD_148653 | JGI IMG/M metagenome (GOLD analysis project Ga0194037, IMG submission 148653) | Anoxic zone freshwater microbial communities from boreal shield lake in IISD Experimental Lakes Area, Ontario, Canada - Jun2016-L304-6m | ecosystem: Environmental > Aquatic > Freshwater >...
CAACTAATTTATCTAATAATTTAAACATTAGCCAGCCAGCTAATCCAACAAATACAACATTTGTTGCTGCCCCAATAAATTCAGCAATAAATTGACCGCTATCGCCATAAAACAAACCTTTAACTGTTCCTTTTACGCCGTTTAATCCATCTCCATAAGTTCCATCTGCAAATAACCCTAGTGCTAAAACGCCCCAAACACCATTTGCACCGTGAACAGCAATGGCACCAACAGGATCATCGATTTTTAATTTTCTTTCTACAAACAATGTTACTTCAACAACTAATACACCTGAAATTAATCCAATGATTAATCCACCTAACGGAGATACAAAAGCACAAGGTGCAGTGATAGCTACTAAACCTGCTAACAAGCCATTACACATCATACTCACATCCGGCTTACTACCTCTTACAAACCAGATCCATAAAGTAGAAGCAAGTGCGCCACCGCAGGAAGCGATCATGGTATTAAAAGCAACAACTGTAAATCTAAGATCTGTTCCAGCAAATGTAGATCCTGCATTAAAACCAAACCATCCAAATGCAAGAATGATGGTACCTAATACGGCCATTGGAATATTGTGTCCGGGTATGGCATTTGCAGATTTGTCTTTATTGAATTTTCCAATTCTTGCACCAATCATACGTGCTCCAACGAAAGCAAGAACACCACCCGTTAAATGCACCACTGAAGAACCTGCAAAATCTACATGTCCATGTCCTAATCCAAAATTAGTACCTAATTGAGCTAACCATCCACCGCCCCAAACCCAGTTACCATAAATTGGATAAATGATACCACCGATAAGGAATCCGCTAATAGCGAAAGATGCAAATTTCCATCTTTCAGCCATTGCGCCAGTAGGGATCGTAGCAGCTGCATCCATAAATACTACCTGGAATACAAAGAAGCCTAAAACGCCTACATCATAAATGCCATTCATAAAGAAGCCTTTTGCTCCAAACAATCCGAAACTATGTCCAAGAATAGTAATAGAAATTTCATGGTTTAGTCCATCGTATCCTCCAATCGTACCCAATGCACCTAAACCACCAAACATGATGGCGAAGCCACAGGCAAAAAATCCAAGGGCTCCGGCAGGATACACAAATAAATTCATGGCCATGGTATGTGCCACATTTTTGGCTCTTGTTAAACCTGTTTCTACCAATGCAAATCCCGCTTGCATAAAGAATACAAGAAAGCCAGTAAGTAAAAGCCATACCATGTTAATACTTACTTTGTTTTTTCCAACCTGATCGGAAAGTTCTGCAGTAGTTGGTGCTCCAGCTTTTGCAGCAGTAATATCAGAGGTATTACCAGTGGTAACACCAGCAGGGTCTGGGTTTCTCGGTGCTGTTGTTTGTGCAAAAGAATTTGATGCAGTGAATGACAGCATGAGTAGGAGAGCAAATATGATTTTACGAATCATCTTATGTTTTTTTAAAATGAATGAATATTACAGAGTGTCGCTTGGTCCGGCAGTAGATGCTTCGCCTCTTGCACCAGTTCTGATTCGAACTGAGTCTTCAATATGGTAAGTGAAAATCATTCCATCACCAATTTCGCCTGTATAGGCTGCTTTTTCGATGCAGCTAACTGTTTTTTCCACATTAACATCTTTAAGAACAATGGAAATAAACATTCTGGGTATATACTGGGTATCATAAACAGTTCCGCGGTAGCTGTGATGCCCCTTGGTATGTTCGTTACCAATACCAGAGCATTCCCAATAAGAGAAGAAATCAATACCATGCTCCTTGAGGGCCTGTTTTACATCTTCGAACTTGGAAGTTCTTACGATTGCTTCGATTTTTTTCATAAAGCTTTTTGTTTGTTATAAATAGAAAATACATTACATGATAATAAATTAAATATCAATAATGTTGAATAAAAATAGTGAAAAATCTTATTTTCTTTGACAATAATTTAATATTAATTCTATTTTAATATATTATTTTTAATGAAAGACTAAATCAAATAATTCTGGTTAGGGCAATAAAAAAGCCATCCAGAGCAATCTGGATGGCTTTTTTATTAAGGTTATTAATATTATCCGTTCGTTTCAGGAGTTTTATCCTTTTTAACATCATTCCTGTCTTTTCTACGGTCTTTCTTATCTTTTTTCAAATCTTTTTTGTCAGTAGAGATATCCTTTTTGTCTTTAGCTAGATCTTTTTTCTCTTTATTGATTTCTTTTTGTTCTTGATGTGCAGCTTTGCCATCCTTGTTTTCTATTGCCTCTTGCTTTTCTTTTCTATCTTTCTTTATTGCTGCATTGTCAGTAGCAATATCAGTTTGATCTTTTTTAAGATCTTTTTTGTCTTTTGCAATGTCTTTGTTATCATGCTTTAAATCCTTCAGATCATGTTTTACATCTTGTTTAGCTTCCGACCTGCGCCCACCTCCTGAAGATTGTGCAAACAAAAGTGTAGATGCAGATAAAAGAATGGCGATACTTAGTGATAATACTTTTTTCATAATTTTAATTTTAATGTTGTTATAAATAGATAGATTGGAAAAAGTCATAAAGGTTTAACGAAATATATTTTTTTTAATATTTTTATAACCTTTTTGCGTCTTTTACGTATCTATGTTAAACCTGTAACCCAATTTAGAATCAAAAAATAAAAAATTGAAACTGAGCCTGCCCCGTATTGTAGTCCTATTTGTTATACTTACAACTACAAACTTCTCATTAGTTCATGCACAGGATGAGACCGCTGTTAAGTCCAGTACATCTGTTTTTAAAGTAAAGACCAGCTATTTGTCTAATTCTGTGTACAATGGAAGGAAAGACTCTTTGGAAGTTCCCTATCTTAATATTAGTTTGAAATACTTAAACAGTGGTGGATTCTATGCTGGTGCAGGTATTTCCTATTTAGTAAGTTCCTATGCTCAAAGAATCGATGCTTTTAATATCAACGCAGGTTATTTTAAAGAAATAAACGACAATTTTGATTTTTCAGTGAACCTCTCAAAAAGCATTTACAATAGTAATAGCGTTTCTGTAATTTCCGAGATCTTAGGAAATGTGAGTGGCTTAATTACATATACCAATCCATTTTTTGATTTATCTGCTGGTGCTTATTTAATGGTTACTTCAAGTAACCCTGATTTGAGTTTAAATTTTAGTGCTTCGCATTCAATAAGTTTAGATCCAGAAGATCAATGGTCTTTAGAACCTGCTGTTGATGTGAATTTTGGATCTAGGCATTATTATGGAAGTTATATTTCATCCCGACAATCTAAAAAAGGAAAAGGCCCGGGTTCAGGTTCTACTACTACTACTTCAGGTAATAGCAAAATCTTGATTGAAAAAACTGTGACCGCTTTAGAAACTAATAAAATGGCACTTTTAGATTATGAATTATCAGTGCCACTATATTATAGGGGAAAAAAATGGGGATTTTTCTTTATTCCTACTTATGCCATTCCTCAAAGTCCTATTACATATGAAACAACTGTAAAAACAACAGTTACCGCTAATGGAAACTCGGTTTCTACAACTAAGACAAGTCAATCAATTGAAAGTTTATCCAATGTTTTCTATGGCGAAATTGGAGTTTCTTATAAGTTTTAAAATTTAAATCAACCCAAGAACAAAAAATATGCTCCCAATTATTGCAACTAACAAACTTGCATACCATAGCATTTTTTTTCTTGTTAGAATTGCAATGGCGGATACTGCAATGGCAATTTGAAATAAAGTAACAGATCCAGCTAACTTTACGTGATGCGCTAAATGCAATTCAGATTCGTTTTGTGCTGATTCTGCCTTCACTTTGATGGATTCCTGTTCTTTTTTGTATCGTTCAAAAGCCTCCTTATCCTGAGGATTATTTTGATTAATACTTTTTATTTCAGCTTTAATTCCCTTTGCCTGATAATAGGCCCATTGGTCGGAAGCTTTAATTTGTTGTATCAATGCTTCATTAGAATGATGCCCTGCCATCAAACCTGATATTGCCGCTAATACTGCAATTAGTGCAGTTGATATGGCCACATACATATTCCAGCCACCCTCTTTTTCTTTCATGGCTTCTTCTGCTTTTTCGTGTATGGTTTCATGTAAATGTTCAGTGGGTATTTCAATTTCGTCCATAATATAAATTTTATAATCACTTTATAACCAAAGTTTGAATTTATTAATGTACCAGTTTTTAATTAACTGAGTTAGTAAACAATAACAGGTAAGAATGCCAATTAACCATGGAAAATAGGAAAGAGGTAAAGCTTCTAATTTCAATGCCCCTGCAAATGGAGTAAATGGAATTATTATTCCTATTAGCATAATCAATGACGTTAAAGCAACCACTGGTGTAGTTGCCCAGCTTTCTATAAAAGGTATTTTTTTTGTACGTATCATATGTACAATTAATGTTTGAGATAAAAGCCCCTCTATAAACCATCCACTTTGAAAAAGACTTTGATGCTCTACAGAATTAGCTTTAAAGAAATAAAACATTAATGCAAATGTTGCATAATCAAAAATCGAACTAATGGGTCCAATAAATAGCATAAATCTTGTAATATCTGAAGCATCCCATTTTTTGGGTTGCTCTAAGAAATCTGCATCCATGCGGTCCCATGGAATGGAAGTTTGCGAAATGTCGTACAATAAATTCTGAATTAATATTTGAACAGGAAGCATAGGTAAGAAAGGCAATAATGCACTTGCACCAAGCATGCTGAACATGTTTCCAAAATTACTGCTCGCCGTCATTTTAATATACTTAATGATATTCCCAAAAGTTCTTCTTCCATAAATCACTCCTTTGCGTAATACCATTAAGTCTTTCTCTAATAAAATGATGTCTGCACTCTCCTTTGCTATATCCACAGCTGTGTCAACACTGATACCTACATCTGCTTCTCTTAATGCAGCTGCGTCATTTATACCATCGCCCATAAATCCAACGGTGTGCCCTTTCGACTGTAATATTTGTACAATTCTTGATTTTTGAATGGGACTTAATTTTGCCAAAATTGAAACCTCATCAATGTCAGATGCAATTTCTTCATCCGTCATTTTTTCAATATCAGTTCCCAATAATATTTTGGTATAGGGAATACCTACATCACGGCAAATCTTTTTTGTTACTACTTCATTATCACCAGTTAAAACTTTTATACTTACACCTAACTGCTGTAATGCCTCAATGGAAGTTTTTGCAGAAGGTTTTGCCGGATCCAGAAATCCGATAAAACCTGTTAACACCATATCCTTTTCGTCTTCAACAGAATATGTCAGAGCTCTTTCATCAAATTCTTTAATAGCCACCAATAAAACTCGAAGTCCTTCTTTGTTTAATCTTTTTGTAGTGTCAAGAATAATGCTCCTGACTTTTTCATCCATTTTAATTACTTTATCATTCTCAATGTGTAATTGTTTGTCTTCCCCAGGATCAAAAGCATTAATACAAAGAGGCAGCATTTCTTCTACGGCACCTTTGCATATCAAAAGTTGTTTTCCGTTTTTTTGTTTTAGAATTACTGACATTCTTCTTCTTTGAAAATCGAAAGGAATTTCATCCACTTTCGCAAATGATTCTTCAACCATCAGATAGTCGTGTAATTCAATATGTTCCAATACTGCTATATCGAGTAAGTTTTTTAATCCAGTTTGGTGATAGCTATTTAAATAAGCCCATTTCAATACTTCCTCATCATCATCTCCGTAAATATTTAGATGTCGCTCTAAGACAATTTTATCCATTGTTAGAGTACCCGTTTTATCGGTACAAAGAATATCCATTGCGCCAATATTCTGAATGGCATTCAATCTCTTTACAATTACTTTTCTTTTACTCATTGAAACGGCTCCCTTTGCAAGGTTTGCCGTAACTATCATTGGTAACATTTCAGGTGTAAGACCTACCGCCACTGCAATTGCAAATAATAAAGCTTCCCACCAATTTCCTTTTACTAGTCCGTTGATCAGAAATATCAATGGCACCATCACTAACATGAATTTGATGAGTAGATAACTGACTTTATTTACTCCTTTATCGAAACTGGTTTCTGCTCTTTTACCAATTAATGATTTGCTTAATGATCCAAAATAAGTTTGGTTGCTTGTAGTAACAATCATTGCTGATGCGGTACCACTCACTACATTCGTACCCATGAAACATATATTATCTAAATGCAAAGGAGATAATTCACCAGCATTTTTTATAGGAAGGCTTCTCTTTTCAACTGGAAGAGATTCTCCAGTAAGCATGGCCTGACTTACGAATAAATCTTTCGAATGCATGATTCTACAATCGGCAGGGATCATGTCTCCCGCAGAAAGTAAAATAATATCACCAGGGACCAATTTTTTTATATCAATTTCTATTTTTCCAATCTCTTTCCTCAAAACTGTAGCGGTAGTTTTTACCATGCTTTTTAATTGCTCTGCAGCCTGGTTACTTCTAAATTCTTGAAAAAAACGTAAAAGTGAACTTACCAATACCATAATACCTACTGTTACTACGGTTTTATAATCTGCTTGGCCGGGAGGCGATAACCATACGTCTAGTATAAAAGAGATAGCAGCAATAATAATTAAGATGCCTATAAAAGGATTGATAAAGGCTGTTATCAACTGACTAAACCAGGAGGGAGCTTTTTCGTGATGCACTTCATTTATACCAAATTGTATCTTTTTTTCTTCCACTTCTTCTTCTGAAAGCCCTTCATAGCTAGTTCCATATATTTTCAGAAAACTGTCTGTATCTTTTTTGCTGGCAGTTCGTAACCTATTGGATCCAACTTCGTCAATGCCATTTGAAGCTGATGAGAAGGGTAGCTTGTTCTTTATCGATTCTTTTATTGAATTTGTCATAAATGTTTTAGATAATCGAAATGAGCCAATTTACTGTTTAGTTCCAGAAAATCTTTCAATAAACAAAGATACTTTTAAACAGGGTATGGGTTTAATAGTATGCATCTCATTTAGATATCTTTTATTAGAAATCTGTTCATTTTTGTTTGACTTTAGCTGATAATACACATTTTCAGGATAGTTTAACAAAAAGCGTATTATTATTTGTTTATATCTTTGTGCTATAATGAAAAAGGTCTTCGTTTTACTGTTATTAGTAATCTATGGTTCAGCCACCATGGGCGCAACAGTGCATTTTCATTATTGTATGAACAAAGTGGTAGGTTGGAGTTTGGTAGATAACCAAGACCACAAATGCCATACCTGTGGCATGGAAAAAAAAGGTGGTTGCTGTAAAGACAGTAAGGCTCAAATAAAATTAGCCGCCGATCAGCAAAAAGCTGATCCTGCAAAAAATGTAAGTTTAAATGCACAGTTAGTTTGCTCACAACCCATAGCTTCTGATTATTTTTTAGCGGTTCTGGCAATACCTGAAATTGTTTCTCAAAAAAGCGATTCTCCTCCTATACTTCCCATTCTGGAAGAACCCGAATTCCTTTGCGTATTTAGAATCTGATTTTCTTTCCATTGATTTTTGAATTGACTAATGGTTTTGAACCTAGTCATTCTCCTCCATTGCATTTTTTAATGCCAATGAAAATTATTGATATCGGCTAATCCGAAAAAGAAAGAAAATGAAAAATTATATATTGATATTGCTCAGTTTTGTAGCAATAAGTTTTACTGCAATTGCACAAAATAATACAACATCCCCTGAATACAAGTCTGTTTCATTTAAAGTATTTGGTGCTTGTGAACAGTGCAAAGACCGAATTGAAAATGGTTTAAAATTAAAAGGAGTTAAGAACGCTGTTTGGGATGTTGATTCTAAACAATTGGCATTGGTTTATAATCCTGCAATTATATCACTCGATAGAATTGAAAATAAAATTGTAGGATTGGGCCATGACCTTGAAAATAAAAAAGCAAAAAAAGTTATCTACGATGCTTTACCAAGTTGCTGCCATTATAGAGAAATTGATGAGCAAAAAAACGCCATCAAATTAGATAGCAGTGTTGCTTTTATAACTCCCAACAATTTACCCCACACGGATTCGACAACTCAAATAAACACGATTCATATTGACAATAGAATGGTTCAAGGTTTGGTTATGGAAGAAGCGTCTAATGGTAAATTCAAACCCCTGGCAAATGCTAGTATCTTTTGGTTAGGATCAAATAAAGGTGTTGTATCCGATAGCTTAGGTATTTTTAAAATTAAACTCGATACCATTCACTCCAGATTAGTGGTTAGTTATACAGGGCTTCAGTCCGACACCATTTCTGTAACTGATGTAAATGAGTTGAAAATAATATTAGCATCTAAAAATCAACTCAAAGAAGTAACTGTAAAGAGTCGCCAACGATTTACTTATGCCTCACCAATCAGCACTATTAGAACGCAGGTAATGACTGGCGGAGAATTATTAAAAGCCGCATGTTGTAATTTAAGTGAAAGCTTTGAAACGAATCCCTCTGTGGATGTGTCATATAATGATGCTGTTACTGGATCAAAACAAATTCAATTATTGGGTCTAAGTGGTAACTATACACAACTCACAGTAGAAAATTTACCAGGTCCAAGAGGACTTGCTACTCCATTAGGCTTGAATTCAATTGCAGGCCCTTGGATCGAAAGTATTCAATTAACAAAAGGTGTTGGCTCTGTGGCTAATGGTTTTGAAAGTATTGCTGGTCAAATAAATGTGGAATTGAAGAAACCAGAATCTGCTGAAAGATTATTAGCAAATGTGTATGTAAACGATCTTGGTAAAACGGATTTGAATTTAAATCTCGCAGAAAAGTTAAGCCCAAAATGGTCAACTGCATTATTATTACACGATGATTTTCTTCAAAATAAAAACCTGGATTTTAATAAAGATGGTTTCAGGGATTTGCCCACCGGTAATCAGTTGAGCCTGGTAAACAGGTACAAATTTGATAATAGTAAAGGGTTGCTTGCACAGTTTGGTGTCAAGGTTTTGAACGACCAAAAAGTGGGTGGTCAAACTGCTTTTAATCCGGATATCGATAAGAATACTACTAACTATTACGGTCTTGGAATAAATACAAAGCGATACGAATTGTTTGGAAAAATTGGCTATGTTTTTCCTCAACAGAAATATAAAAGTATCGGATTGCAAATGGCCGCAATTGACCATCAACAAGATTCTTATTTTGGATTAACCACTTATACTGCAAAACAAAAAAGTTTTTATAGCAATCTAATTTATCAATCCATCATCGGAACAACCATTCATAAATACAGAACCGGTTTAAGTTTTCAGTACGATAACTATGATGAGAATTTTAAAGGGGTGATGTATCAAAGGAAAGAACTAGTGCCTGGTGCTTTCTTTGAATACACTTTTACACCTACCGAATCTTTTAGTGCAGTTTTAGGAATGAGAGCTGATTATAATAGTTTGTTTGGTTCTTTTGCAACCCCCAGATTAAATCTAAGATATGAGCCGATTAAAGGAACTGTAATTCGTGCAAGTTTTGGAAGGGGGCAAAGAACTGCTAATATTTTTGCAGAAAACAATAGTGTGTTTGTAAGTGCAAGACAAGTTTCAATTATTACTACTGATGCTGGAAAAGCATATGGACTAAACCCCGAAGTTGCCTGGAACAAAGGCATCAGCATCGATCAAAAATTTAAGTTGTTTGCAAAAGATGCTACGTTTAGTATGGATTTTTTCCGGAATGATTTTAATAGTCAGGTAGTGGTAGACGTTGAAAATGCAAGAGAAGTGAAATTCTATAACCTTGCTGGAAAATCTTATTCTAATAGTTTTCAGGCTGAATTAAATATAACACCCATCAACAAGTTTGATATCAGAATGGCCTATCGATATTTTGATGTGAAAACAACTTATAGCGGTCAATTATTAGATCGTCCATTAATTGCAAAAGACCGGGCCTTTTTAAGTTTCGATTATGCCACAGATAATGGTTGGAAAATGAATTATACGATTACCTATAATGGGAAAAAACGGTTGCCGAATACCAGTACCAACCCTGTACCTTATCAGTTAGAGACCTATTCCCCTGAGTTTTTTAATATGAATGCACAGATAACAAAATCCTTTGGAAGCAAATTGCCAATGGATATATATGTGGGAGCCGAAAACTTAGGTAATTTTTTTCAGCAGAATGCGATACTAGCTGCAAACCAGCCATTTAGTCAATACTTTGATGCCTCCATGGTTTGGGGAGCTATTACTGGAAGGATGTTTTATATGGGCTGGAGAATGAAAATAAAGTAAGTTTTAGCCAAATTTTGTAATTAAACTATTTCCAAAATGGAAATAGTTTTAATGCGTGATGAAATAGTGCTAATGTTTGATTAAAACAGTAACTTTATAGGTGTTTCTTATTCAATCCCCGGTTATATGAGTAATACAAAATTTGGGGCACCCCGTTTATTGATATTTTTTTCTATTATCGTTTTAGTAGGATTGGTGGTTTCGTCTAAACTCATTTATACGGAATTACAAGATTCCATTCAATTGTCTGAACAGGCAAAAATAAGGTTGAAGGTTTTAACGCAATTAGATAAATTTAATAGTTCCATTACTTTTATTGAAAGAAATGAAAAGCCAAAACTTATAGCTCAAAATAGTAATAGCATTTTTGAAATACATCAGGGTTTCGCATCGGCAAAAAATGCTCTCGACAGTCTTAAACAACCACAATTTCAAACGGAAATATATCCATTTGAAATTGATAGTTTAAACAATTTTATTAAAAATAAATATCTGTTATCTAATCTTGTAATTAAGCTTAGTTTAATTAACAAGCCTGATAGTGCCATTTCAATTTTAAAAAATTCAAATGATAGTTTACTAGTACATAATTTTTATTTAAGCTATAATACAATTTACAATCGGATTCGGAAAGGTTTAGATTCCCAATTGGAAGATCATATTTCAGATACTGAAAAGATTTATAAAATACTTTGGATAGTTATTTTTGTAACATTCTCAGTATTACTTTTTTCCAGTATTAAAATAACCAATCAATTAAAGATTAAAAATGATTTATTACTTAAGAATAAAACATTTTTGGACATTATAGAATTCAGTTCCGATTCTATCATGATGCTTGATTTAAATTCTACTATTACCTATTGTAATAAGGCAACAGAAGATCTGTTTAAATTTGCGAAAGAAGATATTATTGGGAAGGATCCCGAAGTTCAATTTCAGACAATTGGTACTCCGGAAGAAATTAATGAAAGGAGACTTTCTATTCTAAAATATGGTTTTTGGATGGGCGAGCTAAAGTGCAGGAATGCAAATGGTCAAACTGTTGAGTTGCATCTGACGCTAAATTCTTTTAAAGACTTAAATGGAAAATCAATTGGCTATTTTTCTATCGCAAGCAATATTACAAAGCTTGCTAAAGCGAAAAATGAAATCCAGGTATTAGCAGAATCTCTAGCTGATGCAAACAAGTCTTTAAAAGATCAGGTTAAAGTACAGACCACTTTAATTAATGATGTTTTTGAAAGAGTAAAGGAAGTGTTTATTGGAACTGATAGTGAATTAAAAATCAACTATGCAAGTAAGCATATTGATTCCATTTTTGGAATGAAATCAGAATCATTAAATGGAATGGAGGTTAAAGAATTTATACTAAAAATTGCTGGACCAGCGTTTGTAGAAATCCCAAAGTCTGCTTTTGAAACTAATCAAAACAATTGTTTTGATTTTAAGAACGAGGATACTGGTTATTGGTTTGAGGTTAATGTGTATCCGTCAAAGAATGGCATCTCCCTTTATTTTCAAGACATCACTGAGAAAGTAAAATCTGAAGCAGAGAATTTAAAATCGCAACGGATGTTTGAATTCTTGAGTAAAGCGAACGAAAATATTTTGACCGCCAAAAATGCAAATGATCTATTTCAAAACATTTGTGATTTAACTGTAACAC
>Ga0194037_1002577_pt1 | contig 11860 bp, 8 predicted proteins | sample JunL306m_MetaG_FD_148653 | JGI IMG/M metagenome (GOLD analysis project Ga0194037, IMG submission 148653) | Anoxic zone freshwater microbial communities from boreal shield lake in IISD Experimental Lakes Area, Ontario, Canada - Jun2016-L304-6m | ecosystem: Environmental > Aquatic > Freshwater >...
TGTCGTTTTGGGTGCATCTGGCAGTCACACTGGCACAAGACGAAACGGGGCTGCAGGAACTGCGACTGGTGGTCAACGACATCAGCCGGATCAAACTTGCCGATGAGTGCATTCGCCAAAACGAAAGCGATTTGCGCGCCCTCTTTGATGCGTCGCTGGATGCGGTGATCGGCATGGACGAACAAGGCTGCATCACCGACTGGAACAAGCGGGCTGAAACCATTTTTGGCTGGCGCAAGGATGAAGCTATGGGCCGGATGCTGCATGACACACTGGCTCCCGCGCACCGTCGTGCAGAGCACCATCTGGGTCGGGCCCGCTTCCTGGCGACCGGGCAGACGGAGGTGCTGAATCGGCGCATCGAGATGACGGCCCTGCGCCGCAGTGGGGAAGAATTTCCGGTCGAGCTCTCCATCCTGTCCTTCCAGACCAGCCACAGCTACCGGTTTACCGCCTTTATCGCAGATATTTCCGAGCGCAAACGCATTGAAGCGGCACTGCAAGAAAGCGAGCAAAAATTCAGACTGATTGCTGAAAACACATCCGATGGCATTACCATTTTTGACAAGGACGGCCATGTTCAATATGTATCGCCGTCGGTCTGCAAGCAGTTGGGTTACTCCGAGCAAGAGGAATTGGGTCGCTCAGGCGCTGATATTTATTCCCTCGTTTATCCAGAGGGGCGAGATGCACTGTTCCAGGAAATCAAGGAGGCGATCCAAGCAAAGAAGGAATGGCTGACTTATTCGTACCGAGTCAAACACAAGTCCGGGCACTATATTTGGCGAGAAGACAGCACCAATTTCCGCTACGCCAACTCAGGCGAGTATGACGGCGCTTATGTGGTTTCCAGGGACATTTCACTGCGTAAGCGCATGGAAGAAGAGCTGCACCAACTGGCTTGCTTTGACCCCTTGACCCAGCTCCCCAACCGGCACACGCTCAGTGATCGAATCAGCCAGACGATGTCGGCCAGCAAGCGCAGTGTCAACTACGCCGCCTTGCTGATGCTCGATCTGGACAACTTCAAGCCGCTGAACGACGCGCACGGGCACCACGCCGGTGACTTGCTGTTGGTGGAGGTCGCCAGGCGCTTGACAGAGTGTGTGCGCGAGACCGACACCGTTGCGCGGGTTGGTGGTGATGAGTTTGTAGTGATTCTTGGCGAGTTGGATGTCGACCCCAAAGAGTCTGCCAGGCAAGCCGCTGAGGTTGCTGAAAAAATCCGCGCCAGTCTGGCCGCTCCCTACCGGTTGGTTCTGGACGAAGGGAGTCTGGCAGGCTGTGAGGTGCAACACCTCTGCTCGGCCAGCATTGGCGTGGTCTTGTTCCTGGGCCATGAAGTGAGTCAGGAGGATCTCATGAAACGGGCTGACTCAGCAATGTACCGAGCCAAAGAGGCTGGGCGCAATGCCATCCGCTTTCGCTGATACCCGGGCCTACAACATTCCCCTAACCCACAGCGCATTCTTGATCGTCGGGTCCCGAGATCAGTGACTGGTGGCCACGGACTGGGGCTGCTACGATTTTCTGTACGCGCCGAATTCACACCAGTATTTCGCGTCGCCGCCCGCCTTTTGTTGGTACAGGAATTGAGTAGACAGACAGTTCTGACTGTTGTATTCCCGTCCGTCAGCCGCGTCGAAGGTGGCCACGTGTGTCCGCGCATTCGGGTTCGTGAAATACGAACGATACAGGGTGTAGATTCTTTCGCCCTGCCCGCAACCTGTGAGGAGCAAGCTGGTAGCGACCAAAGCAAGCACTGATTTCATGTTCCGTCCTCCAAAGTCAAGATGAAGACAACTCAATTCACCATTTCATGATCCGGCGGTGTTTGATGCTGTCGGTACCTAGTTTCGGAGGGTTGAGGTCGTCTGCCAATGTGTTGGAGATACCCTTTTTCCAGTGCCGCGCTACCTCGTTCCTGTAGGCAAAGACTAGTAGGCAAGTACCACGTACCTTGGTGCCGATGAATCAGTGGGGGCAAATTCCCCGCGCCTCGCGGCTTGCCTGTGCGATCCTCATCTTGAGTATTTTCAATCGAGGGTGATGCCCGCCTTTTCCGCCAGGGCCGCGTAGCGTGTCAGCTCTCTGCGGAAATACTGCGCTGCAGCTTCGGGCGTGCTCGGGCTGATGGTGTTGCCCTGCTTGGCCATCACTTCCTTCACCTCGGCGCTGTTGAAGGCCGTGATAAATGCGGTGTGAAAGCGCTTGATCTGGTCTGGTGGAAACCGGGCCGGCGCCAGCACGGCAAACCAGCCCTCCACCTCGTAATCGGGCAGGCCCTGTTCCGCGATGGTGGCAATCTCCGGCGCAGCTGGGGAACGGGTCTTGCTGCACAAACCGATGGCACGCAGGGCGCCACTCTTGAGGTGGGCTTGAATGGCAGGCAAAGCCACAAAGCCCAGATCGACCTGACCGCCAATGATGTCGGTGATCTGCGGACCGGTGCCCTTGTAGGGAATGTGGCGCACCGTTACCTGGGCTTCGTTAAGGAACATTTCAGCCGCCAGGTGCGTGATGGTGCCGTTGCCGGGGGAGGCGTAGTTGTAGGCGTCGGGCCGGGCCTTCAGCAGGGCGATCAGTTCCTTGAGATTCCTGGCATTGACCTTGGCCGGATTGACTACCAGTACGAACGGTGTGAAGCCCATCACCGAAATCGGGGTGAAGTCGCCCAGCGTGTCGTAGGGGATCTTCTTGTACACCGCCGGATTGATGACGTGGTTGTTCGACACCATGCCTATGGTCAGCCCATCAGGCTGCGCTCTGGCCAGGGCCGAGGCGCCGGTAATGCCGCCGGCACCCGGCAGGTTGTCGATCACCACCGATTGGCCACCCAGTGCCTTGATCAACTGCGGCACGGCGGCGCGCGTGATTGCATCCACGCCGGAGCCGGCACTGAAGGGCAGGATGATGCGCACAGGTTTGTCGCTCTGCGCCCAGGCCGGGGACAGGCCGGCCATCAGGGCCGTACCGGTAGCCAGGGCCAGTGCTTTGCGTCGGGAAATCGGGTGTTTCATTGCATGTCTCCGAAAGGGTGTTGCTGAACTGTAGCGAAGAAACCCGGGCGTGCAAAATCAAATGCGGCTTTTCAGGTGACCGGCGCCGGGTTGAATAGGACCAGCGCGTTGTGCAGCTTCCAGTGTTCGGCCCAGGTTTTCTTGCGGCCGCTGGCCACATCGAGCATCAAACGGAACAGTTCCCAGCCCACCTCCTCGATGCTGGCAGAGCCATCGGCAATGGTGCCGGCGTTCACGTCCATCAGGTCGTGCCAGCGCCGGGCCAGGTCACTGCGCGTGGCGACCTTGATGACGGGTACTTCGGCCAGACCGTAAGGTGTGCCCCGTCCCGTCGTGAACACGTGCAGGTTCATGCCGGCGGCCACCTGCAGTGTGCCGCAGATGAAGTCGCTGGCGGGTGTCGCGGCAAAGGTCAGTCCCTTGGTTTTGAGCTTTTCTCCCGGTGCGAGTACGCCCGTGATCGCTGCGCTGCCGGATTTCACGATGGAACCCATGGCTTTTTCCACGATGTTGGACAAGCCGCCCAACTTATTACCCGGTGTGGTGTTGGCACTGCGGTCAACGCCACCGCGCTGCAGGTAGGCGTCGTACCAGGCCATCTCGCGGATCATGGCCTGTGCCACCTCGGGCGTGGCGGCGCGTGCCGTGAGCAGGGCGATACCGTCGCGCACCTCGGTGGTTTCGGAAAACATCACGCTGGCGCCAGCGCGCACCAGCAGGTCGGTGCAAAAGCCCACAGCGGGGTTCGCGGTGACGCCCGAGAAGGCGTCGCTGCCACCGCACTGCACGCCCACCACCAGCTCGCTGGCGCTCACCGTTTCGCGCCGGCGCGCGTTCAGGCGCTGCATATGCGCCCTGGCCTGGCGCATGATGGAATCGACCATGGACATAAAGCCCACATGCGCGTCGTCCTGCAGACACACCACGTCCAGCGCAGCGTCACCCAGCTTGTCCTGCCGCTGGCCGATGACTGGGATGGCGCCCGGCGGAAGCAGCCGCTCTGGCTGCAGCTTTTCGCAGCCCAGGCTGACCACCATCACTTCGCCACCGAAGTTCGGATTCAGGCTGATGTTGCGCAGTGTGCGAATCGGCACGATGGCATCGGGCGCGTCAATCGCCACGCCGCAGCCGTAGCCGTGCTCCAGTGCCACCACGTCATCGACGTTGGGAAACTGCGGCAACAGTTCGGCCTTGATGCGCTGCACCGCAAACGCTGTGACGCCGGCAACACACTGCACGGTCTGGGTAATGGCCAGGATGTTGCGCGTGCCCACCGAGCCGTCCGGGTTGCGATAACCCTCGAAAGTGAATCCCTCCAGCGGTGCCGCAGCATCGGGCTTGATGGTGGCCAAAGGCAACTCGTCCAGCGTGCGCGCATCGGGCATGCGCAGCAGGCGCTCGTGCACCCAGCTGCCGGCGGCAATGTCCTGCAGAGCGTAGCCAATGGGCACACCGTAGCGCAGCACCGCATCGCCCTCTTTCAGGTCGAGCAGCGCGACTTTGTGCCCTTGTGGAATCTTGTCCCGCAGAATCTGGCCTGTGCTCAGGACGGTTCCCGCTGGCAGCCCACCGTTGTTGGCCACGATGGCAACGTTGTCGCGGCTGTTCATCCGGATCGTGAGTGGCATCAATATCTCCTATCATGCTGGACGCTATGCGGGCATCTCTCGAATCATTGTAAACTCGTTGGTAGCGGTACCATCATAAGCACCCATGAACACAGAAGTCAATCCCAGGCGCTCCCGCCGCAGCAGCGGTGCCATCACCCTGCGCGATGTGGCCAAGCTCGCTGGCGTGGCACCGATCACAGCCTCGCGCGCGCTGAACACGCCGGCTCAGGTCTCCGACGAGGTGCGCCAGAAAGTTCTCGATGCGGTGCAGCGCACCGGCTATGTACCCAACCGCATGGCTGGTGGCCTGGCTTCCTCGCGCAGCCGGCTGATTGCTGCCATCGTGCCGAGCACGGTGATGTCTGTTTTCATGGAGACCATCGAATCCCTGAACCACACGCTGTTTGACGCTGGCTACCAGCTGATGCTGGGCCAGTCGGACTACTCGGCCGCTCATGAAGAGTTGTTGCTGGAAGCCGTCATCGGGCGCCGACCCGACGGCATCTTTCTGACCGGCATCCTGCCGCCAGGCCGGGCCAGAACGCGGCTGCTCGCCTCGGGCATACCGGTGCTGGAGACCTGGGACCTGACGCCAACGCCGATCGACATGCTGATTGGCTTCTCGCATCTGGACATAGGCCGCGCCGTTGCCAGTTTTCTGATGGACAAGGGTCGGCGCCGCTTTGCGCTGATCCGGGCGGCTGACAAACGCGCCGGGCGGCGGGCAAGCGCGTTTGCCGAGGCGGTGACCCAGCGCGGCCTCGGCAACGCGCTGCTGATCAACGTGGGCGATGCGCGCTCGCTCAAGGGCGGGCGTGAGGCGATGGCCCGGGTGCTCAACGAAGCACCTGACACCGATGCGGTCTTCTGTAGTTCCGACCTGCTGGCGCTGGGCGCCATGACCGAGGCCAGGGCGCGGGGCATCGCTATTCCCGAGCGCATCGCGATTGTCGGATTTGGCGACGTGCCTTTTCTGGCCGACATGGTGCCCTCGCTGAGCACGGTACGCATCAATGGCGCGGACATCGGGCGCCAGGGAGCGCGCTTCCTGATCGAGCGTGCCGAGGGCCGGGCCGTCAGCCCCGCCATCATTGACGTCGGCTTCACCATTGTCGAACGCGATACCACTTGATTCGGGTAAACCCTAGGCAAAATCAATTGACGTTTCCAAATGGTACCGCTACCATTTATCCCATTGCGACTATCGATCACCCATCCACCTCAAGGAGATCCAGGATGAAACAACTGCTCTGCACGCTCGCCGCCTCTCTGGCCCTGTCGTCGGCCATGGCCTGGCCCGACAAGCCGGTCACGCTGCTCGTGCCCTTTCCGCCCGGCGGCTCGACCGACCTGATTGCCCGGACCCTGGCGCCCAAGTTGCAGGAAAAACTGGGTGGCACTTTCATCGTTGACAACAAGGGGGGTGCGACCGGCACCATTGGCGCCGGCATGGTTGCCAAAGCGGCCCCGGACGGTCATACCATTCTGGTCTCGTCGCTGGGGCCGTATGTGATTGCGCCGCATCTGCTGGCCAAGGTGCCCTACGACGCGCTGAAAGACTTTGACTACATCACGGTCGCAGTACAGGCGCCCAATGTGCTGGTGGTGCCTGCCAAGTCGCCCCATAAGACCATGGCCGATGTCATTGCCTATGAAAAGGCGAACCCGGGCAAGATGAGCTTTGCCTCATCGGGCAATGGCAGCAGCGACCACCTGACGGCCGAACTGTTCTGGCTGCAGACAGGGACCAGCGGTCTGCACGTGCCCTACAAGGGCGGCGGCCCGGTGATGACCGATTTGCTGGGGGCTCAGGTCGACTCGTCCTTCATGAACGTCAACACGGCGATGCCGCAGATTCTGGCCGGCAAGCTGCGGGCCCTGTCCATCACCAGCGCTAAACGTTCGCCGCTGCTGCCGAACGTGCCTACGCTGGAGGAAATCGGCGTGAAGGACGCCAATGTCTATTCGTGGCAGGCGATCGCCGCTCCGCGCGGCCTGCCTGCAGACATCAAGAGCAAGCTGCACGCAGCCATTGTGGCGGGACTGAACGACCCGCAGGTCAAGGCCAAACTGCTGGACCTCGGGTTTGAGATTGTTGCCAATACGCCGGAGCAGTTCACCACTTACCAGGCCACCGAATTCGCGCGCTGGAAGAAACTGATTGACTCACGCAAGATCGAGGCCGACTGAAGCGTCACAGCCCGGCCACACATGAACGAATCAGCCACACCCATCGTCAAGGCGCTGCAGGTCATACCGGTCGCCGGGCATGACAGCATGCTGCTGAACCTGTCCGGCGCGCATGGGCCCTTCTTTACGCGCAACCTGCTCATCCTCACCGACAGTGCGGGTCGCACCGGGGTTGGCGAAGTGCCGGGCGGTGAGAAGATCGCTGACACGCTGCGCGACGCCACAGAACTGGTTGTGGGGCAGCAGATCGGCAATGTGCAGGCGGTGCTCAACGCCATGCGCACGCGCTTCGCTGACCGCGACGCCGGTGGCCGCGGTCAGCAGACTTTTGACCTGCGCACCACGATTCACACCCTGACGGCGGTGGAGTCGGCCCTGCTCGATTTGCTGGGCCAGCACCTGAATCTTCCGGTGGCCGCGCTGCTGGGCGAGGGTCAACAGCGCAGCGCGGTGGAGATGCTCGGGTACCTGTTCTTCATTGGCGACCGAAGCAGGACCGATCTGCCGTATCGCGATGAAAGTGGGGCCGGGGAAGAATGGATGCGCCTGCGCAATCAGGAAGCACTGACACCCGAGGCGGTGGTTCGGTTGGCCGAAGCGGCCCAGGCGCGCTACGGCTTCAACGACTTCAAACTGAAGGGTGGCGTGCTGCGCGGCGAGGAAGAAATTGAGGCAGTGATGGCGCTGCACGAGCGCTTTCCCAAGGCGCGTGTCACCATCGATCCGAATGGCGGCTGGTTGCTGAAAGACGCAGTGCGTCTGATGCGCGACCTGCGCGGCGTTGTGGCTTATGCCGAGGACCCCTGTGGTGCCGAAGAAGGCTTCTCGGGGCGCGAAGTGATGGCGGAGTTCCGCCGAGCCACCGGCTTGCCGACGGCGACCAATATGATTGCCACCGACTGGCGCCAGTTGACACACGCGCTGGCCCTGCAGTCGGTCGATATTCCTCTGGCCGATCCGCATTTCTGGACCATGGCGGGATCGGTCCGCGTGGCGCAAACCTGTCGCGACTGGGGCCTGACCTGGGGCTCGCATTCCAACAACCATTTCGATGTGTCACTGGCCATGTTCACCCATGTTGCCGCCGCAGCGCCGGGCAAGGTGACAGCCATCGATACACACTGGATCTGGCAGGACGGCCAGCGTCTGACCAAAGAACCGCTGAAGATCGTGGGTGGGCTGGTGCAGGTACCCAAGAAGCCGGGTCTGGGTGTGGAACTTGACATGATCGAAGTCGAGCAAGCACACCAACTCTACAAGCAGCACGGCTTGGGCGCGCGGGATGACGCCATGGCCATGCAGTACCTGATTCCCGGCTGGACCTTCAACCCGAAGCGTCCGGCACTGCATGGATCGCCACGGCCTGCGGCCTCGCGATGACGAAATAAGTGTCTTGAATTCCGGAAACATCAACAGGAGCATCCGATGAGAACAAACCGCTTGCGCACCGTCTGGCAATCCGGCGGCGCCGTTGTCAACGGCTGGCTCGCCATCGCCAACAGCTTTTCAGCCGAGACCATGGCGCATCAGGGTTGGGACTCGCTCTGCATTGACCTGCAGCACGGCGTGGTTGATTACCAAGCGATGGTCACCATGCTGCAAGCCATCTCCACCACCGACACCGTTCCCGTGGTGCGCGTGCCCTGGCTGGAAGCCGGCATCCTGATGAAGTCGTTGGACGCTGGTGCCTACGGCGTGATCTGTCCCATGATCAACAGCCGCGAAGACGCGCAAAAGCTGGTCGCCTATACCCATTACGCACCGCGTGGCACGCGCAGCTTTGGCCCGGTGCGGGCCCTGCTCTACGGCGGCGCTGACTATCCACAGCACGCCAACGACACCATCGTCACCTTTGCCATGATCGAGACTGCGGCCGCGCTAGACAACCTCGATGATATTCTGTCGGTCGAAGGGCTGGATGCGATTTACATCGGACCCTCGGATCTGTCACTGGCTTTGGGCTGCACACCGACCTTCGATGATCTGGACCCGAAGGCGGCCGAGGCGGTGGACCACATCCTTGCGCGCGCCAAGGCACACGGCGTCGTTGCCGGCATTCACAACGGCAGCCCGGAGGCCGCGCTCAAACGCATCGCCAAGGGCTTTCAATTTGTCACCGTCAGCTCTGACGCACGGCTCATGGCGGCTGGCGCGCAAGCGGTGCTGGCAAAGATGCGTGAACTGCGTCCGCTCAGCGCGTCACGATAGGAAAGGTGCCGGCTGCCTTGTCAAGCAGGCTGAAGAACTTGCCCAGATCGAGCGTACTGCCCTCGATCTTCGTGTCCTTGGACAGCAGCAGTTCCTTGGCACCGGCGCCACCGGTGACCAGTCGCAGGAAGAAGGGTTTGGTCAGCGTCAGCGTGGCGTTGGCGTCGCTTGCGGGTGGTGCCTGATGGTGGTGCAGCACGGCGTTTTCCAGGACCAGCACATGGCTCTGCTTGAGGTCGGAGAACACCAGGTTGATCTTGAGCTTGCTGTCGCCGGCCTTGTCCGCATTGAGCGATGCCGCCATGGCTTCCAGAAAGAGTTCGATCGGCGCGTGCTCCAGCATATCGAGAGCGGCGGCCTGGGCTACACCTTGGTCGGGAGGGCCTTTGCGCAGTTCCACGGCGCCGACCAGATAGGGGTTGCGCCAGCTTGCTGATTCGGACAGGTAAGCGAGCTGCTCGAAGCTGCGTGCCATCAACTCGCGTGCCGCCTTGTTGTTGGCGTCGGCGTAAACCACGTGCTTGAGAACCTCGGCTGCCCAGCGGTAGTCGCCTGCGTCAAAGGCATGTTGCGCTGCTGCCAGCGCTTTGTCGGCGCCCCCGGCGAGTTCCACATAACGCTTGCCCGCCGCCACGGGCGGCAGGTTATCCAGGTTCGCCGGATTCGCGTCGTACCAGCCCATGTAGTACTGGTAGACCGCCCTGGCGTTATGGCGCACCGTGCCGTAATAGCCGCGCACGTTCAGGTGGTCCTGCAAAGCTTTGGGCAACCGGATCGCCTCTGCCACTTCGGCCCCGTTCAGCCCGGCATTGATCAGGCGCACGGTCTGGTCGTGGATGAACTTGTAGGTGTCGCGCTGCTTGACGATGAAGTCGCCAATGCGTTCCTTGCCCCAGACCGGCCAGTGGTGCTGGTTGAAGACCACTTCCGATTCACCCACCCATTGCAGCGACCGGTCCATGTAGTTGGCCCACTTCAACGCATCACGCACCTTGGCGCCGCGCACGGAGTAGATGTTGTGCAGGGTCTGGCTCATCATCTCGGCACCGTTGAAGGCTTTGAGGTCGGGCAGCGCAAAGACGAACTCGGCTGGCGCCTCGCTGCCCGGCACGCTGTAAAAGACAAAGCGCACACCGTCCAGCAGGACCTCCTGCACCGGCTTGTCCACCAGCTGATTCGGCTCCAGAATGCCGACCCGACCATAGGCGACTGCCTTGCCGAGACCGGTATCGATCAAGCCCTTGGGGTTGCGCGGCAGGAAGCTGCCGTACATATAGCCGGCGCGGCGACCCATGGCCGGTCCCATCAGGATGTTTTCGCTGGTGGCTTCTTCCATGAAGCCCAGCGGTGCCACCACGGGAACCTTGCGCGCGATGACTTCCTCGGCACTGATCACGCCCAGCGCGCCACCAAAGTGGTCGATGTGGCTGTGCGTGAAGACGACAGCGGACACGGGTTTGTTGCCCAGGTGCTGTCGGGCAAAAGCCATGGCCGCGGCCGAAGTCTCGCGCGCCGTCAGCGTGTCCACCACGATCAACCCGGTCTTGCCCTCGATCAGCGTCAGGTTTGCAAGGTCAAAGCCGCGCACCTGCCAGATGCCGTCGCGCACCTTGAACAGCCCGATGTGGTTGTTCAGCATGGCCTGGCGCCACAGGCTGGGGTTCACCGTCGGTGGCGCCGCGCCCTGGATGAAGGAAAAGGCGTCGAAGTCCCAGATCACCGCGCCCGCCGCATCCCTGATCTGACCCTTGGGTGCAGCGATGAAACCGCGCTTGGCGTCAGTAAACGAGGGCTCGTCCGACAGGTCAGCCCCCTTCGCCACCGCGGCATTGGCTTGCTGCACGAAAGCGCTGGCGTCGCTGCCGACCGGTGGCGCCTCCTGAGCCGGTTTGGAGCAGGCAGCCAACGACGCCGCCAGTAGCAGGACGGTGGGCCAGGCGCTCAAGGTGGGGCAATCAGTTCTTGTGTTCGACATATTTTGTCTCGTCGCTAGCGGCGCAGTATCCCTCACTTCTACAATGAAAGACACCATGACAGACTCCTACCTCCATTTTGCCAACTCGGCCTTGGGTTCCCGGCTCGCCAGCGCACTGGGATTGCCCAAACCGATCGTGCTGGAGCGTTACCGCGAGGGTCAACCAGCGATACAGGGAACGGTGCTGCTCGGTGGCGGCGCCCATCCGCAACTCTTGCCGGCACTGGCGGCCGCACTCAAATCCATGGCCGCGCAAACCCTGGCCCATGCGCAGTTGCCGCAGTGGACGCCTGTGGCAAACCAAGCGGGACTGCTGACCGGACGCTGGGGCGTGGCCGAGCAACCCGGAGAAAAGGTCAAGGCCTTGCTGTTTGATGCCACCGGCATGAGCGATAGCAGCCAGTCCGATGCGCTTTACACCTTTTTTCACGACACTGCGCGCTCCGTCCTGCCCAGCGGTCGTGTCGTCATCCTGGGTCGTCCACCGGAGGCCTGCAAGAGTGCGCGCCAGGCCACGCTGCAGCGTGCGCTCGAAGGCCTGACGCGTTCGCTGGCCAAGGAACTGGGCAAAGGCATCAACGTGCAACTGCTTTACGTCGCCGAGGGCGCGCAGGACCAGATCGAATCGACGCTGCGCTTTCTGCTGTCTCCGCGTTCGGCCTATGTCTCGGCGCAGGTCATCCGCATTGGCCTGCCGGTGGCCACAGCAGCGCTGCCGTCGGACTGGAACAAGCCGCTCGCGGGCAAGAAAGTGCTGGTGACCGGCGCTTCGCGCGGCATCGGTGCCTCGATTGCCGAAGTCATGGTGCGAGAAGGTGCCGCCGTCATTTGCCTCGATGTGCCGCAGGCGCAAGACG
>Ga0194037_1002578_pt1 | contig 11855 bp, 17 predicted proteins | sample JunL306m_MetaG_FD_148653 | JGI IMG/M metagenome (GOLD analysis project Ga0194037, IMG submission 148653) | Anoxic zone freshwater microbial communities from boreal shield lake in IISD Experimental Lakes Area, Ontario, Canada - Jun2016-L304-6m | ecosystem: Environmental > Aquatic > Freshwater >...
GATATTTTCGGGCAGTTTTTTCATCCATCCCTGCCTTGGCGGCAGCGATTGCCTTTGTTTTTTCGGTGTTGCTTAACATGAATAACCTCCTGACCTGTTGAACAGTGACCATCCAAACCTCCCGTTTTTTCTGAAGTTACGGGTTTGGATGTGTTAATTCCCTTTCGGGGAAATCGGGAATTATAGTTGTCGTCAGGCGGGATTTTATTCAGTCGCTAATCACGGCAGACTCTCCCAGGTAAAATCGTCGGCACTCCTAAAAGCTTTGAGATGGAAGGCGCTGCAGCGACTGCGATGGAGTTGGACTGAACGGAATCGGGGGTGGGGTGCTCGCTCATGGCTTTCTTTATTTATCCGACTGTGACAGTTTAATTCTTCCTGGATAATTAAAGAGTAATTATCAGCCGATTATGGAAACTCAACTGTTCGATAAGAATACCGTCCCCCCTAAGAAAGATAGATCTGAGTGCTGAGTGCTGAGTTCTGCTGAGTGCTGAGTTTTGAGGGAAAATAGTGCAGGGCTGAGGGCTCAGTGTTTTTTCTTTTTTATTGTGTGCTTAAACTTCAGGAGTGCAAAATTTAGCTCAATTGAGGTTTCGGTATCGCTTGTCTGTAGGTCGTCGTCAAAGATGTCGGAAATAAGCTCACCACTTTTTTGCATCAAGGATTTTTGTTGGGTTTTGTCTTGTGCAACTGACAACAGTTTTATGCTTCTGGATAACTCTCTTATTTTTGAGAATGTTTCTATGATAGCAAACGTTGCGTCTATGGCTTGCTTGCTTCTCAGAATTGTAGCCACCATGTACAACCCTTTTTCGGTAAACGCTTTTGGCAATACTCTTGTTTTAGCAAATTTTGTGGTCGATAGTTTCGACCGCAAATCAGCAAACTCAGACTCATTAAGCTCAAACATGTAATCCTGTGGAAATTTCTCAGGATTGTTTTTTACTGCCTCGTTGATTCTTTTTGTTTCAACTCCATAGATTTGAGCTAGATCTGAATCGAGCAAAACTTTTTCATCTCTTATCTCGATGATAAGTTCTTTTAAATTCTCGATTTTTATCGGGTCACTCATAACAAAATAATTACTTCTTTTATTTTACGTCTAATCCCGAAAAAGACGAGGTATACTTCCCTTTCAATCTTTGAATATACGCATATTAAAGTATTATTTTGCTACTTTTGTTCTGTTTTTTAAGCAATAAGCGTAGGAGTGCTGAGCGAAGTCAGTTGGCAATTGGCAGTCGGCAAGGGGGAAAGAAAGTTCTGAGTTCTGAGTACTGAGCGAAAAAAAAGTGCTGGCATAAAAAACCACTTGTGAGCTGTGAAGGCTTTTCCACAATGACGGTCTTCCTTTTTTGCTCTTCGTAGCGTCGCATCCACCAGAGAAAGAATAGTCGGCAGTGGACAGTTGGCAGTTGGCATTCTCTGAGAGCTTAGGAACGAGCGCCTAACTCTTCGATGAGAGTATCAAGACTTCCCTGGTAAAGATCGGCAGTTTCCCCAGGTAAAATCGGCATCACTCCCAAAAGCCTCGAGATGGAAGGCGCTGCGGCGAATGCGATGGAGTTGGACTGAACGGAATCGGGGGTGGGGTGCTCGCTCATGGCTTTCTTTTTTTATCCGACGATTATGGAAACTCAACTGTTCGATAAGAATACCGTCCCCCTGTGTGGACGGTATCTTGCGCCTTTTACCGTCCACACGCATGGCTTGCTTGTCGCAGCACCTGCTCGGCCCATCGATTAAGACTTTGTCCGGTATGCGCGGCTGCTTTGAGCGCGGCTGCATGAACCACAGGATTAACGCGCAACATGAGACGTCCGGAGGCGGGTTTTTCGGGCGCCTGACCCAATTTTTTACAGGCTGATACGTAATCATCCACTGCTTCATGGAATGCTTCGGTAAACTCAGCCACTGAATCGCCATGAAAGCTTATCAGGTCGTCTATACCAAGTACCCGCCCGACCAGAATATTATCATCAGGATCAAATTCAAGGCTAGCCATATAACCACAGTAGGTCATCGTGTTTTTCATGGGATAATGTCCAGTTTTATCAAGAACTCACGCGCCACCTTGACGCGGTATTTAAGCGCCTCGCGTTGCGGATGCGGTCGATGAAAATAGGCACGGCGGCCATCCTTCTCGTAAGTCACCGACGAGCCACTCCCTTCCACAACATTGCAACCAACAGCTACCAGTAGCGCTTCGATATGATTCCAGGGCAGATTGCCAGCTATCGGATCCGAGAATATCTTATCGAGAGTTTTACGATGTTTATTATTCACAACAGCAATGAAAGCATTTTACAGCAAATGTGCAAGCACTCATATCTCATTGGGTGGGTTAACACCGGTAGAATTTGCGGCTCAACGCGATAGTCCGAAAAGAGAGGAAACAACCAATCAAGAATACAAAACAAAACGTATAAGGGCAAGTGTTCAGGGTATTAGCTTGGTCTCCCGGCGGTGGGGAAATGAGACTTATCGTTCATGAAGAAGGTCCAAGTGCATCCAAAACCGATAAGAGATGCTTGTCCAGTGTCAATAGCTCCATACCTGAACAACGTGTGGTTGCAGCAATAATTGCATCAGGCAACTTGACTTTACGCAATCGACGCAATTCAATGGCTGCGTCTTCAATCTCTTTCGTTAAGGCAAGGTAGGTGAGATGAGCAAGTTTCGCCCTTATCATGCCATCTTCCTCAATAGTTATTCCTTGATAGCCCAACAATTCCATTCAAGTGATTGCGCTGTAGAAACAGTCTGTGGCTTGAATCTGTAGAGAGGATATAACACTCAGCACAGAAGCATCAGACCGAAGGATACCGAGGATGAAATTCGTATCCAGCAGATATTTATTCCCACTCATCTCGCAACCGTCTCTGAATTTCGAGGATATCGCCTGAAAACGTTTTGGAAGACTCTAAACCACCGGCAAGATCTATAAGCATTTCTTTACTCACCGTTACATCACGAGCAACCCTTTTTTTCCGCAAGAACTCTGCGAAATCAAGTATCTCGGCAACAACAGGTTCCGGAAGTTCTTTCGCCGTATTATACAGCCTTTCTGCAGTTGTCATTTCTTCAGTCCCTCTTTTTACAAGCTTGATCACACTTTTCCCTAAAAATATACACCCCTCTTCTACGATTACAAAACACTGCGAGATGTTTCGTTCAACAGATCACCCTGCACGAATCCATTTGACTTTCAAGATATTTCTGCATTCGGTGCACTGTTTTCATCGAATGATGATAGCCCTTTCCGATTAGCAAGCCAGTTAGTCCTTATAGAGCTTCTCGCGTTGCTGGTCAGTTAAAAACCGCTTCAAGCGTTGGAGCGGTGAGGATGGCTTCACCCCACGCTTCCAACTGTTGTTCGGAAGCGTTTGCTAACTGCTCTGTTGCCCATGAAGGCAAAACACCAAAACGACGTTCAAGCTGCCTTCTCAGCAGACGGGATTGACCCTCTACACGGCCCTTTTCAACGCCTTTGGCCATACCTGTTGCCATGCCTTTGGCTATGCCAATTCTTTCTACGCTGGTGATGTATTGCACTTTTTTATTCTCCTCTATCGTTTCAAGTTCTTGCCAGATCTGGTTATTCAACCATTCGGGCAGTTGCATTAACCAATCCAAAACACTAAACAAATCGATGACGCGTTGCTTGTCCCAGTGCCGTTGATACAGTATTCGTATTAACCTCAGTTTGGCTTTATACCGTTCCTGATGTTGCTTTCGGGTTTGCTGTGTCAGGATATGGGCTGCTGTAATTAAACCAAAAGCATTTTCTGAAACAAGGAGTTCATCGAGTTTATCCTCATAATCGGTCAGTTTGGCTACTGGAAATTCCAGGGTATGGCGGCACCCGAGCACGGCAAAGCCATACGAAGAGGGTTTCCACTGCTTGTGTTCATCGGCCAGTACGGCCAGACTTGCTACAGGTTTTTCGTACCGGTCAAAAATCCGGTAGTTGTAGACAAACATCCGCTTAGCAAATTCCGCTTGTTTTGTTCCTTGCACTTCCACATGGATGAATATCCAGCTCTCGCCACCGTTCAGCACCTGCACCCTGACAAGCCGGTCGACAAAACGGGTGCCTAACTCGGCATCCTGCACGACGGCCCGCAGCTCCTGATCGAGAAAGACGTGTTCTTTTGACCAATCAATTTGTGTACAGGCATCAGGAAAATAAAACGCCATAAACTCCGGAAAATAGCGTTCAATGACCTCTTTCCAAGGGCTGTCGTATTGATCGGTTGAGGTGTCTGTACTTGGCATTTTGTTCAGGTAAGATCAATTACGGCATACCCAACGGTTGGCATATCAAGCTCTGATCACTTTCATCTCTTTTAAATATATATGGGATGGCCGTCAAAAACAAAATGCTTTTAAATCACAGCGGCGGAAAAAGATTACAGCGGGGTGAACAGAAACCACAGGCGACGTATGAGCGGTGGGGAAAGGTAACTGGGTGTTGCGCTGCAATGGCTCCCCTTTTCATTCCGCCGAGGAGGCAATCAAATGGATAAACGGAGGGCTCTTCGCAACATTTAGTGGAATAAGGGGATCGCCGCAGAGCTGTTTTTCAAATCTTAACATGCTGTCCTATTTTGGGGAGTATTTCAATCGGCGGCACTCCCATGGCTTTAGTGGCTTAATTAATTATCGGACGATTATCAGCCGATTATGGAAACTCAACTGTTCGATAAGAATACCGTCCCCCTGTGGGGACGGTTTCATGCGCCTTTACCGTCACCCTGAATGGAGCGAGATGTTTTTACCGCCTCCATAATATCTCTCGTTTTTGCCTTCGTTTTGACTCCCTTAATATCAAAAGGAGAGCTTGATGATTGTTTATAAACGATGGTAAATATTTCACCACTCCGTTTTTTAATAATCACGTCCTCACGACGAGCCAGATCAAGCACTTTTGACAGTTTTTGGCGAGCTTCTGAATAAGTATATACTTTCATAACGGTTACTCAATAATTTGAATACCAAGTTCTTTGGCAACAGCTTTCATGCGACGATCCAACGTTAAGAGAGGAGATCGCATACGCAAGGCGCATTCAAGAAAATAAGCATCATAGGCATAAATTCCGGCATCCGTTGCAATTCTTATTGCAGAACCAATCTCAATGCTGCACAATTGAACAGGAATGGATTGAACAGCTTCCCATGCCAAAAACACTTCATCAGCATTCAATACTTTTCTCTTAAAAAGAGCCGTCAAAGCATTTCCAATTTCATACGGCAAAACGTCAGGTGCTGTAAGTTCATGCCCAGCAGTAAGCCTGATAATCCAAGCTTTTTCGGGTTCATCAAGAGCCGCTGCAAGAAAAATGTTTGTGTCTGCAATAATTCTCATATGTACAATTGTACGCAATATTATTCACGTAATCAAGTCATTCTCGACTGAGAAAGAAAGTACTGAGTGCTGAGCGAAAGCGAAAATAGTTGGCAGTCGGCAAGGGAAAACAAGGGGAAGAAAGAGCAGAGGACTAAGGAACGAGCGCCTAACTCTTCGATGAGAGTATCAAGACTTGCCTGGTAAAGATCTGCAGTTTCCCCAGGTAAAATCGGCATCACTCCCAAAAGCCTCGAGATGGAAGGCGCTGCGGCGAATGCGATGGAGTTGGACTGAACGGAATCGGGGGGTGGGGTGCTCGCTCATGGCTTTCTTTTTTTATCCGACGATTATGGAAACTCAACTGTTCGATAAGAATACCGTCCCCCTGTGTGGACGGTTCTTGCGCCTTTACCGTCCACATGGTATTGGAGGTTGCGTTCGTAGTTGAGGATGCTTAGGGCGAGGGTTCGGGCTTGGGGTTGCATGATGCCTTGGGACTGGAGCAGGGTTTCGATTGGTTGGAGGAGGGGGGGCCATATCTAAAACCTCTTCACTACCCTACAGATTTTGGCTAGCCTTGTTGCTTTTCCGCTACCTATTGTAACTTTAGTCTGCGAATCATGTATTTCTGCGTGAAACGGGTTCTCTTCTAATGGCTTCGGTATTGGCAATACACCAATATCTAAACATTGTTGACCAGTCACGGATACTATTGCTTTTATTTGAAAGTTTACATGATCCTCCATAAAAGAACAACACTCAACTTCAGACCTACCATCGTCTCTGTCAATCGATGCTCCGTTAGAATCCTTAAACAAAGCCGAGGAAGCCCTATCTTCGTTTACTTTCCACATATTAGGAGTGAACGAAGCTGCCCGGAACAAGACCTCATGACTCTCAATACGATCAGAGTTCATAGGATTTGACCTTCAAGTGATAACTTACTATTGTGAAATTTTTCTATTTCCAGATATATATCAAGCGGGTCAGTCCTCGTCCATTCCCTGCTGCTGTCTCTATCAATGCTTAAAAATTCAATATTCTGTTCTCCAATCTCAATTTCCAGGGATTTTTCATCTTTATCATATTCAATCTGGATAGACTCTCTCCCTGTTGGAAAAATATCAATCGGCTGTATCCTAATCGAATCAATTATTTTAAGAGTCCTTTCAACAACAGAATTTGGTATTGCTAAAGAACCCGGACCATTCCACCCTTTTGGCAGACGACTAAATTCATTGACCTTCCTCTTATTAATTTCTTTCAACCATAATTGTTTATTAAAGGTTGATAAGGAAATTAATCTCCTATCTCTAAGGGTACAGTCACAACCAACTGTTTTTGTTGATTTAGACTGATTTCTATGTTCAGAATCGCAAAAAAATTCAGTAGATGTCCATGCGTAGGTTTTTGCGAGAGCAGGATTACTCATTTTTAGCCTCCCCCTCAACTGATGGTTGTAATCCACTAATTACTTCTCCAAGCCATTTGTGAACAGTCGTTGCAGTTTCAAAGCTCATCACTACGCCCGTTTGAACAAACCTTATTACATGGACCGTCTCACCGTCATTGATCGATGGTTTCGGTTCGCCTAAACTGAAGTCTGGCAGGAGGTTGTGAACAACTTCTTTAGGTATTGGTATTCTTTCAAGGAAAAAATTTACAACGACTTCATTCTGAGGCCCTAGTCCCCCATAAACTCCGTTTGCATAAACGGGATTGAAGTCTTCTGGAAACTTGTATTTAAATCTTATTTCCTGTTCCATCGTTGTTCAATCGTCCTTGGTTTAAAGCTCTCTTCATTCTAAAATTTCAATATACCCACTAACTTTCCTTATCGCCAAATAATTCATTTTTTTATGTTCTAAGCGCTCATGCGACCGGAGCGTATAGAGTAGTCTGTGTCGATAGCGTAAATTATCAATGTTCCATAAACCACAGGATTAACAACTTCCCTTCTCCCCTGAACCTGGTCTCCCAGCGGTGGGGAAAGGTGACTGGGCGTAGGACTGGCGGGGGTTTAAGGGCGTTAGTAAGGGCACGGCATGCCGTGCCCCTATGTGGGGAAGGGGTTTGGGTTGGGGATGTTGCTGTGAGGCGAGGTAGCGTTGGCGCTGGTATTGGAGGTTGCGTTCGTAGTTGAGGATGCTTAGGGCGAGGGTTCGGGCTTGGGGTTGCATGATGCCTTGGGACTGGAGCAGGGTTTCGATTGGTTGGAGGAGGGGGGCCATCTGCACAATGACGGTCTTCCGTTTTTGCTCTTCGTAGCGTCGCATCCACCAGAGAAAGAATAGTTGGCAGTGAAGACTGGGGAGAGCCTGCAGTGCTGAGTACTGAGTGCTGAGCGAAAGCGAAAACAGTTGGCAGTGGACAGTTGGCAGTTGGCATTCTCTGAGAGGTTAGGAACGAGCGCCTAACTCTTCGATGAGAGTATCAAGACTTGCCTGATAGAGATCGGCAGACTCTCCAGGTAAAATCGGCACCACTCCTAAAAGCTTTGAGATGGAAGTCGCTGCGGCGAATGCGATGGAATTTGATTGAACGGAATCGGGGGGTGGGGTGCTCGCTCATGGCTTTCTTTATTTATCCGACTGTGACAGTTTATTTCTTACTGGACAATTAACGAGTAATTATCAGCCGATTATGGAAACTCAACTGTTCGATAAGAATACCGTCCCCCTCTGTGGACGGTATCTTGCGCCTTTTTCCGTCCACACCATACAACCTGCACACCGTTCCAATCGTCAAGGTGCCAAGGCTCATGCAATTCCGGTTTTGAGTGGCGGTCAGCCTATATGGAGGAGGGCTTTATCGGTGCTATGCTTACTAATTCAGTTAACCGTCCATTCTTCTACAGCTTATCCTGGTACACGATGGAATTCGCGCGCATTATTGGTAATAATTACACTGTCTTCAGCCAAGGCATGAGCGGCAATCATCAAGTCCATACAACCAATAGGCTTGCCAGCAGACTCAAGTGCCGTACGTATTTGCGCATAGCAGTGGGTAGCATCTAATGGCCAAGGACGCACATCAAAACCTGCCAGCTATGATTCCACTCCCGCCTGAAAGCGCGGTGACGCAAGTTTGGCCGCACCAAAGCGTAGTTCTGCCGCTACAACTGCTGACAACCACAACTGATCCCGATGTAACGTAGCAAAACGTTCAATCATATCAAGTGGACGACGACGCAGTATATAGCTACAAATGTTGGTATCTTAAGTACGAAGCATACTATGCCATCAGGTCCAATCGCGCTTTTGCGCAGGTTCATCATGCCGACTTGCTAAAAAATCAACCGGCAAGGCTTCGGTACTGGCATAAAACTGAGATAACCACTGCCCCATATTTTGCTCGGCTGGTATTTCCGGGTGCAACCAAAGATCATTGCCAATTTGCTCTACACGCATCTCTTTGGCCTGCACACGCAATTTTGTAGGGAGCATAAGAACCTGGCTTTTCCCTTGCATAAAAATTTGTGCTGTAGTACTCATATAACAACGTATCTATGGATGTGTGAATAACAACAACATAGTACATGCAATAATAATAACCTTCAACTTTTTCATAAGGTCACCTTCATGGCAATGGTATCGGGCTTGTTTTGATCAAATATTTCGTTGGCCCATAAGGTCCTGCTGTACTCTTCATACCAATCGCCCCAGTCATATCAATCCACTTATTTGCGAAAGGGTAAAACTGTTTACCCCTGCTTCAATCCTTAAGGAGTCGAATTCGACCCCTTTAAAATGCGGGTTATTGATTTTTTCCCATATACCAAGGAAATCGATGGTCGAACGACTACGAAGCCAGTTTGGCAGTCCAATCTGAACCCGAACCGTTGATTCCACCAATTTTCGAGTTGTTGTCCATGTTTTATACATCTATAGAGAAAGCCTACGAGCCGCCATAATGGCCGCTGGCGAAAACGACAAAAACCGTCACGATGCTTTCATTAACCTCGTAGACTATACGATGCTTCTTGTTGAGACGTCTTGACCAACACCCTGCCAAATCTCCTCGCAGTTGCTCAACTTTTCCAGTCCCTTTTGTCGGGTGGTCAATCAACTCTTCCAGAATTTTTTCCAGCTTCCTGATAATGACTTTGTCGCCAAGCTTGTAAAAATAAGTGATCTCTTTCTGCGCATCCTTCGAAATTATGAGAGTATAGTTTCCCATATTTTTTTTGGATCAGTTATCGTAATGAAACGGCCTGCCTTTATGTCCTCCCTGCCCCGTTCAATGGCCTCAAGGACTTTTGGATTAGAAAAGTACTCATCCGTATCGCTGATTTTTTTAGCAGGAATAATTTCGTAGGTCTCAGCTTTGCCAGACTGAATAATAACTCGCTCCTTATTGGCCATGGTCAAATACTTCTTGAGGTTCCTGCGTAACTCTGTTGTGCTTATCGCTATCATAATCCTCTCTCTTTGTGTTATCGGTTCGAACTCTCTATAATAAACATTTTTTTGCTCTGAATAATCACAGACCAGATCCGGGTGATCAAACCATCACAGCAAGACCGTTTCTCTGCAGAAATCTTCCTGCGTGTTTTCTATAAGGGTGGCGCTCTTCACTCACGTTATTTTCTATAGTAACAGGCCAAGGTACAATAAGCTCTTGATCTTCATGGAGGAGTAAATGGGTTAATACGCCTGTGTGGCATTATACGAAATTTTAAAGTATTGTGCCAAAGGATGTAAATAGCAAAATCCAGGCACGGGGGCTTGCCCCTAAGGATTGGTGGTGTTTTATCGCTATTCACAGCAAAGCGCAAGGCTCCGTTCTGAACAGTTGCTTGATAGAGGTCGGCAGACTCTCCGGGGAAAATCGGCACCATTCCCTTGAACCTGGTCTCCCAGCGGTGGGGAAATGAGACTGGGTGTAGGGCTGGTGCGGGTTTCAGGGCGTTAGTAAGGGCACGGCATGCCGTGCCCCTATGTGGGGAAGGGGTTTGCGTTGGGGATGTTGCTGTGAGGCGAGGTAGCGTTGGCGCTGGTGTTGATGGGTGCGTTGCTGGTCAGTTGAAAACCGCTTCAAGCGTTGGAGCGGTGAGGATGGCTTCACCCCACGCTTCTAACTGTTCTTCGGAAGCGTTTGCTAACTGCTCTGTTGCCCATGAAGGCAAAACACCAAAACGACGTTCAAGCTGCCTTCTCAGCAGTCGGGACTGACCCTCTACCCGGCCTTCTACCCGGCCCTTTTCAACGCCTTTGGCCATACCTGTTGCCATACCTGTTGCCATGCCTTTGGCTATGCCTTTGGCTATGCCAATTCTTTCTACGCTGGTGATGTATTGCACTTTTTTATTCTCCTCTATCGTTTCAAGTTCTTGCCAGACCTGGTTATTCAACCATTCGGGCAGTTGCATTAACCAATCCAAAACACTAAACAAATCGATGACGCGTTGTTTATCCCAGTGTCGTTGATACAGTATTCGTATTAACCTCAGTTTAGCTTCATAGCGTTCCTGCTGCTGCTTTCGGGTTTGCTGTGTCAGGATATGGGCTGCTGTAATTAAACCAAAAGCATTTTCCGAAACAAGGAGTTCATCGAGTTTATCCTCATAATCGGTCAGTTTGGCAACCGGGAATTCCAAAGTATGGCGGCACCCGAGCACAGCAAAACCATACGAAGAGGGTTTCCAGTGCTTGTGTTCATCGGCCAGTACGGCCAGACTTGCTACAGGTTTTTCGTATCGGTCAAAAATCCGGTAGTTGTAGACAAACATCCGTTTGGCAAATTCAGCTTGTTTTGTGCCTTGCACTTCCACATGGATATAGATCCAGCTCTCGCTGCCATTCAGCACCTGCACCCTGACAAGTCGGTCGACAAAACGGGTGCCCAACTCGGCATCCTGCACGACGGCACGTAACTCCTGATCGAGAAAGACGTGTTCTTTTGCCCAATCAATTTGTGCACAGGCATCAGGGAAATAAAACGCCATAAACTCCGGAAAATAACGTTCAATGACCTCTTTCCAAGGGCTGTCGTATTGATCGGTTGAGGTGTCTGTACTTGGCAGCAAAAAAAAGATTACAGCGGGGTGAACAGAAACCACAGACGACCTATGAGCAGAGGGACGGCGTGGCTGTGTTGAGGATGATCTGATGCAACGCAGTCCTATTCGATGGTTTGCTCTGTGGTCTGTCTCCCGGCGGTTGGGAAATGAGACTGGGTGTAGCACTGGTGCGGGTTACTGGGCTGAGTACTTACTGGATTGATAACGGGTTACGTGAGGGAGTTTTATCGTTATCCAACAACGTCCCTAACTTTCGTTCGCGGCGGTGGGGAAATGAGACTGGGTGTAGGGCTGGTGCGGGTTTCAGGGTGTTAGTAGGGGCACGGCATGCCGTGCCCCTATGTGAGGAAGGGGTTTGCGTTGGGGTTGTTTTTTTTGGATCGGAGAGGGGTATGAATGACGGCTACCCTGCCGGGGACGACAACCTTGATGGGGGATGAAATGGGGACGTTGTGAAGTAAGTGAAGTTTCTTCACTTAC
>Ga0194037_1002579_pt1 | contig 11853 bp, 6 predicted proteins | sample JunL306m_MetaG_FD_148653 | JGI IMG/M metagenome (GOLD analysis project Ga0194037, IMG submission 148653) | Anoxic zone freshwater microbial communities from boreal shield lake in IISD Experimental Lakes Area, Ontario, Canada - Jun2016-L304-6m | ecosystem: Environmental > Aquatic > Freshwater >...
GTGTCACATAATTGTACATCTACATTATACAGTGGTAAAAAATCTAAAAATATTTTACTGGTTCCACCATAATTATCTTTTTGAGATACCACTCTTTTACCCGCGGTTAAAAAAGTATAGAGTGTATTACTAATAGCAGCCATACCCGTTGCAAAAGAGGTCGCTGCTTCAGCGCCTTCTAACAAACGAATTTTTTCTTCTAGAACAGCCACCGTTGGATTGGTATTTCTGCTATAAATATACCCTTCGGCCTTGCCTAAAGAAACTTCATGCCAATGATCTACATCATTATAAGCAAATGCCACACTGTTCACAATGGGCGATGTAATAGCACCACTCACATTTAAATCGCTTTCTCCCCCCCAAACCGATGTGGTACTTTTTTTAAACTTAGAAAAATCCATTGACTCTTATTTAATTAGTTATTTAATTAGCTATTTTTTAGTTAGTTATTTTTTATAAAGGTTGACTTTCCATTTTTATAGTTTTATATTTTATAATTTTTTATAAAATGTATAGCTATTAATTTTTTGCTAATGAGACTCCATCCATTTCTACTGTCGTTACTTTCCCTTGCTCGTTCAATCTAAAATTAAGTCCAGTTTTACCATACCATTTTTTATTCCATGCTAATTGGAATGTATCATAATTCCAATGCGAAACAATGCCTTTGCCTAATTTAATATTTTCAGCAACTAATGTTTCATTTTCAAGTCTAATAATAATACTTCCAAATAGTGGATCGGTATAGGTACCTACATAGGCTTGCAAAGGCAGTGAGGGCTTGGTGTTCAGCACTCTTGTTGCCTCTTCAGCTGCATTAGCCTCAGCCGCTTTAGCTCTTATGTTTCCATATAAGCTTAGGAAGTCGGCACTCCAATCGGTATTACCCCCTAATGCATATTGGTCAAAGGCTTTAAACATTAAAGCATGTCTTGCTTCTGCATGATCTAAGTTCGCAAAAACATAGACCCCCGTTTTTTCTTCAGGCATTTGTCCATGAATCGCAATTTCTCCAGACAAACTTCCTGTATGAAAATTTAATTTTCTGCCTTTATAATCTTGTTGAAACCAACCTAAGGCATAAGTAGTGAAATTAGGTTTCGTTAATTGTTTAGTAGGATAAAATTCTGACTCAGTCACAAAAGTTTGTGGCTTCAATAAAGTAGTCCATGTAGTAGGTGATACTAATCGGCCTCCTTCATATTTACTACTATCCAACATACACTGCATCCATAATGCAATCTCATCAATATTAGAATATACAGAACCTGCAGCAGCAATTCTATCGGCAGAATCTCTTTCTATGACTTGAATTTTTCCCTCCACTCTTTGATGCGGTTTAGAAATATTAGGATTGGTTACTAAAGCTAATTTAGCGCGTGTTTGCAGCATACCTAAAGGTTGGAAAATATTTTTTGTAATAAAATTTTCCCAAGGCATACCAGATACTTTTTCAATTACTTTTCCTGCAATGCCATAAAATATATTTTGATAAATAAAACCTGCTCTGAAGGAATAAGAAGGTTTTACCAATTGCATGCGCTCCATAATTTCATCACTAGAAAGTATATTCATGGCCCATAAATAATCGGTATTGCCCACGCCAGAATTATGCAAGAATAAATCGCGCACGCGCATTTGTGTAGTTACATAAGGGTCGTATAATCTAAAGCTGGGTAAATATTTTATAACCGGGTCGTCCCAGTTTACCTTGCCTTGGTCTACTAAAATACCCATGGCTGTTGCAGTCATGGCCTTAGTGGTAGAAGCGCAAGCAAATAATGTTTGGTTATTTACTTTATTGCCTGTTCCAAGTTCAGTGGTACCATAAGAATTTTTAAAAACTACTTTATTATTTTTAACCACTACAATGGCTAGTCCCGGAATTTCCCATTCCTTAATTGATTTTTGCACATAGGCATCAAAGGCAGCAGCGGTATCAGTTGCTGTTTTTAAACTTTTTGTTTTTTGAGCCTCTAAGCTTTGCGTTAAAAGCATCAAACAGAACAATGACGTAATTAATTTTTTCATAAGACTAGCATTAGCGTATTTAAAATATAGGTTTTTATAAAATAAAGTATAAATAGACCATTTGATAAGTATTAGTAGCTCTTTAAAATTACTAATTTTTAAGCTTATCGCCATTTTAATATCCATAATATAAAGGGGATTTAGTAAATTTATAGAACAACCATAAACTATGAAAAAGACAATTTTACTTTCTGTATGTTTAGTTTCCCTATTAACACTCAATGCACAACAAGCCGACTATATTATTAGAAACGGTAAACTCATTGATGGTTCGGGTAATAACTGGCAGTATAAAGATGTAGCCATTCAAAATAATAAAATAGTAGCAGTAGGCAATTTAAAGAATTGGAAGGCTAGTAAAGAAATTGATGCAAAAGGCTTGGTAATTGCGCCTGGATTTATAGATGTACATGCGCATATTGAAGGAGGTGAAACAAGAAACCCATTAGCCACTAATTTTATTTACGATGGAGTGACCACAGTCATTACTGGAAACTGCGGAGGTTCTGCTGAAAATTTAAAAACTTATTTCAATACCATTGATTCAATAGGCACTTCTATAAATGTAGCTTCTTTGATTGGGCATAATACCATTAGAAAGCAAGCCATGGGTACAGCCAATAGAAATGCTACTGCAGCTGAAATGCAAACCATGGAAAAATTAGCAGCACAGGCAATGCAAGATGGTGCAGTGGGTATGTCTACTGGACTAATTTATATACCTGGTGCGTATGCACCTACGGAAGAAATTGTAGCACTCGCAAAAGTAATTAGCGCGAATGGTGGTGTATACTCTTCTCATATAAGATATGAAGAAGATAGAGTAGCAGATGCAATCAATGAAGCGATACAAGTTGGACGCGATGCGCATATACCTGTAGAAATTTCACATTTTAAAGTAAGTGGTCAAAACAATTGGGGAAGAAGTAAAGAAACCATTCCATTAGTGATCAATGCAAGAAAAGAAGGCATAGATGTTACCATTGATCAATACCCATACACAGCAAGTAGCACACAGTTAAGCGTATTGTTACCAGACTGGGTTTTATCCGATGGACAAGATTCTATTATGGCTAGATTAAAAAAACCTGAGATTAGAAAAAGAGTGGCTGAACATAGTATAGGCATTATTAAAAAAAGAGGATTAAAACATTTTAGTTATGCAGTAGTAGCAAGTTATAGAGCCGATACAAGTTTCAATGGAAAAAGTATTGAAGAAATAAATTTATTATTAGGTAATAAACATAATCAAAAAGCAGAAGCGGAAACCATTATTCAAATGATTGAAAAAGGCGGTGCACAAATGGTATACCATGGCATGGGTGACAATGATGTAGTAACTATTATGAAATATCCTTTTAACATGATTGCAAGTGATGCAGGTATTGCTGTAATGGGCGCTGGCAAGCCTCATCCTAGAGCCTATGGGACCAATGCAAGAGTGTTAGGAAAATATGTTAGAGAAATGGGTGTGATTAGTTTAGAAGACGCCATTAGAAGAATGACCTCTTTGCCTGCTGAAAAATTTAATATAAAAAATAGAGGCTTGATTAAAGAAGATTATATAGCAGACATTGTCATTTTTGATGAAAATGAAGTAACCGATATGGCGAATTATACCGATCCGCATCAATATGCAAAAGGGTTTAAGTACATATGGGTGAATGGTGCATTAACTATTAATGAAGGCCAGCACAATGGTACTAGAAAAGGAATGGCTATTAGAAATAAAAATTAAAATTTTACAAAGTAATTTTATCTAGTTATTAAATAGGACTAATTAGTAACATAAAAAATATATATGAAAAAGAAAATAGCTATACTTCGCTTCTTATTAATGGCAGTAGTTATATTTATTAGTACTATACACCTAAAAGCCCAAACCCTTACTATAGACATTAATGAAGCAAGCAAGGGACCTAACCCCGGAATGATAATGATTACTAACAGTTCCGCTATTGGAGATAAAAAAGCGAAAGGTTTAACTTATGAAGATGTAGAAGGAACTCCTTTCTGGGATGAGCATTGGAATAGTGCCATATTATATTTTAAATCGGGCGCTATGTATAAATTACCTAAGGCTAAATTAAATTTATATACTACTGAAGTACATTATGAAAATGAGAAAGAAGGTGAATTAGTGGCGGAAACAAGTTTGATTGATAAAATTGTTTTTTTGAATCCGAAAGATGCAAATAAAGTATTAGCAGCCTTTGCGGTACTACCCGATTATATTGACAATAAACCTGCAGGATTTTTCAGGGTATTTAATGATGGAGCTTACCAATTAATATTATTACAAAAGAATTTAGTGAAAGTGAGTCCCTTTGATCCTTTAACGGGAAAAAATGCAACCAGCTTTTTTACAAAATCTTATTATGGCATTTATAATAATGGAAAAACCATTCCATTAAAAGCATTAGATAGAAATAGTGTTTTATCTGTGATCCCATTTAATGCAGCCGTGGAGCCTTGGATAAAAAATTCAAAAAATAAATTAAAGTCCGAGGAAGATATTATTGCACTGTTAAATTATTATAATAGCTTAGGGACAGCAAAATAATTTTATTTTTTTAGGTATTTTTAAAATGAGTATACCCTAGCTTAAGATTAGTGCTGTTTATCCTTGAATTAATTTAGCAATGCTAAAGGCAGCAGCCGCAGCTATAGCTCCCGTCATCATTACTTTTACGCCACCCCACCAAGGATTCACTCCAGTCATTTTACTTTTAAAGAAACCAAAAATATATAAGCAAATTAATGTAATAGCTGCTGAAATTTTTAAACCCTCAATGGCATCTGTTACAAAAAAATAAGGTGTTAAAGGGACTAAGCCACCTGCAATATAACTGGTACCAATATTAAAAGCACTTTTTCTAGCTCTTTTAGGATCGGGCTCTTCTAAGCCTAACTCATGTTTCATCATAAATTCTACCCAACGCTTATCATCTTTAATAATTTCTTGAGTAGCTTCCTCGGCTGTGCTAGCACTTAAGCCCCATTCTAAAAAAACTTTACGAACTTCTTCTATCTCCACCTCTCTTTTATGTTTTAATTCCCAATATTCATTTTTTAATTCGCTAGCATAATGGTCTTGCTCGGTTTTACCTGCTAAAAAGCCCCCTAGGCCCATGGCAATAGAGCCTGCTGCAATCTCCGCTATTCCTGCTATCCATATAAGGTTCACATTTCCGTTTACTGCCCCACTCAAGCCAGCGGCTAAGGCAAAAGGAACGGTTAGTCCGTCACTCATTCCAATAACAATATCGGTAAGCATATCGCTGCTTTTTAAATGTTCTTCTAGGTGTAAATGGGTATCATTCATAAAAGCAATTTTAATGTAATTGGATTGTACCAAATTTAAGCAAAAAAGAATAAATTTAGCTAAGGAAAACTAAGCATTCATAGAAAACTGAGTTATATCATTTTTTATTTTTCTTAGACCTATAATAACCATAAAATTATTTTTTACTTTAATAACAAAATATGAAAACACCAGAAAAAAATAGCCGTCGTCGATTTTTAAAAAACTCAGCCGCTGTAGTAGCAGGTTTTTCAATTGTTCCAAGACAGGTTTTAGGTAGAGGCTTTTTAGCACCTAGTGATCAACTCACTAAGGGTATCATTGGTTTAGGTGGTATGGGTAGAGGGCATATTCCCTATGCGGGCACTCGAGTAGTAGCCATTTGTGATGTAGATAAAAAACATTTACAATCTGCAGCAGAACTAGTGGGAGGAAATGTAAAAACTTTTCATGACCATAGAGAATTAATTGCACTACCCGAAGTGGATATAGTACATATTGCTACACCTCCTCATTGGCATGGTATTATGGCCATTGAAGCAGCTAAAGCGGGTAAAGATATTTGGTGTGAAAAACCAATGACTAGAACTATCGGCGAAGGAAAACGAGTGGTAGAAGCCGTTCAGCAGTATAAGCGTATGTTTCGTTTAAATACTTGGTTCCGTTTTGAAGATAATTTTTATGGTATGAATTCAACCGTGAAGCCCATAAAAAAATTAGTGGAATCTGGTTTATTAGGTTGGCCATTAACGGTGACAGTAAGCAAAACCACCGGTTTTGATTGGAAATTTTATTGGGTAGGAAAAACAAAACTAGAAGCACAACCTGTACCTGAAGAATTAGATTATGAAAGATGGTTGGGCCCTGCACCCTTTAAACCTTATAATGCACATAGAGTACACCAAACATTTAGAGGCTATTGGGATTATGATGGTGGTGGTTTAGGGGATATGGGACAACATTATATCGATCCTATTCAATATTTTCTAGGCAAAGATGAAACTAGTCCTATTTCTGTTGAAGTAGATGCAGAACAACAACATCCTGATGCTTGCGGAACCTTTAGAAAATTAACTTTCACTTATGAAGATGGATGTAAGATTATTCTAGATGGAGAAGACAAAGATCCAGGTGCAGCCTATATTGAAGGGCCTAAAGGAAAACTTTTTGCAGGCTTTAAATCGGACATTCCAAATTTAACAGAAAAATTAGCCATGATGCCAGACCCTGCACCACAGGTGACTAATTTTTTAGAATCGGTAAGAGAGAGAACACCTTTTGCACTTAATGAATCTAATGGTTTTAGATCTTGTACTATTATTAATATGGGGAAAATGGCATTACAATTAGGAAGAAATTTAAAATTTAATCCGGTTACCCAAGAATTTATTAATGACGAGGAGGCTAACAGATTAATTAACCCAGCAATGCGTTCTCCTTGGACCATTTAATCATTTAAAAAAAATTATGTACAATGAAAAATAAAATTTCTTATTTACTTATCTTCTTGATATTTGCAACTCAACTTCTAGCACAAGTAGGATCTGTAAAAAATACAATCAATAGCTTTCCTTACCAACACGCTGCTGAAGCTCAATCTGCTATCACTTCTATGCACACTTGGGGGAATGGACAATGGAAAGAATTAGTGCATTTATTAGATAACGATTCTTTAAAGCTAAAACCTACTTATGCTTTAAATGCTTATGTAAATGATGCCAGTTTAAATGCTGCGCTAAAACAACAGCTTGCTGAAAATTTAGCTGCCGTGTATGGATCTGCTAAAACTTTTTATGCGCGTGAATTTATAATTAAACAACTAGCCTTATTAGGCGATGATGCAGCAGTAAAATTATTAAGCAGTTTATTAAAAAATGAAAGCTTTGGGGGCAATGCAGCAAGGGCTTTAGCGAGTATTCACAGTGCCGCTTCAAAGCAAGCCTTAACAAAAGCTTTAAAAACAGCATCTGGAGAAAATGCAAAACATATACAAGCGGCTTTAGATAATTTCAATTTTAAATTACCAGCAATAAAAATAGCTAGCACTGAAAAACAAGTTGCAAAAACCAACGCACAAAAATTATTGGATTTACAAGATAGAATGGAAAAAGCAAGTACCCGATTGGAAAAAAGAAATATACTCTATGAGGCCTCCTTTATTCCAGGTTTTGCAAGTTTTATGTTGGTGAGTAAATCATTAGAGGATGAAACTATTAATAAAGAAGCTGCTTTAATTCTAGCACGCTTAGCCTTGAGCGATAAAAATATAAGAGGACCAGAAGTAAGAGCTAGCTTAGAAAAGGCAATAGGGCTTATACATGGAGTGAATTATCCTGCACATGGTCTAGGCGCATCGGCGAAGATGTCGGATATAGTGGGAGTGGATAGCCCCTTATTAGTATCTAAACTTAAACAACATTTAATAAACTTGCCTTATGACAATGGATTTATCAATTTATTCAATGGCAAAGATTTAACAGGATGGAAAGGCTTAGTAATGAACCCTATTGCTAGGGCTAAGATGAGCGACTCTGCATTAAAAGCAGCAGAACAAAAAGCCAATGAGAAAATGAAAAATGACTGGATCGCGAAAGATGGTCTTTTAGTATTTACAGGTCACGGTGATAATTTAGCGACAGAAAAAAAATATGCCGATTTTGAAATGTATGTAGATTGGAAAATTACCGAGAAAGGCGATGCGGGTATATATTTAAGAGGTAGCCCACAGGTACAAATTTGGGACACCAGTAGAAGAGAAGTAGGTGCCCAAGTAGGTTCAGGTGGATTATACAACAATATAAAAAATCAGAGCAAACCCTTGGTAGTGGCCGATAACAAAATTGGGGACTGGAATAATTTTCATATTATCATGAAGGGCGCGCAAGTAACCGTTTATTTGAATGGAGTACTGGTTACAGATAATATAACTTTAGAAAATTTTTGGGATCGCAAATCACCTATTTTTCCTAAAGAGCAAATTGAATTACAAGCCCATGGTACTTATGTAGCTTATCGTAATATTTATATAAGAGAAATTCCTTCTGACGAAAAAACAAGTTTATCTGAAGAAGAAAAAAATGATGGTTTTGTTTCTTTATTTGATGGAACTAATTTAGATAGCTGGACAGGTAATACTGCAGGTTATTTAGTAGAAGAAGGAGCAGTAGTAGTGAACCCTGATAAAGGAAGCGGAGGTAATTTATATACAAAGGAAGAGTACGCTAATTTTATTTACAGATTCGAGTTTCAATTAACACCAGGTGCAAATAATGGTATTGGCGTGCATGCTCCCTTAGAAGGAGATGCTGCCTATGTGGGTATGGAAATACAAGTTTTAGATACTGAAGATGAAAAATATAAAAACCCACCCATACAGCCCTATCAAGCCCACGGCTCTTTATATGGTGTAATTCCTGCAAAAAGAGGTTTTTTAAAGCCTACTGGGGAGTGGAATCAGGAAGAAATTATGGTAAAAGGAACGCAGATTAAAGTAACCTTAAATGGTACAGTCATTACAGAGGGTGATTATGCAGAAGCTTCTAAGAACGGAACCGTTGACCACAGAGAGCATCCAGGTTTATTGAGAACCACTGGTCATCTTGGTTTTCTAGGCCATGGCGATGTACTTAGATTTAAAAATATGCGTGTAAAGGTTTTAGAAGAAGATAAAAAAGCTAAGAAAAAGAAGAGATAAAATAGTAGGCTTATATTTTATAAGCCTACTATATAATAAAAAAACCCTCCCGAAAATCGGGAGGGTTTTTTTATAGCTATTACTAGCTAAAGAAATTATTAAACTGATTAGTTAAATAAGTATCTAACTCCAATTTGTAACTGCCAACGAGAACCAATACTTGAAGATGGCGTATAAGCTCTTGTTTGAGGCGCTTGCTTAGTTTGATCTAAGAAAGGGAAAAGATAAATTGGTGTTTTTCCATCAGTATCGATTTTGCTAAATGATAAAGGTGAAGTTGTTGTTGGTACATAGAACACACCCCAATCTTTATTTAACAAGTTTGTTAAGTTGTAAATATCAGCAGTTAAACGAATCGTGTGCTTGTTTTTACCAGCAGTAAATCTAATGTCTTGCGTAAAGTTTAAATCTAATTTATGGGTCCAAGGTAATACGTAAGCATTTCTTTCAGCAAATTCACCTCTATGTTTAGATAAATAAGGGTTGTTAGAAATAAAAGTATTTAATTGATTCCATAAGGTAGTTTGATCTCTTTGATCAGGATAAGCAACACCATTAATAGTAACTGTGTTAGAGTTAGCTAATTTAATTTGTGAAGGATCTTTAGGGATAAACATTAAGTCGTTATAAGTAATACCATCTCCGTTAACGTCACCACTTACATAATAAGAAGTAGCGTAGTTAGGAGCGCCTTCATATACTAAACCAATAGAAGATAATAAGTTTTTAGAAAATTCTTTCTTATAAACCATGCTCGCAATAATTCTGTGTGGTAAATAGTTATTAGATAAACCAGCAACAAATTCATTAGGATTGTCATGTGTTGTTTTTGAACCCCACATGGTAGCTGCAGTAGAACCAGTCACTGCCGCATCATAAGCAACTTGTCTTGTATACGCTGCAGTAGCGATAAAGTTTTTAGTTACTTTTTGAATTTGTAAAGTTCCAGTTGCAGCATAACCAGCATTTGAATTGGTCATGTAAATAGCATTACCAATTGCTGGGTTAGCAGCACTTGCTGTAACCTTACTACCAGAAACCATTTGAGATCCACCAAAAGGATAAGAAGTTGTATAAGGGAATCTCCAACGACCATCTGTTAAACGTACTAAACCAGTAGAAGGCAGTGCAATATTTTCGAATACTGAAGCATGTAATTGCTTAGTATAAGTTCCTTCTGCAGTTAATGTCCAACCATTTCCTAATTTTTTATCAGCCGCTAAAGTTGATTTAAATACTTGTGGGAATTTATAATTAGGATCGGTTACGTTAATTGAGTAAGAGCTACTTAAAGCTGCACTTGCTTGAGGACGGTTAGCATTGATATCTGGTGAGAAATTGTAAGTTGTTCCGTTTGAAATACTTCCAAATAATGCCATACCCGAGTTAGAAGCTTGGTTAGAAAGCCATACAAAAGGAGGAGCACCTTGGAATAAACCAGCACCACCACGAATTTGTAAACTTTGGTCACCATATACATCATAGTTAAATCCAATTCTTGGAGAGATTTGAATTGCTGTTGTAGGTTGAGCACCTGTATTCGCATGAATACCTTGGTAGAAATGTGTTAAAGTGTCTACTACTGGGTTATACAAGAAAGTATTGTAGAAGTTTGTATAGTCAGCTCTTAAACCATAAGTAATAGTTAACTTATCTGTAGCTCTGTATTTGTCTTGAATGAAGAAACCTGCTTCAAAATCCTTAGGACCAACTAATGGAAATGCACCACCACCTAAAGTATAAGATAAATCATATCTGCCTGCAGGTTTTGTACCAGCAGCAGCAGCATAGAAATCAGCTAAGCTATTAAAACGGTATGTTCCAGAATAGTTAGGAGAGAATCCGTTTAAATATTTTTTATAAGAAGATTGTATTCCCATAGTAATCTCATGGTTACCTGCATAAAGAGATAATACATCATTAAATTGGAATACATCGGTATTTAATTTGTTGCCATAAGTATATAACTCATAACCAAAAGAAGTAAAAGGCTTACTACTTGAAATAGTACCTGTACCATCTAAGATATCCACCATTGGAAATTCTTTTTCAGATAAAGCATTTCTGAAATCTCTTAATGCTGTATATCCTACTTGTAATTTATTACTCATTCTATTTGAGAACTTAGTGTTCAACTCAGCAATAAACACATTGGCGTTATTATTGATTTGGTAACCAGCACCATAAAAAGGTAAGGCTGTTGCCCCAGCAGCTCTAGAACCTACTGATCCACTATTAGAAGGAGGTTGATCACTAGAAGATTTTAAATAGCTATACTTAAAAGTAAAAGTATTGTTCTCGTCAATATTCCAATCAATCTTAGCAGTTAAACGTTTAGATTTTGCAGCATAAGAATAATTTTGGTAAGCACCTGGATCGTAGTTATACTTTGACTTTAAGAAAGCAGCTAAAGCATCTAAGTCAGCGGCGTTCGCAGCAGAAATAGTAGTACCATTAGCAGGAGCAGCAGCAGTAGCGGCTGTCCAAGTTGTTGCAGGGAAAGTTTTTGATTCTTGCTCACCATTAATAAAGTAGAATAATTTATTTTTAATTAAAGCACCGCCTACTGTGAAGCCTTTTAAATCATAATTGAAATCTTGCTTTGGAACAGTAATAGTATAAGGAGCAGCATTTACATCATAACCTTGCCAATCTTTATTCTTAGAATATTGATAAACTGATCCAGTTGCAGTATTCGCACCAGAACGAGAAACAGAGTTCACATTACCACCTACGAAACCACCTTGACGTACATCAAATGGAGAAGTGTTTACTTGAATTTGCTCAATCGCATCTAATGAAACCGCTTGTGCACCAGTTT
>Ga0194037_1002581_pt1 | contig 11849 bp, 11 predicted proteins | sample JunL306m_MetaG_FD_148653 | JGI IMG/M metagenome (GOLD analysis project Ga0194037, IMG submission 148653) | Anoxic zone freshwater microbial communities from boreal shield lake in IISD Experimental Lakes Area, Ontario, Canada - Jun2016-L304-6m | ecosystem: Environmental > Aquatic > Freshwater >...
GTAGTTATCTCTATATTCGATGTACAAGGTAAACTTTGGAAACAATTCCAAACTCCTGCTACTGCTAAGTATCACAATAGCATCTCTGTAACAGATATGCCTTCTGGTTCTTACTTCATCCGTATCGCAGGTACTACTGAACAGATCGTAAAAGCTGTAAGTATCGTTCGTTAATATTATTTCGGTCTTAGATCAAAAGCATAGTAATAAAGAAGCCTCCACACGTGGAGGCTTCTTTATTACTATGTGTACTGTTTAATAGATTAGTAGATTTGCTTAAAAACAACTTTAATCCTAACTTTAATAAAAGCATCTGATGAAAGCTCTAACATTTATTTGCCTAATGCTTTGCTGTATCAATGTTGTTGCAAAGAATCCTTATAGGAATCTTACTGCTAATGCTTCTTATGATAATGCTACCAAAGCTATTATTCAAAAACAATTATCCCCTATTGATTTACATAAGACTACTTCTATACAATACCGTATGGTAGCTTGGAGTTATCATTTGGTAGATACAGTCGTGATAATCGACTCTGGTCGCTATTACTATTCAGGCAACAGAGTTTCTTTGAACAATAGCAATCTATATACGCTTAATGATGTTTTTACACCTAATTATTACGGTCTTCAACAACAAACGTATCCCATTGAGAAACAATACATTCAATGCGATTCCTCTTACGAATGGGGCAGAGATAATAACTGGGTATACAAACAATTTGAATACAGAACTTACCAGTACGATGCCAATGACAGACCTACTGACTTACAGAGAAATTATACGGATGAAGATTGGATGACTTACAATGCTAATGGCACTTATGACTCTGTTACCACACTTGATACTTTTGGCAGTGGCAATGGAACTTTCTTGCAAAAGAACAGAACATATAGTATTTACGATGCACAGAATAAAAGAATAGAAGATAGTGTAGCTCTGATTTATGGCGCCAATCCGGGTATATGGGTAAGGTATGATTATACCTATGATGCCTCTAACAATATGACACAAAGAGTCATTTCTCAGTGGAATTCTAATAACAGCACTTGGGGACAGATCAATCGTTGGACCTACTCATACACTCCTAATAATTACTTACAATCTGTGTTGTTGGAACTATACGGTACCCAATGGATCAATTACCAAATGGATAGTTTTACTTATGTAGGTAGCACAAATAACCTATACACTTTCGATGCACGTTACCAATGGGATGACAACTTAACTATGTGGCGCCCTCGTATGGGAACAAATGCTCATGGCTACCATATCAATACCCAAGGTCTCTGGGATACGCTATATTATTACCAACCGGATACTACCACCAATTCATGGGATCTACTGGAAAAAGATTTTGTCATATACGATACCAATCACTTATTGATAAAGACACAAGCTATTGCATTCACCGCTGGAGCATACGCCACAGCCCCTTACGATAGTATGCGATATTATTATGAATCTATTGGCTCTAACCCTACTGTAATAAATGAACCCAAATCATACCATATCTGCACATACCCAAATCCAGTTACTCATTCATTAAGTATTTATTGGCAAGACGCCCCTATTGACAAAACCATTAAAATAAGCATTGTAAACAGTATAGGGCAAACGATAAGGTCCGAATCGGGGCCATGGCAACGATCAATTAAACAGGTTGACCTGTCTCTTTATCCTTCAGGTCTGTATTGGCTAAACATACAAGATGAACAGGGCAAAACACTCTATAGTCAGAAACTATCCAAACTATAGACTAACTATTTACCTTTCTTCTTATTCTCTTTTTCTTGTTTTTTGAAGTAGCCTCTGGTAAGGAAATTATGCTTCAGGGCTTCCATATCTTCGTTGAAGATAGCAGTACCCTTTTCTATATTAGCCAGGCTATTACTTAGTTTAGCTGCCATATCAGGGTCTTTCAGCAAAGAATGTATAGTGCCGGGCCCTTTTGTTACATCTCGTTGCAATTCTGCTACCAGACTATCCAGTTTGGCTACAGTAGCATCTGCTTCTTTCGATGCTCTTTTAATGTGTGTTACTGCGTCTTTCACATCACTGGCCATTTCTTTATCACTCAGCAGCTCTCCTACAGTGCCTTTGCCATTATGTGCATCCTGTACTATAGTATTCAATTGGGCTACTGTTTCATTGGCCTGTACCGATGCTTTGCGTATACTACCTAATGACACTTTAAGGTCTTCTGCTATAGCGGCATCATTCAGTGTATTCCATAGAGTTACACTGTTATTTAGTTTATGTACTACTTGCCTTATCTCTTCAGATATATCGGCAGCATTATTATTGGTCTTGGCCAGTGTCTGCATCATTTCTATAGGGCTCACATTTTTGCTCGATTCCAGCAGATCCCCTTCTTTTATTTCAGGTGCGTTGCCTGGTCCCGGTATGATGTTCACTACCTTATTCCCCATCAGGCCTTCTGTACCCAGATCAGCTATGGCATTCCTATGTATATAGCTGCGTATCTTATTATCTATCAGTAGTTCCACTTCTATAGAACTATCATTGATGATATGTATATCTTTTACAGTACCTGCCTGTATACCGGAGAAACGCACATTGTTCCCTTCCAACAGTCCATTCACATTATGGAACCTCGCCTTTACTATAAAGTTAGAACTGAACATGCTCTTGTTCTTACCTATCATATATAGGCCTATTATCAGGAACACTGCTCCTACTGATACAAATAGGCCTAGCCTTATGTTATTGCCTGTTTCGTTTGCCATACTCAATGATTATTCAAAAAACTGTTTGATCCTTTCATCCTTCGATGCCCGCAAACTCTCATAAGTACCTTCTGCGTAGCAACGCCCTTCTATCAGTACTATGATCCTGTCTGCTATCGTCTCCACACATTTCATGTCGTGCGATATGGTGATGGATGATGTATTGTATTTCTTTTGTATATCCACTATCAAGGTGCTGATCTCCTTACCTGTTATGGGGTCCAGCCCGGTCGTTGGTTCATCATACAGCATGATCTCCGGATTCATGATCAGCGTTCTGGCTAGTGCCACACGTTTCTGCATACCGCCCGATAGTTCTGCAGGCATCATATCTATAGTATGTGCCAGCCCTACATTTTTCAGTGCATCAGTCGCTTTCTTATCCAGCTCTTCTATCGATTTGCCGCTATGTCTTCTCAACGGAAATTCCAGATTCTCTCTCACACTCATAGAGTCATACAGTGCATTACTCTGAAACAGAAAACCCACTCTTCCTCTTAGTGCTTCCAGCCCTTCTTTATTCAGTTTTGCCACATCATTACCTAGTACATTAATGGTACCAGCATCCTGCGTCATCAGGCCTATGATGCACTTTATAAGCACAGACTTACCTGAGCCCGATCTACCCAGCACCACCAGACTTTCGCCCTTGTTCAGCACCAGGTTGAAATCCTTCAGCACTTCATTTTTTCCAAACTTCTTTTTCAGTCCGCTCACAGTCAGCACTTGCCCTTGCGGGTCTGCACTGATGCCTTCCTGATATGTCGCTTCTGCCGCTTTCATTTATTTAATTAATTCCCAGCACATCTATTAATTGTACTGCTAACAGATCCAGTATGAATACCAGCAAGGAGGATATCACCACTGCTGAGTTGGCAGAGCGTCCCACTCCTTCTGTTCCTTTACTCGAAAAATATCCTTTGTAACACCCTACTATTCCCACCGCAAAACCAAAAAAGTAGGTTTTGATGATAGCCGGCAATACGTCATTGAATTCTATGATATGAAATACCTGAGATATAAAAAGGCTCATGCTGGTATTACCACGTATGTTCACACCTAAGTAAGCACCATATAATGATATTACATCCGATAGTACAGCCAGCAAAGGCAACATCAGGGTCGATGCCAGTACTCTCGTTACCACTAAGTATTTAAAAGGATTAGTACCCGATACTTCCATCGCATCTATCTGCTCAGTCACACGCATACTACCCAGCTCTGCACCTATGCTCGATCCTATCTTACCGGCAAATATCAGGGCTGTTATCACAGGGCCTATCTCCCGCACTATCGATACGCTCACCATAGCAGGTAGCTGCGCTTCCACTCCATAGGTGATCATCGATGGGCGCAACTGCATAGTAAGTACCAAGCCCATAATGAAACCCGTAAGGCCTATTAGGGGTAGCGACCTGTAACCTACAAGATAGCACTGACGGAGGAATTCCTTGATCTCATAGCGGGGTCTTACCACTTCGTAAAAGAAACGACCTACAAAACGTGATATCCCGCCTGTCTCATCTAAAAATTGTTGTCCTGCTTTGGGTGTTCCCATATAATAAAGATACAAGCATTTTCACTTTCTGATATAAGATAATCCTTGCCATACATTCGCTTTTTCTATGGCAGGGCAAATGTCGTATGTATTTTTAAAATAATTCGCTCCTCTGCTATGAATATTACACTAATAATGGGTACAGGTATCGTTTTTGACCCTAATTTTAACACCTCAATAGCAAATGATGTTCAGACCCAAAAGTTTTGCCAGCGATAATTACGCAGGTGTATTGCCTCAGATCATGCAGGCCTTACAGGATGCCAACCTTTCTCATACCCGTTCCTACGGTGCCGACGATATCACTCAACGCACTACCGAGCTCTTCCGTCAGGTATTCGATGCCGATGTAGATGTGCATTTTGTGTTCAATGGTACAGGTGCCAATGTACTCAGCATCAGTGCCGCTACGCAGTCTTATAATTCTGTGCTTTGTGCCGATATTTCTCATATCTATAATGATGAATCCTCTGCTCCCGAAACATTCACGGGTTGCAAATATTTCCCTTTGGTTACTAATAACGAGGGAAAGATAGACTTGCCTACTATACAGAAACGCCTCATTCGCAAAGGCGATGTGCATTATGCACAGGCCAAACTATTATCTGTTACACAGTCTACCGAGTATGGCACTGTGTATACCATAGACGAACTGAAAGCTATGGGCGAACTGGTAAAGGGCTACGATATGTATTACCATATGGATGGCTCACGTTTGTTCAATGCTACCGCCTCTCTGGGTTGTTCTTTGGCTGATGTTACTAAAGATGCCGGACTGGATATAGTTTCTCTAGGTGGTACCAAGGCAGGTATGATGTTTGGTGAGGCAGTTATTGTATTCAATAAGGCTCTCTCAAAACACATAGCTTACAAGCATAAACAAAGTATGCAACTGGCATCTAAGAACCGCTTTATTGCTGCTCAGTTCGAGGCACTGCTTACTGACGAACTATGGCGTAGTGCGGGCAATCATTGCAATGCTATGGCACAATATCTCTTACATGCAGTTTCTAAATATCCGCAGATACGTGTTACCAAACCTGTACAGGCCAATGTTGTTTTTGCAGAACTGCCTACTGCATGGATACAACCGCTGCAAGAGCAATTCCCTTTTTATATCTGGAAGGATAGTACCAACGAGGCACGCCTCATGTGCGCTTTCGATACCACCAAAGCCGATATCGATGCATTCGATGCTGCTATGGCAGCGCTGGTATAATACTTTCAGTATAAACCCTAACTTTATACTACACTTATGAAATTATTCATCAGCTTATACCTTTTACTATGCATACCTGCATTCTCACAGGCACAGGTGAATCTTGTTAAAAACCCCGGATTTGAACAACATTCACAATGTCCCAATTTCGTTGATCAAATAAAATTTGCCAACTATTGGTCCCCAATTGATACTATTTCAAACCCTCCTTTCTGCGCTCCTGATTATTGTAATATATGTGGTTCTGGTCTCGTATCGGTTCCTCATGGAAGTTGGTATTATCAGTACCCTAGAATCGGTAAAGGCATGGCTCAAGTGCAGATGTTTTTTGATGAAAACTATTTTGATCAACTTAAACGAGATTATTTGCAAGGCAAATTATATCAAACACTAACAGCAGGTAAACAATATTGTGTTACTTTTTATACAGTGCTGGAAGAAGCATCTGACTATGCTATTGCCAATATAGGCGCATATTTAGATAACAGCAATATTGATAATAATCAAGATTCTATTGGTTGTGCATCTCCACAAACTTCTTTTATACCACAGGTAGAGAATGCTACTATTATCACAGATACACTACATTGGACAAAAATACAAGGAACATTTACTGCCACAGGTACAGAGAAGTTCATCACCATTGGTAACTTCAGAGATAAAGCTCATACTAGCTATATCAATGCGCCCTTCACTGGCAATGGAGGTGGTTTTTCGTTTTATCTTATCGATGATGTAAGTGTAATAGCCAGTGATGCCATAGCCTATGCAGGGCATGATACCATAATAGGCCTGGGGGATAGTGCCTATATAGGCCTGCATGATGAGGCCATGCCCTGCACATGGTATGTACAAGGCAATAGCACCCCTATAGATAGCGGTGGTGGTATATGGGTAAAGCCTACCACTACTACCAGCTATGTAGTAAAGCAAACACTATGTGGAGTATCTACATACGACACTGTAAAAGTGATAGTATGGCCACAGGGCGTAGCAAATGTATATGGTGCTAACTATACCAGAGTATATCCTAATCCTGCTACAGATAATGTTACATTCAGCTATGCAATACCATATGCATCTAATAGCCTTGTACTAACAGTAACTAATCTATTAGGACAAATAATACAGACATTCTCATTACCAGATAAGTCAGGGCAGCTACAATGGAGTACATCTGCCTTACCTAATGGCTTATACCTCTACAATCTCACAGACCAAAGCAATGTGCTACAAATAGGCAAGATAACTATACAGAGATAAGGTAGTTTGTTGTATATCTATACAACACATTCAGCTAAAAGCTCATAATATTATAAATATCTTCTATCCAAAAGTTCGAACTCTGGCTACCAATGGGCACGATCTCAAAAGCCTTGACAATTTGTCAAGGCTTTTTTAATTCATTACCCCCTAACTTTATACTACACACTTATGAAATTATTCATCAGCTTATACCTTTTACTATGCATACCTGCATTCTCACAGGCACAGGTGAATTTAGTTCATAATTCTAGTTTTGAACAGCATACGCAGTGTCCGTCTCATAATGATCAAATTAAGTTAGCTAATTACTGGTCACCTATTGACACGATAGCTATAGATCCCACTTGCTCACCTGAATATTGTAATATTTGTGGTACTGGGATAATGACTGTACCTTTAAATAGTGTTTTCTATCAATACCCACGTACAGGTAATGGAATGGCGCAGATGCAAATGTTCTATGATGAAAGTATAAGCCCCCCTCCATATTATTATTATAGAGATTATCTTCAAGGAAGATTGTATCATTCATTGATAACTGGTAAACAGTATTGTGTTACTTTTTACACAGTGTTGGAAGAAGCATCCGACTATGCCATTGCCAATATAGGAGCATATTTGGATAATGGCAGTATAGATAATACAGACTCTGTAGGATGTGCAGCACCTAAAACCGCCTACACACCACAAATAGAGAATACTACTATCATTTATGATACCATGCACTGGGTAAAGATAGAAGGTACTTTTACAGCAAATGGGACAGAGAAGTTCATTACCATTGGTAATTTTCATGATAAAGCCCATACCACTTATGTACCTTATATCAGTCTATGTGGCTGTGGCTATGCCTATTATTTGATAGACGATGTGAGCGTAATAGCAAGCGATGCCATAGCCTACGCAGGGCATGATACTATAATAGGCCTGGGGGATAGTGCATACATAGGTCTGCATGATGAGGCCATGCCCTGCACATGGTATGTACTGGGTAATAGTACCCCCATAGATAGCGGTGGGGGCATGTGGGTAAAACCTACCAGTACTACCAGCTATGTAGTAAAACAAACACTCTGTGGTGTATCTACCTATGATACCGTAAAGGTAATAGTATGGCCACAGGGAGTGGCAAATGTATATGGTGCTAACTATACCAGAGTATATCCTAATCCTGCTACTGATAATGTTACATTCAGCTATGCTATACCTTATGCTTCTAATAACCTTATACTTACTGTTACTAACCTCATGGGGCAGGTAATACAGACTTTCCAACTACCTGATAAGTCAGGGCAGATTCAATGGAATACATCTGCCTTACCTAATGGCTTATACCTTTACAAGCTCACAGATCAAAACAATATCTTACAGATAGGCAAGATAACTATTAGTAGATAGCGCTTCAATATCTATAGCCCTACTCAACACCCCTCGCGTCATTGCGACCCCCCGACCCGCAATCTTACATAATTATACAAGTAACTAATTCATCACTGCTCTATCAGCTGGTTGGTTACCGGCATTCCTCATTCAATTGCTTATTATTACTATCTATCAAATCTCCTGATTATGGTAATAAACTCCCTCTATAATGAGGAAACAAATATTTGTTAGCCCCTACCCCCATTTCGTATCTTTACTTTGTCCACCGAAGCCTTAGTGTAGGAGGATGCTGGTTCATGACACACAATTTTTCTTTTCATGTGTCTATCATTCTTATCGGTAATCATTCGGTAAAAAATCGGTAATCCATCGGTAATGGATCGGAAACAATTCGGTAAAAAAAGCTGTCATTGCGGGCTTGACCCGCAATCTCCCGAGCCCTTGCGATCAGCTCTTATAACACTAATTCAAATGTTAGACTGTAACCCAAATGCGACCCTCAATAAATAAATAAACAGATTTGGGGAGTCCCGAACTCGTTTCGGGGTAACCTTTGAAAAACCGCAACACTATCACAATCAATCACTTAAACTTCTCATGTAACCATAAAAAAGTGCAGAAAAATGTAACATTACGTTTTTCTGCAACACCTACTAGCTAACAAGACATTTAGAAAAAAACGTTAAGAAAATCAGACAGCTCGGCATTAAAAAACTTTCAGGTGATGCTTCAGCTCAATGTTATTGTATCACACACATTCGCTCTCCCTTATGAATTTGTTATAGGTTTGGGCTTGAAAGTTTTAGTCTAGCAGCAGAGGTTTTTAGCTTTTTTCTACCTGCCTTGAACTTTTGGTTCTTTTTCAAGAGAAAAGAACAAAAGAAGAATTTAATACCAATGAGAACTAAATGAGAAACGAATGTAACCCAAATGGGTAGTACTGTAACCTACAAAGCAATCATTATCAATCACTTAAAAAATATGTCAATACTAAAAAAATGGGATACTCTTCTTCAGAACATCCCATACATTATCTTGAAAAATTCAAACCCCTATGGCAAACTATCCCTTACTGCTCCAAACATCCATGTTCCTACCATTGCCATCAGCAATGCCACACCCATTACCACAGCACCTGTACCGCTCATGGCAAACAGTGCAGCAGGTCCGCCACCTGTTAGCGACCATCCCACACCGGCTATCACACCACCTATATAGTTTCCCTTTGTCACTTTATATCTCGGAAAATAGATATCCTTACCTTCTAGTGTTTTTATTTTCCGCTGTTGTATGATCACTATTGATATGAATGCTACCAATATAGCACTACCAAATGTCAGTGGCAATTGCATAGATTTCAGCATGAACATCTCCTGCACTTTTAACCATGATATGATCTGCCCTTTCACCATAACTATACCTACCAACACACCTACCAGTACATACATCAGGGCAGTGCTCCAGGGGTGGGGGTCATCTGGCAACGAAAAAGATCTGCTCAGTGAACGGATTTCAATATCCGACTCCGATTTGCCCATACGTCTGTTAATGGTCCTTATCTTCATACACTTGTCTTATACTACTTTAAGAATGAATGGTACGATATAATGTGCACCTATATACCCTCCTACAAAAAAACAAGCTGTAGTAATGATACTAGGCTTGTTCAATCTAGCTACCCCTAATATCATATGTCCCGAATTATCACCACCGGCATACCTCGATCCGAAACCCACCATAAAACCTCCGGCCAACACAAACACTATTCCTTCAACATTACGCAGGCCTTCCATATTGAATATCTGCTTAGGCACTCCTTGCGAAAAATCGTTTATCCCCAATCCATGATACAAGTCCACCAAATAAGGATGCAATTTCAGCTCACCCAAATTAGGTATCAATGTAGCTGCTATAGCTCCACCCAATACAATTCCACCAATAAAATAGAAATTCCAACTCTCTTTGCTCCAGTCATATTTAAAGTACTTCCACTCCTTTTTTTGTATCACTATAGCACACAAATGCCTGAATATTGCACTGGCACCAAAAGGCTTATTCCCAATCAGCAGTAACAGTGGTACTGTCAGACCTAATAACGGCCCTGCTATATACCAGGGCCAGGGATGATTCCAAAAATGCATAAATATTGGTTTAGAGCACGCTACTCAATACTGATTCTCAAATCAAAATCAATAACATGGCTAAAATACAATTTTGCAAGACATTATGAGCCTCTGTTTCTGCATATTTACTCAGGATTGACAACACATTATATCATATATATATGTACATACATCAATTATCAACGCATTACACACTTCGCTTGACTAACATTTTAAGTATTTATTTGTAATTCATTGAGATTTATCTAATGAAAATGCAATATTTTTACGCATAATAAAACTACCTAATAATTTATAACGTATGAAGACACAGATCTTTACTCTATTAATGGCTGCATCATTATTTTGCAGTTCGCAAGCGTCAGCTCAGATCACGCTCAGTTCTAGCAACATGCCTACAAATGCTGCATATATCGGTACCAATGATTCTTTAAGGAACGATAGCAGTGCATCGGTATACCCTAATTTACAACCTGCTACCAATGCCATGTGGAACCTTTCAGGTATGGTTTATACTGTAGGTAGTAGTTCAGTATACCATGTAGCAGTACCATCTGGTAGTGCCTTCACTTCTGCTGCATACTATGATAGCTTGGGTGCAGGTGGTTTCAATGCTTTCTATTCTAATACTGCTACCGGTATCGTTAATTTTGGTTTTCACGTTCCACACCAAGCCAATTACTTAGGTACTGCTGGCGATACACTCACTACACTTAATCAGGATGTGATACTGACTGCTCCGGATACTGTATTACCTTTCCCTGCTACTTTAGGCAGAAATTGGTCTAATGCTTATACTACCAATGTTAACGCTACCCTTTTGTATTTGGTGAGTGGTTTCCCTGTTTATAATAATGCACCTACACAATTCAGATCTCATATTACCGAAACAGATACTGTTGTTGGTTGGGGTTCTATGTCAGTAAAAGTGGGCACTACAGGTGGCTCACAATATTTCCCGGTATTACAGGTAAAACGTGTGAATATACAACAGGATAGCATTTTCGTAAATGGCACTCCTGCTCCGGCTGCTTTATTAACAGCTGCAGGTGTTTCCCAAGGTCAGCTTACTTATACTTATACTATGGACTTCTATCGTGCCAACGAGATAGTTCCATTAGGTAGCTTTACTTTCACTAACAATGTTTTTGACACTGTATCTGCCGCTACTATCCACTACGAACGCATACCTCTTTCTATATCTTCTATTGCTTACAACGATAATATTAATATCTACCCTAACCCACTTACAGGCAATACCATTCATGTAGCAGTTCCATCTGCTGCTGCTGGTACATGGTCTTACGAGCTCATCAATATCATGGGTCAGGTAATAGCAAATAACACCCTTACTCTCAATGCCGATCAAGCTGATATCCATTTATCTGCACCTTTAGCAAAAGGCATTTACTATGTACGCCTCAATAACAATGGCCAACAAGTAACTGTAAAAGCATTGAGCATAGAGAACTAATTATTTTAAAGACTCTTGCTCCTAATAAGTTGGGCGGCCATGCTGGCCGCCCAACTTATTAATACACTATTTACA
>Ga0194037_1002584_pt1 | contig 11844 bp, 7 predicted proteins | sample JunL306m_MetaG_FD_148653 | JGI IMG/M metagenome (GOLD analysis project Ga0194037, IMG submission 148653) | Anoxic zone freshwater microbial communities from boreal shield lake in IISD Experimental Lakes Area, Ontario, Canada - Jun2016-L304-6m | ecosystem: Environmental > Aquatic > Freshwater >...
TATTGAGGGTGGTGATGTGCCGCTGCTGGATGACACCGCCCTGCGCGACCGCTTCCAGCAGTTCATCGGTATGGCCCGCGAACTGCTGACCGACTTTCGTGAAGTCGAACATAACTTTCGCGGCCTGGATCGTCGCGTGCGGGAGCGGATTGCACTCTGGGATGGTGCCAAAGGCACCCTGCTGGAAGAGATTATGGGGGAACGCGATGCCATTGCCGATTCCGATCAGGGTCGCAGCTTTCGCGCCTTCTGGGATTTTCTGATGTCAAGCAGCCGCCAGGAAGAGCTGACGACACTGCTGCAACGGGTACTGTCCCTCCCGCCGATCATCGAACTCAAGCCGGACAGCCGCACCCGGCGCGTACATTATGACTGGCTGGAAGCGGGCGAGCACACCCAGCGCACCGTGGCTCAGCTCTCGCTGCAACTGCGCCGTTTTCTGGATGATCAGGCCTGGCTCGAAAACCGGCGTATCATGGATATCCTGCACAGCATCGAAGCCAGAGTGCTGGCGCTGCGCGAGAATCCGGCGGCGACAGCGGGTGTAGCCATGACCATCGCTGAAACCTCTGCCGATATCGAGCTGCCAATGGAGCGACCGCTGCATACACCGGCAATGACCGCCGTAATCAGCACCGCTCTACTGGAGTCCGGCGATGATACTGTGGATGCCTCGGCACTCTACTCGCAGGTGGTTATCGATCGGGCCCGCTTGGCGCGTCATATCCGCCACGCCCTGCAGGATCGTTCCCAGATCACACTGCGCGAGGTGTGCGAACTGCAGCCGCTGCAGCATGGCCTGGCTGAACTGGTGGCCTATCTGCAGTTAGCGGACGGCACCTTCAAAAGCATGGTGGATGAAGAGACGACCGATGTCATCGTGTGGCACACATCTGACCTGGATGGCCGCGAACTGTCCCGCCAGGCACGGCTGCCGCGCGTTATTTTTGTGAAGTAGATTGCAAAAACATAACCCCACCTGTCCTCCCCTTACATAAGGGGAGGGACGCGTAAAGTTGCAGAGGTGCTGTAAATAGCTAAGAGGGGCCGGGGGAGTTATGATTGATTGTGATGTACAGATAAAAGAAACGCCGCAGTACGATCTTTCGGCCCTGCTAGTACCGCTTTTAAAGGGGGTTATCTATCAGGAGGCGGATGCCGGACTCTGGAATGGGCTGCTGAACCTGCAGCCACGGGTACGCGATTATGTTGCCGTTCTGGGACTGGAACTGGTGCTGGATGAGGCCGAGGGATATGCCTTTCTGCGTTCACGCCCTGAAACAGAAGACGACGATGCTCCCAAACTCCCGCGTCTCGTCGCGCGGCGACCGCTCTCGTTTCCGGTCAGCCTGCTGTTGGCACTCTTGCGCAAGAAACTGGCCGAGTTCGATGCCAGCGGCGGCGATACGCGCCTGATTCTGTCGCGGGATGATATCGTCGAACTGGTGCGGGTCTTTCTGCCGGAGAGCAGCAACGAGGCCAAGCTGATCGACCAGATCGAAAGCCATCTCACGAAAATTGTCGAGCTGGGATTCTTGCGCCGCCTGAAAGCTGCCACGACACAGCAGATGACGACCTTCGAGGTGCGCCGCATCCTGAAAGCCTTTGTTGATGCACAGTGGCTGGCGGAGTTTGACACCCGCCTGGCCGCCTATCAGACACACGCCGGTCTGGCGTCAGGAGCTGCAGCCGATGAATGACACACAAACCATGAGTCTTGACTTTGCAGCTGATGACGCGCTGTCCGGCTTTCGGCTGCAACGCCTTGAAGTATTTAACTGGGGCACCTTTGATGGTCGCGTCTGGACGCTTGAAGCGGATGGCAAGAATGCGCTGTTGACCGGTGATATCGGATCGGGCAAATCGACACTGGTAGATGCGGTCACAACGCTGCTGGTCCCGGTACAACGCATCGCCTACAACAAAGCCGCCGGCGCCGACAATAAGGAGCGTACGCTACGATCCTACGTCCTCGGACATTACAAATCCGAACGCAATGATCAGAGCGGCAGTGCCAAGCCGGTTGCGCTGCGCGACCACAACAGCTATTCGGTGGTGCTTGGCGTTTTCCATAATGCCGGCTACCAGCAGACGGTGACACTGGCCCAGGTATTCTGGATGAAAGATGCTGCACAACAGCCGGCCCGCTTTTTTGTGGGGGCTGAGCGGGCCCTTACCATTGCCGTCGACTTCGCCCGCTTCGGTTCGGATATCAGCGGACTGCGCAAAAAGCTGCGCGGAGCCGGTGCCGAGATTTTTGACAGCTTCCCTCCGTACGGCGCCTGGTTCCGGCGGCGCTTCGGTATTGAAAACGAACAGGCGCTCGACCTGTTTCATCAAACCGTCTCGCTGAAGTCGGTCGGTAATCTGACCGATTTCGTGCGCAGCCATATGCTCGAACCGTTCGATGTCGCATCCCGCATCAGCGCCTTGATCAGCCATTTTGACGATCTGAACCGGGCGCACGAAGCGGTTCTGAAAGCCAAACGGCAGGTGGAACTGCTGCTGCCGCTGGTCAACGACACAGATAAGCATGCGACACTCTCCGCGCAGACGGACGGGCTGCGTGCCAGCCGGGAGGCGCTGCGTTTCTACTGTGCCACGCTGAAAATGGAACTGTTGAACACGCGCATAGCAACTCTGGCGGAGGAGTGGACACGCCAGGATGGCCATGTCACGCGCCTGATCGAGCTCCGTAACAGTCAGCGGAACGAGCAGGACGAACTCAAGCGCAGCATCGCTGAAAACGGCGGTGACCGTCTGGAGCGCTTGGCGGTCGAGATTCTCAAGATGAATCAGGAGCGCCAGTCACGTCAGCGCAAGGCGGAACGCTATAGCGAACTGGCCGGGCTTGTCGGCGGCAGCAGCTGTGAGGAGGCTGACGCCTTTCTCCGGCAGCGACAGCAGTTCCTGAAGCAGGCCGAAGCGGCCCGTGAGCTGGAAGCCGACCTGCAGAACGACCGTACCGAGCAGGGTGTCAACCTGCGCCAGGGGAGACAGGAGCTGGACGGACTGATGGCCGAGATCAGCAGTCTCAAAGCCCGGCGCAGCAACATACCGGCCGAACAGGTAGCCATGCGGGCCCGGTTATGTGCAGCACTCGGGCTGCAGGAGGCCGATATGCCGTTTGCCGGTGAACTGCTGCAGGTGCGCGACGATCAACGTGATTGGCAGGGCGCCGCCGAACGGCTGCTGCGAAATTTCGGTTTATCGCTGCTGGTGCCGGATAATCACTACGCAGCGGTCGCCGGGTGGGTTGACACAACGCACCTCAAGGGGCGGCTGGTTTATTTCCGGGTACGTCAAAATTCGCGCGGCGACCTTACCTCTCAGCAGCGCCCCGATCTGCACAAAGACAGTCTGGTACATACGCTGGCCATCAAGCCAGATTCCCCTTTCTATGACTGGCTGGAACGTGAACTGGCACACCGTTTCGATGTCGCCTGCTGCCTGACACCGGAGCAGTTCCGCCGTGAAACCCGCGCCATTTCGCGAAACGGCCAGATCAAGGCCCCCGGCGAACGACACGAAAAAGATGACCGCCACCGCCTGGATGATCGCAGTCGCTATGTCCTGGGGTGGACCAATGCCGAAAAAATCGCCGCACTGGAAGCTACTGCGCGCAATTCAGAACAGCGTCTGGTCGCTCTTGACCATCAGATTACTGGCGTGCTGGCCCGGCAGAAGGTCATCAAAGAGCAGCTGACGGCTTTCTCAAAGCTGGATGAATATACCGAATTCAGGGAACTTGACTGGCGCTCGCCGGCGGCTGAAGTGGCCCGCTTGACGGACGAAAAACTGAAATTGGAAGCCGCCTCCGATGTTCTGAAACTGCTCTCCGCCCGGCTGAGCGACGTTATATCGGCATTGAAGATTTCAGAGGGAAAACTGGAAGAGCATCAGGACAAACGTTCCAAAGCTGCACAGAAAAAAACTGATGCCGAAAGCCTTCGCTCAACGGTTCAGTGTGTTATCGACGATGCACAGTTTGTCAGCCACGCCCTGTATTTCGAGCGCCTCGATGCGTTGCGTGATGAAGCGCTGGGGGAACATCACCTGACGGTCGAATCCTGCGACAGTCGTGAACGTGAAATGCGCGACTGGCTGCAGGCCCGAATCGACGCCGAACTTAAAAAGCTCAACCACCTACGCGACAGAATTATCGATGCCATGCGGGCCTACTGCCTCGCCTTTCCGCTCGACACTCAGGAGGTGGATGTTTCGATTGAAGCGGCGGCAGAGTACCGGAACATGCTGGACAGACTGAAAGCTGACGACCTGCCCCGTTTTGAAGCGCGCTTCAAAGAGCTGCTGAACGAGAATACTATCCGCGAAGTGGCCAACTTCCAATCCCAGCTGGCGCGCGAACGTGAAACGATCAAGGATCGCATTGCGCATATCAATGAGTCACTGGTGCAGATTGACTACAACCCCGGCCGCTACATAGCGCTGGAGGCGCAGGCTACGTCGGACAGCGACATCCGCACGTTCCAGAGCGAGCTGCGCGCCTGCACCGAAGGCGCACTGACCGGCTCGGACGACGATCAATATTCAGAGGCCAAGTTCCTGCAGGTCCGGCAGATTATCGAACGTTTTCGCGGTCGTGAAGGGTTAACCGACCTGGATCGGCGCTGGAGCGCCAAAGTAACTGACGTGCGCACCTGGTTCGTTTTTGCCGCCAGCGAGCGCTGGCGTGAGGACGACACGGAACATGAGCATTACTCCGACTCGGGGGGCAAGTCGGGGGGCCAAAAAGAAAAACTGGCCTACACCATTCTGGCCGCCAGCCTGGCCTATCAGTTCGGCCTGGAATGGGGCGCCATCCGCTCGCGCTCCTTCCGTTTTGTCGTGATTGACGAGGCCTTCGGGCGCGGTTCCGACGAATCGGCCCAGTACGGCCTGCGCCTGTTTGCGCAACTCAACCTGCAGCTGCTGATCGTCACACCGCTACAGAAAATCCACATCATCGAACCGTTTGTCTCCAGCGTCGGCTTTGTCCAGAACGAAGAGGGACGCTCCTCCAAGTTGCGTAATCTCACCATCTCCGAATACCGGGAAGAGAAGGCGAGAACATCCGCATGAGCTGGACCGGGCCGGGAGATCTGCACGCACAGCTGCAGAAACTGTGGGAGCGCGGAGATCTGCTGGCGTCTCTGGTGACCGGCCAGGCGCTCTTTCCGCGGCGACTGCTGCTCAAGGGGCCGTCGTCAGCCGAAATGAGCGACCGTTTCGACGATGTACGAAGCTGGATCAGCGAACTGCGCGCCATGCCGCATGGCCGGGTGGAGCTGCGTGAGTTCCGGCACCGCGTATTCGGCACAAATAGTATTCCACATGAAGTCTGGATCGATACCGTGGAAGACGCACTGACACTGATCGGTAAACAGCGCCTCGCCAACCGCTTCACTACCCAGATTCAGCTGACCCGCGCACGCCAACCGCGCCTGCTGGAGTGGCTGGCGAGAAGGCCGCTACGGGCGCTGGAACTGTATGACGAGTGGAGCCGCCTGCTGGACATTACAGCCTGGCTTGAGCAGCATCCGCGCCCCGGAATTTACCTGCGACAGGTTGATATCCCCGGTGTTCACAGCAAGCTCATCGAAGCTCATCGCGCGGTGCTGACAGAGCTGCTGGATATCGTTCTGCCGCCGACTGCGGTAGATTTCAGCGCAACAGGAGGCAGCCGCTTTGCCGCTCGCTACGGTTTTCGTGACAAACCGGCTCGCATTCGGTTCCGCATGCTTGATTCTGCCTCTGATCCGGTCTACGGATCTTTTCAGGACATCACCCTCGACGCTGAAAGTTTCGCCCGCCTTGATCCCTCTGTTTCACAGGTTTTCATCACCGAAAATGAGATCAATTTTTTAGCGTTTCCCCCCGTGAAAAAAAGTCTGGTACTCTTCGGAGCCGGGTACGGTTTTGAAATGCTGGACAAGGTTGACTGGCTCTCCCGCTGCCGGATTCACTACTGGGGCGATATCGATACGCACGGTTTTGCGATCCTCGATCAGCTCCGCTCGCGCTTCAGGCAGGTTGATTCATTGTTGATGGATCGCACCACGATGCTGGAGTTTAAGACCCTGTGGGGAACAGAGGAGAAACAGGTCCTTCATGATCTCTCCCGGCTTACGCGGGAAGAACGGGAGCTCTACGATGATCTGCGCGACAACCGCATCCGCAGCAACCTGCGCCTCGAACAGGAACGGATCGGCTTCACCTGGGTGGAAGCGGCACTGACAGGGCTTTAGATTTTACTTATGCGATTGAAAGTTACCTGGATTTTTCCGTTCGTGGTGAGCTTGTCGAACCATGAACGGCTGCCCTTCGACAAGCTCAGGGCGATCGGCATTACAGTTCACGCTATTTTTACTTGACCCTTAAATCTCTAAAAACTGGCTACCGGACAGAACATTTCCGACAAACCAGCCATTGCAGCGGAAGATCATAACGAATCATGTAGATTGTAAAATCCTGAGTAATCGTCGTAATCCCGAGGCCAAAAACAGATTAATTGAGGAGCCGGCGTGGAAGAGTTTTTGAAAATTGTGCTGCAGTCAGGCAGGACGGCGCTTGAGCTGGCGCTGTATGTGCTTCTACCGGTCCTGGTGATCATGATGGCGATGATGAAAGTCATTGAAGCACGCGGTCTGCTGGCGCTCGTAGCGAAAGCTATCCAGCCGGTTTTACGGCTGTTCGGTGTACCGGGTGCGGGTGTTTTTGCCATGCTGCAGCTGCTGCTGGTCAGCTTTGCGGCACCATTGGCGACGCTGAGCATCATGGAGAAGGACGGTACCGGCCGTCGGCGCATTGCCGCCACGCTGGCGATGCTGTTTACCATGTCGCAGGCCAATGCTGTGTTCCCGCTGGTAGCGGTCGGACTGAATCTGGGGGTCATCATGGCGACCTCGGTTGCCGGCGGGCTGATATCGGCCGCGCTGACCTATTATTTTTTTGCACGATCCGTTGAAGATGGCGGCCCTTCAGAAACAATCGAGGTTCAGGCCCAACCCAAAAAAGTCAAAAGTTCATTGATCAACCTGATGATGATGGGGGGCCAGGAGGCGGTTCAGGTCATTCTGGGAGCCATCCCGATGTTCATCCTGGCCATCTTTCTGGTCAATATTCTCAAGGCAACCGGTGCAATCGGCGGCCTGGAAATCCTGCTCAAACCTTTTTTCACGCTGATCGGCATCCCCGCCGTGGCTGTGCTGCCGATCGCGACCAAGTATCTGGCCGGCGGCACCGCCATGATGGGGGTTACCCTCAATCTGCTCAAGGAGGGCGCCATCACCGTTCAGGAACTGAACCGTATGGCCGGCTTCATCATCAATCCCTGTGATCTGGTCGGCGCAGCGGTCCTGATTTCGGCCGGCACACGCTGTTCATCGGTTGTCAGACCGGCCATTACCGGGGCAGCAATCGGCATCATAATTCGCGGTTCATTACATCTGCTGATATTCTGAAGTACCGTTTTACCGGCACTGATCCGCAATTCAGCTTGTCAACATCCACCTGGTATGCTAGCTTTACAAAATTTTTAACGCCGCGCTACGGACATCTCACACGGGGGTTTACTTTGAACCAGTTTTACAAAAATCTTTCTCTCTGGCTCGTCATCAGTCTGATGATGATCCTGCTTTTCAACATGTTTAACAAACCACGGCCAACCGCCGAAAAACTTAATTTCAGTGACTTTATCAGTCAGGTCGATGCCGGAAAAATCACCGCTGTTGTCATTCAGGGCAATGAAATCTCCGGTAAATACGAAGGTAAAGACGGCAAGGCTTTTCAAACCTATAAACCGTACTCGGACGCCGATCTGACCAAGAGGCTGTTGGAGAAGAAAGTCACCATTACCGCCAAACCGGAAGAGGAGAAATTCTCCTGGTTTTCAATTTTCATCTCCTGGTTTCCGCTGATTCTGCTGGTTGGGGTCTGGATCTTCTTCATGCGCCAGATGCAGATGGGTGGCGGCAAGGCCATGTCGTTCGGCAAGAGCCGCGCCAAACTGCTGACTGAAACGCAGGGCAAAATCACCTTTGAAGACGTGGCCGGTATTGAAGAAGCCAAGGAAGAACTGGAAGAGATCATCGCCTTTTTAAAAGAACCGAAAAAATTTACCGTCCTGGGGGGGAAAATCCCCAAGGGTGTACTGCTGGTCGGCCCTCCCGGAACCGGTAAAACTCTGCTGGCCCGTGCGGTAGCCGGTGAAGCAGGCGTACCATTCTTCTCAATCTCCGGTTCAGACTTTGTCGAGATGTTTGTCGGTGTCGGCGCCAGCCGTGTACGGGACCTGTTCCTGCAGGGCAAGAAGAGCGCTCCCTGCATCATCTTCATTGACGAGATCGACGCCGTCGGTCGCCACCGTGGCGCCGGCATGGGGGGCGGTCACGATGAACGTGAGCAGACCCTCAACCAGCTGCTGGTCGAGATGGATGGTTTCGAATCCAACGAAGGGGTCATCCTGATTGCCGCCACCAACCGTCCCGATGTGCTTGACCCGGCCCTGTTACGACCCGGCCGTTTTGACCGTCAGGTTGTCGTTCCACGCCCGGATGTCAAGGGGCGTGAGATGATCCTGAAGGTACATTCCAAGAAAGTTCCGCTCTCCCCGGAAGTCGATCTGGCGGTTATCGCTCGCGGCACTCCTGGCTTCTCCGGCGCCGACCTGGCCAATCTGGTCAACGAAGCGGCTCTTCTGGCAGCCCGCCTGAACAAAACCGTGGCTGAACCGAGCGATTTTGACAGCGCCAAGGACAAGGTTCTGATGGGTGCCGAGCGCCGCAGCATGGTCATCTCGGACGAAGAGAAAAAGAGTACCTCCTACCATGAGTCCGGTCACACCATCGTCGCACGGATGACACCGGGTACCGATCCGGTTCACAAGGTGTCGATCATTCCGCGTGGCCGTGCGCTGGGCGTCACTATGCAGCTGCCGATCGAAGACAAGCACAGCTACTCCCGTGAATCACTGCTGGGACGGATCGCCGTGCTGATGGGTGGTCGTGCTGCTGAAGAGCTTATATTCAATACCTTCACAACCGGTGCCGGCAACGACATCGAGCGCGCTACCGATATGGCCCGCAAAATGGTCTGCGAATGGGGCATGAGCAGTAAGATGGGACCGCTCTCCTTTGGAAAGAAGGACGAGTCAATCTTTCTGGGGCGCGAAATGGCCATGCATAAGAATTTCAGCGAGAAGACCGCCGAACATATCGACGACGAGATCAAGCGCATCGTTGATGAATCCTACGACCGCGCCCTGACCATCCTGCGTGATAATCTACAGAATCTTCACAATCTGTCGGAAATTCTGGTTGAAAAAGAGAACCTGACCGGTGACCAGGTCGATGAAATTCTGGCAACCGGCAAACTGACTGAACCGGAACCATCTCCACAAACGGCTCCAGCGACAGCAGTCGTTGCTGAGCCAGCAGTGCCGCACGCTGATATTCAGGCCTGACGTGGGTCGCTTCAACCCTCGCTGGCTGACGGTAACATCCCCGCAGCAGGCCGTGCATGAACTGAACCTGGTTGCGTCAGACGGCTGCGGCGTCAGTGCCATGGCCCCAAAAATGCTCAGCCGCTGCATCAAGCTGAACGGGCTTAAATGCCATCAGGCCAACATTCTCAAACAGGAACTGCTCTCCGTAGGTGGGGACGCGGCGGTTGCCCGGGGAACGGTAGCCTGCAGCATACCCGCTACCGATTGTATTCTGATCGGAACCGACAAACAGCTTCTGCGACTCTGTCACAAGCTGGCTGCACAGCCCTTCGGACTGGCTGCCCTGGCGCAGGAACTGACCGCACTTCTGGAAAAAAGTCTCCACCCACCGCATATTTGGCGAACATCGCGGCGTGATCTTTCGCTGGAACGGCCGTTGATCATGGGGATTCTCAATCTGACCCCCGATTCGTTTTCGGACGGCGGCTGCTTCGATACCCCTGAAAAAGCCCTGGAACGGGCCCGGCAGATGGAGGCCGAGGGCGCTGACATCATCGATATCGGCGGTGAAAGCACCCGCCCCGGCGCAGCTGCAGTTCCGTCCGACCGGGAACTGGCCCGCATCATGCCGGTACTTGAACTTCTGGCCGGGAAACTCGCCTGCGCCATCTCGGTTGATACCTGGAAGAGCACTGTTGCCGATCAAGCCATGGCGACCGGCGCTGAGATCATCAACGACATCAGCGGCTTCAGCTTTGACCCCGACATGGCAACCGTAGCAGCCAGACATGGTGCCGGTGTTGTGCTGATGCATACCCGAGGGACTCCTGACCGTATGCAGCAGGATACTGTCTACCCGGATCTGATGTTTGAAGTGACCGAAAGCCTGCGTTACTCGGTGTCACTGGCTCAGGAAGCGGGCATCGCCCGGGAACGAATTGCTGTTGATCCCGGTATCGGCTTCGCCAAGGAGTGCAACGGAAACCTGGAGATCCTGCGACGGCTGGATGAACTACGTACGCTGGGGCTACCGGTACTGGTTGGAAGCTCTCGCAAATCCTTTATCGGAACGGTTCTGGGAAGGCCTTTATCATTCGACCGCCTTTTCGGGACAGCCGCGACAGTGGCCATTGCGGTAACCAACGGCGCTTCCATTCTGCGGGTACACGATGTCCGCGCTATGCGTGACGCTGCCGATATGGCCAGGGCTGTCATGCTGGCATAATTTTTTCTTTCTCGCGCTGCCACGGGGAATCATGACATTACTCTTCGACAGCATCACCTTCTTGAAACTCAGCGATAGACTGCTCGTTATTCTGCTGGTCTGCTGCACTGCGCTCATGTTTAAAAAAGAGGCTGCGCTCCGTATTCTGGCGATTATTGCGATCCTGAGCGCTGCCCAGTTCATCTGCACACTGATCGGATTCACGTCGACTGCCGCTTTTCTGCAGTTTCTGATCTCCTCACTGCCGATTATTCTGGCGATCATGTTTCAGAGTGACATTAAGCGTCTCATGTTCTCGTCACTGCGGCGCAATAAAAATGCGCTGCCTGAGAGCCCCGAACTGACCGAAACCGTTGATGAACTGGCCAAGGGGCTGCATGAAATGGCGGAGCGCCGCATCGGCGCGTTGATCGTGATCATTCGCCAGATGTCGATCGATCACCTGATCCAGGTCGGAACTGAAATTGACGCCAAGGTCACCAGCGAGCTGCTTAATTCAATCTTTCTGCCCTACTCCCCGATTCATGATGGCGCCGTCATTATCCAGCGCGAGAAGATCACCCGCGCCGGCTGCATCCTGCCGCTTTCCCATAATCCCGACATTTCCCGGAGCTTCGGCACTCGGCATAGGGCCGCCCTGGGGCTTTCCGAGCAGAGCGATGCGCTGGTGTTGGTCGTTTCCGAGGAAACCGGTAAGATATCGATTGTTCATGAAGGTAAAATAACCTACGATGCCGACCCGGCTGAAATCCGCCGCCTGTCGCGCAAAGCCGTCGAAGGCCGCCGGGCACCACGGGCAGCTGCCTCGGCAGAATAATGCTATAGAAAAATTTTAAACACGGAGAGTCGGAGAGCACGGAGTAAAATCGAAGCGTCAAAACTAAAATAAAGCGCTTTATTGCAATACCATAAAGTGTTTTTGTTTCAAAGCTTAAGCCTTTGATGTCTCCGTGTTCTCCGTGTTCTCCGTTTCTCCGTGTTATTAAAAAGTCGTCTAAATTTTTTGTCTAAAACATACCAAGGAGATACAACTGCCATGAAAAAACTTTTTGGAACTGATGGAGTGCGCGGCGTTGCCAATGTTTACCCGATGACCACGGAAATGGCCATGCAGCTGGGACGAGCGGCCGCCTATATCTTCAAGGGGAGCAGCAAACGCCGCCATCGCATTGTG
>Ga0194037_1002585_pt1 | contig 11840 bp, 7 predicted proteins | sample JunL306m_MetaG_FD_148653 | JGI IMG/M metagenome (GOLD analysis project Ga0194037, IMG submission 148653) | Anoxic zone freshwater microbial communities from boreal shield lake in IISD Experimental Lakes Area, Ontario, Canada - Jun2016-L304-6m | ecosystem: Environmental > Aquatic > Freshwater >...
GGCAACGACAGTTATAGCGGATTCCGCCGCCTCTCGGACGCGCAGGTCAATGCCTTGGCCGGGGAAATCGTCAAACAGGTCCGGTTGCGCGGCCCATTCGTCGCGCTTGCGCAGTTCGTGAACCGCGCCCCGAACGCCAGCGCCAACGACCCGGCCGGACTGGGGTTTTGCGGAGCCCTCCAGAGTGCCATTGACCGGACCACCATCAACGACTTCTCCGCCGTCACCACCGCCAACGACAAGCTGGATTGCTCGACGACGCGCCCGCTCACCACCGCGTTTGGCTCCTATTTTTATGATGCCGATTTTGCGACCAACGCGCCGCGGGTGCCGCAACGCTCGGCGGGCATCCCCGGCTGGCTCACCCAGGCCGATGTCCTGCAGGCCATCGCACCGGTGATCTCCACCCGCTCGGACACGTTTGTCATCCGCACCTGCGGCCAGGCGCTCGCGAAAGACGGCGTCACGGTCACCGCCGCGGCCTGGTGCGAGGCGGTCGTGCAACGCACGCCGGAATACGTCGATGCGTCGGATGGCGCGTGGGTTCATCCCGCCGCTGCCACCAGCTTGAACCGGCAATTCGGCCGCCGCTATAAAATCCTGTCCTTGCGCTGGTGTTCACCTGACGAAATCTAATTGCCACTCCGCCCATGAAAAAATTACTGCCGCTCATTTTCCTGTTAGCCGCGCCGCTGCACGCGGCCAGTCCCGCGGCGGGCCCCTCGATCTCGGTGAACTACACCGTGGTCGGCTGGGGCCAGGAAATTTCCGGGTTGAAGGTGCGCATGGGCACCGGTTTCCAGGAGCTCGGCGTGATCCCGCTGTTCGACAAAGGCAGGGAGTTCAAGTATGTCGGATCTAACAAGATGGAGCTGTTCAGCCAGACTCCCAAGCTGAGCCATGTGGCGGGCAAGCCGCCGGTGGAACTGCCGGTCGCCACCGTTGAAATTCCGTCGGGCATGCCGCGCGTCATGATCTTGCTGGCTCCCAAAGGCGACGGCTACCAGGCCATAGTCGTTCCCGATGACTTGGCCAGTGTGCCTGCAGGCCAGGCGCTGGTCATGAACCTCTGCCAGCAACCGCTGGGCATCAAGGCGAACCAGGAAGCGCCCTTCAAGCTCGGCCTGCGCCAGAGCAAACTGCTCCGTCCGGGGGACCGGGCGCTCATGCACCTGGATGTTTATTCGCAGGCGGGCGAGGCCTGGGACAAGGTCAACAATTTCTTCCTGCCGCTGCCGCCCACCTATCAGACGATCGTGTTTTTCTTCAAGAGCGACTCCGATTATTTCAAGAACGTCGATAACAAGATTACCGACTCGGTGCAAATGATCGTCCTACGCCATGACCTCAAGGCCGGCTCCGCCGCCACCCCTGTGAGCAGCGCCAGCCCGGCCGTCGGCAATCCCGACCCGAATGCCGCAACCGGAGACCAAGCCGCGCCCAATGTCCCGGCGGGCGCCACGGCCGCGGCCAAGCCGGCCACCGCGACCCGCCGATTCTAAGGCCGGGGGCTGCGATACGGCGGGGTTGGGCTCTTTGGGCATGCGGGTTTTCTAACTTATTCATGTTTGCGCATGACCCATAACCGCTCCTCACCGCCAACGAGTGGGCGCAACGCGAGGGCGAACTGCGCGCCGAGAACGAGAACCAGCGCCGTCGCGGCGCGGGCTAACCTGGCGCACTTGTCATCAAGGACCACTGACATATCTAGCAAAATCACCGACCATTCCAAAACCATGAAATTCCAATGTCCCCACTGCGGCCAGAACCTCGCGCGCGAAAATGCGCGTGACGGGGAGTCGTGCGACTGCCCCGCCTGTTTGAAACCCTTTAGCATAGCGGCTCCAGGCAGCGTGGTCGATGGTGCCAGAGCAGCCATGGCCGCGCCGGAAACCAACCGCATAGCTACCGCATCGGGTGGAGTCCGGCAATATGCCGTTAGAAAAAGCGGTGGAAGATCGGGCAAGCTGCTTCTCCTCGTCGTCGCCGCGGCGGCGGGCGCGTTCGTCGGCGGAATGACATATCACCACGAATCCGCGGCGCAGTTCGCCAGAAGCCTGGGAGATGCGGCAGGCAAGTTCATAAGAAGCGAGCCCCCTCCGGCCGCCCCGAAGGAAGCTACGCCTGTAGAGATCGTCCCCGCTGTGTCGGCTATCCGCCAAACGCTCGCGGCAGTTCAGAGAGTGGGTGTCGATGCCAGCGATCAGCCAGTTGAAAATGAGCGCGTCAGTAAACGCCTGGACATCGCTGGCGGGGTTGCGGCACTAACAATCCAGCGACCACCCCAGCGAATCCGCCACGTGGGCGGCGAAAGCCGGGACACTGCGAGCCAGCTTTGCCAAATAGTCTTGAGGGGTCAAACTGGGATCCTTGGTTTGTCTATCCCGCACCATTTCAGCCAGCTTTGCCACCACCACATCGGGCGCGATATTATGCAGAGTGATCAGATAGTCCGCTGGATGGATCGCCTGAATTCCCCATGGTTCAAGAGATGCTGAACTGAAATCGCGCAGGTTGAACGTCACAATGGTGGATGCTCCGGCTCGAATGGCAGCGGCCAATACGTGGCGATCCTTGGTATCGTTCACCAACAGAGGTTCCAGGCACGATGCATCATCCACGAGAGCTTCCGGGAAATACTTTCGAACCTCACCTCGCCAGTGATCCGCGAGGTCTTGAGACCAATTCAGCTTGGTAACTTGGGTGCGGGCGGTTTCTTCCAGAATGCCCGAGGACCAGATTGGGGAGTAAAGGCGAGGGCGCTCGGCAAGACGCAGAAACAGGTCACACACTCCGTGATTGGCCAACACGCATGCATCGAGAACGACCCTGCAATTTGCCCTCCTCATTCGCCGGTATAGCTTGTTTCGTCCAATCCAGCCGCCTGAACTTTTTCGAAAAGGTGGCTCATCCCCTCACGACGGGTGGCATCCCTTTTGTTTTCGTAGTTCATGAGTTCGCGGAACAGGACCCGGCGGTGACTTCCCACATAATGGAAGGGTATCTCTCCCTTTTCGAGGAGACCGATAAGAAAGGGCCGTGACATGCCAAGATATTCAGCGGCGGCCTGTGTGGTGAACGCCTCATCCTCCGGCAGCATGACGATGGTCCGGCGCTCCCTGATAGAGCGGAGCACATGAATCAGCATGTCGAACACGGGTTGTGGCAGTTCCAGTTGTTCTCCACTCGCGCTGACCAATGCAGGGCGGCGTTGACCAAAGACCTCCGCCAGAAGTCGATCAACCTCCTTAAAATCTTCAGGAGTGAGTTCGCTCGGATCGAGTCGATTTTGGGTGAGTTTCATGGGAATGATATTCTTGGCCGTGCTTAAGAAGAGAGCAATCTCCCTCTGGAGTCAATGCAATATGCGCAATATTCGAAATAATCGAAGGGAGGAGGGTAGCCAAAAACTCCGCATCCGTGCCTCCACAGCTTCCCAGTTCACATCAGCGGCACGATTCTGAGATTCGCTTCCAGCTCCATCCCCTCTCGCGCCGCACCTAGTGCCGCCTCTCACTCAGTTCTGTTTAGTTCTTGAAGGCTAGACAATGCGTTGTTCAAGCGGTTACACTGGAAAGCATGGCCGTATATGCTTCCCTTAGGCCGTGGCACCAGGTCAATTGGATGGAGCAAAAGCCTGATACGAGCTGCACATATAACTGTGCTTACCTACTCTCACCACCGCTTCACTCGACCTAGGCAAGCTAGGTGAGGCGACGCGGTGAATGTGGGGCATCGAAGGATGAAGCATGGAAACGTCCGAGGTGGCAAACTTTTGACTGCGGTGAGAGCGCTAGCGCGTCACCGCTTTGGGTGGGCGCGGTGGTTCCGCGACTATGCCAACGTGATGAGTCCAGGCGGGCGGGAGGGCGTGGCTGCGGCGTCCCGCTCCGGGATGCAAATCATCACCTGTCGGCGGGACGCCGCCATCACGGCCTGCCGCGGGACGCGGCAGCCACGGTTCGGGACGACTTTCTCACTTCACGGCGGTGGACTCGCGCCGGATTTCCTTGCCGGCTCGGGTTTCAACCGTGTCCACCCGGATATCGCCGCCGGGTCCTTCGAGGTTGCGGATGTCGATCTCCTGAACCCGGCCGTCGATGAGCTCGACCCGAAGGCGGTTGGCATCCAGAGCGACGGCGGATTTGACCGTGGGCTTGCCCTCGTGGGGCTCGATGACGGTTAGAAAGCGTGCGCTCGTGCCGTGGCTGCGGATGCCGAGCACTTTGCGGCGCCGGCTTTCGTCGCCGAACGGATAGTCACCGCCGAGGGTGGCTTTGAAGCGCGCGGCGTTCTTATTATCTATCTGAATTCGGATGACTCCGGGTTTGGCGCTATCAGCCGGCTGGGCGGCGACCACCGAATCCTGGAGGAGACCGGCGAGTTTGACCGGGCCGCCGTAGTAGTCCTGGCCGGGAGTTGCGGGCTGGCGGATATTTTCGGCAAGCGGGGGCCGGGCCACAGGGGTCGCGGTTCCATCCGCAGCCACGAGCCGCGGCCGTCCGAGGAACAGCGCGTCCTTTTTGCCGAAGCCATCGGTTTTGACGGTGATCACCAACTCGCGGGCTCCGGTGACGGGCACGTCGATTTCGACCGCACCCAGAGCCCACATTCCGCTCTCACCGCGGGCCAGCGGCTTGCCGTCGGCGCTCACCTCATAAGTCACCCACTGCGGACCGCCGAGGTTTTCCGGGGGCTGGGCAATCATGATTTCCTGCTGGACGGGCCAGAGGCTGTGCACATCCATCCTGAGGACGCCGGGTTCGTTTTGCTGGTTCTCGTCACCCTTACCCTCCTGGATGAGGAAGCGCCCGACCAGCGGCGCATCTGCCTGATACCAGTCGCAGTCGGTGATGAACTGCGCCGCGCTGTGAGGGTCGGCGTTGAATTGCGCCTCATGGCGCACGCGCTGGCAATGCGCCGCCTGCAATCCCTCGAACCCGCGCAACTGCAGCAGATTATCAAAAACATGCGGGTGCTCGCCGCGCAGGTAATCCGCCATGACTACGTAGTCGTCCATCACGATGCCCACCCGGCGCTGCAGCACCCGGTCGCTGAATGGTCCGAGTTCACCCTGCTTGCGGTCATCGGCCAGGGGCACACTCTGACGGGTGTGCCGCATGCCTGCGTCGAAGCCTTTCAAGGCGCCACTCGCGTCCGCGGCATCGTATTCCATGCCGCCATACGGCGGGTCGGCCCAGCGCGCGTGGGTCTCCTGCACGGAAACCTGCATCATGCGCCCGGCGTGGAACAAGCGCTGGACGGAAGGCACGGCCTCCTGTTGTTGCTGGTCCACCACGACCATGTTATGGGCCACCGAGGTCTGGACATAAAATTTATAGAGGTAGTTGCCATAGCTCCACCAGATGCTCTCGGGGTTCCAGAATGAGCGCCCGTGGCGTGTGAGCGAGTTGAGAGAAACCCGGTCGAAATGGCCGTGAAAGCCGCCCTGGGTTCCGATTTTGAAGCCGGCATTGATCCGCTCGCGCGGTGGCCGCTGCGGATCCTGCGAGCGCAACTGGGCGATGCCCAGGTTCTCCGCCAGGGTGCTTTCCAGATAGGGAGCGGCGGTCGTATCAGGCAGCTCCGGCACGCCGTAGAGCAGGCTGCGTTGGTTGCTGAGCCTGAGCGCCGGCACATAGGACGGATCGCGGAAAGCGTAGTAACCGACATCAAAGCGCCCCGCGACCCGTTGCTCATGGCCGTCGTTGATGCCGAAAATGACACCGCGGTAGTCGGTCATCGCGGACACGGAATCCCACAGCTGCTTGAGCGAGCGGGTGTTGCGGTGGACCGGCCCCCACTTGTCAAACGACATCCCCAGAATCGGGTGGGTCGCCCACGGCGTGAGGGTCGTGCGCGGCGAATGCACGACGGGAAAACCGCGGTGGAGCAGGTCGATGCCCCACGGCTGGGCGGCCAGCGCGCACTGGGTGAGCTCCTCGGCCACCCAGAAATTGTAGCTCGTCGAGCACTCCCACCACCAACCGTCGTCCATCACTCCCTTGGTTAGAAAGTCGGCGAACCCGCAGGTTCCATAAAGATAGCGCTCCGCCGCCGCCAGATCACCGATGGCCAGCGCAACAAACAGTCCGCTGGTGGCCGCCGCGACATTCCAGTTGCCGACGTTGCCCGTTGCCAGCGGGGTGCGGATCGTTTCCAGATAGATGCGGAACATCCGCTCGAGCGCGCGGCGGTCGTCCGCGCCCAGGACCTGCGCATCGAGGATGGCGTCGTAGGCGATGGCCACCCCCTGGAAGTTGCCGCCTTCCTGCGGCTCGCCAAGGCTGGTGCCGGCGAAGGTGGCGGGATAGCCACGCCCGGGATCGGCCAGCCGCCGCAGAAACAGCGCCACCTTCTGCGCGTATTCCGGTTTGCGTGTGAGCTGCCAGGCATGGGTGGTGGAAAGCAGCCGCAAGAACTCCTCGTTCTGGAAAACATACACATGCCCTTGGGCGATGTTGTTAGGTGGCAGCGCCGCTTCCGGGACCTTCCAGGCGTCGGCCACCCGCACGAGTTCCTCCTGCTGTTGGCGCGCCCACTCGTATTTCGCCACCTTGTCGCGCACCGCCTGCCAGCCCGCCGCAGTGAACTGGATGCTCGGCCGGGGGACGTCGCGCGCGGTGACCAGTTCCAATGCCTGCTCTGGCAGATCGCCGGCCGCCGCCACCAACCGCTGCCGCTCGTGACCGCCCGCGGGCACGTCGTCGCCGGGGATGCTCACCGTCACCCGGATGCGCGCGGTCGCATTGGGTGCGAGCGACACCCGATCCGGCTCCACCACCGCCGGCATCGCCTCCCAGCCTTGCCGGTCGATGCGCAACCGCACGTCGCGCGCCTCGGTCGTGCAGTTGCCCACCACTACCTCATAACTGGCGCTCCCGCCCGCAGACCGCGCTTGCCCGCACACCTCGGCCGTGAGCGCGAGGCCGCCGGCTCGGACCAGCCTAACATTTTTAAGCTTTACCGTGCCCGGTTTGCCGTCGGAGAATCCGCCGGCCATCCGCAGCTCGGAAATGAACTGGAGAAAGGCCGGCCGGCCCTTTTCAAAATCGAACGCCGACCACGGCAGGGTCACGCTCTTCCAAGCGCCGCCGGTCACGGTGGTGACGGCCTGACTGCGGGGCAAAAACTCCTGCCGGCCAGGCATCGCCGGAATGGCGATGGTGGCTTTGAGTTCGAGCGTCCGGCCAGCCGGAACCTCCACCTCCATCCGCACCCCCTGATAGGCGCGCCAGTCACCCGTGCCATCGTTGAAATCCCGGAACCCGACCCGATACCACCCGCGCTCCCCTTGCGGATAGCGGAAAATGGCCTCACCATGCGCGTCCCAGACCGCAGCGCCATCGGCCACGGGTCCGAGGCCGCTCCAATTGCCGAACGCATCCCCACCGAGCGGCAAGCTGCACGGCGCGGACCCTTCCGCGCAGGCGGCCCGCACCGGCGCCAACCCGCAGATGCCGGCGAGACCCCATTGCCATACCTGTCGACAGAATCGCGTCATTTTTTTTTGAAGGTTGTGGTTCATGCAAAGAGGGGAATCGGAATTCGTTCGGACTCTGGACTACGGTGCGCCGCCGCAAAGTTCTTTGACGGTTACCAGGTTAATCGCAGGGCAGGACTGCCGACGAGTGTTGATTTTCAGTGAAAGGTTGGACAGCTTGTCGGACCCGTTGGTGGTTTGCGCCGCGGCGGAGTCCTCATGGAGCGCTTGATAGGCGCGGTTGGCGCCGGATCGACGGGCGGGCACAAGGACGTTGATGACCATGGATTTGTAACCCGTCGTCACCACTTAACCATTGATCTTGAGCTTACACTGGTATCTCAAATCAGAATTCCGCTGCCGCGGCGCTGAATTGAATCCGCGTTGCCGCCTGTTACCACGGAAAGCATGTCTCCACTTCCATTTACTTTGAAATGGCGGATAAAATGAAAACCGCGTTGGTTTTACGCCCTCTATAGAAGTCCGCTGCCCCGATCATGATTCGATTTCCATGGCTATGCCACGCTACCTCCTCGTTGTTGAACCTGGTGTTTCTAGCGATGACGGGGGCTTGGGCGGTGCCCGCTCATGCCGCTGTCGGCAATGCGATGGACCGCATTGATTTCGGAAACCGAGCGGCGGAGGGGACGCATGGCTTCATGCCGGGGGTTGCCCCGGAGAGCCTGCCGGTGGCGGGAGTTGGCTCGTATGGCCAGGCCTATCGCCAGCCGTTTGGCAACGACAGCAACGCGGCGAAAACCAGCCAGTTGCTCGTCTTCACGATGGGCTGCGATCCGGTCCGCCAAAACTATGTCACGGTGAACGCCGGAGGCGAAAGCTCCGGTAGCGCGGAGGCCACGGCGACCACCTACAACGCCCTCGAGAGCTGGCGGTTTGCAAACTTCGGTGCCATCAGCAACACCGGCAACGCCGCCGCCGCCGCCGACGGAGACGGCTGGACCAACGCCCAGGAGTATGCGAGCGGCACGAACCCGAACTACCGCACCAGCCTGCTCAAGATCAGCACGTTGCAAGCGAATGGGGGCGACATGGTGGTGAGTTTCCCGACGGTGAGCGGCAAAACCTACCGGTTGGAGCGCTCCGGCACCCTGCAAACCGGCTCGTGGGCCACGGTATCTAACGCCATTCCAGGTAATGGCTCAACCGTGCAAGTCACCGATACCGGCGGTGCGGAGCAATCCAAGCGATTCTATCGTGTTGTCGTGTGGTGAGCATTCGCTGATTTTTGTGATGCAACCATTTTATCCATTCCTGAATTTTCCACTGCCAAACCGAAGCGGTGCGGGATCTTGTAAGTTTGCGGTAGTCATGTGGCTCGTCACGCTCGCGAGTCTGGCAGCCCTCCGTGCCAGCCCGCTCAAGCTCTGGTATAGCAGCACGGCGAGCACGCCGCTTGCGCAGGGACTGATGCTCGGCAATGGCCGCATGGGCGGCATCGTGATGGGGAATCCCACGGCGGACACGGTTTACCTCAACGACAGCAGTCTCTGGACGGGCGACGCAAACCCCAGCGGCGCGTATTCGGGCGGCTTCGGGGCCTACCAGTATCTCGGCACGCTCGCGCTCAATCTGCCGGGCCAGACGAGCTTCACCAATCTGCGCCGCGAGCTCGACATCGGCGATTCGCTGGCGACGGTGAGCTACACGTCGGGCGGCGTGGCATACACGCGCGAATATCTCGCCTCGAATCCCGACCAGGCGATGATCATCCGCCTGACCGCGAGCGGAGCCGCCGCCCACACCGGCACGCTGGTCTACGCGGATTCACACAGTGGCAACGTCACGGGTGCGGGAAACTCTGTCATCGTTTCCGGCGCGCTGAGCAACGGCATCAAATATGGCGCGAAGATTCTCGTGTTGAACACCGGCGGATCGGTCACCGCGGCGGGCGGTACGATCTCGTTCACCGGATGCGACAGCCTCACGGTCGTCATCGCGATGGGCACGAACTATGTGATGGATTCCGCACAAAACTGGCAGGGGCCAGACCCGGCTGCGGGCATAGCCGCGCAGGCCGCGAACGCCGCCGCGAAATCCTACGCCACCATCAAGGTCGCGCATCAGGATGATTTCCACGCGCTTTTCAATCGCGTCGCACTCGATGTGGGAACGACCACGGCGGCGATTTCCGCGCTGCCGACAGACCAGCGAGTCGCCCAAGCTGCGGCGGGTGCCGATCCGGAGATGGAGCAGTTGCTGTATCAATATGGTCGCTATCTCCTCATCTCCTGCTCCCGGCCGGGCGGGTTGCCGGCGAATCTGCAGGGCCTCTGGGCGAGCGAGCCCGCCACCTCGACCAACTGGCTCTCCGATTACCACACGAACATCAACGTCGAGATGAACTACTGGGGTGCGGAAGTCTCGAACCTCTCGGAATGTCACAAGCCCTTGTTGGATCTCATCGAGAGTCAGATCCCGGTCTGGCGGCAGCGCACCAGTTCGCTATCGTCCGCCGATATTCCCAACGGCGTTCCGCGCGGCTGGACGGTGCGCACCTCGCACAACATCACCGGCGGCATGGGTTGGAACTGGAACAAGCCGGGCAACGCCTGGTATGCTCTCCATTTCTGGGAGCACTACGCCTTTACCGGCGACCGCGGCTTCCTCCAAAACACCGCCTACCCCGTCCTCAAGGAGGTCTGCCAGTTCTGGGAGGATACCCTCGTCACCTTGGCCGACGGCTCCCTCGGTGTTCCGAACGGATGGTCACCGGAGCACGGTCCCACCCAGAATGGCGTCAGCTATGATCAGGAGATCGTCTGGAACCTCTTCAACAACTACATCAAGGCCAGCGAGACTCTCGGGGTGGATGCCGTTTACCGCGCCACCATCACCGGACTTCGCGACCGGCTTCACAAACCCGGCGTCGGCTCATGGGGTCAGCTGCTCGAGTGGTATCAGGAGTTGAGCGACGCGACCCTCGACACGGTAAACGACCGCCACCGACACACCTCGCACCTTTTTGCCGTCTATCCCGGCTCCGAGATCAACTACGCGGCAACCTCCAAGCTCATGGATGCGGCCAAGGTGTCGCTCATCGCGCGCGGCGAGACCGGCGACAGCCAGCGTGGCTGGGTCTGGGCCTGGCGTTGTGCTCTTTATGCCCGCCTGCGGGAAGGTGACGCCGCCCGGCGGATGATCACCAACTTTTTTGCCTACAACACGCTGCCCAACCTGATCAGCAACCATCCACCGCCCCAGTGGGACGGCAACTTCGGCCTGGCGGGAGCGATTCCTGAAATGCTGGTCCAAAGCCACGCGGGTCTTCTGGAACTGTTGCCCGCGCTGCCGTCGGCGTGGCCCCGGGGCAGCGTGAGCGGCTTGCGCGCGCGCGGCGGCTTCATCGTGGCTCTCAATTGGAGTTCCGGCGCGCTCACCACGGCCCGCGTCCAATCCGCCACCGGTGGTGCGGTGCGCGTCGCCAAGCCGTGGTCGAGCTACGCGCTGAAAGTCGTCGCCCAGACGGCAGGGTCGAGCGTCACGACGGCGGTCACCAACGGGATCATCAGTTTCGACACCACCGCCGGGGAAACCTATCTTTTCTCGCGGGGCGACGTGATCGACGTTCCCTCGACGCCGTCCGGCCTGACGGCGGCCGCAGGCAATACGCGAACGGCTCTATCATGGTCCGCGGCCCTCGGCGCTGCGGCCTACACGATCCAGCGCTCGACCGACGGGCTGAACTTCACGGCCATCGGCACGGCGATTGGAACCAGCTATGTCGATACCGGCCTGACAAACGGCACGACTTACACCTACAAGATATCCGCGACGAATGTCATGGGTTCTAGCACGGATTCGGGCGCGCTCAGCGTGGCCCCCACCAGCCAAACCGCCATCAGCATCAGCATCAACTTCAAGGGCGGCAGCACAAACTACGGCACCCCTGCGGCGATGGTATCCACGGAATCCGCCGGCTACATCCCCGCCACCAACTGGAACACGGTCACGGGAGCCTCGGGGACAGCCACTTCGCTGGGTCTTAGCACCGGCGGTTCCTCCTCGGCTTCCGTCACCTGGTCGAGCGCCAACGTTTGGAGCACCGCAGTCACGGACACCGCCGGCAACAACCGGTTGATGAAAGGGTATCTCGACACGTCGGCCACTTCGACCACGACGGTGACCGTCTCCGGCCTGCCGTCGAGCTACACGAGCGGCGGCTATGCGGTTTACGTTTACGCTGACGGCCAGAACGGCAGCAGCAACAAGACTGGCAAATACACCCTCAGCGGCACGACGATCAACCTGACCGACGCCGCGAGCACCGACTTCAGCGGTGCCTTTGTCCTCGCGAACAACGGCACGGGCAACTGCCTCGTTTTCAGCAGCCAGATCG
>Ga0194037_1002586_pt1 | contig 11837 bp, 10 predicted proteins | sample JunL306m_MetaG_FD_148653 | JGI IMG/M metagenome (GOLD analysis project Ga0194037, IMG submission 148653) | Anoxic zone freshwater microbial communities from boreal shield lake in IISD Experimental Lakes Area, Ontario, Canada - Jun2016-L304-6m | ecosystem: Environmental > Aquatic > Freshwater >...
CCTCCATGAAGGGAAGCGGATCCGGTTTGACGCTGGATCGCATGGTTGACTGCAATTATGCGGCTGCACTCGGCAATGAAGAGCTTGACTTGCAGGAACTGAAAACACTGGCCGAACTGAAAGCTCCGCTGGTGAGAGTACGCGGACAGTGGACACAGATTGACCATAAGGAGCTGGTCAATGCCCTGCATTTTCTTGAAAAAAATCCAACCGGTGAGCTTTCTGCCAGAGAACTTCTCGCGACAGCTCTCGGAGCACAGAAAAAGGAGGATACTCTCTTTATCAGGTCGGTTGAAATCGAGGGGTGGCTTCAGGAGCTACTTGAAAAGCTTTCGAGCCAAGGGCAGTTTGAACTGCTTCCACCACCCGAGCATTTTCAGGGAACGCTTCGCACCTATCAGGAGCGGGGGTTTTCATGGCTCTCTTTTCTCCGCAAGTGGGGGCTTGGAGCCTGCCTTGCCGATGACATGGGTCTTGGCAAAACCATTCAGACTCTTGCCATGCTGCAGCGGGAACGTGAACTGGGAGAAAAAAGGGCGGTGCTCCTGATCTGCCCGACCTCCGTTGTTAATAACTGGCGTAAAGAGGCGGAGCGGTTCACTCCTGATTTGGCGGTGCTGGTCCATCACGGCGGTGACCGTATGAAAACGGCCGATTTTCGCAAAACCGCCAATGCTTCAGCACTTGTTATTTCAAGTTATGGACTGTTGCAACGCGACCTTGAATTTCTCTCGAAGGTTTCGTGGGCGGGCATTATTCTCGATGAAGCACAGAACATCAAAAACCCTGAAACAAAACAGTCAAAGGCTGCCAGAACAATACGCGCCGACTACCGTATCGCCCTCACCGGTACCCCGGTTGAAAATCATGTCGGCGACCTCTGGGCGCTGATGGATTTTCTCAATCCAGGCTTTCTCGGTACCCAGCACTTTTTCAGGCAGAACTTCTATACCCCGATACAGTGGTATGGCGACACCGATGCATCGACACGGCTGAAATCTCTCACCGGGCCGTTTATTTTGCGCCGGATGAAGACCGACAAGTCGATTATTTCCGATTTGCCCGACAAAATTGAAATGAAGGAGTATTGCTCGCTGACCAAAGAGCAGGCATCACTCTACAAGGCTGTTGTGGATGAGCTGCAGGAGAAAATCGAGAGTGCCGAAGGCATTGACCGAAGGGGGCTGGTGCTGGCGCTTCTGGTGAAACTCAAACAGGTCTGCAACCACCCGGCTCACTTTCTGGGCGACAACTCTTCTATTGCAGATCGCTCAGGTAAAATAAAGAGACTGGCAGAACTGCTCAGCGACATCCGCGAAGCTGGCGAAAAAACGTTGCTCTTTACCCAGTTTACCCAAATGGGGACGATGCTCCAGCACTATCTTCAGGATCTTTTCGGCGAAGAAGTACTCTTTCTGCACGGTGGAGTCACCAAAAAGAAGAGGGACGAGATGGTCGAGAGCTTCCAGCAACCGGAAAACAATTCACCAGCAATCTTTATTCTCTCACTTAAAGCGGGAGGCACCGGCCTGAACCTGACAACAGCAAACCATGTCGTACACTTTGACCGTTGGTGGAACCCTGCGGTTGAGAATCAGGCAACCGACCGCGCCTTCCGTATAGGGCAGCACAAAAACGTGGAAGTCCATAAATTTATTACGACAGGTACGCTCGAAGAACGCATTGATGAGATGATTGAGAAAAAAACAATAGTTGCCGGTCAGGTTCTCGGAACCGGAGAACAATGGCTGACCGAACTGTCGAATAATGATCTGCGCAACCTCGTGATGCTCAGTCAGGACGCAATGGGAGAATAACCACTATGGCATATTACTGGTATAAAGAATCAACTTCGTCAGCCCCAAAAGCGGTGACTGGCGGTATAAAGGCGCAAAACAAACGGGGAGCATTTGGTCTGACATGGTGGGGAAAAGAGTGGATTACAACCCTTGAGAACTTTGATATCGGTGAGAGAATTACACGCGGAAAATCTTACGCCAGAAAAGGCCAGGTAACCGACCTTGTCATCACCGCCAAAAAGGGAGTGGCCGCAAAAGTGCAGGGATCAAGAGTCCGCCCCTACAAGGTCTCCATCACCCTGACGCCCTACTCAAAAGAGCAGAACGAGCTTATGGCACAAAAGCTTACCTCGAAGCCAATATACATTGCACAGCTTCTCAGCGGAGAGATGCCGGAAAATCTTGCACGAGTATTCAAAAACTCCGGGCTCCCTCTCTTTTCTGGCAAGTACAACGACCTCTCAACCAATTGCTCGTGCCCAGACTACTCGAACCCCTGCAAACACATTGCTGCGGTTTTTTATCTTATGGCAGAGGCATTTGACCAGGATCCATTTCTCCTCTTCACCTTGCGAGGCATAGAAAAGGAAGAATTTCTCAAGAAAATCGGTTACAAGCGCCGGACCGCAGGCAGTGACCAACCTGCAGCAATACCGGAACCTCTGCCTTTAGAACATGGCGCCTTTTGGGGATATACACCGTCACCCGAACCATCATTTATTCATCGATCGCCAGCAGTAAATGCCACCATGGTAAAACAGCTTGGCACAATTCCTTACTGGCGCTCTGCAAAAAACTTTACAAGTACCATGGAAAGTACCTACGCCAAAGCCTCTCTTTTTGCGGAAAAAATGATCAACAAGCAAATTGCCGAACAAGAACAAAACGTATCAAAAAGCAACGAATGAATGGAGGTTTTTGCAGATTTCGCCTGATTTACTAATATAAGTGCTGGTGTGACGTACTGGTCGCCCGCAACTTGACGAACTGTTTTCAAGCACAATAAATATTATACGCCATGAGCGCTCATATCTATAAGAAAATCGAACTGGTAGGATCTTCTGCCACAAGCATTGAGGAAGCAGTAAATAATGCCGTTGCCAAAGCGGCTGAAACCATCAGAAACATCCGCTGGGTTGAGATTCTTGAAACCCGCTGCCATGTTGAGGAGCAGAAAGTTACCTACTGGCAGGTTACCGTCAAAATCGGCTTCACCCTCGACGAAAACTGATTATAACTAACAGGTGAGTAACGAAAAAGGCGCCCTTGCAGGCGCCCTTTTTTCTCATAAAAAACAATCCTCAGCCTTCGGAAGCATAATGTTCCGGAGCCAATGACCAGTGTGCAGGAGACATCCAGAGCGTCGAGAGCATCAGCTCACGAATATGCGGGAACTCTTTGGGGAGCCTGTCATAAATCGTTTCAAAAAGCGCCTCATGTGAAAGCAGCTCTTTCTTCCACGCTTCACGATCGACCGACATCAGCTTGATGAACTTCTCTTCCGTCATCTCCTCCAGGCCTGTCCAATCGAGCATATCATACTTTGGCATCCAGCCAAGCGGACTCTCTACTGCACCGGCTTTACCGTGAACACGATCAACAATCCACTTAAGCACCCTCATGTTTTCGCCAAAACCTGGCCAGAGGAACTTGCCATTCTCGTCCTTGCGGAACCAGTTGACACCAAAAATTCTTGGCAGTTCAGGCAGTGTACGACCTACATGGAGCCAATGGTTGAAATAATCGCCCATATGATAACCGCAGAAAGGAATCATGGCGAAAGGATCACGGCGAACTTCGCCGACCTTGCCGGCTGCCGCTGCAGTCTTTTCAGAACCCATGGTAGCCGCGAGGTAAACTCCCGAATTCCAGTTTGCTGACTGGTAAACAAGAGGAACCGTATCTCCGCGGCGTCCACCAAAAATGAATGCACTGATCGGCACCCCTTTCGGATCTTCCCAGTCAGCGTCAAGCGAAGGGCACTGACTCGCCGGAGAGGTAAAGCGGGCATTTGGGTGCGAAGAGGGTCTGCCGCAATCAGGAGTCCATGCGTGGCCCTGCCAGTCTATAAGATGCTCTGGCGCATCATCCGTCATTCCCTCCCACCAGACATCACCATCAGGTGTCATGGCGACATTGGTAAAAATACAGTTCTTGGCCAGCGTAGCCATGGCGTTCGGATTTGATTTGTCCGACGTGCCCGGAGCGACACCGAAAAAGCCGTACTCGGGATTGATCGCACGAAGACGCCCATCTTCACCAGGCTTGATCCAGGCGATATCATCACCAATAGTTGTAATCTTCCAGCCGTCAAAAGATTGAGGCGGAATGAGCATGGCAAAATTGGTTTTACCGCAGGCACTCGGGAATGCTCCGCCGATGTATGTTTTTTGCCCATCCGGCGATTCAACACCAAGAATCAGCATATGCTCAGCAAGCCAACCTTCATCCCGAGCCATTGACGAGGCAATACGCAAGGCAAAACATTTCTTGCCAAGCAGGGCATTGCCGCCGTAACCGCTTCCAAAAGAGACAATAGAGCGCTCTTCAGGATAATGAACAATATATTTTGTGTCATTGCACGGCCAGGCAACATCAAGCTCGCCGGGCTGAAGAGGCGCACCGACAGAGTGCAGACAAGGAACAAATTCGCTGGTTTCATCAAGCAGATCCATAACCTTGCGTCCCATCCTCGTCATGATACGCATGTTCGTTACAACGTAGGGGGAATCGGAAATTTCAACACCGATATGAGCAATCGGCGATCCAAGCGGTCCCATGCTGAATGGAATGACATACATGGTACGGCCGGTCATACAATCCCTGAAAAGCCCTTTCAGCGTCTCTTTCATCTCTTTTGGTGCGACCCAGTTGTTGGTCGGACCGGCATCCTGGCGACGAATGCTGCAGATGTAGGTTCTGTCTTCAACTCTCGCTACATCGCTCGGGTCAGAACGGCAGAGATAGCTGTTAGGGCGCTTCTCTTCCGACAGCTTGATAAAGGTACCGCTCGCAACCATCTGCTGGGCGAGGATATCATACTCTTCCTGGGAACCATCACACCAGTGCACAGCACTCGGGCGACAAAGGTCAGCCGTCTTCTGCACCCATTGGATCAGCTTTTTGTTTTTCACATAGTCCGGAGGATTAATCTGCATGACAGTCATGGTCGTTCTCATATGGCTAAGGGTTATAAAAAAAAACGTCCGCAATCATCACTGACTGCGAACGTGTCGAAGAAAAAAATGCTGTCCGGACAAAATGGAGGCCGGATCCGAAAACCATCAATCATGTAATAGCTACTTTATTTTCGGGGTTACCGGTTTTCTGAGGGCCTCGACAATTATTTTCTCAAATACCTCTTTGCTTCGAGCCCCTGTAATAACCAGGGAAATCCTGCCTGAGGTGTTAACGACAAAAGAGGTCGGAATAGCACGAACCCCGCCCTCAACATATCTGCCAAAAGAATTAACCAGTTGGTCGTCGGCCATAACGACCGGATAGGTGATTTTGTTACTGCTGATAAAACTGCGGATTGAAGGGACCGTTTCATTGACTGCCACACCAATAAAGGTAAAGCCCTGACGGCCATACTTTGACTGGAGTTCGACCATATCAGGAATTTCCGAGCGACAGGGAGGGCACCATGATGCAAAAAAATTAACGATATAGGCCTTGCCGAGCAGTTGACTGGAGGTTACCGGTTTTCCATCAAGGGAAATTGCAACAAACCTCGGTGCCAACGGCAAAGCTGCTGCCGACGAAGCGGCAAACAACATTCGTGTGACTGCCAAAAAAGACAGTACACAAACCATCCATCCCTTCACAGAGTGACTAACCTTTTTATTCATAGCATCCCTGTTAACGAATCAAAATTAACTTCAATTAGTCCATCAGGCCTTAATATACAATTCTTCTTTTTTTTGACGGCCATAAATCATAGGTTATTTATCTTTGTGATTCTGTATCAAAAAAATTATATTTGAACTTAAATTTTTCGCTTTGCTTAAGCCACCTTAGCTCAGTTGGTAGAGCAACTGTTTCGTAAATAGTAGGTCGTGGGTTCGACTCCCTCAGGTGGCTCGTATCCGGAACAGACAGAACAGCGAAAATAATGTGACACATCATTTCTGGTAATAAATTCCCGGAAGCACAAACGTTTGATTACAAAATAAAATCCTATCCACACTGTCACTATGCAAGAAGGTAAGATTTCCCAAATCATCGGCCCTGTAGTTGATGTTGATTTCCCTGAAGGGCGGCTTCCGTCAATTCTGGATGCACTGACCATTACAAGAGCTGACGGCACCAAGCTCGTTTTGGAAACACAGCAGCATCTTGGAGAAGAGCGGGTACGTACTGTTGCCATGGAGAGCACTGACGGTCTTGTCAGAGGCATCAGCGTTACCAATACCGGCAAGCCTATACAGGTGCCTGTCGGCCTTGAAGTGCTCGGCCGAATGCTGAATGTGGTCGGTGACCCGATTGATGGACGTGGTCCGGTCAATACAAAAAAAAGCTATTCCATTCATCGTCTGGCACCAAGATTTGACGAAATCTCTACGAAAGCCGAGATGTTTGAAACCGGCATCAAGGTTATCGATCTTCTTGAGCCTTACTCCCGCGGCGGAAAAACCGGCCTTTTCGGAGGCGCCGGTGTAGGCAAGACCGTTCTTATCATGGAGCTGATCAACAATATCGCAAAGCAGCAGTCCGGGTTCAGCGTTTTCGCTGGTGTAGGCGAGCGGACGCGTGAAGGAAACGATCTGTGGCATGAAATGATGGAATCCGGCGTTATCGATAAAACCGCTCTTGTTTTCGGCCAGATGAACGAACCTCCCGGAGCCCGTCAGAGGGTTGCGCTTACAGGCCTGAGTATTGCCGAGTATTTCCGTGATGAGGAAGGCCGCGACGTTCTGCTCTTTATTGACAACATCTTCCGCTTTACCCAGGCAGGTTCAGAAGTATCTGCGCTTCTCGGACGTATGCCGAGCGCTGTAGGCTACCAGCCGACACTGGCAACAGAGATGGGCGAACTTCAGGACAGAATTGTTTCAACCAACAAGGGTTCGGTCACTTCAGTGCAGGCCATCTATGTGCCGGCAGATGATCTTACCGATCCGGCTCCTGCCACCGCGTTTGCTCACCTTGATGCAACAACCGTTCTGTCACGCTCAATTGCCGAGCTCGGTATTTATCCTGCGGTTGATCCTCTTGACTCAACATCACGTATTCTTGACCCGAACATTGTCGGCGACGATCACTACGATACTGCACAGGCCGTCAAACAGCTTTTGCAGCGTTACAAGGATCTCCAGGACATTATCGCCATTCTCGGTATGGATGAACTGAGCGACGAGGATAAACTTGTTGTTTCCAGAGCCAGAAAAGTACAGCGCTTCCTTTCTCAGCCGTTCTTCGTTGCTGAAGCGTTTACCGGTCTTGCCGGTAAATATGTCAAGCTTGAAGAGACCATCAAGGGCTTTAAGGAGATTATTGCAGGCAAGCACGACAATTTGCCGGAAAGCGCATTCTACCTGGTAGGCACCATTGAAGAAGCCATTGAGAAAGCAAAAACGCTCTAAACAGAAGCAATAACCATGGCGAATTCCGATAAAGGCTTTCAAATAGAGATCGTCACTCCCCAGAAAATGCACTTTTCAGGGGAGGTTGTAAGTGTAACTGCCCCGGGTGAACTCGGGCAGTTTCAGATACTGAAAAACCATGCACCGTTGCTCTCCTCATTGACAAATGGCAAGGTCAAACTTGCCCTTGCGGATCGCAGCGAGCAATCGTTTTCTATTCTTGACGGTTTTTTTGAAGTCAGCGGCAACAAGGCAATTCTGCTGACCGAATCCATATCCTGATTTCATACCAATGAATAAAAAACATCAGCATCTTCACCGGTGCTGATGTTTTTTGGTTTTATGAAGAGCCTCATCCCAAAAGCCCTGCGCAAGGGAGATACCATTGGCCTTATCTCCCCCTCGTCACATTGCGCCTATCCTGATAAAATCGGGCAGGCGATCAGCTATCTCGAAAAAAACGGATACCGGGTCAAGCTCTCCCGTCACCTCAACCGTATTGATACCGATCCGGCAGTTGCGGATCAGCACAAACTTCATGATCTTCATGAAATGTTCGGCGACCTCTCCATAAAGGCAATCATCTGTCTGAGAGGGGGTGCAGGAGCCTCACGATTATTAAAAAACATCAATTATGCCCTCATAGCGGCAAATCCGAAAATATTGGTCGGTTATTCGGACATTACCGCGCTCTCTCTGGCCGTCTTTGCAAAAACGGGACTGATCAGTTTTTCGGGCCCGATGCTCGCCACAGAACTCTATGAACCGACACCCTACACCGAAGAGCATTTCTGGGAAATGCTTACCTCTCCCTCCTATGCACTTTCGCTTCAGAACTACCCGGGCCATCCTGTAAGCTGCATCAGAGCGGGGAGTGCAGAAGGAATTCTCGTCGGCGGAAATCTCTCCGTGCTCTCTTCAATGATCGGAACACCATACCTCCCTTCACTGAACGATTCACTGCTTTTTCTGGAAGACATCAATGAACCGGCATACCGCATCGACAGAATGCTGTCGCACCTCGACAATGCCGGCCTGCTTGAGCAGTGCAATGGAGTTCTGTTCGGTCAGTTCGGCAATGAAGCCGAGAATACAACAGAGGAAAATCTCCGGCAGCAAAACATATTTGCCTATTACAGTGCGCAAGCCTGTAAGGAGGTACCTGTCATGAGAGGACTCTCTTACGGTCATATCAAGAATCTGATGACCATCCCCGTCGGGGCTCGCGTCAAAATGCAACTCTCCCCGACAGGCGACTTTTCATTCGGAGCGGTCAATCCGGTCATTGAACTATAGCGAACCCTGTTGTGTCTCAGGATTACAGTGGCTATCTTTCTGTTTTTTTAACCTATCGCAGCTCGATAAACCATGAACGCCTCTCTTGGCAACAGGTGGACGGGATCTTTGCCCACACCGGTAACGAAACAGAGTGAACAAATGTCAGGCACCGATCTGCTTGATGCATACCGTGTCGTTTTATTCAATGACGAAGAACACTCCTTCGATGAAGTGATCGAACAGATTATCAAAGCGGTGCGCTGCAGTCGCCAACAGGCTGAAAAACATACCTGGGAAGTCCACACCCGTGGTCGGAGCATCGTTTTTGCAGGTTCGATGATCATCTGCCTTCGGGTAAGCTCAGTACTTGAGGAGATCGCCCTTAAAACCGAAATCCAGACAGGGTAAGAGAACTCAACCCGACCCCATCTACTGATTATCCTGCTTGGTTTCTTATATTGAATCTTTTATCCTGTTGAAAGGATCTGTGCAGTGATTTTTCCATACTATTTTGAACGAACGATGAGTAATTCTGATCAGCCGCGTGTGCAGAATGTAAATCTGCCGCCGGATAAAGTGATGCATAAACTGGTTTCGCTGGCCAAACGTCGCGGATTTATTTTTCCGTCATCGGAAATTTATGAGGGCCTCTCCTCATGCTTCGATTATGGGCCGCTTGGCAGCGAGATGAAGCGCAATATCAAGTCGCTTTGGTGGAACTCGATGACCCGCCGCCACAACAACATTGTCGGTCTTGATGCATCGATCATGATGAACCCTCGTGTGTGGGAAGCTTCAGGCCATGTAGCAAGCTTCAACGATCCGATGATTGACGACCGTACCACCAAAAGACGCTACCGTGCCGACCATCTGATAGAGAACCATATTGAAAAACTGCGCCGTGATAACAAGGACGGAGAGCTTCAAAGAGTGCAGGCCGCATATGAAGCTGTTGCTGAAGCCGAGGATTCAAACCGTGCGCTTTACGACATTATTATTGCCGAGGGAATCAAGGCTCCCGATACGGGTTTGGGTGACTGGACAGAAGTGCGCCAGTTTAACCTGATGTTCCAATGCGGTATGGGAGCTGTTGCGGACAAGTCAAATATTGTTTACCTGCGCCCCGAAACTGCCCAAGGGATTTTTGTAAACTTCCATAACGTTCGTGAGTCATCCCGCATGAAGGTGCCATTTGGCATTGCACAAATCGGGAAGGCCTTCCGTAACGAGATTGTGAAAGGAAACTTCATCTTCCGCATGGTGGAGTTTGAGCAGATGGAGATGCAGTACTTCGTGAAGCCCGGAACCCAGGCTGAAGCTTTTGAAGCCTGGAGGGAGGAGCGGTTTGCCTGGTATACCAGCGCTCTCGGCATCAACAAGGAAAAGCTGCACTGGTACAAGCATGACAAGCTCGCCCACTATGCCGACCTTGCCTACGATATCAAGTTCGAGTTCCCGTTCGGAATTGAGGAGATTGAAGGAATTCACTCCAGAACCGATTTTGACCTGAAACAGCACCAGGAGTATTCCGGTAAAAATATGGAGTATATTGATCAGCTCACCAATGAACGCTATATTCCCTACGTGGTGGAGACCTCGGCAGGATGCGATCGACTCTTTCTCGCGTTGCTTGCGGATGCCTATACGGAAGATACCGTGGATGGTGATGAACGTGTTGTACTGAAGCTGTCAGCTCAGGTCGCACCGATAAAAGCGGCTGTTCTGCCACTGATGAAAAAGGGTGGAATGGGTGAAATGGCGTCAACTTTGCGAGATGAACTGTCGGGTAGTTTTCTTGTCCAGTATGATGATGCCGGTTCTATCGGCAAACGGTACCGTCGGCAGGATGAAATCGGCACACCATTCTGCATCACGGTTGACCATCAGTCGCTCGAAGAAAACACTGTTACAGTGCGCTACCGCGACACTGCAACGCAGGAGAGGATCGATATTTCGAGGGTACGGGAATTTCTCGCATCAAAACTAATTACGCCTTAAGCAATGCGTTACGACGTCGCAGTAATCGGTGGCGGTCCATCCGGGGCTATCGCAGCAGCCGTGCTGGCAACCGCTGGTATATCAACTGTTCTCATTGAACGAAACCTTGAGAACATCAAACCCTGTGGAGGAGCGATTCCTCTCGGCCTTATCGAAGAGTTCAACATTCCTGACGAACTGATCGAAAAAAAGCTGACGAGCATGAGAGCCCGTTCTCCAAAAGGGAGGATCATCGAAATGCAGATGCCGAATGGATATGTGGGCATGGTGCGACGAGAGAAATTTGACCGTTATCTGCGTTCCGAAGCTGAACGGGCAGGGGCCGTTGTTGTTGAAGGACTGGTCAAGTCTATCGCAAACTCAGGAGACGGCTTTGTCATCAACACGCTCCACGACAAGGTAGCACCTATCAGAGCCCGCAAAATTATCGGGGCCGACGGGGCAAACTCAAAAACAGCCACTGACCTGCACTTTCCGCCTAACAATCTGAAGGTGATGGCCATGCAGCAGCGATTCAAATATACTCCAGCCATTGAGCAATTCAGTGATACCGTTGAAATCTGGTTTGACGGCGAAGTCTCTCCCGACTTTTACGGCTGGATCTTCCCCAAGGCTGATCATCTGGCCATCGGCACCGGTACAGAGGGCATGCACAAAAACGTCAAAATACTTCAGAAACGATTTATTGAAAAGATAGGGATTACCGACGAACCCATCCTTGACGAGGCGGCACAAATTCCGATGAAGCCCCGGAAATCATTTACACAGGAAAAGGCTATTCTTGTCGGTGACGCCGCAGGGCTGGTAACACCTGCAAACGGGGAGGGTATTTTCTTTGCCATGCAATCCGGAAAACTCGGGGCAGAGGCAATGATCAAGCACCTTAACTATAAAGCGCCGCTGAAAGACTATGAAAAAGAGTTCCGCAAGCTGTATTCCCCGATCTTTTTCGGCCTTGAGGTTTTGCAGTCAGTCTACTACCGCAATAACCGGCTCAGAGAGAGTTTTGTGGCTATATGTGCTGACGATGATGTTCAACGGATAACCTTCGACTCCTATCTCTATAAAAAAATGGTGCCAGCATCGGTGGGAACCCAGATAAAAATCTTTTCAAAAAACATCTTCCATCTGATCAAGGGCTCCTGAATGCTGCTCTCTTTTCCAAACTGGATTATTC
>Ga0194037_1002587_pt1 | contig 11824 bp, 7 predicted proteins | sample JunL306m_MetaG_FD_148653 | JGI IMG/M metagenome (GOLD analysis project Ga0194037, IMG submission 148653) | Anoxic zone freshwater microbial communities from boreal shield lake in IISD Experimental Lakes Area, Ontario, Canada - Jun2016-L304-6m | ecosystem: Environmental > Aquatic > Freshwater >...
CGCCAGTAAACTGGCTCGTTCCACCGCTGAAGCACTGAGTGCCGCATACCAGGCATTCAAGCCGCTCCTGCAGGAGAGTTATGGAAGCGATCCCTTTGGAGAGTTCAAAAAAACCTTCTCTTTTCTTGACCAGAGCCCGACTGCAACCGATCAAGTGACCTTCTTGCAGTATTATTATGACTTTTTTGATGATTTGTTGCGTGCTTATGATGAGTTTCGCTGGAAAGGTGTTGAGTTGCTCTGTGCATGCAGCCCCTCTGCAGCTCTGTTTCCACGCCATTTGATGCTCGGCCTGCTCTACCCGGAAAAAGCAGCTTATCCAGGGAATTACCGGCAGAATTATCTGACGTCGCCAGCTATTGGCGCCTGTTCCGAGCGTTCAAAGGAGGTGTTGCAGCTCTTCAGGCGTCTTGTTGAGATGATTCGCTGTTTTACCCATGCGCCGGGGTTGTTGCCCCAACTTTTCAGCAGGTCATTTATTGCCTTGAATGTTGATCCTCAAATCCGCGTAACCCCCACTGTTTTTGGTGACAAGCCTCTCTCGGGCAAAGCTATTCCCTATTATTACCAGCATAACGGTACGCCGCCTTTATACAAGCTCTGGAACAACGAAAAAACACGACGAAATCGTGCCAACCAGAATTTGAGCTATCGTTGCAGCGATTTCAGACCAGTCGTTCCTGATTTTGTCAGCAATCCTCTGCGTTACGATCTTGAGCCTCATAATTTTCTGCGTATTGAAGGTCATTTGGGGAAAAACTGCCAGCGCGTGCTGAAAACGCTGCTGTCGCTCAAAACGCAATATCGCCTTCCTGTAGAGATTATTGCCTTGCGTACCGGAGCTTATGATGAGACTCAGAGCGTCGATGTAAGTAAAGAATCAGTTCGTTTTCAGGATCTTGAGGCATTGTATGATACGTTGCGCGAAGAGGTGCTGGCGACTTTGACTGAGGGAGTGAGGTGTCTCTATGATTTTCCTTTGGTTGCTGAAAACATTGATTTGCCGGGAGGCAAACCGCAACACTTATTGCTGAAAACCCATGCGCCGAGTTACCTTGTTCAGGAAAACAGCGTGGGCGCCTGGTACGAAAAGTACTGGACGCTCTTTGAATCCAGGCCATACATTAACGTGAACCAGAACGCGTTTAATGCGGCAGCCCTGGAAAGGGTTTGTCGTCTTCTGTTGCACGGCACAGCCAATCTGCCGGAAACGAATTATGTTCATGTTGTTTCAATCTATTTTTACACAAAGCTTTCAGAAACTTTGCCCGAATCTCTTGACGCTCTTGCCTATGCTGATTTTGAGAACAAATACCAGGATCTGCTGAGCCTGATGCGGTATTTGTGCTCTGCAATGGTTAACACACTATCTACAGAATACAAGCTCTTTTCCTCACAGGGAAGTGTAACGGGCCATTTTAATGATGTGCTATTTTCAAGCAAGCTCGATTCCATCAAATCGCTTTATGACGAGTATGTTCGTCGCATAAGAGATTTGAAGAAAAAGCAGTTTCTCGGCAATTTTCTGCAAAATCATCCAGGCATACAACATAAGGCTGGAGTGCCGATTGGAGGCACCTTTATTCTTGTTTATCATCAGGATCCTGCTCCGCTCTTGAGTGTCAATACCGCAGCAGGTACCACTTTCTCCTTTGTATCAGAAAACATTGCCAACACGGTGTCGTTATCCAACCTCACCAATGCGTTATCGGTTGCCAATACCCGGACACTGACTGATGCCATCGGGCGCATCAGCACCGATCAGCTTCTGTCGTCGAACCCAGACATCAATCTCGTGCTCGATTCTCTGAGCAGCCAGATAGAGAGTCTGAAGATTGGAAAAATTCCAGTAAGAGGTAAAGATGCTGCAACAAGGATCATTGCAAATGCGGTTAATGAACTGGAAGAGGGGGCTGTTATTGCAGATTTTTATCTTCCGTACCAGATCTCTTCCGATGTCGAAGCGGTACAGTTTGTTTTACCGAAAACACAGCCAACGACCAACTCCGGCATTGTGGTAAATGAAAATGAATACGAATGGATTGATTCCGTCAAGCATTTGAATTACCTCTGTTTACGCGATTACCGTCCACAGAAGACGCCAAAAGCGCCTGCTGCACATGAACAGGAACGAAGTCGTTTGAAAGACAATTATATCGTCAGGATTTACCACTATGAAATTCAGGGACAATCTCTCCTGCCGGGAAATTCTCCTGTAGACATTGTTATTCCTTTACAGGGAGACGCTGGTCTCACTCAGTACAAGCTTTCTGCCGTCGCGCGTAAACTGAACGAACAGTTTCCCCTTGGCCTTGTTTTCGATACCGTTGCAGGCACAAATAAACTGGTCATTCGTTTTATTGAAGGCCAGAAATTCCGAATTGAATTGGGTGGAATACAGGGGAACCAGATCCGCTACGCATATGACAATGATATGGTTTACAGGCGGCAGCATAATTCCTGGGAAGCAATGGAACCAAAATCAGGCAAGGGTTTGCCATCCCGGATGAGCGCCGACAGCTATAGTGCGCAAGAGTATCAGTGGCTGCATCAGAATTTTGAACCTGTCACCTTGACTCCAGTTACAGCGCCTACCCCTAAAGAGGCGATTGTATGGGAGCAGGTAACTTTAAATCGGGCAAAAAAATATCCAGCAGCCGCACAACTGCCGATTTATGAATCCATACTCAGTGAAATAGTTGATGTCATTTATAAAATTGACCAGAATGCTAACGTTGTTGTAACAGGAAGCTGGGCAAACGGCAGTTGGGTTTCGAGAAATGATGCCGAAAATATACAAAGTCTGGAGGCAGATATCACTTGGCCGTTCTTCCTTGAGCTTCGTAAAAAAGTTACCGGAAAAACAGGCTACAGTGCCATCGATCTGCTTGTTGAAAGCAGCCAGGAGATAACTGCTGATATGATAAAAATATCCACAGGCTATGCCATAAGGATTATAAGAGGGAAAAAGGATGCGCAGAAAGGATTGGTATTGAAACGAAGGAGATAAAATGGAGACCTCCTGTTCAAACGTAACAATGTGCAACGTTCGTTCAGGAGGGTTTTTTAGGAGAGCTTTGCGGCTGATCCCTAAAGGAACCAAGCGGTTCCAACTCAGTGAGAAAATTTACTGCAATACCGAATATTCTCCAAATCTTTTTTTATGGAATTGCAGGTTCACAAGATCAGGAAGCAATACGTTGAGGTTGAATTCAACGGAACAGAATCGGATGCGGTGATTTTGCAAAACAGCCTGTCCGGTTTGTATTATGATCAGATTATGGCCGCTTTAGAAGATGTCTTCAAACGGTATGCCCCGTCACGCGATCATCTTACTATTGAACGGCTCGACATCGATGTCGGCACTCTTGATCTCGACAGTCTGGAGTCCACTCTTTCAGAGAGAATCATTCAGGCACTTGAACAATCGCTGCAGAAATTATCAGTGTCCGCCCCATTATTGCATTCGAGGCAAACCGACACAGTTACCGTCACCGTGAAAACGGAAGGGGACTCTCTTGGCGATGCATTTATCTTTTTTCTGAACAATGGCACGCTGCCATGGTCGTTTCATCTCCCATCCGGTTCAACCCTTGAAGAGGCTGTCTATAAATTATTGAAAGAACCGGAAAATTTTGGAGCTACACCAGAGCTTATCAGAGGTAAGGTTGTTCAGGTATTAACCTCAGCCACAGCACAAAAACGACTGATTCATCAGTTCAGCCCTCTTTTTCTGGAAACGTTACTGCGACTGATTTCACCGGAAAGAGCAGCCGAATTGAGAGGGTTTCTGACGCTGTTCCGCAGTTCAGAGATGCTGCATGCTGACGCCAAACATCCTGAACAACTCTTCTGGGAAGAAGCTTTTGCATGCCTTGTATCGGGGAAACCCTTGACGGAAGAGAAAATTAGTGGTGCAATCAGGACCGACACGACACTTTCCGTCTTTCGCCATTTATCATTGGAAAGCAGGTTTGAACGGTATCTTTCGGATCTATCCACAACCCAAAAAACAGGTGGTTTGCCGTTGCCTTCCATGCCGCTTGATGATCATAAAACAGAGAGCCAGGCAAGTGAAAAAAGTACGTATACTCAGAACCTCCAGGCTTCGGCTGATGCCGATTCACTTCGCACGATAGAACATCCCGACGCAAAAACGGGTATCTATACAGGGCTTGCCGGGCTGGTTCTGCTCCATCCTTTTCTGCCTCAATTATTCAGAGCCTTGGGTTTTGCTGATGACGAAACACTTCTTCAGACAAACAAGGCTCTTTACCTGTTGTATTTTCTGGCAACCGGAGAGAGCAACGCTCCTGAATATGAGTTAGTCATTCCGAAAATTTTATGTAACATTTTATTTGATGAAACCATAGAATCTGGTATAACCCTTACTGCCGGTGAGCAGGAAGAGGCTGAAGCCCTGCTTTCCGCAGTTATTCATCACTGGGAAATCTTGAAAAATACCAGTATTGAAGGTTTGCGGGAGACGTTTCTTAAACGTTCAGGAAAACTTTCCCATTATGGTAATGAGTGGCTTTTGCAAGTCGAATTGAAAGGCTACGATCTTCTATTAGAGCAGCTACCTTGGGGTATTTCTATGATCAAGCTGCCATGGATGTCACAAATGCTCAGAGTGGAGTGGATATAGCCGGGCTTTTTGAAGCATAATGCCAGACCTATGAAAACAAGCGCAGAAAAATCCTCGACACCCACCTCAAAGCCCTCAACAAAAGCGGCGAGCAGGCCTTTTTTTGCTCCCGCCATTCAGATGAAAATGGCTGTCAGCAAGCCTGGAGACAAGCTTGAGCAGGAAGCGGACAGAATGGCTGACCGGGTGATGCGAATGCCTTCGCCGGTATCGCCGTTACCAGGAAAAGAGGGAAAATTGCAGAGGCTTCCTGATGAAAAGCTTCAAAAGGCTGAAGAAAAAGTACAAAAGAAAGAAGAGGAGAAACTCCAGCGTCAGGGAGGTGACGGGGTTTCTGTCCCAGGGGCAAACGTACAATCGGCAATCCAAAGCAAGAGAGGGGGGGGACAGCCGATTTCCAGTGATGTTCTCGGCTATATGGAACCACGCTTCAATGCCGATTTCAGCAGGGTGCGAGTCCATAGCGACCAAGAATCCGCAGCTCTCAGTAATCGGTTAAGTGCCCGTGCATTCACTTACAAGAACAATATCTTTTTCTCGCGCAATCAGTACCAGCCTGGCAGCAGTGAGGGCAAGCAACTGCTGGCCCATGAACTGACCCATACCCTTCAGCAGGGACATGCAGTGCAGCGTACTCCGCAGGTCAGCGCAACCGTCACGCAACCGCATATTCAGCGCTCCGCTTTGGGTGACATCCTGAATTGGTTTGCCGACAAGGCAAACAACATTCCCGGCTTCCGCATGCTGACGGTCATTCTCGGTATGAACCCTGTCAATATGAGCACGGTGGAGAGAAGTGCGTCGAACATTCTGAGGGCGCTCATCGAATTTATTCCTGGCGGCGGACTTATTACACAGGCACTCGACAATCACGGAATTTTTGCCAAAGTTGCGACCTGGATTGATGGCAAAATTAAAGCGTTGGGTATGGTTGGGCAGATGTTTAAAAATGCCTTGACCGAATTCATTGATTCGCTGGGATTGTCAGATTTGGCTCCCTGGAACTGGGGGGATGTCTGGAACCGTGCCAGGCGCATCTTCACCGCTCCCATTGATCGACTTATCTCATTTGCAAAAGGGGTGGTAACCGATATTCTGAAAATGGTCAAGGATGCCATTCTCAAGCCGTTGGCGGGATTGGCTCAGGGCACACGTGGTTACGACCTGCTCAGAGCAGTTCTTGGTGAAGACCCGATTACAGGTGAAGCCGTACCGCGTAATGCCGATACGCTTATAGGGGGCTTTATGAAGCTTATCGGTCAGGAGGAGATCTGGGAGAATATCAAGAAAGGCCATGCTATTGCTCGAGCGTGGGCCTGGTTTCAGGGAGCCCTGAGTGGATTGATGGGTTTTGTGCGATCAATTCCTCAGAGAATCATTGATACCCTGACCTCGCTGACCTTTCAGGACATCATTACCGTTGCAGGGGCTTTTGCCAAAGTAGTCAGTGCTTTTGTAACTATTGCCGGTGATTTCATCCGTTGGGGGCTTGAACAGGTTATCAGTCTGCTGGAAATTCTCTTTTCCGTCGTTGCGCCTGGAGTTATGCCCTATATCAAGAAAGCTCAGGCCGCCTTCATAACGATCATTAAAAATCCCGTTGCTTTTGTAGGTAATCTGGTGCGTGCCGGAAAGCAGGGATTTCAGATGTTTGCATCCAATATCTGGACGCATCTGAAAACAGCGCTGATTAAATGGATTACCGGTCCTTTGGGCGATGCGGGAGTGTACATTCCCAAATCCTTTGATCTCATGGAAATCGTCAAACTGGTACTTTCGGTGCTTGGTTTGACGTGGCAGAACATTCGCGGCAAGCTGGTGAAGATTATTCCCGAACCAGTGCTGGCAGGGCTCGAAAAAACCGCAGGGATTCTGGTTACTCTCGTCAAGGATGGCCCGGCATCAGCATGGGAGCAAATCAAGGCAGAGCTGAGCGAATTAAAAGAGCAGTTAATCGCCAAAGTCACGGAGATGATTTCTACTGAGGTCGTCAAGGCGGCTGTTATAAAGCTGGTCAGTATGTTGAACCCTGCCGGAGCGGTTATTCAGGCGATTATTGCCATCTACAATACCATCACTTTTTTTATCCAGAAAATCCAGCAGATCGCGGCCGTTGTTGCTTCGTTTGTCGATTCGATTGCAGCTATAGCATCGGGCCAGGTTGACGCCGCCGCAAAAAAGGTTGAACAGACCATGGCCAACACCCTGACCGTCATCATTGCATTTCTGGCCAAGTTTGCCGGGCTCGGCAATATTCCGGAGAAGATTGTCGGTATTGTAAAGAAGATTCGTCAGCCAATTGACAAGGGACTCGACAAGATCGTAGCCTGGTTGGGGAAGATGCTGGCAAAGGCGAAAGATGGGCTTACTGAGTGGTGGAAATCTAAAAAACCATTCACAACAAAAGGCGGCGCAACGCACGAAATTTACTATTCAGGAAAAGACAAGAGTGCTGTTCCAATGGTTGCCAGTAAAGATCCTGGCCCTATTGAAAAAAAACTGGCTGACTTCCGCAGTCAAGCAAAGGCGGCAGATGCATCTGACCTACAGAAAAAAGCAGTGGACAAGATCGGCAGAACACTGAATCTTCTGAAGCAGAATCCTGATGCCCCCCTTATTGTCAGTAACATGAAAGAGCTGTTCGATATATTTGATGAAGAGAGTGACAGCCCCCTAAAACAATGGGATTATCAACCAAAAGGACAGACGCTTTCTGGTGATTCTACAATTGTCGGCGCATCCATGCGCATCGATTGGCTGAGTGCAGATTTTATCAAGCAACATCCCGGCAGTTCGCCCGGATCAGGGCAGGATGCTCTGATGAAAAAACTGGTGGTGGATCCAACGAAACGGAGTGCATTCAAATATATTCGAGGGCATTTGCTGAATGAAAATTTGGGAGGAAAAGGGGAGAACCAGAATCTTTTTCCAATCACCGCCAATGCCAACAGCCAGCACCTGCAATCGACAGAGAGAGAGATTAAAAATTGGGTAGTGCCAAAAGAGAAGCAGAAAAAGAAAAAATACGCACTGTATGAAGTGACAGTTGCTGTGAGAAATGTGAATCTTGATGAGAAAAAAGCCCGGAACCATGTAGACTCAACATTTAATTGTCGAGTTGTGCTCAAAGATGAATCTGGCAAAGAAGCAAAGAGTTTTCTCTCTTCTATTGATTCAACATACAAGGAGAAAGAAACGGCAAGCAGATTTGATCTGGCAACTGCAAAACAGCGTTAACTGACAAGATCTGGATTACTTGATGTACTATGAACAATCAGGAAAAGATGAACTCAAATGCCGATAACCTGCAACTTATCCTCGATTGGCTGAGGAATAGTGTATCGAGTTCTCTCCGCGTCTACCTTGGACAAATTGAAAGCCTTGATCGAAGTCCATTAAGCTTTTTCAGTGATAATTCATGGCTTTCCGGTTTCATGGAACTCCACGAACCCTGCTATGAGGAGTTTGCCATCCTGATGTTGTCTCTCGCTCCCCATATCCTGCCTGATTTCTTCAATCAAATCATTGCCGAACATCTCCCCGAAGGCGGAGACTTCCCTGAATTCGGCGGTGTCAAAGGTGCGAACCACAGGGGAATACTGCCGACAGGCGAAACAGCGCAGTTCATCCTCGCAGGAAACGATATTGAAAAGCGTCTTGAGGTTCAGGGCATCCTCGGCAGTGAGCACTGGTTTATCAAAGAGCATATTCTCTGGCTGGAGTCTGTTCGTGAAGGCGAACCGGCAATGAGTGGACGCCTGATTCTCAATCCGGAGGTGGTTGAACAGCTCACGATCGGCACCGTCAGCAAACCGCGCTTCAGCATGGAGTTTCCCGCTGAATACATTGAGACTGACATGGAGTGGGACGATCTTGTGCTGCCCTCAGGCACCTTGCAGCAGATCCGCGAAATAGAGAACTGGATTACCCATAACGACACGCTGCTGCATGAGTGGGGCATGAAGAAAAGAATCAAGCCAGGTTACCGCGCCTTGTTCTATGGGCCTCCGGGCACCGGTAAGACACTGACGGCAAGCCTGCTGGGCAAGCAGACGGGAAGGGAGGTCTTTCGTATCGATTTGTCGCGGGTCGTATCAAAATACATCGGTGAGACCGAAAAAAACCTTTCAAGACTTTTCGACAAGGCTGAAAACAAAAACTGGATTCTCTTCTTTGATGAAGCCGATGCGCTCTTCGGCAAGCGGACAGAGATCCATGATGCTCACGACAAGTATGCCAATCAGGAAGTAGCCTATCTGTTGCAGCGTATTGAAAGCTACAACGGTCTCGTCATTTTGGCCACCAACCGCCGGAACAATATCGATGAAGCTTTTGCCCGTCGATTTCAAACCATCATCCAGTTTCCAATGCCGAAGGCCGATGAGCGGCATAAAATATGGGTCAAAACACTGCCTCATCAAATGACCTTCGATGCAGATATCGACTGGCAGAAGATAGCTATACGGTTTGAGCTGTCCGGTGCGGGAATTCTGAATGTTGTTCATTACTGTGCCGTCGAATCGCTTGCAAATCCCGGCGAACCGCTCAATACGAAATGGCTTGAAAACGCCATTATTCGTGAATTTATTAAGGAGGGGAAGGTGGTGTAGGTCCAGTTGCGTCGTTAAGCTGATGGTAGAATTTCGGAGGTGGGCGAGTAATCGTGAGATCAGAGTGAATTTATTGAAGTAACTTGTTGTTAATCACTAACAACAAGTTGAAATCTGTTTGTCGGGGATCTGTTGTTTGCAACTATCTCTGTTGATGATGGATCAAATGGAAGCAAACGGAAACACCGGGGCTATTGTCTCGATCAGGGGCGGAATAATTGATGTCATGTTTGACAATATTCTTCCCTCAATTTATACAATATTACTGACAGGCAGGAACTTTGATGTAAAAATCGAAGTACTTACTCAACTGGATTCTCGTCATGTAAGGTGTATAGCCATGACGGGTACAGAAGGAGTTTGCCGCGGCATGACCGTAAAAGATACTGGAAATCCCCTGCAAGCACCGGTAGGCAAGGCGATTCTGTCAAGAATGTTCGATGTGTTTGGCAACACCATTGACCGCCTGGGACCCCTTCAGGGGGTGGAATGGAGATCAGTACACCAGAATCCACCACCTTTCGCAAGACGCTCCACTCACGCTGAAATTTTTGAAACCGGAATAAAGATTATCGATTTGCTTGTTCCCCTGGAACGAGGGGGAAAAGCTGGTCTTTTCGGTGGAGCAGGAGTTGGAAAAACTGTTCTTTTGACTGAAATGATCCATAATATGGTGAGCAATCGAAGCGGTGTAAGCATTTTCTGCGGCATAGGGGAGCGCTGCCGTGAAGGCGAAGAGCTTATCGGGATATGAGTGCAGCCGGCGTGTTGAAGAATATGGTGATGGTTTTCGGTCAGATGAACGAACCTCCCGGCAGCCGTTTTCGTGTTGGTCATGCTGCATTAACCATGGCGGAATATTTTAGGGATAGTCAACACAAGGATGTCCTTTTGCTCATCGATAATATTTTCCGATTTATCCAGGCTGGTTCTGAAATATCCGGTATGATGGGTCAGATGCCGTCACGGCTGGGCTATCAGCCCACAATGGGTACAGAGCTGTCGAAGCTTGAAGAGCGTATCGCCAACACAGATAGCGGAGCAATCACCTCTATTCAGGCCGTTTATGTTCCTGCAGATGATTTTACAGACCCTGCTGCAGTCCATACCTTTTCCCATTTGTCAGCATCACTGGTTCTTTCAAGAAAAAGGGCCGGTGAGGGCTTTTTCCCTGCAATTGATCCATTGTTATCCGGCTCTAAAATGGCGAGTGCCAGTATTATCGGCAAACGCCATTATCAGCTTGCGCGTGATATCAGGAAAATTCTGGCCCAGTATTCAGAGCTCAAGGATATTATTGCCATGCTTGGGCTGGAACAGCTCTCTGTTGAGGATCGTCGACTTGTCGCCCGGGCCCGGAGGCTGGAGAGATTTTTTACACAACCTTTTTTTACTACAGAACAGTTTACCGGAATGTCAGGCAAGCTTGTTCCGCTGAGCGAGACTCTTGACGGGTGTGAACGAATTCTTCGTGATGAATTTGCGAGCTATCCCGAACGGGCGCTCTATATGATCGGAAATATTGATGAGGTGAAGCTAAAAGAAGAGAAATAATACAACCGCTAAGCCGTTTCATCATGCATGAATAAAACAATGTTCTATGACAGAAGCATTTATGGATCTTGAAATCCTTGTTCCTTTTTGCGTGTTTGCCCGGAAGGATTTTGTGTCGAGAATCGTAGCCGGGACGCCGAACGGTTTTTACGGCTTTTTGCCAAACAGGCTTGATTGCATTGCTCCGCTTGTTCCCGGCATTCTGATGTATGAAACCAGGGATGATGGTGAGACCTACATCGCTGTTGATCAGGGAGTGATGGTTAAAACGGGACATAGGGTTGTTATTTCTGTTCGTCATGCTCTTGGCGGGTTTGAGCTCGGTCGACTTCAGAAAGCAGTAGAACATGACTTTCTGAATCTTGATGAACGGGAGCGCACTCTACGCAGCTCTCTTGCAAAACTTGAAAGCAGCTTTATTCGACGGTATGCGGAATTTCATCATGAATGAAAAAGAGAAAAATAAACTTTCGGTAGATGGTACACCGTTAAGCAAAAAGGTTGGAATTCAGGAACACCATAAGCTTAGGGCAAAAAAACGGGCGGTCAGAAATATCTGGTCAGGTTTTGCGGTGTTTGGGCTTGTCGGCTGGTCAGTGGTCATTCCCATGATCATTGGAATAATGCTGGGAGTATGGCTTGATAATCATTATCCGGGAGAGCGTTCATGGACACTTATGCTGCTTGTTACAGGCCTGTTCATTGGCTGTTTGAACGCATGGCACTGGGTTGCGGCGGAAAACAAGGATATGCATAATGAGGATCGGTCTGATGAGTGAGATCATTGAAATAAGCGAAGCGATAGCCGGTGGTTTTTTTCTTGGGATATTGTTTTTTGGAGGGCTATGGCTGACGGTAGTAAAAAGCCTGATCTCGAAAAGGCCCTGGGTTTGGTTTTTGACAAGTATGGTATTACGAACATCAATAACCCTGTCAGGATTTTATCTGCTTGCAGGTACGAGCCTGAAACGTTTGCTTTTATGTTCTGGAGGATTTATCGCAGCCCGTATTC
>Ga0194037_1002588_pt1 | contig 11823 bp, 15 predicted proteins | sample JunL306m_MetaG_FD_148653 | JGI IMG/M metagenome (GOLD analysis project Ga0194037, IMG submission 148653) | Anoxic zone freshwater microbial communities from boreal shield lake in IISD Experimental Lakes Area, Ontario, Canada - Jun2016-L304-6m | ecosystem: Environmental > Aquatic > Freshwater >...
TTTTCACGCCGTTCGCCAACGTGAGTTTTTCCAGTTACTGGTTTAGACATGGTGTATATTCCTTTATAACGTGTATTTATTATAATACATACGTACACGTTATAAAGCAAGAAAAAAGCACGATTTTTCTGGAAATCGTGCTCATATAGCGATGTATTTCAGTTAATGTGTGCGCTTTATCCGACTTTCAGGGTGGTAAATGGCAGACGATGAGTTATGGTTTTGAACCCGTGGCTCCCGAAAAAATGGGAAAGTCTCAGCTTTTGTGTGTGCTGGAAATCAAGGGTCGTTGAGATTACTGTTTACCCTGATAGGTTATCATTGCTGATAAGTTCGGAGGAAGATATTTCACTGCCAATAAGCCTTAATCAGAACACGTATAAAGTAATGACCAACAAAAGGTGTGAATTACCATATTGTTGTTCATGATGGTATTGGCTCCTGAAGCGACCCGAACTATTTATAAAAATACATTTAACGGCATTTCACTGGAGATCAAGAAGCTTATTTACCTTGTGAGCAAGCTCCAGGCGTGAAAAAGGTTTGCCTAGAAATGGCATAGGATGTTCCTTATCCTCTTTGCTTACTAAGGACTCATCCGCATATCCGGAAATAAGCAGAATTTTCAGGCTGGGACGGTTTTTTTTCAAAAGCAGAGCAAGGTCACGGCCATTCATGCCGGGCATGATTACATCTGAAATCAGCAGATGAATATCATCCGTATGCTTTTTTGAAATTGAGATTGCTTCATCTGGAGACGCAGCCACCAAAACTGTGTAACCAAAACTTTTTAAAAATCCCAATGTAATATCCCTCACCGACTTATCATCTTCCACAAGTATAATGATTTTAGTGCTATCGGCTCTTTTTTCATGTACTGCTGTGGATGGATCAGGAGCGGGTATCCCTGAATAACTGGGCAAATAAATTTCAAATGTTGTGCCTTTTCCCTCTTCGCTCGATACAATAATTGCGCCCTTGTTCTGCCTGACAATGCCATAAACGGTGGCAAGTCCAAGGCCTGTATTCGATTCTCTCGATTTCGTTGAAAAGAATGGCTCGAACATCGAATCAAGAATTTTTTTATTCATACCGCAACCGTTATCCTGAACGACAAATAAAACATAATTTCCCGGGACTAATTCAGGATGATGCTGACAAAATTCTTCATCAATGTGAATGTTGCGATTTTGGATGGTGAGGATGCCGTTGCCTTTCATGGCATCTTTAGCGTTTAATATAAGATTGGTGATAATCTGGTCGATTTGCGTTCCATCCATCATTACCGGCAACAGGTCGTTTACTGTTGAATAAACGATCTCAATATTCTTGCCAAGTATATGTTTGAGAATGCTGACTGTATTAGACACAACGGCATTGAAATCTAATATCTGCAGCTTATTAGGCTGCCTTCGCGCAAAAGCAAGCAACTGACTGGTTAACCCTGCCGATTTCAGGACGGACATCCGAAGATCAGAAAATATTTCCTTAACGTTGCTGTTCAACTCTTCCGAATCGATCAATAATTCAATGTTACCAAGCATTACCTGCAGCATGTTATTGAAATCGTGAGCAACACCGCCCGCAAGCCTTCCAATTGACTCCAGTTTCTGGGCCTCGGCAAGACTTGTTTGAAGGGCGATCTTCTCCATTTTTGCCTGTTTTTCTTTTGAGATGTCTGTGAGAATAGCCCTGCATTCCTGATCGTCATCGCTGACGACGGCATCTATACGAATTGTCTGGCGGTTAAATGTATTCGTATTGGAAGGTATGGGTTGGTCATTCTGGAAGAGGAACGTATCGTTATTCAGAAGAATCACTTCAGCATATTTTGGCTCATGCTGATTGAAGACTCTTTCCAGAAGGGCATTAAAAACCGAAAGATCTTCAGGAGTAATGAACCGACCAAAACGATCACCTTTCAACAGGGAGCGCTCAACTCCAATCATCTTTGTGGCCGTCAGATTGATGTCGAGTATTGTGCCGTCCCTTGCTAGAGTCAGAAAGCCAAGCGGTGAAAAATCATAAAGTTGTGTATAACGTTCCAGGCTATCTTCAAGCTCTGCTCTCGATTGAAGCAGTTGCTCCTGCTGCATTTCCAGCTCAATCTGGTGAATTGAAAGTTCATGGATAACCTTATGCATTTCCACTTCAGAAGTGGGGATAGCTTTAAATTTTTCAGTTTCCGGCCAGCGTTTTTCTGCGCTGTGCCTTAACTCAGGGAGCTCATCTATAAATGGTTTCTTTTTTTTCATGTCTTTTGTTTCTCAGACACTGTTCTTGAATTTCAACGAAAAAAATATAGACTTGCATGGGGATTTGCTTTACTGGATGCAATCGGGGTACTGCATTTTCTCGTTCTTTTACTCGGGGCGGACAGTCTGTGATTCAGAGGTTTCCAAAAAATAATAACAATAACATAGCCAAAATATATGCAGAAAAGATTGTGTTGTGCTTGTTACAGTTTAATTCTGAAAGAAAAAGAGGATGTTTTCATGCACAGGAAACTTCCTCTTCTTCGTTGTGAATTTTAAAGAGCCACTGAAAATGTTATACCGGTGTTATTCCTGTAGCTGTAGCTGACAACCCGGAATGCCGATACCTTCTATGCCAATTGCGATTGTGATGGTGATGGTGTTTCCTGCCCCCGATGCGAATGTTGACTCCGACGCCTGCTCCGGCCTGAGCATCAACCAATGGGGTGCCCAAAAGCATTCCCGCAATACCTAATGCCAATAAAATCTTTTTTTTCATCTTAATACTCCTGTTAAGTGGTTATTCAGTCATGGGAACAATAGTCTCATGTTTATTTCCAATTATTTACTTACAGCAACCTCAGTCTGACTTGTCACTGTATTACTCACAACGTATCTCCCGTTTTTTGTATTTTCTGGTTTATTTAGGCCTTGTACATCACCGTGGACTGATGCTGAACATCCGGCCAGCGTCATCAGGAACGTAATTACTAAAGCATTGATCTTCATAATAGTCTCCTTGTTTTGATGTTTAGTGATAAAATGATGTGTCGCGTTCATAAGCATCAAACTTCATACTTTATCACCGAGTCAGTAAAAGTGCTTTTTCTTATGCAAAGGCGTTGACTACCTGTAAACGCCCTTGCGAAAAGAATCGAAACATCCACCATGTTTTTATTTCTCAGGACGTTTTCCCTAGAACCCTAATCTAAGGCCGAGAGAAACGTTGTTGCTTGAAACACGGCTTTGATAACCATCATTCAACGTGAATTCTGCTGTTGAAAAGTAGCGATAGCGAGCATCGAGCGCTACGTTATTACCAATGGGAACGGATACACCGGCACCGACCTGATAGGCAAACACACTGTCATGTTCGGACCATCCTCTGTACCCTGGAAATCTGATATCTTCAAATTGTACCCGAGCAGCGCCTACGCCAGCTGTAAGATATGGCTTAATCCCAATTCCGGTATGGATGTCATAGTAGCCATTTGCCAAAGCCGACCAGACGGAAATATCACCGTGTTGAGGTGATGTACCATACGGGCCATGTAATTTATCGACATTATTAGTCTGATAGCCTAGCTCTGCCTCGTAACGGTAGCAATTACTTTTTACACCAATAGCTCCTGCTGCATTGAAGCCGTCATCCAATCCATATTTGAAGGCTCCGTCCTTGACATTATTCAGCCACGAAATTCCACCATTGCCACTGATATAGTACGACGCAGCTGATACAGGTGCGGCCCAGATACCGGTAACCAAAGCCGCTGCAAGCAGTGAATAAATTTTTTTCATTGTTTTCCTTAATAAGTTTAAACCCAGACACTCATATATAACATATACAATGTACATACATAAATGCTCATAAAAGTCTTTATTTATGAATTATATTTTAATTATTTCATATACCTTTAGTATATATATCAAGTGTCATGTTTAATTTTTGTTTAATAAGGGCTAAAAAAACGAGGTAAAAATGAAACAGCTCAGGCCGTCATTGTTCTTAAGGACGTTATGTATTCCGAGTTTGATAGTGCTCGGCGCATGCTGCCATGAAAGACCTGTTGTTGAAGCTCCGCCACCGTCGCCACCTCCTGTTGCGGTTGTTGTTCCTGGGCTGGGTGATGTATTTTTTGATTTCGACAAATCAGCGCTTCGCACGGATGCCCTCGAACAGCTGAAAACAAATGCCAACTGGATACAGGCGAGTGGAGCAAGGAGAGTTATTGTCGAAGGTCATTGTGACGAAAGAGGGACAAACGAGTATAATCTTGCTCTTGGAGAACGTCGAGCCAACAGTACAAAAGATTACATCGTTAATCTTGGTGTTGAGCCAGCCCGTATCAAGACGGTGAGCTATGGCGAAGAAAAGCCATTTGCAGAAGGTCACAACGAAGATGCATGGGCTCAGAACAGACGGGCTCACTTTGTTGCAGAATAGCAGGATGCTGTAGTGATAAAATTCTGAAGAGTTGTTGTGTGTTGTTCTTTCGTTCTTTTGGTTGTATGTGTGGGTGGCTGAGGCTGTATCTTCTTCAGAGGGGCAGCCTTAACCATTTATAGACGTTCAAACAATGAATAGTTTCTTTCTCTTTAAAGAAGGCGGGGGATCGTAATCACCTTTAACCTGTGTAGTTCCATAAACATAATCAGTATTATTGCGATTGTTTTGATTTTAGCAGGTTCTCTGGGTTTAGGGGTAAGGAGATCGTTCCTTTTGCGATTTGGGCCACCATCTGAGCTATAGTCATTGGGGACGCACTTCTGCTTGTTGAAACCAGTAAAAACTATTTGTTAAAACAGAGCTATACCATTTATTTTTTCTTTTACATAAGAAAGGCTTTATTTTGCCGTTCAAGCCATCAGGCAAACTATTATAGAGGCTTCAGCATAGTCTACATAAATCAGGAAATAGCCAATCGTTTCAATTGTTACCCATGAAAATTCTTGTTATCGAAGATGACGCAGATGTCAGAAAATATATCAGCACGTTACTGAAAAGAGAAAACTATACTGTTTACGAAGCTGACAACGGGGTAAATGGTCTTTTTATCCTTCAGGCGCAAAAGGATATTTCTGTGGTTATCACTGATCTTATCATGCCCGAAAAGGAGGGTATTGAAACCATCAGCGAGATCACAAAACAATATCCATCAATAAAAATAATTGCGATTTCGGGTGGGGGACAGGTCGGTCCTGAAAACTACCTAGTTCTGGCCGATGCTCTCGGGGCTCATACCACCTTAACAAAACCTTTCACCGGTCAGGAGCTGATACGCGCGATTCACAACTTGTAAACATCACATACTTATAATTGCAGGGAAAAGATTCAGTGAGTTTTTGGAGATGGGGTGAGCCGTTCAGCATACTAACTTATCCGTACGCCTTAAAATCATAGAATACTCGTTTAATTCTGACATTGGTTTCTTTGTTATAAACAAGCACCACTCTACCAGTATATATACCCCTTCACCCGTTTTGAATCGAGAATAAAAAGAGGTAATACCATCGCCCGGCTGCAGGAGCTGTAACGCCTTCTGCACAGAAACATAATCTTCAGGATGTACCAGGCTGGCTAATTCAACATTGGACAACTCGTTTTTTTTATACCCCAAAAATGTTTCAATCGATCCGGTAATATCGACAAGGTGTCCGGCATGATCAATGACTGCATAAGCATCGATGTCCGGTTTCAGCATATCAATACCTCTGCCAGGGTGCACTAGTACCTTCCTGTAAAGATTGTCGATTTCAACACGATAACGTGATAAGGCCAGCGCAGTACTTAGCGGAGCGGGTTCATATTTTTTTGTATACCCACTTTGTAACCATTGCATATCTGCTCCGTCTTTTTTTAGGCGCTCAAGCAATTTTTTTCCAGGCTGACATTTCCCCTTTAGATACGGGGTCATTTGTGCAGGATATTTTATGCCGGTTTTTCTGCAAAACGCGTTTATCGAGCCATGTTTTTTTAGAATGTATTCCCTTAGCCGTTGACTGAATCCGTTATCTGAATCAAGTGGTATAGGTGAATCATTAATTTCTGTCATAATATTCACAATTTCTTAGTCATTTTATATATACAGAATTAATATAATGAATGATTTATTTTGTCAAACGATTGTTATCCTTTAAGCCTCGAAACAGGCTTTAATACTTAAAAGAAACAGCAGTCAACTGATTAATCCGCCCTTGATCAGTGACTGCGCCTTGACTGGCCATCCTCGAAGCGCAAAAAACAGTGCAATAAATAAACACAGGCCTGCGCTCCACGATTCCGATACAAAAGACAATATGAATATCAATAAATAGGCAGGGGGTGCAAACCGGTATTGATTGGTAAGCTGGATCGCTGCATTTGTGTTTTCTTCGGATTCTATCGGTGACAGAAGATCCGGAGAGGCATGATGCCATAGGGTGTACAAGGCAATTGATGTTGCAAGAAATGTTCCTGTGTACAAGCTTGATGCAGCCTTTGCATCAGGATGGAGCAGATACTCTGACAGCAGCGCTGTTGGAAATGGTATAAAGGACACACAGAACAGTAATAAGCCATTCCAGTAAAATAAAGCATGACCATCCCTTTTGATTAACTTGAAAATCCAGTGATGGTGTATCCAGATAACAAGTATAGTAATGAAGCTGGTCGTAAACGCTAAATAGCTTGGCCATAGAGCCAACATGGATTCCGCCAGCCCTTTTATTGCAACTACTTCATGTTTTGGAACCTTGATCTGGAAGACCAGCAGTGTCATGGCGATGGCAAAGATGCCATCACTGAATGATTCGAGGCGCGCGGTTTCTTTATCTTTGTGCATGTGTTGATTTTTCAGTATTGGCAAGTTCCGCAAAAAAGTCTCAGATGTCTTGGGCCATAAGCCGGTGCAACATGATCGAATCCTACTGCTTCAACAGCAAACGACATCATAACGGCAAAATGTCTGTTAAAAAGTCCTATCGCCATCAGACCGCCTTCAGCAATTTCCCGTCCATTACTATTTACCGCATCGAGACACACCTTGGCAATGTCGGCACCGTGAATGGGATTCATTTGTTTGCATCCATTGCTAAACATGAACATATGTCCCGTTCGGGCCAGTGAGAAAAATCAATCCATATCCGAGAAAACACCTTTAAGTCGGATAAACTCCCGTGAAAAACTTTTTTTTGGGACATCATGAACTCTCGGGTAAACAGAGAGCCATTTTGTCTGCACTGTATTGATGCGTGTTTTCTTGTATACGTAATATATAAATACAATAGATTTATAGTGATTTAAAATATTTATTTGCGCTTAAAGTTACGTTATTATAAAATAATTATATATAATCGTATACAATTATGTAGGGGTATAGTAGAGGTTTTTCAAAGGATTGCTGGCTCTCAAATGTATAACCACAGGAGAAAAATATGCTCGAAACAATCGCAGTAATCCTTTTGGTACTCTGGCTTCTTGGTCTTGTGACCGCGTACACGATGGGGGGACTTATTCATGGACTTCTGGTTATCGCGATCGTGGTAATCTTGATTCGTGTTATTCAGGGACGACGCGTTTAAGCAAGCTGATGGGGTGTCTGGCAGTGCACTATGCTTCCCGACTGCTCGAGGATACAATTCATATTGACTTTATAAACATAGTAGCAGGAGTGAGTAATAATGAAAAAAACTATTTGGTTGGCAGCAGGAATCACCGGAATGCTTCTCGGCAATCCCACCGCAGATGCTAAAGCAGATTTGAATGTCAGCGTCAGGAGCAGACCGACTTTTGTTATCGACAGACGACCGGATTTTGTTGATGTGAGAGATCTTGGATTTTCAGTGTCTGTAGGAAGTCCTTATGATATTGTTTACTACGGCAATTTGTATTACCTGAACCAGAATGGCGTATGGTACCGTTCTTCTGACTACCGTGGCCCCTGGATGAGTGTCAGGGTGAACCAGCTTCCCGTCAACATAAGAAGACATCATATCGAGGATATAAGGCGTTTCAGGGATACCCAGTACCGTGACAACGAAAACCGGCGTACTCTGGAACAGCGGCGCGCCGATGATAACAACAAGCGGCACTTGGATCAGCAGCGCACCGATGATAACAACAAGCGGCACCTGGATCAGCAGCGCACTGACGAAAACAACAAGCGGAATCTGGATCAGCAACGCAGTGATGAAAACAACAAACGAAACCTGGATCAGCAGCGCACTGACGAAAACAACAAGCGAAAACTGGATCAACAGCGCAGTGATGAAAACCGTAACAGATAATATCATTTCTGTATGAGAGTGCTAAAAGAGAGCTGTCTGATGTAATTCTCGCCATAACAGCAAAAGGGAACTGAAGAATACTATAAGCTCTCTTTTGCCTCAATGGTATCGGTACATGAAAATTTCAATCAATACATGAGGTTTATTATGAATTTACAAGAAACCTACAAAGAGAAAGCAGAGGCCGAGCTGGAGCTTGCACATGCAAGAGTGGCTGAATTCAAGGCTAAAATAGAGGGCTTTGCAGCTGAAACTCGTGTCAACTATGCCGAACAGGTTGATCATCTTGAAAAAACTGCTGATGATACGAAAAAGAAACTCAAGGAGTTAGGTGAAGCTGGAGAAGATGTTCGAGAAAAACTCAAGGACGGAGTTGAGAGCGCGTTGCGCTCATTAAGTGCAACTATTAAGGATATCGCTGACAAGTTTAAAGATTAAGGCTGACTGAAACAGAAAACAGTTCAGCAACAACTGAACATTACCGGTTCTGATTGCGGGAATACCATGAAACTGTTGACTCAACGTTTCACGTCAAAGAGCACCACAGGAACAAGTCATTCAGTCATGCAGTTGTATTTTAAGGGTAGTTTTGTGCTACTAATGGAATTCCATTAACAGGCTACTGTCCTCTAAACTCTATGCAATAGTAACCATACTAACAGGAGAATAACAATGAAAAAAAATATCTGGATAACTGCAGGAATTGCGGGTATGCTCCTCGGTATTCCTTCTTCCAATGTTAAGGCTGCCGTAAATATAAACATCAACACAGGCAGCAGACCGTCTTTTATTATTAATTCACCGCCCAGTTTTGTTTATCTGAGAACTCAGGGTTTCTCGGTATCTGTAGGCAGCCCATATGATATCGTTTATTATGGCAACCGGTATTACATATTTTATGAAGGTCACTGGTACCGTTCTTATTATTATCGCGGGCCTTGGGTTCTGATTCTTGATAACAGAATACCTTATCAGATAAGACGACATCGCTGGGACGATATAAGGAGGTACCGTGATATTGAGTACCGCAGGTCTGATAGTCGGAATAACCAGCATCAGCGTAATGACGACAACAAGAGAAGAATTCTGGATATACGCAGTGATGCCACTAACAGAAAAATTCAGGCCCAACAGAACCGAGGGACTGTAACCCGTCAGAATCAGGGACAGCAGATCCGAGGCCAGGCCAAGCAGCAAATGCAGGGACAACAGAACCGAGGTCCGGCCAATCAGCAGAATCAGGGACAGCAGAGCCGAGGTCCAGCCAAGCAGCAAATGCAGGGACAACAGAACCGAGGTCCGGCCAATCAGCAGAATCAGGGACAGCAGAACCAGGGTTCTGGCCACCAACAGAATCAGGGACAGGGTCAAAAGGGAGAGAGAGGTAAGTAAAAATGAATAATTCGTTGCTTTGACACGAGCAAAATGTTGGAGGCACTAAGTTCTGTGCCTCTTCCTTATTGAAACCAGTTTCCGCTGATCTGGAGGAAGATGAGTCCCGTTGACTATTTGATGCCATTATGCATAACCATGACCAGAATCGGCGGATTATTATTACTAAAAACCCATTGATACAGTGAAAGAGTTATTGGAAAAGCACAACATGAAAAAAACGTTCAGCTGGCGAGTTTTTATAAGCTTAGGGCTTTTCCTCTCGTTTTTCATGCTCTTGATTTCAGGAGTAATCCTCTATGTTTTTCCCGGAGGCAGAGGTAATAGTGGATTTGTCTGGGAAATGGCTGGCTTAACAAAACCTGCCTGGCAAAATCAGCACATTATTTTTGGGTTTGCCTTTTCCCTGCTCTCTCTGTTTCATCTGTTAGTTATTAACTGGAAAGCGTTTTTCTCCTACCTGAAAACAAAAACAACTGATGGACTCCCCCGACCTGGAGAACTCCTTATAATTGCAATGCTTTTCTTGTTTGTTGGTGTTGGCACATACTTCAAAATCCAGCCTTTTTCAGGTATTCTGGAATTTGGAAAAAGCATTGCAAAATCCTGGGATGGGAACGATACTCAGCATCGAAAAAATATGCAGGGAGCCGGCAGAATTAATCAATAGGGTTGAATTTTTTTTGACTTTACCATAGGGCACAATGCACCAGAAAGGCTTGAAAGCAGTACCTAAAATTTGTTTGGCTTTGATGATGGTTCTTTTTTTCGCGGTATTGCCACTGCATGCAGAAGAATCCGTGAGCTGGGAGCAGTGCGTCAGCGAAACTATCAGGGCACATCCCGATCTCTATTCAGCGCTTGCGGTATTGCAGCAGGCGGAAGCTGATAAGCTAATCACTAAAGGAGCTCTTCTGCCTCAAGTCAGTTTCGGTGTTACTTCTTTAGAGAGCGGCACAATAGGGAAAGGCAGCGGATCATCTTCAGCACTCTCCTATGCTTTTTCGGTACAACAACTTCTCTATGATGGATGTAAAACGTCGAACCAGATTGCCAGTAATGCAGAAGCCATAAAAGCAGCCCAGTACAATTATAACTCGGTTTCTGCAAATGTCCGGTTTGCACTTCGATCAGCATTTACTCAATTACTCAGAGCGCAGGATCTTGTTGGACTTGCCGGTGAAATAGCCGCACGGCGTCATAATAACGTCCGATTGATCAGTCTGCGGTACCAGGGAGGGCGTGAACATATTGGTTCGCTGCGTCAAGCTGAGGCCGATTATGCCCAGGCACAGTTTGAAGTATTCCAGGCAAAACGGGGCCTTGTTCTTGCGCAGACAACCCTTGCTTCAGCACTCGGACGCGATACACATCAGTCGCTCAGGGTTCAGGGAACATTTAACGTTAATAACCTTTCGACCAGCAAGCCTGATCTTGCTCTCCTGACAAAAATCAATCCACTGTTTCAGCAGTTGGATAGCCGAAGCAAAGCTGCCCGATATGATCTTGATGCGGCAACAAGTGTTTTTTCGCCTCAACTCTATCTCAACTCATCGGTTGGTAGAGGTTCTTTTGAGCGATTGCCGATTGATGCAGTTGACTGGAGTGCAGGAGTTACTGTATCGGTACCCATCTATCAAGGTGGAAGTGGCAGAGCACGGGTTGAAAAAGCTATGGCTTTTTTGAGCCAGCAGAATGCACAGGAAAAGAGCGGGTACCTGCTGCTGTTCAACGCACTTGAACAAAGCTGGAAGAGTTTTCAAGATGCGCGCCAGTTGGTTGTTGTACAGAACAAACAGCTTGAAGCCGCAAACGAACGCTCTAAAATTGCCAATGCCCAATACTCGAACGGCTCCCTGACTTTTAATGAATGGGTGATTATTGAAAACAATCTTGTGAATGCAAAAAAGAACTTACTCAATGCCGGAGCTGATATGTTAATTGCCGAGGCTCAATGGATCCAGTCAAAAGGAGGAGGTCTCGATGGTCAACAGGAATAAACTGGTATGGGGCATTACTATTGTCCTTGCTGTTATAGGTGTTACCGGGTTTTTTTTGTTCAAGGGATCTCGCTCTTCGGAGAAATCTCTGGCTGAAATACGACCATCAAGGGGCGCCATCAGTTCCTTCGTATCGACAACCGGAGCAGTAGAACCGCAAAACCGAGTTAAAATCCAGTCATCGGTAGGAG
>Ga0194037_1002589_pt1 | contig 11823 bp, 10 predicted proteins | sample JunL306m_MetaG_FD_148653 | JGI IMG/M metagenome (GOLD analysis project Ga0194037, IMG submission 148653) | Anoxic zone freshwater microbial communities from boreal shield lake in IISD Experimental Lakes Area, Ontario, Canada - Jun2016-L304-6m | ecosystem: Environmental > Aquatic > Freshwater >...
CACTAGATAATCCCCGCATTGAAACTATTTTTGAATATCTTAAACGCGTGCATGGCTGGAAAATCGGTGTCGTAACTGATGCGTTTTTAGTGGATGCTACACCTGCTTCAGCCCAGGCCCACAACCGCGCTCGCTCGAACTACGTCAATATCGCGCAACAGATGATTGGTTATTACGATGACTCAACAGCTTTGAAAAAGACGGGCAACTTGTCCTTGGCCGCTCTGTCGCAACCGTTAGATGTGTTGCTTGGGGGTGGTGCAGCCCACTGGATGAAGCAGACGAATCCTTTATTAAAAGATTTTTATCAATATCCCTCCGGCGGTCGCAAAGATGTTGACCTGTTGGTGGATGTTGCTCCCAAGCTTGGGTACGGCGTTGTTCACAATCTAGCTGAACTCAAACAGGCACCCGATAATCAAAAATTACTTGGCATTTTTACAGGCGAGTTTCGCAAAACGTCAAGCGGTTTGGGTGCTGACAACTTGCCTGGCACACTGGATCGCTTAGTCGCACGCGGTCAGGCGACCATTCGAGGTAAAGATCGCAAGGCCCCTGAACTGGGGCTTAACATTGCCCCCCCGCACGGAACTGCGTGTGGCGAAACGGTTGCCGACTGCTTTAATAACGTGCCGATGAAACAAGAGATGGTCGATAAAGCGATTGCCGTTCTCGAAACTCTGGTCAAACAAAACCCCAGAGACGATGGCGGTTGGATCTTACTGGTCGAACAGTCACAGTCGGACAAGTTGGGACACATCCTCGAGTATGAGCGTGCGATCTATGAGGTTGTTGAACTTGATCTCGTGGTAAAAAATATCGTTGAGAAATTTAGTAAAGATAATCGAGCCTTGGCAGTTGTTACTGCCGATCATGCCCAACCTCAAACTATTATTGGTGTTGCCATGACCAGTGCGTTGGTTGAGGCGGCGGGTAACTGTTTTCAAACGACTGACGGTAGTTATCCTGTGACGTTAGGCGCGAAAGGAGATACGCAGCGACCATGCGCCCTTCAAGATGCGATTGGTACGTTTAATGATGCTACGTTTCCCACGTACGCGGATCTGAATAATGATGGTTTCCCAGATGATCCGGATCCTGCAATAAAATTGATTATTGAAGATGGCGGTCGTCCGGCTTACAGTACGACGTACTTGACCAACTATCAACCTTTAAAGCCTAGCGCTTCAAAAGAGGCAGCCGAAGGCAGGTCCTCTGGCTTGGCTGCATTACCTAATCCCGCCAGACAGCCCGAGGGTTTGTTTATGTCTGGCAATATGCCATCCGGCAATGTCAAGGGCGGTGCAAATAAGACGAGCGGGGCGGTAGATGTTGCGCCGCACTCGGGTGATGATGTGTTGGTATCTGCCGAAGGAGCAGGGGCGCAGTACTTTTCGGGCTATTACGAAAATACTGAGATTTTGACGCGCTTGACGCGTGCCCTAGGTGGGCCTGCCGTAAAAGCAACCATCGTCAATCCGTCAGGCAAAATCGTCGGATGGTAATGACATCTTGCAAGGGCATGGCGCTTAACGCTGCACCTGATTCCACGCTGCATGTCCGCGTTGGCGTGATCGCGTTAGCTAGCTTGTTACTGGCAACGTTCATTCATTGCGCTCATGCGACCGAACTAGTTGGTCGCGTTGTGGACACCATGGGTGAAAAAGTATTTGAAGCAGCGTCAGTTCAAGTTCACCAGCGCCGCGATTCAGTTTTGACGGCATTGACTGATCAGGGTGGATTTTTTCGCATCGAGGGTCTTAGCTCAGGTTCTTACACCGTCAACATCACCTTGTCTGACGGCCGAGCCTTTGCGGGTCGTGCGTTGGTAAATGGTGCATGGCGTGCTCAATTTGTTGAGTTTGACTACAGTCGCCTGGTACCACCTAGTGACGAAGACGATTACTGACAATCGGCTTTTGGAGCTATGGCCCCTTCGTGCTCAATCGCTTTCAGGCGCTGTGGCCCCCTTGCGCTCGACAATCATACGGTATTGATCAGGTTCTCGATGACGGGCAAAGTTGAAGGTCGTATTTTTATACGAGTTGCACAAATCAAGATCGCACCGTGCAATCGCCAATTCATCACCTAAGGTTGTGCAGGCGCCAACGATCTCGCCCGAGGGGGCTACGATAATTGAATTGCCGATCTGCTCGACCCCTTCTTCGGTGCCGGCTTTTGCTACCCCTACAACCCAAGTACCATTTTGATAGGCACCTGCTTGCATCACGAGTTCATTGTGAAAATTTGAGAGTGCATCGTGCTCAGGGGCAGGTGGGTTATGTACAGGTGTGTTGTACCCAATAAAAATCATTTCGACAGCTTGTAGGCCTAGCACACGATAGGTTTCAGGCCAGCGGCGATCATTACAGACTGCCATTCCAAATACACCTTGTTTATGTTTGCCCCAGTTGGCTTGAAAGGCTTTGAAGCCAAGGTTGCCGGTTTCGAAGTAGCGTTTTTCGAGGTGTTGAAAGCGACGCCACGGTTCGTGTTCTTTATGGCCGGGTAAGTGGATCTTGCGGTATTTTGAAATGATTGTTCCGGCCTTGTCGACCGTGATGGCGGTATTGAAGCGTCGTAGTAGACCGTCTTCGTGTACCAGTTCGGCATAGCCCAAATAGAAACCGATTTGCAACGCCTTTGCCATGTCGAACAGTCGTTGGGTCTCAGGCCCTGGCATTGTACGTTCAAAAAAAGTATCGAGTTCATCTTGGCTTTCAAAATACCAACGTGGAAAAAACGTGGTGAGCGCCAGTTCAGGAAACACCACCACATCGCAGCCGCAGCCTTTGGCCTGTTGCATCAAGTCAATCATGCGATTTACCACTTGCGCACGGGTATCGCTTAACGCGATCGGGCCAAGTTGTGCTGCACCTACCGTCACAATGCGTGTCATAAGGTTGATCCTAAATAATTAGTTCGCTAACTCAAGCATTGTCTGTAATAAAACATTGCCACCCGCAATCAGGTCTTTCACTTCTGTATGTTCGGCTGGGTTATGACTGATCCCTTTTACTGAAGGCACAAAAATCATGGCACTCGGGCATAGTCGCGCCATCATTTGCGCATCGTGCCCAGCCCCAGAGGTCATTGAACGACATGAGTAGCCTAGCGCTTGTGCGTGTTGCGCAATCAAATCAGCGATGCCATCGTCAAACTTCACGGGCTCAAAACGCGCGAGGCGATGGCTGGTAATTGTGACGCCCTCGTCAGCAGCGAGTTTGACTAAAAAATCTGCGACTTTTTGTTCGGCGATTTTTAATAATGCTTCATCGGTATTGCGCAGATCAACTGTCACCACCGCTCGAGCGGCAATCACGTTGATCAAATTAGGATGCAACTGGGTCACCCCCATCGTTGCGACTTGAGCGCCGCCCATCTCAATGGTGAGCTCGCGCATAAAGACGCTAATCGCAGCGGCACAGTAGCCAGCATCGTGCCGCAAACGCATCGGCGTGGTGCCTGCGTGGTTTGATTGCCCCACGATGGTGAGCTCTTGCCAGGAAATCCCTTGTAGGTCGCGCACCGCACCAATCGTGACGCCTTCAATGTCGAGAATCGGGCCTTGTTCAATGTGTAACTCGACAAATGCATGCGGTTTGCACAAGGGTAGGGCAGCCTTGCCAACATAGCCAATTTTAGTCAGCTCGTCGATTAACACTTTGCCATCGGCGCTGTGTGATGCATAGGCCTCTTCAAGAGACAATCCGCCCACGTAGACAAGTGAACCTAGCATATCTGGGTGAAAGCGGGCGCCTTCCTCGTTGGTAAATGCAGCTACTACAATCGGACGGCGCGTCACGACTCCGGCCTCATTCAAGGCGCGAACAACCTCAAGGCCACCGAGTACGCCTAAGGGGCCGTCGTACCGTCCGCCAGTGCGAACTGTATCGATATGCGAGCCCGTCATCACGGGTGGCAGATCTTCGAGCCCAGCTCGCCAGCCAAAAATATTGCCAATCGGATCGATACTGACCTCAAGCTTAAGCGCTTTCATCCACGTTATGAGCAGATCTCGACCTAAGCGATCTTCCTCAGAAAGTGCTAAACGACAGCAGGCACCTTCTGGTGTCATACCAATGTCAGCGAGAGTATTGAGTTGGTTAAGTAGCGGTCCTGCCTGTATCCGTAAGCCAAGTGCTTGTGTGTCAAGGGTGTTCATGCAAGTACCTCAGAAGCAGTTTGTCCAACAACTTGTCTGTAAATGACGGGATCGGTGTCGCCCTCGCTGCCCAGTAACAAGACCCGCGAGTGGGCGTCGAGTTTGAGAGCTGTGTGGATGTTGGTGTGATCGCGCGCAGCTAAGAGGGCGGCGAGTCCCACTCCGCCGGTTTCGCCAGCCACGAGGGCGGGGTCACCTTGTTTTGGTTGTGCCAGTATTCGCATGGCTTCGAGGGCGTACTCGTCGTCGACGCTGACTGAGACGTTTGTGCCACCTTGCAGAATTTCCCAGGCGAGTTCAGAGACCTCTCCGCAGGCGAGGCCCGCCATGACGGTATTCAGCGAACCTTCAACGACAGTGCGTTGGCCCGCTTTTAGGCTCTGATATACACAGTCTGCTTGTGTGGGTTCAGTCACAATAAACAGAGGACGCTGCGTGCCCCATTGGAGCCAAAAATTTGCGCAGACCGCCGACGCTAACGCGCCGACGCCAGCTTGTGCAAAGACGTGCGTCGGTGGTTGAGTTGAAGACATTCGGGTGACGATCTCTGAGGCCATGACGCCGTAACCGTGCATGACATCAAGTGGAATGTCGCGATAACCGGGGTATGAGGTGTCAGAGACGACGGTCCAGCCCTCGGCGGTAGCAGTGGAGGCTGCAAACCTAACTGCATCGTCATAATTACCTTTGACTTCGCGCACCTCGGCACCATACTGCGCGATGGCGTCGCGTCGCCCTTGGCTGACGGATTCGTGAACATAGATCACACATTTGCAACCAAACAAACGGGCACCCCAGGCGACGGAGCGTCCATGGTTGCCATCGGTCGCACAGGTGACGGTTGACGTACTGATTAAGTTGTTGAAGGCGCCCGACAGGAGTTGTTTTGAAGTGATGTTTGTCAGGCCGTGCGAATGCTGCACCTTGAGGCGCAAAACGTTGGCAACGGCATAGGCACCACCCAGCGCCTTGAAGCTGCCCAGACCAAAGCGGCCGCGCTCGTCTTTATAGAGAATCTCAGCGACACCAAGCTGCTGCGCCAGATTAGGCAAGGACACTAAGGGGGTCGGGGCGTAGCCAGGCCAACTTGAGATCTCGGCAAAGGCGGCAGCGAAACCTTGTTGGCTCATGACGCTCGCGCGCTTGGTTCCGTAAGCCGACTGGCTTGGCTCGGCGTGTGGGTTGGTAAAAGCGTATGCGTGGGGAGTCATGCTTATCTCAGGTAAAAAAAGGGCGAAAACAGCTCAGGTCATACCGCCGTCAGAGCAAAATGGTATCAGCTTTGGTAAATAAAAATAATTTTCGTTTAGGTTGGTGCAAAGTCCACCAGGTTGGCACAAAGCCAAAATTTCCGGTGTAGACTCATTTCGCGTCACTTCTAGGTGCTTGCTCGCCGATCTCTTGTGCGAGCCAGAGCGGTTTGCTTGTGAACCTTTGATCTTTGCCCTCTTACTCAAGGCTGCTAGACATGTTGAACTGTGATCTGTTGTTGATAAATGGCGTGGTGATTGATGGTAGTGGCCAGGCAAGGCGTCAAGCCAGCGTGGCAGTCAAAGACGGTCGGATTGTTGGGGTTGGTAAGACGCTCAACTATTTAGCGACTAAAACCATCGACTTGAAGGGACTGGCGATTGCCCCTGGCTTTATCGATGTCCATACGCACGACGACCGTTTGTTGTTGGCGGATCCTTCGATGGCCGCAAAAGTAAGCCAGGGTGCCACCACCGTCATCACGGGTAACTGCGGTCTGAGTTTGGCACCGCTCGGGCAAACTGAAGCCATTGCACCTCTAAATTTAATTGCCAATGGCCCTAGCCAGCGTTATGAAAACTTTGCAGATTATTTCGCAGCACTTGAAAAAAATCCACCAGCCGTCAATATGGCTGCCTTGCTTGGGCACACCACCTTGCGTGCGGTCACCATGTCTGACCTGACGCGACCTGCCAATGAAGCTGAAATCGCTAAAATGCAGGTCTTGGTTCAAGAGGCGCTGGACGCGGGCGTGGTTGGAGTGTCGACCGGCTTGTTTTATGCTCCGGCGCAGGCTGCCACTGCAGTTGAAATTCAAGCGGTGTTTGAACCCTTGCGCGGTAGTACCGCACTGATTGCGTCGCACATTCGTAACGAAGCGGCGCAAGTGCTTGAAGCGATGACTGAGGCCATGTCAATCGCTAAAGAGCTTGGTGTGCGGCAAGTGCTGTCGCACCATAAGGTCAATGGTCAAGAAAATTTCGGTCGTTCGCGCGAAACGCTTGCCTTAGTTGACCAGATGCGTAAGCAAGGCGATGTGTGCCTGGATTGCTATCCTTATGTCGCGTCCTCAACCGTCCTACGGCAAGATACTGTCGAGCAAGCTTCGCGCACCTTAATTGCCTGGTCTAAAACAAAGCCCGAAACCAGTGGTCGCTATGTTGATGAGTTGCTCAAGGAACAAGATTTGAATCTCACCGAGTTTTTGGCTTCACTTCAACCAGCAGGAGCCATTTATTTTTCTATGGATGAGGCGGATGTTGAGCGTATTTTGGCTTACCCAGAGACAATGGTTGGGTCTGACGGCTTACCGCACGATACTTTTCCACATCCACGCCTGTGGGGTGCCTTTCCACGTGTCTTGGGTCATTACAGTCGAGACCGAAAGCTATTTTCGCTTGAAACTGCGGTACACAAAATGACGGGTCTTTCGGCTGCGCGGTTTGGTTTAAAGGACCGTGGCTTGATCAAAGACGGTTACGCAGCAGATCTGGTGGTGTTTGATCCTGTTCATATCAAAGACAGTGCAACGTTCGCAGACCCCATGCGTCCGGCTGCCGGGATTCATCAGGTGTACGTCAACGGTGTTTTGAGCTGGCAAGACGGTGTCACCACACACGCGAGAGCGGGGCAGGTGTTACGCCGAGCTTAGGGCTGGTGTCTGACGCCGATACTGAAATCGACAACCCTTCTAGATAGCCAATGGCATTAGTGATACTATATTATCAATAATAATATCGTAGTATCAATCGATGTCAAAGGCTCAAAACGCTGCTGTACTAAAACACGGCTTTTGCCAAAGGGCGGCTAGTCGGGCGTTAGCATGCCTGGCGTTAGTAGCGTTGCTCGCGTTCCAAGCCAGTATGGTTTGGCATGGTCTAGAGCATATTGCCAAGGTGTCGGGCAAAGCCAATGCTTCGATCGTTGCGCTGAATGCCGAGCAAACAGAGCCTGTTTCGTCGGTGTGTTTTAAATGTCTAGAAGACGTTGCACATGGCACTGGTTTAATTTCTGAGCCAGTTCAGTTTTTCGCGTCAATCAAGTTTGCTCTGCTCGAAGGCGCTCTTCCACGCTCCCATTTTGCGACTCCTGTATCGCTGGCAAACCAACGTGGGCCGCCAATCTCCTTAAGTTAACACTGTATCGCAACGCGTGATCGCGTTCCCTTCGTGTTTAGTTTAAGGATGACAAGATGTTTAATCTTCAAGATGTCGCGCGTGTTTGCGTGGCACTCATTTTTGTTACGGCACTTGCCGCGCCAACGCTAGGATTTGCCCAAGTCGCTTCTGCGCCTGTTACAGCCGCCGATCTTGCCAAGCTTCAAGAGAGTATTCAGGCCATGCGCCAGTCGTACGAAGCGCGTATCAATGCGCTCGAACAAAAAATCAATACCTTACAACAGCAAAATACACAGGTCGCACGGCAGCCCGCCGCAGCGACGGCTGCAGTTCCGTCAACCGTCGTTATGCCAACGCCAAGCGTGGCAACGTCGGGCGCAGCGATAAGTGTTGCTTCGACGACCGTTGCTTCGGCGACCGTTGCCGCGCAAGCGTCGGCTCCAGATCTAGGGCGTAACCCGCCTTCATCTTTAGGTCGAGGTATCGTTCTGCCTAAGATCGGACCGATTACACCCGAGATCTCGTTGATCCTGGATGGTAAGTACTCCGCTCAAAGTCAAAATCCGGAGTCCGTGGGACGTGGTTTTATTCCATCCGATACCAAAAATATTCCGCGTGGTTTTTCGTTGGGCGAAACTGAGCTCTCGCTGGCTGGCACGGTCGATAACCTTTTTCGCGCAGAAGCACGCTTAGTGCTTTCACAAAATGGTCAAGATTTTAGTGTGGCGATGGAAGAAGCTTTTTTTGAAACGCTTGGAATGCCTGCTGGGTTAAAAATCAAAGGCGGTAAATTCTTTTCAAATGTCGGTTATCTCAATAATAAACATCCGCATGAATGGGACTTCGTTGATTTGCCGCTCGCCTATCAAGCATTTTTTGGAGGGCAACTCAATAACGCGGGTGCTCAGTTTTCATGGGTCGCCCCACTTGATACGATGTATCTCAAGTTGGGTGGTGAAGTGGGCCAGGGCATGTCCTATCCCAATGGTAACAATTACAACGAGAACAAGCCCAGGCTTGGAACGGTTTTTGCAAAGCTGGGGGGTGATATCGGGATTGAGTCCTCCTGGTTGGGTGGTCTGTCGTACGTCACTGCTAGTACGGGTGATCGACCAAGGTTTTCTGCGCTGAATGAAACGGATACGTTCGACTTCACGGGTTCGACAAACGTGCTGATTGCTGACTTCGTTTATAAGTGGGCGCCTAACGGTAATGCGAACCGTCAAAATTTTAAACTTCAGGGCGAGGCGTTTTGGAATACTCAAAAAGGTTCGGCTTCGATCACCAGTCCAAGTGCCTACGGTACATGCGCGATACCGTGCCTGGGTAATGCGTATACCAACACTCAAACTGGTTTTTACGTGCAAGCCATTTATCAGTTCATGCCAAATTGGCGTTTAGGGTATCGTTTTGATCAGCTCTATGGCGGTACTTCAGCATACGGCTTTAATGTAGGCACGCTGACCGGAACAGCGCTCGAATCCTACAATCCAATGCGAAACACGGTCATGCTTGACTGGGCAAATTCTGAATATTCACTGTTCAGATTGCAACTGGCGCAAGACACAACCTATGGGCCCGGTAAAACCAATAATCAACTCTTTTTGCAATATGTCATGAGCTTGGGTGCACACGGTGCTCATCGCTTTTAAATCAAAGGATGCATCGTGAATATTTTTAAAGCGTGCAGAGTCTTTAGCTTGGCCCTTAGTGCTCTGTTGTTATTGTCGGCGACAACGCGCGTTCAGGCGCAATTAAACGTCTTCGCCACGGTTCCCGAGTGGGGCGCCTTGGCAGAAGTGTTGGGCGCAGACAAAGTCAAAGTGTATGTTGCCACGAATGCATTGCAAGATCCCCATCGCGTTCAAGCGCGTCCGTCTTTATTGGCACGCGCGCGTGGTGCCCAGCTTTTGATTGCCACGGGTGCAGAACTTGAAATTGGCTGGTTGCCAATTCTGCAACGTGATGCAGGTAATCCAAATATTTTGCCCGGTAAGCCAGGCATGTTTGAAGCCGCGGAACATGTGCAATTACTGGGTATCCCAGCTTCTGTGGATCGCAGTATGGGCGATGTACATGCAGCAGGTAATCCGCACATTCAGACTGATCCGCGAAACTTCTTGCCGATTGCACGCGCGTTAACAGAGCGGCTGAGCTTACTGGATCCGGTGAATCAGGCCTTTTATCAAGAGCGTCTGCGAAGTTTTTTATCGAGATGGCAAGCGAATATAGACCGATGGGCTGATGCGGCAAAGCCTTTGCGGGGGGTCAATATCTGGGTGCAACACGATGGGTTTACTTATCTCAACGCCTGGCTCGGCTTGATACAGGTGGGTACGTTGGAATCTTCCCCCGGTATGGATCCTTCAGTTGCACATCTCAGCACAGTGTTGCAGCGTCAAAGCCAGCTACAAGGCCGAATGATTCTGACTGCAGCTTATATGAGTGATGCGCCGTCAAAATGGTTTAGTGAGCGCGCGAAAGTCCCTGTTGTTGTTTTGCCGTTTACCGTGGGTGGTAATAAAGAGGCACTGACACTGGATACTTTTTTTGAAAATACGGTGACGCGTTTGCTGCAGGCGCTTTAGAGTTGACTAGCAGTTTTTACAGCGACCGTAGAGAGTCAGGTCGTGATCTTCGACTGTGAAGCCTTTTGGGGCGAGGTTGGCCAAATCTGTTGGACAAGAGTGGATGTCAAATACTTTTTGACATTGATTGCACTGAAAGTGGTGGTGGTGTCCATGGCCAGACAGCTCAAAACGTGGGTTTTCTCCGGGCAGAACCACCTGCCTGAGCAAGCCTTCATCCACCATCGTTTTTAAGTTGCGATAGATCGTGGCGATCCCGATGCGTGGCACGGTTTCGCAGGCCATGACAAGCACCTCTTGCGCCAGTAAGGGGCGCCCTGCACGATGTAAAGCATCGCGGATGGCAGAGCGTTGAACGGTCGATCGTTCCATAGGTTGGTTCTTAAAATAAAGGTGCCGCAAGCCGCTAGTGTAGGTGAGCTCGGCTTCAAGCATTGATAATGATATTGTATTATCATTATCTAAATTCAAGCAAATACTCTGAGTCTTCAACTTAGTCTAAGCCATGCAACCGGCGTCAACGCAAACTGCGGCAGTGCACGATCACAGCCACCATCACGATCACAGCCACGCACCTGGCCATAGCCGCTTATCGCGTGGGCGATTTGAGATCAGTCCTATTTTGTCGAGCGTTTGGGCCAGGCTTTTGACTTCACTGATCGCGCTGAGCCTTTTATGGCTAGCCGTTGCTTGGGCCCTTGTACGGGATGTCTAATCGTCCGCCCGCACCGACTGTATCGGCCGCAATCGAGATTAATAATCTGACGATTGCTTACCAAGGGCATCCCGCTGTGCATCACGTGACGGGGCGTTTTCTACCGGGGTCACTGACTGCCGTGGTGGGACCAAATGGCGCGGGAAAAAGTACCTTGCTCGGCGCATTATCGGGCCAGCTTCAGGCGGTTGAAGGGTCGATCCATTTTGGCCAAGCGCAAAGCGCTGCAGTTGCCTACCTGCCGCAACAATCTTTAATTGATCGAGAGTTTCCAGTTCGCGTTTTGGATGTAGTCTTGCTCGGCGCCTGGCGCGAGTTTAAAAGTTTTAGTCGCGTGACAGACCAGATGCGCACGCGTGCAACGCAAGCGTTGGCTGCAGTGGGTCTCGTTGGATTTGAGCGTCGTTTTATCGGCGAACTATCGGTTGGGCAGCTACAACGCGTGTTGTTTGCGCGTGTGCTGATGCAAGATGCTGCAATTATTTTGCTTGATGAGCCCTTCAATGCGCTCGATACACGTACCGCTGAGGATTTATTAGAGGTCGTACTGGACTGGCATCGTCAAGCGCGTACCGTGATTGCCGTCTTGCATGACATGAGTATGGTACGCACGCATTTCCCTCAGACGCTTTTATTGGCTCGCGAAGTGATTGCGTGGGGCCAAAGCGCGGAAGCGCTTACGCCAGAAAATATATCGCGTGCGCGACAGACATCCGAATATTGGGACGAGCGAGCACCGTGGTGTGCCAGACCTGATGGTGTAGGAATGGTGCGCTGATGCTTTCTGACGGACTCGTGTTTTTGCATGGATGGTTTTTGCAACCCTTCATTGAATATGGCTTTATGCGTCGGGCTTTGGTGGCCTGCGTAGCAATCGGGTTGGCGTGTGGGCCGATTGGTACGATTTTGGTATTGCGTCGCATGAGTTTGGCAGGTGATGCCATCGCACATGCAGTTTTGCCTGGGGCTGCCGTGGGTTTTATTTTC
>Ga0194037_1002590_pt1 | contig 11815 bp, 9 predicted proteins | sample JunL306m_MetaG_FD_148653 | JGI IMG/M metagenome (GOLD analysis project Ga0194037, IMG submission 148653) | Anoxic zone freshwater microbial communities from boreal shield lake in IISD Experimental Lakes Area, Ontario, Canada - Jun2016-L304-6m | ecosystem: Environmental > Aquatic > Freshwater >...
CCACTGGATACATACTCTCGTTGGTCGTTACCAACAATGGCCACAGGTATTGATTCCAGCCATAAATAAATTGGATGACAAAGAGCGCCGCAATACTCGTGCGAGACAACGGCAACAAGACATCCCAAAAAAAACGCATAGGTCCGGCGCCGTCCATTCGCGCAGCCTCAACCAATTCATCGGGCACAGTTAAAAAGAACTGTCTGAACAAAAACGTAGCTGTGGCCGAAGCAATCAAGGGAATGGTCAAGCCCGCATACGAGTTCAACATTCCAAGATTGGATACAACTTCGTACGTTGGTCCGATCCGCACTTCAACCGGAAGCATCAGGGTGATAAAGATCATCCAAAATACTAAGCCCCGAAATGGAAATCTGAAATAGACAATGGCAAAGGCCGACAGCATTGAAATTACGATTTTGCCAACGCTGATTAGCAGAGCTGTGACCAGACTCACCCACATCATTGGCCACGCCGGCGAGATATGTCCACCCGACTCAGTTTCGCCACCAAACAGGGCGAGGCGATACGTTTGAAGCATATGATCGCCGGGCACCAAAGACATTGGGATCGCTTGAGTAATTTGTGCCGTCGTCTGGGTTGACGCCACAATAGTTACATAAACCGGAAACGCCACAATCAACACACCAAGTAGCAACACGAGATGCGACAGTATCGTCAGTACGGGGCGTCTTTCAATCACGACGTTTCGACCTGATCAGGCATATTGCACCTTGCGCTCTATCAAGCGAAACTGCACAACGGTCAGACACACCACAATCATCATCAAAATCACAGACTGTGCAGCCGAGCTGCCCATATCCATTGCTTTAAAGCCGTCGTAATACACCTTGTAGACCAAGATTGAGGTGGCTTTACCCGGACCACCGTGTGTTGTGGCATCAATAATGGCAAACGTATCAAAGAAGGCGTACACCACATTAATCACCAACAAAAAAAACGTTGTGGGTGACAGCAGCGGAAACACAATCGTACGAAAGCGGTGCCAGGGTGTCGCCCCGTCAATAGCCGCCGCTTCAAGCAATGATTTAGGAATCGACTGCAACCCTGCCAAGAAAAATAAGAAGTTATATGAAATTTGCTTCCAGACCGCAGCCACCACAATCAGGGTCATTGCATCCCGACTATCGAGCAGATGATTCCAGCTCAACCCCAACCAACGCAACGCAAAGGCGATCACCCCCATGGGTGAGGCAAACATAAATACCCACAAGACCCCCGCCACGGCAGGCGCAACCGCATAGGGCCAAATCAGTAGCGTTTTATAGATATTAGCGGCGCGCCAAACGCGATCAGCCATGACCGCGAGCAGCAGCGCCACAGTCAAGCCACAAACAGCGACCAATACCGAAAACAATGCAGTAGTTTGAAATGATTCAAGGTAGAGCGGGTCGTTAAATAAGCGCGAAAAGTTCTGCATACCCACGAATTCGCGCGACATACCAAAGGCATCTTCTTCAAGCACACTTTGATACAGCGCCTGGCCAGCAGGCCAAAAGAAAAAAACTAATACGATCACCAACTGAGGTGCAATCAGCACCCAAGGCAACCACTGCGATTTAAAGCGAACTTTTTTTTCCATACCCTAAAGAATCGCAAGACCGTGCGCAGTAAAAAGCGACGAGGCCACCTACGACCTCATCGCATCACTTTGTTAACGCTTAACGGTTGGCTTTTTCAAAACGCTCGAGCAACTCGTTACCACGCTTGACGATCGTATCAAGCGCGTCTTTGGTGGTTTTTTTACCCGCCCACACTTGTTCGAGCTCTTCATCAATCACAGTTCTAATCTGCACGAAATTACCTAAACGGATTCCACGTGAATTATCTGTGGTCTTACGAATCATTTGCGTAACCGAAATATCGGTACCTGGGTTCGCCTTATAGAACCCAGATTTTTCGGTAAGCTCGAAAGAGGCGATTGTTAGCGGCAGATAGCCTGTGCGTTGATGACTTTTAGCTGCCTCTTCTGGACGTGACAAGAAATCAAAAAACTGCGCGACTCCTTTGTACTCGTCGGCTTTACGGCCCGCCATCACCCACAAACTTGCGCCACCGATCACGGTGTTTTGGGGCGCACCGCTCACGTCAGAGTAATACGGCAAGGTTGAGGTTCCAAACGCAAATTTAGCGTTACGCTTAACGTTGCCATACAGCGCAGAGGATCCCGTCGTCATGGCGCATTCACCTGCGACGAATACTGGATCTGCCGCATTGGCGCGGCCTTTGTAAACAAACAATCCGTCTTTTGCCATATCAGCCAAATTCTGGATATGTCGTGTCTGCAGCGGACCGTTGACGGTCAGACGGGTATCATTACCTTTCATGCCATTACCCTGGGTCGCAAACTCTGTGTTGTGCCAGGCACTAAAGCTTTCAAGTTGAGTCCAGCTAATCCAACTCGTTGTGAATGGGCACTGATGTCCCGACTCTTTAAGCTTTTTAGCCGCGGCAATCACCTCGGGCCAGGTCAGCGGTGGTTTTTCTGGATCAAGACCTGCCGCTTTAAAGGCATCTTTGTTATACCAAAATACGGTGGTCGAACTGTTAAACGGGAAGCTCAGCATCTGGCCATTGGGCGCGGTGTAGTAACCGGCTACCGCAGGCACATATGCCGCGGGATCAAACTTAACGCCCGCCTTGCTCATGACTTCGCCTACGGGGACGATGGCACCTTTGCTAGCCATCATAGTCGCCGTACCCACCTCAAACACCTGCAGGATATGCGGCGCGTTACCCGCACGGAAAGCTGCCACGGCAGCAGTCATCGCCTCGTCGTAGGTCCCCTTGAAAACCGGTACCACTTTGTAAGTTTTTTGGCTGTCGTTGAAGTCTTTAGCAAGATCGTTGACCCACTCACCCAAAGCGCCACTCATCGCGTGCCACCATTGAATCTCTGTTTGAGCCTGCGCCGGAGTAGAAACCGAGGCGCCTAGCGCCAGTGCTGACGCCACGGCAGCAATTGAAAATTTAAAGTTCATGACATCCCTCATGGATAGATTGTCGGATTTTTAGCTTAGCGTTGAATTATGACAATTCATGTTAACCGCATGCGATGCGTTTATGATGGGGTGCAACTAAAGCAGCTGATCGTAAATTTAAACAATGCTTAGCTTACATCAAAACTTCGATGACACACATCCTCGCACTCGATCAAGGCACTACTAGCTCGCGCGCAATTTTGTTCGATGCGCATGGCCAAAGTGTTGGTACGGCTCAGTGCGAGTTTCAACAGCACTTTCCACAGCCTGGCTGGGTTGAGCACGACGCCCTCGAAATTTGGCAAACGCAACTCAAGGTCGTCAAAGAGGTTTTGGCCACCGCAACGTCTCCAGATGAAGTCAGTGCCATTGCGATTACCAATCAACGAGAAACCACCGTGCTCTGGGACCGCAGTACCGGTCAACCCTTGGCGCACGCCATTGTTTGGCAAGACAGACGCACTGTTGAACAATGCGAGTCCTTGCGACAGCAAGGTCATGAAGCGCTGATTCAAAGCAAAACTGGCTTGATCCTGGATGCTTATTTTTCAGGTACCAAACTCGCTTGGCTTTTAGACAATCTACCCAACGCGCGCGAACGTGCCGAGCGAGGCGAGCTGGCCTTTGGCACGATCGACAGTTGGCTGGTCTGGAACCTGACAGGTGGCAAAACCCACGTCACTGACCCAAGCAATGCTTCGCGCACTCTGCTGTTCAATATACATACCCTTGCCTGGGATGAAGAACTGCTCTCCTTGCTCAGGATCCCGCGTGCAGTCTTACCCCAGGTGGTGCCCAGTTCAGGCGTTGTCGCTTACACCGACCCCCTGCTCTTTGGACGCGCCATTCCAATCGCTTCAATGATCGGTGACCAACAAGCCGCCACCTTTGGTCAGGCGTGTTTTGAACCCGGCATGGCCAAAAATACCTACGGCACCGGCTGTTTTATGCTGCTAAACACTGGCCATCAACCTGTGGCGAGCCAAAACCGCTTACTGACCACCGTGGGCTGGCAGCGTCCCGAAACGGCAACGCAAACACCTGCGACAACCTATTGCCTTGAAGCGTCTGTCTTTATGGGGGGTGCCACGATCCAATGGCTGCGCGATGGTCTGAACATCATCGCAACAGCTTCCGAGGTTGAGGCCCTGGCCGCGAGCGTGCCCGACGTCGCTGACACCTACCTCATACCAGCCTTTACAGGACTAGGCGCACCAACCTGGGATGGTCATGCGCGTGGCACGTTGATCGGCATGACGCGCGGCACTACCAAAGCGCATATCGCCCGTGCGGCGCTTGAAGCCATTGCACTACAAGTTGCTGATGTGTTTGCCGCAATGGCAAAAGACTCGGGGATTGCACTGGCCGAACTGCGGGTAGATGGCGGCGCCTCAAAAAATGATTTGCTGATGCAAATCCAAGCAGATCTTTTAGGTGTTCCTGTGGTGCGGCCACGGATCACCGAAACCACGGCTCTGGGCGCTGCCTACTTAGCCGGCCTTGCAACAGGACTTTGGCAAAACACAACGCAGATCGCTGACCAATGGACAGTTGACCGTCGCTTTACACCCACCATGTCCGCTCAAGATCGTCAGGCCAAGCTTGCCAGATGGCATCAAGCAGTTGAACGATCAAAAGGCTGGGCACAATGACAACTACGACGCCGCTCACCACCAGCAGGGCAGAACTTCTGACCAGACTGGCTGAACCAAAGACCTATGATCTTGCAATCATAGGGGGTGGTGCCACCGGTTTAGGACTCGCACTGGATGCGACCGCGCGGGGCTTTACAGTTGTGCTCATTGACGCCACCGACTTTGCCAAAGGAACATCATCGCGCTCGACTAAATTAGTGCATGGTGGGGTGCGCTATCTTGCCCAAGGCAATATCTCTTTGGTGTACGAGGCACTGCACGAACGTACAACCTTATTACACAATGCGCCTCACCTGGCGCAACCGCTTGCCTTTGTGCTGCCATGCTATCGATTCTGGGAGCTTCCGTTTTACGGAGCCGGACTAATGTTGTACGACGCGCTTTCGGGCACCCGCAGTTTAGGACGCACACGTTTTTGGGGTGCCAAGCAGACAGTTGAGCATTTACCCAATTTACACACGGTCGATTTAAAAGGCGCAATCAAATACTGGGACGGTCAGTTTGATGATGCACGCCTCGCACTCGCCCTGGCACGCACTGCAGCGCAGCGCGGCGCATTGTTACTGAACTATTGCAGCGCGATTGAACTAACACACACAAACGGCAAGATCACGGGTTTGCTTGCGCAAGACAACGAGACGCAACAAACCTATCAAATTAACGCCAAGTGCGTGGTCAACGCGACGGGTGTTTGGGTTGATGCAATCCGAGAAAAAGATCAAGCTGCTGCGGGTTCGCGCAGCACAGACATGGTCGCGCCAAGTCAGGGTGTGCACATCGTCGTAGATCGTAATTTTCTAGCGAGCGATCATGCGATTATTGTGCCGCACACTGCTGATGGACGTGTCCTCTTTGCAGTGCCCTGGCTAGGCAAGGTCATTATTGGGACGACCGACACCCCCCGTCACGACCTGAGTCGCGAGCCTGATCCTTTTCGCGAAGAACTCGAATTTATCTTGCGTGAATCCGCACGCTATCTCACACGAGCACCCACGCGCGCTGATATCAAAAGTATCTGGGTGGGCTTACGGCCTTTAGTCAAACCTCCTAAAGACGAAAGTGGCAGCACCAAAAAAATCAGTCGTGAACATACTGTCTTGATCAGTCAAAGCAACATGGTCACTGTGACCGGCGGCAAATGGACAACCTATCGCGCAATGGCACAAGATGTCTTGAAACACTGCGTCCAGGCCAAGCTATTGCCAGCGCTTAGTCCTTGCGCCACAGCAGATCTTGCCCTAGTGGGCGCGCAGTCAGATCAAGACGTTGCACACGCCATGTACGAGGCGCCAAGCCTCTTGGCGTATGGAGATGAAGGACCTTATATTCAAGCGCTACCTGGCGCCGACCTAGTGCTTGGTGGTGGCTTAACCGAGGCAATGGTTCGGTTTGCCATACGTTACGAATATGCGCGCTCAGTTGAGGATGTGTTAGCGCGTCGTGCGCGCCTATTATTTTTAGACGCGAAACTTGCGCACTCGATGGCCGACGCTGTCGGAGAAATTGTGGCGCAAGAATTGCCAGGGCAAGACCCTGGCACCGAGGCCTTTAAAACACTGGCCCTGCATTATCTGACATTACCTGCCTAGCCGTTAGGCGTCAGCCCTTCGTCGCATCTTCAAGAATAAAATCAGCGCCACGCTCTGCGACCATCATTACGGCTGCTTGAGTATTACCAGATACCATTGTGCGAAAAACCGATGCATCGACGACACGCAACCCGCGTAAACCATTGAAACGAAGACGCGCATCCACCACAGCCTCGGCGTCAGAGCCCATTCGACAGGTGCCGATAGGATGGTAAGTGGTTTGCCCATTTTCGCGCGCGAAGTGCAACCACTGTTCGTCGCTTAGCACGCCGGGGCCGGGGCTCATTTCAGACTCGATGTAATGAGACAACGCAGGACGCTCAATAATACGTCGGGCAATCTTCATGCCTTCAATCAGCGTCTGCTGATCTTCAGTATTTGATAAAAAATTTGGCCGGATGGCAGGGCCCACGCGCGGATCTTTAGACTTGATATGAATGCTGCCTTGCGAGGTCGGACGCAATCCTGATACGCCCAGTGTCATGCCCGGAAACTGATCAAGCTTGCGAATCGCAGCGTTAGCGTAAGTGGCGTGCATGAAAAAATACTGCACGTCAGGCGTCACCGCTTCAGCACGCGCTTTAACAAAGCCGTGTGCCAAGCCAGTTCCAAGCGATAGAATCCCTTTACGCGTTGCAAAGTATTTCAAGGCTGCCAAACCGACACGCCACCCCTGCGCCAGTTCGTTCAGGGTTTGACTATTTTTAACGCGCCAATTCATGCGCGTCGCGAAGTGATCGATATAATTTTCACCGACGCGCTTGGCCGAATGCACCACAGGTATTGCAAACTGCTGCAAAATCGCCGGATCGCCGATACCAGACAATTCGAGGATTTGAGGCGTTTGCACTGCGCCTGCGCACATAATCACTTCGCGCGCTGCACGTACTGTGTACGACTCACCCTTTTGCTGATAGGTCACGCCCGTGCAAAGACCCGTCTCAACATTCACCCGCGTCACGTGTGCACGCGTTTCAATCGTCAGGTTTTTTCTATGCCGGATCGGCTTTAAATAACCATCAAAGGCACTCCAGCGGCGCCCCGCTTTTTGCTCAACCTGGTAATAGCCAAAACCCTCTTGAGACGCACCGTTGTAATCCTCATTTAAGGGCTGACCATCTTGAACCGCCGCTTGAAACAAGGCATCAACCAGAGGATAGCGTTCGGAGACTTGATGAATATGCATTGGACCATTTTTGCCTCGTCGCTCATCGCCTTTTAGATAGGTTTCAAGTTTGACAAAATACGGCGCTACGTCTTTGGCCGACCAACCCTTCGCACCGAGATCTGACCAGCGATCATAATCTTGAGGTTGGCCATGCACATAAATCATCCCATTGATCAGGCTTGAGCCACCCAGCCCTTTTCCTCGGGGAATCGCAATCGTGCGACCGTGCACGTTATCTTCTGGCTCAGTCTCGAAGCGCCAGTTGTAGGCAGGATCATTCAAGAGTTTAGTAAACCCCGCCGGAATGTTGATCCACATACTTTTGGGTTCGCCGCCCGCCTCGAGCATCAATACCGTATGACGACCATCTGCAGTCAGACGATTCGCCACAATACAGGCTGCAGTACCGCCACCTACAATCACATAATCGTAAGTTTGCATCATGTTGCTCCCATAAAGTCGGCCATCAATTCAATTTGACATGCAAGCATCGGGGCTCCGTACTGAATCCGGCAACCTTTGCCCTGCGCCGTAGCCAATAACGGCGTCAAGGCCGGTGCCATAATAATTTCAGCAACGATTTGATCCGAGGTCAAACGGTTTGCATCAAGCGGCAATGGATCTGCGCTGGCCATGCCAAGAGACGTTGCATTAATGACCAAGTCATAACCCTGCGGATCGCGCGTGCCCGCTGTCAACTTGAGCTGCGGATAAAGCGGCGCCAGCCTAGCGAACATAGCCTGAACTTTTTGGGCCGAGCGGTTGTAAATCGTCAACTCCGCTACCCCCGACTCAGCGAGCGCAAAGGCGATCGCATTGGCTGCGCCACCCGCTCCTGCTAAAAATATTTTTTTTCCTTTGGGATCAATTCCATGTAAACGCAAACCCGCCACAAACCCCCGACCATCCAGAATATCGCCAAACAAACGACCATCGGGATCACGCCGTACGATATTGACCGCGCCTACCGTGCGGGCCGCCGCAGTAATCTCATCACATAAAACACCTATCGTTGTTTTATGTGGCACGGTGACTACCATGCCACCGAAGTTTTGAATGCCTCGCAGTGCCTGAGTAAACACGGCCAAATCCTGGGGAGCCACGTGCATGGGCATCAGCACGCCATCGATCCCGCGCCGCTCAAACACCTCACGCATCATTTCTGGCGCTTTGACCTGACCGATGGGGTCGGCCACAATACCGTAGAGTTTCGTCTTACCACTGACAGCAATCATGTGCTTCTCTTTTATCTTTTTTGCGGGGCACTGAGATCTTGCGCGCCCTGTCTTGGCCTGCACTATCATACAGTTTACCGTTGTCCGCAACCCGCTGACCGTGCCTGATCGAGACACCATGAATCGCCTGCAAACTTTTTTACGCGTTTTTTGCTGGATGCTGAGCATGCTCATCACGGGTTTGACGCAAGCAACGCCAGTCCATCATCACTACTTCAAAACTTCAGACGGGGTTCGTCTACATTATCTTGAAGCAGGCAAAGGCGAGCAAACCTTAGTATTTATTCCAGGCTGGGTGATGCCAGCTGCCGTGTTTGAACAGCAACTACTGCTGCTTTCAACGCAGTTTAGAGTCTTAGCTTTTGACCCCCGATCGCAGGGACTGTCTGAACTGACGACCTTATCCCATGCACCGCAAAGACGAATGCGCGATATGGACGAATTCTTGAAAGCCGCAAACGTTAAAAACTTTATCTTGGCGGGTTGGTCTCTGGGCGTGCTCGAATCGCTCGACTATCTTGCGAACTATCAGCCAAAAGGGCTGCGAGGCTTAATCCTTATTGACAACTCTGTAGGCGAAGGTCGCCCACCAAAAGGCGGTGCGTCAACCTTTCAGCAGACCATGAACGATCCCAAAAAACGGGAGGCCTACCTGCGTGCTTTTTGTAAAGATATTTATCGCGAAACACCGCCTCCGCTCTTGGCTCAGGCCGTACTTGACTCAGCCATGCGTGTTCCACCAAAGATTGCGATTCAACTGATGAATCAACCGTATCCAAGAGAGTATTGGCGCGAAACGCTTGAAAAGCAAAACGTACCAGTTTTATTTATTGCTCGGCCATGGCTTAAAGAGCAAGGCGATGCCCTGCTCTCAAAGCGGCCCGCCAAGCTGATCACCGTCAAGATTCTTGAAAAACCCGGTCACGCTTTGTTTGTGGATGATCCCACGACCTTTAATGAGGTCACGCGCAGTTTTAGTACAGCCGCCTTTTCAGACAAGCTCAATCCCTAAGCGTGCTCACGCGTGCGTGGCGGCGCCTACTCGGGCCGACGAACAATTTGCACGCTTCGACGTTCGGTGGTCTTGTTGTAGCTGAAGGCGAATGGTAAGGGCCTGATATTTTTTGAATCTTTGTAAGCTTGCGCCAAAGACTCTTGTTTTTTTCGATTAAAAAGTTCGTGTGGATACAAAAAACCGCCATATAGATCAACGGGTCCGATTTGTGACAAATAGGTGTAATTCAGCCCGGTTTCATCCTGGACGACCATTTTTGCTTTCGCGACCAACATATCGCGCAAAATTGAAAAGTACGTCTCTTGCAATAAGTGCGAGGCGGCTTTAATCAGCACAGGATTGTGGGACTCTCGTTCAAGCCAGGCACGCATCGCCTCGGCTTGGCTTAAATGCGCATCAGATAAATCTAAACTGACATAATCCAGCACGGTTGGTTTGCCCGCTTTGCTTAAAATCAGTCGTACCGATCTCCAGTCCTCAGTCGTTTGAATGAATTGACCATTTTTAGGATCAAGGGTGATCGGATACACGTCGGTTACGTCGTATCCCATATAAAGCGCAAAGGTGATCAGAATCGTGGTCACGCCAATTTGCGCATGCTTATCACGCAAATCTTCATTCAAATCATCCGTCCGAAAAAAAGCTAAACGACTAAACTTCATCCATTCGCGTAAAAATTTTGACTGGAAGTTTTGGGCGCGTGCGCTAGACATATCAGTGATAGGCGCCGGCTCGCCAGCAGCCTGCATCGCGACCAACACGAAGCGACTTGCCTGCGGAAACAAATGTGCCGCCGTCACAAAGTCTGGCCCCGAGAACGGATAAAACACGGTTCCGCCCGGCGGTTGATTGATTTCTGTTCGAGCCCAATCTGACATCGCTTGACCCATATTCTGCTGATAGAACTGCCAAGCCCCATCCGCTTGTGTCAGATTTGCGCCTTGTAAAAATGGAAAAGACGACGTGGGCTGCGCACCACCCGGCATATATTTTCCGTGCAACTCGTTTGCCGCGGCAGACCCATCCGTCAATAGACGTAGACCCATCAACACAACGACCGCAGTGATTTTTTTAAACGATAACAAAGGAAACGACTTCATCAAAACCCTCAAAAGCATAATCATCAAAAATATTTAAGCTACTTTTTAGAGAGATTGGCCAACACGATCCCCAGCACAATCAACACCAAACCAATCACATGATAAAGCTCGGGAAACTCTCCCAACAATACAACGGCCATCAAAGCAGCAAAAATCGGCGTGAGATTCAAAAAGAACATCGGCAGCTGTGAGCCCGTTCGCAACACTGCCTGTTGGTAACACAAATAGGCTAGCAAGGCCGGGCCGAGTGCAACATACAACACCATGCCGTAATTCTTGGGAGACCAGGCGATCGCAGGATAACCGCCCCACAATAATTCTGCTAGCACCATCGGCACAGCGAATAACAACCCCCATAGCATCTGCATTGCTAACACGCTATACCCCGACATCTCAGGCGGTCGACCTCGCAACAGCCAGGTGTACAGGCTCCAGAGGGCGATCGCGAGCAGCATAAATAAATCACCCGGTACAAACGCAATACGCGTGACATTGAGCAAGTCGCCTCGCAGCAACACCCACGCCACGCCCACCAAAGACACCACGGCACCCAAAGAGGCTGCGCGGCTAATCGAAGCCTGAAAAAATGAACGTCCGACCAAGAGTGTAAAGATTGGACCTGCCGCAGTAATCAGCGCAATATTGATCGGGCTAGACGTGGTCAGCGCCAAGTACTGCAAGGCGTTGTACGTAGTGGTGCTTAAAAATCCGGTCGCAGCCAATACCACCCAAGCTTTTCGGGCCAAGGGCCAATCTTGCCTGAGGCGTTGCCAAACAAAGGGCAACAATACCAAAACAGCCACCACCCACCGCAAAAAATTTAAGGTAATGGGCGGAATCGCGCCAGCAGCCATCCGGCCAACAATCGCATTACTGGCCCACATTAAGGGCGGCACCACCAAAAACAACAGGGTTAAGGGACGCATTGAAACCGATCACTTTCAGGGGTTAAGCCGCCCGACCGCACGCGACGCAAAAAATAAAGCAATCAAGTCAATCGCTAGTTTCAACTTGCCTTAAGAACCAGCGCGCCACCCATGTAGGGCTGCAA
>Ga0194037_1002591_pt1 | contig 11810 bp, 10 predicted proteins | sample JunL306m_MetaG_FD_148653 | JGI IMG/M metagenome (GOLD analysis project Ga0194037, IMG submission 148653) | Anoxic zone freshwater microbial communities from boreal shield lake in IISD Experimental Lakes Area, Ontario, Canada - Jun2016-L304-6m | ecosystem: Environmental > Aquatic > Freshwater >...
AAGTCAATGTTATACCTGGCTGTTTTTTCAGTTGGTTTATTGAGACCAACGATAACTGCCCCCAATCCCCCTGGTAATCTTACCAGTTAAGAAGCAGCTTAAAGAGGCCGGGTTATTCTATGCATCCAAGAAGGTTGCATGGTACTACAGAGCCGAAGAATATAAGACCACCGGCAGCAAGAAAACACTTGATGAGATCAGGGAAAAGTACGGGAGTGAGACCATCCATAACAGGCATCGCAGCAAAGCTATCACTTAGAAAGGCCGTTTTTAATGGTAATTTTTAAAATGTTGTACCTATGCTGTACCATAAAACAGAAACCCCCTGAAGAGTATTGATTCTACAGGGGGAATTTTATTTTTCTGCGGACCGGACGGGACTCGAACCCGCGACCTCCGCCGTGACAGGGCGGCATTCTAACCAACTGAACTACCGATCCATTGGTGTTGATTGGGGTGCAAATATAAATTCAATTTCGTGAATTCTGCAAATCTTCTTAAAAAAAAACCAAAGAGCCCATTTAGCAAGGCTTTCAGCCTATTACACATAAGCATTTTTACACAAATACAGCTCATATAATGTTATATCAAAAACTGATACAGGCGTAATCCACAAAGCAAGGTTTTTTCCCCCATATGTACATCAGGTCTGCCTAATACTTTACTTTTGCAGACTAAACACTTGTTATGCAATTTCTGGATTTTGAAAAGCCTTTGGAAGATCTATACGCGCAGATGACCAAAATGAAGGAAATGTCGGCCAAGAATAATGTGGATGTTACCGGCACTGTTCGCGAACTGGAAGCCTCTATTGAAAAAACACGTGCCCGTATATACGAACACCTTAGCCCTTGGCAACGTGTACAACTCAGCCGTCACCCAGATCGTCCTTACACTTTATACTATATAGAAAAGATATTTACCCACTTCAACGAGCTATATGGCGACCGTCAGGTAAAAGACGACAAAGCCATTATAGGTGGTATGGCAGAGCTGGATGGACATCCTGTAATGGTAATAGGCCATCAGAAAGGTATCAATACTAAAATGCGTCAGATGCGCAATTTCGGTATGGCCAATCCTGAGGGCTACCGCAAGGCTATGCGCCTGATGCATATGGCCGAAAAATTCAATCGCCCTGTTATTACTCTTATAGATACTCCGGGTGCTTATCCGGGTCTGGAAGCCGAAGAGCGTGGACAGGCAGAAGCCATTGCCCGCAATCTGTTCGAAATGACCAACCTGAAAGTACCTGTTATTTGTATCATCATAGGCGAGGGTGCATCGGGTGGTGCATTGGGCATAGGTATAGGAGACAGAGTAATGATGCTGGAAAATACCTGGTACACTGTTATCTCTCCGGAGTCTTGCTCGTCTATATTATGGCGCAGCTGGAATTTCAAAGAGACAGCTGCAGAACAACTGAAGCTGACATCTGAGAATATGAATGATTTCGGCCTGATAGATGGTGTGATACCTGAGCCTGTAGGTGGTGCACATGCACGCCCCGAGGACATGGCAGAAACCATGAAACAGTACCTGATCAAAACCATTGCCGAACTGGAGAGAATAGACCCTGAGACTCGTGTAGAGCAACGTATAGAGAAATTCTCCAGAATGGGTTTCTACGAAGATGTAACAGAATAGTAAGCATCATTGATTTTAGAATATAGCATTTTATGGCACATCCTTTCAGCGGTACCGGTGTAGCATTGGTAACGCCTTTTCAGTACGATGAAAAAGTAGATTTTCCTGCACTGGAAAAACTCATCAACCATGTTATTAATAATGGGGTGAACTACTTAGTAGCGCTAGGCACTACTGCCGAAACCCCTACTCTTTCTTCTGCCGAAAAAGCAGCTGTACTGGATTTCATAGTTACCAAATGCAATGGACGAGTACCTGTAGTATGTGGTATAGGTGGCAACAACACTGCCGAAGTAGTGCGCGACCTGAAGACTTACAAATTGGATGGTGTAGCAGCTATACTGAGCGTAGCACCTTATTACAATAAGCCTACACAGGAAGGTATCTATCAGCATTTTCGTGCTATAGCCTATGCTACCAATAAGCCTATCATATTGTACAATGTACCCGGCCGTACTGTAACTAATATACTGCCTGCCACAGCACTACGCCTGGCCAATGAATTCAAACATATAGTAGCTATCAAAGAGGCATCCGGCAATCTGGTACAGTGTATGGAATTGGTACAGAACAAACCTGCAGGTTTTGCCGTACTATCCGGCGATGATAATCTGGTATTACCTCAGATAGCAATAGGCATGGAGGGTGTGATATCTGTAGCTGCTAATAGTTTCCCTAAGGACTTTACCCATATGGTGAATGCGGCCCTTGAAGGCAACATTACAGAGGCTCGCCGCCTGCACTATAAGATGCTCAGTGCCATAGACCTGCTCTTTGTAGAGGGCAACCCAGCCGGTGTCAAAAGCTTCCTGAGTATACTGGGCATATGCAACAATATACTACGCCTGCCTTTAGTACCCGTAAGCGAGGCCACAGGGGCAAAGATCAAACACCTATTCCACAACATTTAGGGCATTTGTGTGTTATTTAGGTCTATATAGGCATTATTTAACACCTATTACCTCTATTTTACATAACTTTGCCAAAATTTTAAATAAAAAGAAAAATCATGAGTACAATGACCCGTTCTAAAATTGACTTTAAACTGCCTTATAAAGTGAAGGATATCAGCCTTGCTGAGTGGGGACGTAAAGAGATCCGTCTGGCTGAAGCTGAAATGCCGGGACTTATGGCTATCCGTGCCGAATATGGTCCTTCTCAACCACTGAAAGGTGCTCGTATCGCAGGTTGTCTGCACATGACCATACAGACTGCTGTGTTGATAGAAACATTGGTAGCATTAGGTGCCGAAGTGAAATGGAGCTCTTGCAATATATTCTCTACACAAGACCACGCCGCTGCTGCCATAGCTGCTGCAGGTATAGGTGTTTTTGCATGGAAAGGACAAAGCCTTACCGATGCTGACTGGTGTATAGAACAAACTTTATTCTTTGGTAGCGAAGATCGCCCTCTGAATATGATACTGGACGATGGTGGAGATCTGACCAATATCGTTTTCGATCATTACACAGAGCTCATCCAACACATCAAGGGATTGAGCGAAGAAACTACTACAGGTGTTCACCGTCTGTACGAGCGTATGGAGAAAGGTACATTACCTATCCCTGCTATCAACGTGAACGACTCTGTTACCAAATCTAAATTTGACAACAAATACGGTTGTAAAGAAAGTCTGGTAGATGCTATACGTCGTGCTACAGATATCATGATGGCCGGTAAAGTAGCTGTAGTAGGTGGTTATGGCGATGTGGGTAAAGGCTCTGCAGAATCTCTGCGTGGTGCAGGTGCTCGTGTCATCGTTACAGAGATCGATCCTATCTGCGCATTACAAGCAGCTATGGACGGTTTTGAAGTAAAGAAAATGATAGATGCAGTGAAAGAAGCTGATATCATCGTTACTGCTTCTGGTTGTCGCGACCTTATCACAGAAAAACATTTCCGTGCTATGAAGGACAAGGCTATCGTTTGTAATATCGGTCACTTCGATATCGAAATAGATATGGCTTGGATCAATAACGCATACGGATCTACTAAAGACACTATCAAGCCACAGGTAGATCTTTATAACATTGATGGTAAAGAAGTGATCGTATTGGCTGAGGGCCGTTTGGTGAACCTTGGTTGCGCAACAGGTCACCCTAGTTTTGTAATGAGCAACTCTTTCTCTAATCAGACATTGGCTCAGATAGAACTGTGGATGCACAGCAGCAAGTACGAGAACAAAGTATATGTACTGCCTAAACATCTGGATGAGAAAGTAGCTCGTCTGCACCTGGCTAAAATAGGTGTGGTACTGGAAGAACTGACAGATGCACAAGCAGAATACTTAGGACTGCCAAAAGCCGGTCCTTACAAACCTGAAATGTATCGTTACTAATACACATTACCTCTTAATAGCAAAAATGCCTCACATATCGTGGGGCATTTTTTTAATACTATATATTCGCACACATATAGGTATGCTTATTAAGACCGTCTTTCCTACCAAATAGTTGGGTAATACCTCATATAATAAGCTCATTAATGAGCCCTCTTCACAAAATCCTTGAAATAAGAGCAGGTGCTTACTGCTGTTTTATAAAATTTGGTATTGTTATAGCCCTGTTTTAGTTGTTTGAAATATGGGCTTTTGAATGTATAATAGTAAAACTGATCGCCAATTAAGGCATACGGCATACCTCCAAAATCAGCAGGGGGAGCTGTCCTCTTTTGCCAGCATTTAGAGGCCATATAGAGACAGCGTGCTTGCACTTCTTTATCTGTACTATTAGTAAATGCCAGCACATAGTATTTCTCAGGCTCTGATACTCCATAGTACTCCTGAATGAATGCCGGTAACATTCGCCTTTCAGGCGTTGCATAATAACCCATGTCGTCGGTATAAGACCTGTAATAAGCAAATGCATGATAGGCCTTGCCATAATAACTCATACTATATAAGCCGTTGGCATATTGATATGCACTGCGCCCGTCCTTCGGGTTTTTCCTTAACAGTTCTTGCAGTTCCATCATCTTTTGTGCAAACTGTAGCTTATTGTAGGTATTGGCAGAATCAGATCTGTTCCAGTCTTGCCCATCCAATAAGTGACTAACCAGAAAATCAGGTAAATGTGTTCTATTCAATATAGATGCAGGTACTTGTTTCAGCACATTCACCGCCGTAACAAAATCATGTAGTCGTATATACTTAGTGCCTTCCAGTTCATGCATATCATCTATAGTGTATTGGCTATTGACCGTCAGCCAATGCTCATAGGCTGTATGTGTCTTACTGATTTTAAAAGCCTCCACCTCTCTCAATTTTAATGGGGTCATGGAATCTAAAAAGGTTCCTGCATCCGATCCAAATGATAATTCATACTCATTTTGTCGCTCTTTATTATCTTCTAGGTTCTGCATTCTCGCTAGGCAGAAAATAGCCTTTACGGTATCGCCTTGATTCATGTAGGCAGGTGCCATCACATTATCTATCAGGTCATTATATACTTTCGCAAATCGTTTCTGTGTCTTAGCTCTCTTTTCTATCCATTGCAGCGATGGCAGCAATGCCGCTTCTGTGGTAGCTGTGATCTTTTTATCCTTACGAACTATATACAAGGCTTGTATTACATCATGCACATCATGTTCCATATCTGTCATTTTCTCAGCTGCTGCCAATTGTAGATACTCTTTGCAATGGTCCATATCAGCCAGCATCAGATAGATATATGCCGATGCTAGTCGCCAATAGGCTGTATGACCCGCTTCTTTATCATTACCTATCTTCTGTGCCAGTGCATTCATTTATTTCAGATAAGGGATGTTATTTGCTGTCATGACCCTTTCAAAACTATCTCTATTGGATATTACAGGGTATTGAAATGATGATGGCACAGGGCATTTACGATAGGCAATATTTTCCATATAAATTTTTTCTAATCTATTGATCTCGCGGGTCATAATGATATCCAGCCCCTTTACCTTTTTATCAAGTGTATACGCATGTTCCAATGACTCTATCCCCAGCTTACTATCCTCACCACCATAGTCATACAATCCCTTCATCAGATACAGTACTGCCTTTTCATGATCGTTCTTACACAAGTTCAATATTGGCTCTATCTCACCGCTTACAGCCCATTTGAAGCTGGTGTACACAGTTGTCTTCATTTCATCGCTGGCATCAAAAACCAAACTGTACAGATAAGCCGCTTCCGGCTTTTTACCTGTTTTATATAATGCTCCTGCCTTTAGCGACAAACAACGATAGTACATATAATTGTGCGGCATTTCTGTCATAAGCGAATCATACAACTTGATGGTTCTAGCATGATCATTATTATAAAATGACAAACGCAATATCTGGAATGCATACCTCAATTGGATAGACACTTGCTTGCAATTACTATATAGTTGTATTCCTTCCTGCAACTGTGACAGCATCACTATAGAATCACGTTTCTTAGTTTTCCAGCTATGCGCATTGTCATCATAATAATCGGTCTCTCCTAGTACATTAGGCTCACACCTCTTAGCATAGCTCAAATAACGACTTGCTTCTACATCCTTATGTGTAATCAGCCATTGAGTAAATGTATTTTGCTCCTCCTCTTTGTCTATATGCAGTGGTTCATTTTTGCTCAGATGCTGATATATATTCTCTACGCTTTTTTGCGAATATCTATATACAAAACTATCTACATCGCTTCGCAACACTGAGCTGTTTGCATACTCATACCAGGCTTGTTCATTAGGGTCAGGCACTTCATCAGGGTACGATTTCTTATAGTCATACCAATCACCATAATAATTTAATAACGATGTAAAATAGAAGGGTATAAAGGCAGGATCCTTATTAATATCATTCATAAAAAATGAAGTGTATTCATCATACGGATCTATCTCTCCTCCACAGGCTTGTACTATTTTTATAGCACCTGCTATGGATAGTAGACTAACGATAACAATCAATGATCGTTTCCAGTTCATGGTTTGTGTATTTACTTAAAATTAAACTATCACAATGAAAAAAAACAAGATTCAAACTCATATTCTTCACTTTACGGGTTGTAAAGGCAGCTATCGATTTCACATCGCTATAGGTCACTATTTCTGTACGTATCTTATCGCCTTTCTGTATATGGTACCCATGCCAGCTAGTATCTGCAGTACTTCTATACAGGTTCTCTTTTTCCTTTGCCAACCAATGTTCAGAAGCAATACTTTCTGTGGATACCTCTCTGAGTATGCCTTTATACTGCTGGCCGCGAAAGAGTACACACCAGCTGAATAATGGCAATGCTATATCCAATGGCAATGGGTATTTGTCTATATACCTCAGGTATTCTTTGGTATCGCTTACATCCAGTATAGAATTGTCATTACCGTATTTTTTCAGATTGCCCATATTATAGCACATCAGCAGTCCTTTTTCTACCGGTGGTATACCATTGCGCAGAGTATATTTGGCTTGGTATAGCCTGATAGTACAAGACAATGCCTTACCCTTAAAGAATGGACGTTCTTTCAATGCTTTCAGCAAAGCAAAATATACATCCTTAGTAGTACTATTCCAGTCACAGTCCATCTGTATCTCAGGTGGTACTATACTCATATTAGCACATAGCTCCTGCGCGTAGCTATTGATATTATCTGCCAGTGCAGGTATCTCAGCAGCTGTTAGGGTCTGTACTGTTTTTTGAGTGATAAAAATATCAGGCACATATTCAAAGCCCGTATCTAAATGCCGGGCACTGAGTGGAGCCACAGGTATTATTTGCTTAGTAACTGCATCTCTATCTACATCAAACAGACGTAGATACATACGCTTGCAATGCAATGCCCTCAGCTTTTGCAATTCACTCTCGGTAGGTTTATATATGGTCTTCCAATAATAGAATGCAGGGATTACATCATGATGACTATGACAGGAACTAAATACCACCATCAATAAGATCAAATGAATAAGATGCCTACGCATATACTAATATACAAATGCTTGCCTGCTTGGCATAATACATCTCTTTGCTTCCTAGTAGAGATTTTCACCTTCAAAAAAGTGGATATCTTTTTTTGGAAACCCCTGTCGCAGAATCGTACCTTGCAGGGTTATCGGCTCTATCAGATCATCAATTCTACATCTTGATATATCGCCTATGTTCTAATGTTACATTGTAACCTAAATGTAACTTTTGAAACCTCGCAACATACTGATTATCAATCACTTAAACTTTCAACAAACCATAAAAAAATTTCAGAAAATGTAACCCTTGCTTCAAAAAGGTCATTATTTCAATCCCCAAGGGATTGCATATTTATAGAAAAAAAATCAATCCCCTCGTTGCCGTAGGTATCGCATATTCAAAAACTCAAAAGTTTCATTGTAATCCAAATGCGACCCTTAAAAATAAATTAAGCAGATTCGGGGAGTCCCGAACTCGTTTCGGGGTAACCTTTGAAATACCACAAACCCTTGATTATCAACCACTCAAATTACCCATGTAACCTTTAAAAAATTCCCAGGAGAATGTAACATTTGATTTTATCTACATGGGTCATTGAGGCATTCAACACATTCCACACATTGTCGCATTACCTACCTGATTGTGACACTCTTTTGACACTCCCTAGCCTGCCATCATATGCTATGACCACACTCAAAGTACCTTTATGGCAAATATTTTCATATGAAAAGGTTTTATACTTTATTAGGTCTTTTACTCCTGGCCTATTCCTCTGTTGCACAATCATGGTTATGGGGTCGCAGTGGTGGTAGTTCAGATTATCCCGGCTATCCGGAAACTGTGATAGATATGGCCACTGACAATAATGGCAATATATACCTGCTTGCTAATGTGCTACAGACAAATCTTAATATAGATGGGCATAGCAAAACAGGGTACGGCCTGCAGGATATGATGCTCTCCAGTTTTTCAGCTTCAGGTGTATATCGCTGGTCGAAGGTATTCGGTGGTTATACAAACGATATGCCTAAAGCATTACGTGCTGATTCTCTGGGGCATATATATGTAGCAGGTAGTATCTACTCTCCTAGCAATCCCCTGCTTACCGCAGTACACTTCGATGCGGATACTACATTGGCCAATAACTGCAAAAGGAATCTGTTTCTGATACAGTATGATACACTGGGCAATTACAAGTGGTTGCGCCTGCCTCAGCCCGACACTTTATCCCTTACCAACGCTGTAGATTCGTCTAAGACCATAGACATGAATGTAGACGCGGCGGGTAATGTATACTGGCTCTGTCAGCTGCCTGCAGGCGGTTTTGCCGATGGTTCTTTTACAGTACCCGGCACCGGCCTGTATATGCTCAAGTACGATAAATCGGGTGTTTTCAAACTCAGTTTCCCATTACAAATGACAGCTACAGGCTCAGTGCTCGATAACATACATATGCAGCGCGACCCACTCACAGGCAGGTTCTATTTGGCAGGTGGACTTACAGGTGGCTCCATACAGTTTCTGGGCAATCCTGTAGCTCATCCTACGTTCCTAGCCACATTAGATAGTACCGGCAATTTCCTATGGAAGAAAGAGGGCAAAGCATATACCGCATATGGTGGTTGCTCAGGTCGCCCAGCTATAGACTCTGCATGCAATATCTATCTTACAGGTACGACTTCACTTTGGGATAGCCTGAATGGGCAAGCTCTCAGCGATTCTATAGCCGGGCCTTTCGTAATTAAGATGGACTCCGCAGGACATAATGTCTGGACTGTACATCCCACTGTGAACTATACCACTTTTGGTAATGCCCTTACATTATTGTCAAACACTCAGCTGGTAATGACAGGAGCTTATGCCGGCCTGCTGCGTTGGACGGGCTATACACCTGCCTTGTACCATTCTCCCGGCCTAGGTTTTGGAGTCTTCTTCACACACTTCAATGCACTTACAGGTGCAGTAATAGGTATGGATTCCTTGTCGGGTGATCTTGGCTATAATTCGTATCCTGCATCTATAGAAGCAGACCATAAAGGTGGCTTCTTTATAGGTGGGCAATTTGAAGACATCATTAATGTAGCCGGCGATATGTTGCAAACCACCGGTGGCGAAACCGATTTCTTTGTAGCTAAATATTGCTATGCCAATTGCAGCATTGCACCTAGCAGTATAGACCATACGCCTATAGCAGCAGCCAATACTCTCAGCATATATCCTAACCCTGCTATTGGAGTACTGCATATAGATGCTGTAACAGACAACACTAGCTATAGGTTATATAGTATAGTAGGCTGTACACTGCAATCAGGTAGTTTGCATACAGGCAACAACATGCTGAATGTGCAAGATATACCTGCCGGTATCTATCTGCTGGAAATGACTGACATCAATGGCAACAGGCATATCAGCAGGATAGTGAAGGAGTAAAGCAACAGCTGCAAAGCCAATAAGCAGACATCCCGCTTCGTAATAGCTATGGCCTATTTCGTCATGGTCTGTTTACTATATTCAATAAAAGGTATTAGATTCATTATCTAATCTGAAAGATCTATGAATCGGCTACCCCTTTGCAAACTGTCAGTTACACTGGTATTGCTACTGCTTTGCAGTAGTGTATATGCGCAAAGCAATACCATCTGGACCAAACGTGTTACACGTACTATCAATATACAGATACCCAGAGATACACTGAAGCGACATATAAAAGACAAGAGCACTGATACCACTCTTATAGAACTGATCATTAAAGGTTTATATGCAGGGCAGATGAAGGCCTATCAGGGTTCGGACTATACGCTGTCTAGTGTACACTCTTTGCAAGACCTGACGGATATGTTTGAAGGCAAAAGTGATACCATATTCATCATTGACCCTAAGACCGGTAAAGAGCTTAAGAAGGTAACGCGCCGAGATTTCAATCCAGAGGCAATAACCCAATTCCGTATCATGGAAGATTGGGAGTTTAACCCAATGATAGGATGGACAGTAGTACAGATGGTAGCTATAGCACCACTGGTAGATGTATATAATCAGGATGGCAGCTTGCGCGCCCACAAAGCCCTGTTCTGGCTAAAGTATGCTGACGTTGCGTCTATAATAAGCAGATATAATACCATACGTATCAGACAAAACCTGCCGCAGTATGCCTTGCAAAGACTGATATGGAATGACTACTTCCTGCACGAAGGCAAGCCCAACAACCCACCACCTGATGCCAAAGTATACACACAGCGTGCTACCCGCCTACTGAATATACAACTGCCTGAAGATACTGTAACACACCATCTGCAAGATGCAAGTACAGACACAACACTACTAGAGATGCTCATGCGCTCTATGCTCAAAGGTGGCATCTCCACTTATACAGGCAATGATGTAACACTCACAAGTAAACTAACAGATCAGGCAGTACAGGCAATGGTACAAGGCCCATTGGACACAATAGAAGTAGAAGACCCTGTAACCGCTCAGAGGATAATGAAGACATACCGTCGTAATATCAACTATGAATCTGTAGAGCGCTATAGACTTATAGAGGACTGGGCGATGAATAGCAGTATTGGTAGAACAGAGATACAGATAGCAGCTATGGCACCTATGCTGGAGAACGATGCTCAGACAGGCAGACAACAAGCTTTCAGCCCAATGTTCTGGCTAAAGTTCCAAGATCTGCAAGGCGTACTAAACGAATACCAACAAAGCAGGAACAAGATGGGCAGACCTGAGAACACTATAGGCCGCCTGATATGGGATGATTACTTTATCAACGAGACCAAGCCTAAAGTAATGCAGACTAAGTAAACTATGGTTTCAGGTATAAGTAAGCAGATACCTGCACTATGATACCCAATATGTAACCCAGCCATATCTCGCTGGCGGTATGTGCTCTTAGCAACATACGTGCTGTGCCTATAAGCCCTGCTATTACTATGCCCACCAGTAATGGGATCCACATATTGATGGTGTTGTGCATGAGCAGTACTATCATCATACCCAGCATGCCACCTGCACCCGCAGTATGCATACTTACCTTAAAGAATATAGTAACCATGAACACCACTATCACACCCCAGAAACAACCTAAGCTAAGCACGTGTAGTATCAAAGGCACATTTGGTACATTACCCAATACATGATTCACCCAGAAGTAGAATATCATAATGGCCAGCAGAGGTATGATACGATCTTTGGGTGTGTGTAGCTGTATACTCTCTATAAAGCCCAAGGCCTTCATTAACAGTATACTGAATACAGGGA
>Ga0194037_1002592_pt1 | contig 11809 bp, 7 predicted proteins | sample JunL306m_MetaG_FD_148653 | JGI IMG/M metagenome (GOLD analysis project Ga0194037, IMG submission 148653) | Anoxic zone freshwater microbial communities from boreal shield lake in IISD Experimental Lakes Area, Ontario, Canada - Jun2016-L304-6m | ecosystem: Environmental > Aquatic > Freshwater >...
CCTCTATGGCGGCAGCGTCAAACCCGAAAACGTCAAAGGGCTCATGTCTCGCCCGGATATCGACGGCGCCCTTGTCGGCGGGGCCAGCCTCAAGGCGGATTCATTCGCGGCAATCGTGAACTTTTCAAAATAGTTCTTTTCTTTTTGGAATCTTCGTGTTAGAAATTTGAACTTTCACGAATGGAGGTGTTAACCGCATATGATCTATTTACTGATAACGCTCCATATTCTTGTCTCTCTTGCCCTGATCGTCATCGTACTTCTCCAATCAGGAAAGGGAGCGGAAATGGGGGCATCCTTCGGCAGCGGCGGGAGTCAGTCGGTCTTTGGCGCCGGGGGTGGCAACACCTTTATGAGTAAACTAACCACCAGTGCGGCGATCATCTTCATGCTCACCTCGCTCACCTTGGCATACCTTGGCGGGAAGAGCGGTTCCTCATCCATCATGCCGACCAAGAGTCAGGCAGTCAAACCGACCGCAAAACCGGCGCCCGGAGCTCCCGGAGCGCCGACGGGTGGAACAGCGCCCGCGCAGCCGGGTGCGCCATCACCGCAAGGAGCCGTGCCGCCGGCGCAAAAGGGGACCATGCCGGCCGCGCCCGCATCGATGAAGATTACACCATCACCGGCGCCGCTGCCCGTGACCCCCTCACCGCAAAAAAAACCATAACCGGCGCTTGACTTGCCTTCAAGAACATGATAAAAGAAAAAACCTTGCCGAAGTGGTGGAATTGGTAGACACACCATCTTGAGGGGGTGGCGGGCGAATGCTCGTGCGAGTTCGAGTCTCGCCTTCGGCACCAACAGAAAAAAATGCAAATAATGGCGCTACACTAAATGCTACAGAGCGAGCAAACAGTGAGCGCCGTTTTTTTACCTACAAACATACTTAATATCGGGACGTATTATTACATCCACCCTCCAATTAAAATGAATGGAGACCAGTAATAGGGATGTTTCAGATGTAGTACGGCATCAATTTGCGCATTTCGAAGTGCTTGAGCTTTTGATAAAGAGCCGGTTTTCAGTTGACGGTAAAATTCCATGGTCAGCTCGGATGAGGCTTTGTCATCTACTTCCCAAAGAGTCGCCAGTGAGCTTACCGCGCCCGCGTTTATCGCTACCCCCGCAAGTCCAAGTAACGCCATGTCATCACCGACCGCAGTATTGCATGCGCTCAATGTTATCAAATCCAATGGTTCACTCTTGTATTTCGTCGACTTGACCACCTCTCCAAACTGATCTATGGTCAACTGTCCATCCCACATCACAATGAACGATTTATTCACATCACGTGAAAATTCGCCATGCGTCGCCAGATGAATGATTGAATATCTGTTTTTCTCCACTTTGGCTTTCAGGCCGGCAATGCTGAAATCCTTGTTAAGCATCGTTTCACCGCCAAACAATCTCCGGATCTCGGAAATTTCGGATGTGACAAACGGCAAGGCAGGGTAGTCCCGGACTGAGTCGCTGATGCCTCCCGCCAGCACGGTCATTTTATTGTTCTTGGCCTTGGGCGCATCCGTCAACTGCATTCCGAGAGAGGTTGCCACGGCATATCTGTTGATCAAAAAATCAGCGCCGTCGTGAAGCGCGGAAAACGGTATGGTCCTGAGCACGTCATCAGGAATTATCACCAGCGTTTTGATCTTGTTCAGTCGCAGCTCTGGTTCAAGTGGACGCATCAAATTGTCATACAGTTTTTTTGCATGGATTAGATAATCGTCGGTAAGCTCCGTGAGATGTTTGCGAAAGGCATTGACGTCATTGCGTATGGAGTCGGCGGGGGCGGGAACCGTAAACCTCTTGACACCGGTGGGGAGCGTGAGCAGAAGTTCAATGCTATCCGGAAGGCTGATCACATGGATAATCGCGGTATCGCCTGCGAAGGTCTCGGCGCTTTTGCGTTGCTCCGCTCTCTCTCCGAAGCATGAATTTTTGAAATAGTCCCTGATTTCAGCCACCTTCAAATCTTCAAGCGTCCGACGTGCGTCAAGGAGGTAGCGTTCCGACTCTTTTCGATCCCGCGTCGCGGACGATTTTTCCAACAATAACGCGATAAGTCCTTTATAGATCGGTTCAATGGTATCCTTATACGGAACAGACCCGTCACTACAGCCTCGGTACATACTTTGCCGGACGGTCTGAAGATTTGTCATCGCTCGCCGATAGGCGGCCATGGCGCTGTCTGACTCCCCTTTTTGATGAGCAATGCGGCCAAGCTGCCACTCCCAGGTCGCCAGCAGCTCATGCGCATTCGCCTGTTGCGCCGCGAAGAGAGCCCGTCGCGTGTCATGAAGCGCCTCGTCCGAATCGCGCCGTTCCTCACTCAGTTGTCCCAGATAGCCGAGTGCATAGGAGACCGTCCGATGGTCCTTGAGTTGGCCGGCCAGCTCGCTTGCTTCAACAAAGGCATTGCTGGCCCGCATCTGAAAATATGCCGTGCGCTCCGGCGTCACTCCCGCGAGTCGCCGGTATGTTTGTCCGATGGTAAGTATGCCGTCACACGTTTCCTTGCCTGACGCCAGCCCCCGGAACAGCTTGAGCGATGAATCGGCAAGAGTCTCCGCATGACTATACTCTTTCCGTTTTATCTCTACCTCGGCGTAATTGGCCGACACCTGGGCCGCTGTCCCTTTATCTTTTAAATTTTCCGCGATAGACAGAGCTTGCTTGAAAGCGAGCGCCGCGGTATCAAAGTTGTCACGCGAGGCATACAGTATACCCATCTTGTTCAGAACCGAGGCGCGCACGACAGGATCGTCATCTACTTTTGCCGAACGGAGCGCCTCCATCAGATAGGTTTCTTCCGTATTTTCCGGTGATATTGTTGAACTTCGGGTAGTGGCGGCTCCGGCGCCCGGCCGCGTTTCAGGAGCAGAGAGAGACGCCGTAAATAAACTCTTATCCGGCCTTGGAGGGATATCTTCAGAGGCGATCACAAAGCTGCTGCTCTCCTCTTCCTTCAATGCGCACCGCTTCGGGACGAGAGCGTTGGTATCGAGAAAATCGGTCGGCATCTGTACCAGTCCGCTGCTGACGTCGATATCCGGCGCCTTAATCGCCACCGTCCCCTGGACGCCGAATGTGGATGACGCAGTGATGCTGCTTTGTGGCGATTTCAACAACAGATTTGCATTGATTTCGATAGCGCCGCCGTTGCCCCCCTCGGCGTTTGCCTTAATCGTGCTCTCGTCTACCACGATTTTATCGCTCCGGAGCGAGATATTGCCGCCGTTGCCTTTCCCGCCCTTCACCGTGGCGGTAATGCTGCTGTCATGCACATCTATAAGCTTCGCCGGATCAATGGGAATATTATCGATCAGCGGCGGATTAATATAAATATTACCGCCATCGCCGTTGTCGGTCTCGGCGGTGATGGTGGAGCCGTCATTCAGACTCAGCGTTCCCACATTCAACGTGATTGTCCCGGCAACGCCGGTACCAATCTTAGCGCCGCTCGGGATGTCCCTTTCCACGCCGGCGCTGATCATCGCACGATTGGTCAAGGTCAGGAGTGGAGTCTTGATCTCAATGTTCCCGCCGTTACCGGAGCTGTTCTGCTGCAGATCACTGTAAATTCCGGTATTGAAATATTTGCTTGGATTATTCGGTTGTTCTCTGTACCCATCCAGGGAGATTCCCTTCCGCGCCGTGACCGTAATCTGACCCGCATCGCCCGAACCACGGGTGCTGCTGGAGATGGCGGAAGTGCCTTTCATGGTCAAGGTGTCAACATCGACGGTTATGCTTCCAGCCTTGCCTTGGCTTCTTGTCTGGGTACTGACCAGCGCCCTATTGGACATGATCAAATTTGGGGCAACTATCGAAATGCTCCCGCCATGCCCCGTACTTCCCTCCAATGCCGCGGCTTGAATGCCTGAACGCTTTACATTTCCCTTTGCGTCTGAAGAGTAGCCATCCAATGAGATTGAATCCGTCGCGGCGACGGATATCATGCCGCCATTTCCTGAACCATGGGTGTCGCTGACAATGCCCGATGCGCCGTTCAGAGTCAGGGTTCCAACCTGTAATGTGATATTCCCCGCATTGCCCGAACCAAGGGTACTGCTGCTGATGGATGAATTATTGCCCAATAGAGTCAATGACTTAGTGGCAATCCGTATATCACCCGTTGCCATTATCGCCGAGGAAAGGGAACCGCTGAGCCGCATATCCCCGTTAAGTCTAATATCTACTATGCCGCCAACGGCGGAGTATGATGAGATTGCGCCAATGACAAAATTGTCCATCGATAAATTGTTGCCTCGAATATACAGATTACCCGCAGGGTCGGGTCCGAAGTCCATCCAGTAGCTATTACCGCTTAAAGTGATGTTGCCAAGTGACGTAAAGCCATTCATTTTCAGATTGTCAGTATCCATGACCACCTCGCCGCTTGATGCTACACTGGCCAAGTTGACTCGTCTGCCGCTGGTGATCAGCAGTTGATCGCCGGTGCCGGTCACGGTAATATTACCGCCAATGAGTGATAGCGTCTTCCCCTTAGGTACGTCAAGTCCGGCAAGAACATATGCGTAGTTGTTACCTGTGCTCTGGACAGTTATCGGACTCGGTTGCGCGGAGACGAATCCGAAAGCGGAAGGGGGCGAGGCGGTCAGAACAGGCTGCACGGAAATCGACGCATCAAACCTGCCGTCGCTCCCTAGCTTTATGTAGTCGGCGGTACCGGCGTGAAACGAACCTTTGATATCAAGTTTAGCGTTGGGACCGAACGTGATGCCGGCAGGGTTGATAAAAAACAGGTTTGCCCCGGTGATGGTTGACTGGATCGTGCCGTCAATGCTAGACTCGGATCCGCCCGTGACTCGGGAGATGATGTTTTGGACCGAGGCGGGGGCTGATAATGAAAAAGTGGCAGTTTCTCCTTTTATGAGATTGAACTCGCTGAAACTATGGAACAGATTAGCGCCGTAGAGCTTTCCGAGATTGCTGGTAATTGCATATTGAGGGCCTGGCAGTGCGCCTGCCTGCCCCATGGTTCCGTCCATCACGACCCCTGCAATACCTTGGGATACCCATAACTGTACGGCAAGCGCCAGGGCGCATATCAAACAAACTTTTTTCATAGCGTAGCCTCGTTTGTTATGCCTAAGTAATTCCATGTTGCTTTCAAGATGACACTAAACCACCCCTCACCCCGACCCTCTCCCACTGAGGGGAGAGGGAGGATTTTTACGGGCTTTATATGGGTTTAAGGTCGATTGCCTCAGAAATACCGCTGCAATTTCACCACTGCCGTCACGCGCTACGTCCCCTCTCCCCTCGTGGGAGAGGGACAGGGTGAGGGGGCAGGGGTAAACACCCTACATGACCCGCCAACTCAATTGGAAATGTATCCCACGGTCCTGGAGGTCATTGCCTCCGTCCTTGAGAGCTTTCAGTCCATACCCGTAAAACAGATCCAAATTCAATTTTCTGGGCAATTCCCACCTGACCCCCACCCCGGCGCTGTAGATGGTCTCTGTTTCAGGCGCTTCCTTTTTGTTGTTCCAGGCCCCGCCGAAATCGATAAACGGCACGATCATCAACTCTCCGAAACCCTGCTCGCCGGTCAGAGCCGGAACACGGATTTCAACTGAACCATTCACGCCATTGTCCCGGACCAGGAGATCTTTCCGGTAGCCTCGGACGCTGTTCACGCCACCGACGGAAAACTTTTCAAGCGCCAGGAGACCGTCATGGGCCAGTTGCACGTCACCTCTGAAAAAAAGCTGGGAGTTCAATCCTCCTAATTTTTGAATAAATACCATCTGTCCGAGCCAGGAAAAAAATCTACCGTCGGTATCCGAATCACCATGCACCGTCGCTCCCAGAAGCGCCAGCCCCACACTCAAGGTGGAATGCACGGCGAATACCGTGGACGGTGTACGCTGCAACCATTCCTGGGAGAAACGGAGGACACTTTCTCTGCTCCGACCCTCTTCAGCCCCTTCTGAGAACGAGAATCCCCTGTTGAGCAGAGAAGTCTGACTCGCACGGGCTTCCGCCGCGAGCGACAGGGTAAACTCCTTGCTGAATGTTTTGGAGATCGGCTGCCTGACCCTCAGCCCATAACTGTCGGATTCGCTCTTGATGTCAAGGCCCCGGAAGAGTGACTCGGTCACCCTGTTGTCGCCCTTCCGGTAATAAAGTTCGAGGGTGGTATCGTGCGAATTCAAGGGAAGCAGATAACTTGCGTGGTAATCTCTTGCGCCTTCGGTCATGCCGAAGCCCGCGGCCAAGGTATCACCGCGACCCAAAAGATTCCGGTGCGCCAGATTCAGTTCACCTCGATAGGACCCCGTGCTTGGTGATGCGTCGTTGTTGCTGGAGAGCGCAACCAGATAGGGCGATTCCTCTTCAACGGCAACCTTCAACACCCCTTCACCCAAGGCCGCGCCCGGATTCATTTCAGCGTGTATTCTCTTGATCCTGGCATCCTGCTGCAGCAGTTGCAGCGCCTCTTGCAGCTTGCCGATATTGACCGGCCGCTCCGCCGCGTTTTCGAGTCTGCTGGTTATATACTCTTTCCGAAAATGCTTGAGTCCCTCAACCTCAATCCGGGTAAGAGTTCCTTCAATGACCGTCAGGATGATAACGCCGGCAACAACATTCTGGTCAGGGATCAGAACCCCGGAATTCAGATAGCCTTTGTTTACGTAATAGAGCGACAGCTCCTGCCGGAGCTGCTCCAGCTCTTCAACGACCAATTCCCGGTTCTCATACGAAGAGGCGAGCTTGCCCAGATCGCCCGAGGAGAAGACCGTGTTCCCGCTGAACGTGAATCTCTTGACAAAGACCTTGGACATCCGGGAAAGCAGATCCGGCTGTTCAAGCGGCTTGGCGGCATCCGGTTGAGATAGATGCTCCACCGTGGTCGGTTCGGCGCCCGCCGGGACGGAAAACATGAGCAGCACGGCAAGCGCCGACACACTCAAAAGCCTGCTGTATATGGCTATCGATTTCATACTGATCTCTCATCTCTGCAAAATCGTTTTGACCGTCGTTGATTCGGTATGGTAGAGTGCGTACTGAAATAAAAGATTAACATTTCACTGAACAGGGGGGCCTGACCCGGAGGCATCATGCTTGACATGGACATAATCCGTTCTGCCGTCAGTCGATTGGTGGAGGCTGCCAGCGTCCCCAGCAGGGTAATATTGTTCGGCTCATACGCCCGCGAAACAGCGGAAGAAGGTTCAGACCTTGATTTGCTGGTCATTCAGCAAAAAATTGATGACCGTGGCCGGGAGTATCTCCGCTTGAGGGAAGCTCTCGGTCGAGTATCGCCTGGTGTCGGCGTCGATCTAGTGCTGTGTCGGGAAAGCGAATACGTCCGGCGTAGTCAGGTGCCGGGCACTCTACTCTTTGAAGCTCGGCGGGAAGGCAAGGTTCTTCATGACACCATTCGCTGAAGAAGCCGAACGACTGCTGCGCTTGGCGGAACGGGACTATCAGACGTTCTCCATTCTCTCTGCTCATCAAGAAGCTGATCCGGCGCCCATCTGTTCCATGCTCAGCAGTCCGTGGAAAAAGCGCTGAAAGCGGTACTGACCGTACGGCAAATCGTTTTCCGGCGCACCCATGATCTTGAGGAACTCTTCCTGCTCCTGAACGACGCCGGAATGACACCTCCTGTTCCTATCGACAGCTACCGCCGGCTCAATCCTTGCGCCGTCGAATTGCGCTATGACGATCAGATCATGGTCCTCGTTACACGCGAAGAGGCTAACGAGATCGCTTACGATACACTGACATGGGCAAGGTCGCTCCTCTCGGTTGCCTGAACTTTCCGCGTTGAGCATTCGAATCTTACGCCCCTTAGGATGCATTACAGAATAAGTTAAGCAATTATCCGTTCGTGGTGAGCTTGTCGAACCATGAACGGATGCCCTTCGACAAGCTCAGGGCGAACGGAGTTTGTCCATGTTGTTCTGTAATGCATCCTTACCCTTCTGAATTAACTACCATTACCTGATTATCACATTCTCGACTATCACCGCCCCCTTGCCGACGGTAACGGTCCCCTTGACCGAAGTCCAATCGGCGACCTTCGTATGACCGCAATCCCGTCCCCCCTTGAGCGTCACCATTACCTCCCGATCCAGAGTCAGGTTCCCGGTAAACTCCTCGGCATGGGCCGTGATCTCCGCGCCTTCTCCGGCGGCTTGGTAAGCGGCGAGCAGGGTTGGGTACGGCGTTCCGTTCAGCCACACCGGAAGGAGCGGTGTAAAGGTGGCGGTTATCGCCGTTTACCCGCCATAGTGAAGCCCCACAGAAAACGTTACTGAATCGCGATATTATTGACCACCACTTGTCCCTGACGCACGATAACCTCGCCCAGAATGGTTGTGACTCCAGTGCCGCCGCAGGAAAATGCCCTGTCACAGCCACCGTGCAGATAAACGGTAGCATTTTGATCAAGGGTCAGATTTTCGGCAAATTCTCGCGCCATGGTCTTGATGGTGAACGTATCGCAACTCCGAACAGCGGCATAGGCATTTGCGATTGAGTCGAAGTCGGATTGAGCAGACTCGCAAACACGTCTCACCGGCGGCATGTCACGGAACGTGGCGCTGACGTCCGTCGCGTCGGGATTCAGTGTTATCTTACAGCTAAGGCTGTTGCCGTCGCAGGCGCCGCCCCAGACAGAGAGCGTGGCTAAAGACGAGGGAACCGCTGTCAGGATCACGCCGGCTCCGGTATAGTAGGTGGCGCTGCAATCTTGGCCGGTCCCCGCGCAGGCGATATCCTTGGGGACGCCAATGGTGTCGTCCGTGGTAACGCTGTTCACCGTGCCGCTGCCGGTGACCTTGACAGTGAGCGTGGCTGGTTTTGGTTGGAGACGAATCGGAACATAGGTATCCACTGTATCGAGGTTGGTGCAAATCAATTTTGGTTCGTACCCAGGCGCGGTGATGGATATGCACCTATCTGACGTGGGCTCCGTCGCGGGCGGCACCGGGATCTGATATAACCCGTCGTCTCTGGGTGGTACCTGTTTATTCTCCTGCCCTTTATCGATTATTATCGTAGCCGATGATATTGCTATGCTGTTCACATTGCTCTGAATGTCGAAAACAATGTCGCGATCCTCGCCATTGGTAAAATCCGTTCTAAAGCTGGAGGATGCGCTGGTACTGTATGCGCCGTATTGGTCGATGGCCTTGATGCGCCAGTAATATGTGGTGAGGTCGGCCAGTTTCACAGATGTAGGGAGGTCGTCCGGTTCCCCATTGGTAACGTACGTTGCCGTTTCCTTGATATTTTCCTGAGTATGCATGATGTTTGCAAAGGTACTGTCGGTAGCGATCTCCAGAGTATAGGTGATCGGATCGTCGTCCAGATCGCCGGCCTTGCCCCATGAAAAGATAATCGTGCTTTTTGGGGTACTTGCATCTTCCGGTGAGGTCAAGATTACCTCTGTCGGCGCGTGATTGCCACTTTTGTTTTTATAGACGACACTGCGCTTCATCTGTGAGATGATCTGGGTTTTGTCATCCTGGGTATTGCCATCGTGGAGAACATAGCTGGTAAAATAAAAGATTTCGTACATACCGGCGATATTAAAGTCACTGTGGTCAACAGATATCTCCCACCGACCTTCGACGCCGTTCCATTTCATCAGTTGCTTTGTCAGGCCCAAATCCAACTGAAACGTTGACTTCCCAGGCGTCAGGATCATGTCCGGTGGTCGCACCTCAGCCCAGGCGCTGATTGCGGCGCTACCATCGCCGTCCGTTTTCAACCATAACACGGGATTAACCGTGTTATCATCAGCCAGAAAAAGTGTCGGAGTAACGTCTGTAATATCAATCCCTGGTGGAGGGTTAATAAGAGTTTCACCTTCCCCGAGATAGATGTCCTTTGCCGTCGTGCCGTCTCCGTCAATCCTGGAAATGATGTTGGATCCGGTGCCTTTGCCATCGTCATCCAGTAGGGGATGCTGTACGGCCCCATCGCCTGCCAGACCACTGCCGTTATTACTTCCCCCCTTGCGCGTGTAAGTACGGATGGTTTGCGCTGCCGTAATAAATGATTCCGCCAGATTGTGTCCGCTTTTCAATTCGGTGAAGAGTGTATCCAGGAAATATTCACCACTACGAATATTGTCAGATTCCTGAGGTCCTCTGTATGATACCTCTTCAGCCGCCGCGCTGGTTATTATCACTCTGCCGGTTTTGGAGAGTTTTGGAATAAAGCTGCCGGAATAGCAGGAACCATTGATGATTATGCGCTTTTCCGCCAAAGCCGCCAAGGCTGAGGGAATTGATTTCGATTTCAATTCCAATTTGGTTTGCAGTGACACCAGCCATGTATTCAGTGCATCAGGTGTGATGGTCTCATTGTTGATAATGAAATGCCCGCTAGAACCATGGTCAATAAGAATAATATAGAGCGGAGCGGCGCTGTCGCTTAATTGGCCAAAGGCTGTTTCTATAATGGCTTTCTCGATGGCGTCAATTGAGGGAGTGCCGTCAACCTTAACCCCGGCGTCCGTTGCCTGCTTGGTTGTCTGGTAGCTGAAATACTGGATGTCATCATCACTGAAGTTCCTTGCTTTCAATATCTGATAAATTTTGTTGGCGGTTTTGTTATGCGACTCAAGACCTTCGCCACTGGGGATCTTACCTTCAACCAGAATGGCATAGCCTGCCTTTTTTCTAACAATGATACTCTGCTCTTCCGAGAAAGATTCCTTCAGTGTTTTAGAATCTGTAAAATGGGCTTGTATCGAATATGTCCCTTTCTGGGTAAATCCAGATATATTTACGTCACTATTGAAATGGCCTGCTGAATCGTATATCGTTATGTTTCGTGTTATCGTACTTTTATCAGGAGCAGTGACTATTATATCAATATTAAGCGATTTGATATCTTCATGATTATCCGAATTAGGCGTAACCTTGCCGCTTACGTCTATCGTTCCATATAACCAGATTTCGGGTTTTGAGACAACCAAGTAGGTCGTTGTCTGTACCTGTACGTTCCATTGCGCATACAGCGTCACGTTGTCCGTAATGGTGAAGGTGTCGCTTGTCTGATAGCTCGTCCCGCTGCCGTCGGCCTTGGTATTCCAGTCCACAAAGGTACAGTCGGTCTTGGTCAGGGTACCGGGACCTAAAACGGTGACTGTGGCGCCTGAAGAATAATTGTTGTTGTCGAGCGGCGGCGTACCCGCGCCGCCGTTGCTGTTGTAGGTGACGACGGGCAAAACGATGGTCCCCACGGCAAAGCTCCAGGAGGTGTCTGCCTCCGGGCGCAGTCCGAGGCTGCTCACCACGCCGGTGTTCACACTGGCGCGATACGTCACCCCCTGTGCGAGCGGCGCGGACGGCGTATAGGTGGCGGTCAGCGTGACCGGGTTGTAACTCACCGCGCCCGGAACGGCGCTTTCATAAACCGACAAGGGGGAAGAGAAGAAAGGATAGGCCCCCCAGCCGACCAGAGTGCCATCGTTTTTCAATGCTACCGAGTAATTTGTTCCGGCGCTGATCGCTTTCACCCCGGACAGTCCCGCCGGAACCGTGGTGGTCTTGCCATAAGAGTTAAGCCCCCAGGCCACCACCGTACCGTCACTCTTCAACGCCACCGTGTGATAATACCCGGCGGCGATAGTCGTCACCCCGGTCAATCCCGCCGGAACCGTGGTCCTGCCATCAGAATTACTCCCCCAGGCCACCACCGTGCCGTCACCCTTCAACGCCACCGTGTGCTCCACCCCGGCGGCAATAGCCGTCACCCCGGTCAGTCCCGCCGGAACCGTGGTCTGACCATAAGAGTTATCCCCCCAGGCCACCAC
>Ga0194037_1002594_pt1 | contig 11804 bp, 11 predicted proteins | sample JunL306m_MetaG_FD_148653 | JGI IMG/M metagenome (GOLD analysis project Ga0194037, IMG submission 148653) | Anoxic zone freshwater microbial communities from boreal shield lake in IISD Experimental Lakes Area, Ontario, Canada - Jun2016-L304-6m | ecosystem: Environmental > Aquatic > Freshwater >...
CAATAGTCGCTACAAGCTGAATGCCGGTTGGGTTGTCCTTCCCAATGACGGCTATATATATTTGTTGCTCTCCTGTTTCTAGTGCGGTTAGAAAACCACGAGCATAGGCTACAGCCTTATGTTTTTTAAGAATGTAGCGATAGAGTTCACCTTCGCTTTCTCTATCTAGATCTAGCTTATCTAGATAGAAGGCATATTGGTCTCCATTTTCATTTACTAAAGTGAAAACCTTTGGAACAAATCCACCACTTTTTATGAGATTTGCGTAGAGGATTGGCATCTCAGCCGTAAGCGTTAAGCCAAATTTATTCATGTGATTATTTAGATGATGGTTGGTAGCCAATACGATTGCCGCTGTTATCGTAAATATTAGTTACGCCTGCTGGCGATTGTGTTTGATAACCAATACGATTCCCGCTGTTGTCGTATACGCCATTGGTAGAGTTGTAGTTGTTGGGACTGTTTTGCCAATTATTCGGGCTGTTATTAAAGTTGTTTGAGCTGTTGTTGAAGTTGTTGGGGCTATTGTTAAAGTTGTTAGGCGATGTTTCCCAACTATTAGCCTGTGCGAAAGCGCTCGTAGAGCAAATCAGCAAAACAAAGATTAGATTTAGTTTCATTGGATCCCCGCAATCTTTAAAAGTACTTATAAATTACAGTCTAATCTAGTAAAGTTAATCTTATGAGCAAAAATCGCAGTCTTGGAGATGTTGAGTACGCCGGCAAGGTTTTGGGCATGGCTACCTTTAAAGAACATCAAAGAATTCAAGACCTTATTAAGAATGGTCAATTGATGCCTGCCTCTGAGCTGGCTAAATCTAAAGAGGCTGAGGCTAAGAGGGCAGAGGAATTTACTCGCTCTGTAGAAGATGAGCAATCGCATCAAAAGAGCCATCGGATTCCTGCAAAGAATCCTAAAGAAATTAATCCTATTTATACGCGTGAGCCCTTTGAGAGTTAGCTTATTTAAGGTAAAAGTAAATTTAATAGGCCGAAAGTAGCGTATCCGAATGCCAGCATAGTTGACACATCGATGACGATGTCGATCCAAAACTGACTGCTTATGTAGTATGCGACTTTAAATCGCTTTGTTTCTTGGAAATCAGGATCGACCTCTTCGCCGTAATAACAGCACCACATAATGATTTTATTAAGCGAGGCTAGAAATACCTGAAGAATTACGCCGGCTAAGAATGCCATTGCAAAGCATTTGATACTTGGCTTGTCGAGAAGATTAGCTGTAATTTTTTCATTGGTAAGAATTAGAGCTGGTGCACCGATTCCGTAGGCCACCAACCAAGTGCGCAATATCTTTGCGTATTCGATGTATGTATCGAAGTGTTTTAGGTCTATTGGTTTTTTCGTATTTTGTGTCATACCCATGTCCTGTCATTGATAGAATACTTTGATACTACCTTGTAACAGTTTCCAAAATATCAACACCCGTTGACGGCATGCCAACACTTTTATTGATAGATTAATTGCTTCTCAAGCGGAGGCAATCATGAAGGTCAATTTAATTAGTAGTTGGGAGGGTGCAAGCCAAGATGAGCGGTATGCAATTGAAACTGAGTGCTTGGAGTTGCTCGGCTTTGTCGCGGCAAAAGAGGATGATCCGAAGCCGTTATGCGAGATGTACGGCCTAGACATTGAATTAAATGCTGTTTTTACACAACAGAAGGCCGAAGCAAAATAACTAGGAAGTTTTGTGGAGATTTGTGAAAGAGTGTGAGTACTACAAGAAGTACTACAAATCTTTTTGAAGAAGGTTGTCTATCGGATTAACTGACAGACAACCTTTATACAGCTTGGTGGGTCGGGCGAGATTCGAACTCGCGACCAACGGATTAAAAGTCCGCTGCTCTACCGACTGAGCTACCGACCCGGTAAAACAAAGATTATAGCAAGAAGTTTATGGCTATTCCTGGGGTCTGGGCGGTTTGCCCGTAAGCCCTTGTACTTACAAGTAGCTTATGAGTTTACCCGTCTTGCAACTGGAGGATTTTTGGAAAAATACTCCTTAATTCCTCTCAAAATAGCTTCTGCAATTCGGTCCTGATAGCCATCATCATTCAATCTAGCTTCTTCTTGAGGGTTGCTGATAAAAGCAGTTTCTACCAGGATCGAAGGGATGTCTGGAGCCTTCAGAACGGCAAAGCTGGCTTGTTCAACCTTTCCCTTGTGCAGGGGTGCAAAGCCGCCAATTTGCTTGAGAATGGAGTTCCCAACTTGAAGTGAGTCCTTAATCTGGGCTGTAGTCGACATATCGAGTAGCAGATTGGCTACCTGTCGATCTTGTGTCTTGATATTGATCCCACCAATGAGATCGGAAGCATTTTCTTTATTGGCCATCCACCGCGCCATCGAGCTACTGGCACCCATTTGCGAGAGGGCAAACACAGAGGCGCCTTTAGCCCTTGGCTCAATAAATGCATCTGCATGAATAGAAATAAATAAGTCTGCTTCAACACGCCTCGCTTTTTGTACTCTTACATGTAAGGGCACAAAGTAATCGCCATCTCTGGTGAGGTAGGGGCGCATATACACTTCGCCCTCGATCTTCTCTTTGAGTCGCTTAGCAATTGAGAGGACGACATTCTTCTCTTTAGAGCCTAGAGCACCAATGGCGCCTGGGTCTTCACCCCCATGACCAGGATCGATCGCAATCGTAATCAAGCGCTTGTATTTAGCAGGCGCAGGAGTATCTTTGATTTCTGGGATGGCTTGGGCTACTGGAGTTTTGGGCGCATCCTTTTCTTTCTTGGTTGCAAACTGCGCAATTAAATCAACCTCTTCATTGGATTTTGTCAGGGCACTTTCTTTTTTCGCGCTACTTTTCACCAACTCCATCAAAGGATCTGGTGGGGTAGTAGGGTAAAGATCAAATACCATACGGTAGTTATATTCACCAACGGGCTCAAGCGTAAACAGTTGTGGCTTGATCGGCTCTTTTAAATCAAAGACCAAACGCACAATCCCTGGCTGAAATTGCCCAACCCGAATTTGCGATACGTAAGGATCATTTGGTTTTACCTTGGCCACTAAATCTTTTAACGTGGGATTGAGTTCTAAACCTTGGACATCCACTACTAAGCGATCTGGATTGGTGAGGATCTGCTGTGTAATGGGTAATGGGGTATCGGACTCTAAGGTGATGCGGGTGTAATCCTCGGAGGGCCAAATACGCACCCCTAATATCTTGGCACCCCAAGCAATATCGACCTCACTGAGCAGTAAAGCAAAACTCAAGAACTTCGCTGAAGTCTGAAGATGTCTTCTTCTAGAGAGATTGACTTTCTGACTACTCATGAATCAACTTGAATGACTTCTACTATTTTTTTGCCTTGCTCAGACAAGGCATTGATTGCAATAGTGCGATCATTTTCTTCTGCACCTGCAGTCAGTTGAATCTGAATATCAAATGCAGGAAGAGTACCTTCAGCTTTTTCTGGCCACTCGATTAAACAAAATCCCGGCACATCAAAGTGTTCTACAAAACCGGCTTCTTGCCATTCAAGTGGATCGCGCATTCTATAAAGATCGAAGTGATGGGCTGTGTAAGCATGTTGATTACTATGTAATAGATAGGGTTCACATAAAGTATAGGTTGGACTCTTCACTTTCCCCCCGTAACCAAGGCTCTGAATTAAATGTCTGGCAAAGGTCGTTTTGCCAGCACCGAGATCCCCCTCAAGAGAGATATTGAAGTGGACTCCTCGCTCTTGCCCTATGAATCGCTCAATACTGGCAGCAAGACGCTTGGCTAAGGATGCCGTTTCTGCTTCCTGCCTACAATGTTGCTTAAGCGATGCTTTTGGAGATGCCTGAGGCGTCTGATTTCTGGTCATTGCCCTAGTTTATTCAATTATTGCGCTACATTCGGTATTGCTTATGTCTTTATCTACTCCTTCACCTAATAATGCGACCGCCCTAGATCAGTCAGAGCTGCGTGCTTGGCTTGGGAAGCAGGCTACCTTATTGGGATTTGATGGTTTACGGATTACGGATACCCATCTCGGTCCTGCTAGCGAGCGCTTGCAAGAATGGCTTGCTGAAGGACGTCATGGTCATATGGAATACATGCAACGCCATGCAGAATTGCGCTCCAACCCCCAGTTATTAGTCCCGGGAACTATCAGAGTCCTTTGTGTCTCGATGAACTATCTTTCTCCTGATAGTGATTTTGATGCTGAATGGCAGCGCCTAGAAGATCCATCTCAAGCAGTGGTTTCTCTGTATGCCCGCGGGCGTGATTATCACAAAGTACTCCGTAACCGGCTGCAAGAATTTGCCAAAGCGATTGAAGAAAAAATTGGCGCTTTTGGTTTCCGCGTCTTTACAGATTCAGCACCCCTAATGGAAGTGGAGTTAGCGCGTAAAGCAGGATTGGGGTGGCGTGGCAAACATACCCTCTTACTGAATCGAGAATCTGGCTCGACCTTTTTCTTGGGTGAGATTTTGGTAGATGTGCCATTACCGCTTGATTACGAGGAAGCAGAACATTGTGGTACTTGTCAGTCCTGCATTGATATTTGTCCAACAAAGGCAATCACTGCACCTTATCAATTAGATGCGCGCCGTTGTATTTCTTATCTGACGATAGAAAACCCAGCAGCGATTCCCGTGGAGTTTAGAAGTGCAATGGGTAATCGTGTGTATGGCTGTGACGACTGTCAGTTAATCTGTCCCTGGAATAAATTTGCTCAGCGCACCCAACTGCCAGACTTTGCACAACGCCACGGCTTGGGGCAGGCGAGTCTGTTACATCTATGGTCTTGGACTGAGGCAGAGTTCGAGCGGCGCCATGAGGGAAGCGCGATTCGTCGGATTGGGTATAGTCGTTGGCGCCGAAATTTAGCAGTCGCCATGGGTAATGCGCTTGCAAGCCCTAACGCCAGCAAAGTAGTTAAGGAAGAAATTCACCAAGCATTGACTGAGGGACTGATTGATGCTGACGCTTTAGTAGCAGAGCACATTGAGTGGGCTCTAAACGCTTACAATTGATTCATGTCATCCAATGAGCAACCTTATATTGACCCTAGCGAGATAGCGCTAGAGGAGTCAGCAGCGCAACGCTTTCAGAGTCGCAGTGATGCATTTTGGTCGGGTATTCGGGATGCCGCTGGCGCCCCAGCGATGGTGCTCTTTGCAGGTATGGTGGGTTTTGGAGCAATGGGTAAGACTAATGGCTTTGATATTTGGTTCACTACCTTCACCTCCTTCTTCATGTTTGCTTTGCCAGGTCAGGTCGTCTTACTAGAGATGGCGATTACGGGTTCATCAGTTTTAGCTATTGCCTTAGCAGTGACCTTGACCTCAACTCGCTTCATCACCATGACGGTGACACTTTTTCCGCAGTTTCACCATAAAGATCGCAATCGAAGTTTGTATGCTTCAGTGCATCTATTGGCGATGACCGCCTGGGCCATCTCGATGCGCGAGTTTCATGCGATTGAGACTAAGCATCGCTTAAGTTACTTTGTTGGATTGGGATTACTCTGTTGGTTAATCTCAGTCCCCGGAACAATCTTAGGTTACTTCTTAGCAGGTATGGTGCCAGCACCGGTGACTTTAGGTCTCGTCTTTATTAATCCCTTATTCTTCTTACTCACCTTTACTGAGGTGAAGCCTTGGATTAATCGCATTGCAATCTTTTTAGGTTGTATCTTTGGCCCGATTTTCTTTATCGTCGATCGCGATACTAGCTTGCTTACAGCAGGTCTTGTAGCAGGAACAATGGCTTACTTTATTGATCGCAAGTTCTTGCGTAAGAAAGCCGGGGTGATCGGTTGATGAATGCAATGGATACCATGGCTAATGCACTCTCTGGTTGGGGTTTATGGATTGCTTTGCTTGGCGCTTGCCTAGGCACCTATTTCTGCCGTGCCATTGGCGTGTTTCTCTCACAGAGCATTAATCAAGATAGCGAAATCTTTCGTTGGTTAGCAGCAGTGACTTATGCGATGGTTGCCGCTTTAACCGTGCGCCTGATCGTCATGCCTCTCGGTTTAATGGCGACAGTGCCACTGTGGATACGCATTCTGGTTTGCGCCTTAGCTATTGGTGTGATGGTGTCCAAACCCACTAGGCGTTTGGTTCCTGCTTTACTGACAGGAACCCTGCTAATGGTAGGTTACGGCGTCATTCGCTAATGTAAGGCGATAAAAATCTGTTGAGCTGCATTCTCTAAAGATGTGCTGCCAGGATTCTGGCGATATGCACCGCTTCTCTTTGCGTGCCATCAGCAATCTGATGACGGCAACTCGTTCCATCAGCCACTACCCAACTATTGGGCGACTTACGAATACTGGGTAACAGACTGACTTCAGCCATCTGCTTGGAGACTTCAATATGTTCTGCCTCATAACCAAAACTACCTGCCATACCGCAGCAAGAAGATTCAATCAGTTTTGGATCTGCTTTTGGAATGAGTTTGAGTAATTCCATTGCGGGAGTAACTGCAGCAAAGGACTTCTGATGGCAGTGACCATGAAAGAGTACTGGCTTACTCGCTTCTTTGAGCTTGAGCTTCAGTGTTCCAGCTTTTGCTTCGCTAGCCAAAAACTCTTCCAAGAGTTGCGCTTGCTTAGAAACCGTGATTGCGCGCTCCCCAAAACCCATGACTAAGGCTTCATCTTTCAAAGTAAAGAGGCATGAAGGCTCTAAACCAATGATGGGGATATTCTGCTCAGCATAGAGCGCGAGGTGATCGACTAATTCACTCAGAGTTTCTTTGGCTTTATCCACCATACCGGCGGCAAGATAGGTTCTGCCACAGCAAAACTCTTTTGAGCAAGTGTTGCCAGTTTTATCTGCTTGTTTTTCTTTTTTGGGCTGACCCTTATTTGGAATATGAACACGATAGCCAGCAGCTTTGAGCACTTTTAGAGCAGCAATGAGATTCTCATTTTCAAAATAGGCATTGAAGGTATCAGCTAACAGTACCACTCCTTTACCATTGGCATCCTGCGCTAACTGATCTGGTGTGAACTGATAGTTTTGCGCTATCTTCTGATTCCAGAAAGTCTTACTCTTCCAAACTGGCAAACTTCTCTGAGCCGAGATACCCATGATCCATTCTTGTAACTTGGCTACTGGTGCGATGTGATTCCGCAAATTGAGTAAGGCTGGCAAGAGCGTAGTATTGCTAATGATCGCAGCGTATTTTGGTAAGTAAGCTACCGCTAGATCTCTTAAGGAATGACCGACTCGCTTCTTGTAAGCCGATAAGAACTCAATCTTCATCTTAGCCATATCCACGCCGGTAGGGCACTCACGACGGCAGGCTTTGCAACTGACGCAAAGCTCCATCACTTCTTTAATGGCATCACTAGCTAGTGGGGATGAGTTGATCGTTGAACCACTCTTGATATCCAGTTGATTTGACAGTGCTAGGCGTAAGGTGTTTGCTCGGCCTCTGGTGAGGTGTTTCTCGTCCCGGGTAACTCGATAACTAGGACACATCACTTCAGCATCAAACTTGCGGCAGTGACCATTGTTATTACACATCTCTACGGCTTTGGCTAAGCCCATTGCTGGATCGCCACCAGTGCCTGGCGCAGTGGTTTCTTCAGTGACAGGATTGTTTTGGACATTCCAAGCAGACCAATCTAATGCGGGTTGCAATGGGATGACTTTGTAATTTGGCGGAAATCTAAAATTGGTAGAGTCATCCATTTTGGGTGGATTGACAATCTTGCCGGGATTAAACAATCCCTTGGGATCAAAAGCAGACTTGATTTCTGCGAGGGCTTCAGTGATCTTGGGGCCAAATTGCCAAGAGATCCACTCACCACGGCATAAACCATCGCCATGCTCACCGCTGTAAGCTCCTTTGTATTTTCTTACCAATGCAGAAGCCTCTTCAGCAACAGCGCGCATCTTTTGCGCTCCATCTCTGCGCATATCCAGAATAGGGCGGACGTGTAAGGTACCTACTGAGGCATGGGCATACCAAGTGCCACGAGAGCCATATTTAGAAAATACATCCGTTAATGCTTGGGTATAGTCAGCCAAACTCTCTAAGGGAACGGCGCAGTCTTCAATAAAGCTTACTGGCTTACCGTCACCTTTCAGGCTCATCATAATGTTCAAGCCTGCTTTACGCACTTCCCATAAATTCTTTTGAGGGGATGCATCAGACATAGTGACTACCGATCCTGGTAAACCCAAGTCACTCATGAGTTCTTGCAATGCCTTGAGTTTATCGAGCAGGGGCGCATGCGCCTCACCAGAAAACTCGACCAAGAGAATCGCCTCCGGGGTTTGAGCAGTGTGATCGATTAATGCGGTTTCAATGGTTTTCTGAAAGCTCGGATTACTACGTGCCAAATCAATCATGGTGCGATCTACTAGCTCAACTGCAGTAGGACCTAGTTTCACAATATGTTGGGCGCTATCCATTGCCTTATAAAAACTCGCAAAGTTCACGATGCCTAGTACCTTGTGCTGTGGCAATGGCGCTAATTTGAGTTTGAGCGATTTGAAATAGGCCAGGGTACCTTCACTGCCAACGAGTAGATGGGACAGATTGACGCTACCATCTTGTGTGTATGGCAATTCGCTTTGAGGATGGAAGATATCGAGGTTGTAACCCGCTACGCGTCTTAATACTTTTGGAAATTTCGCTTCGATCTCAGGTTGCAATGTATTAGCCAAGCCTTTCACAAAATCACCAAGCTCTTTGGCAACCCCAGAACTATTTGCGTAATTGCCAAATTGGGCAACTCTGCCATCCGCAAGCCATGCATCTATTCCGAGTACGTTGTGCACCATATTGCCGTAAGCAATCGAGCGGCTGCCGCAAGAATTATTGCCGGCCATGCCACCAATCGTTGCTTGTCCAGCAGTAGAGACATCCACTGGATACCAAAGACCATGTTGTTTGAGTGAGCCGTTGAGGTGATCCAGCACCATGCCAGGTTCCACTTCAACATAGCCTTTGTCTAAGTTGAGATCAAGGAGATTTCGAAAGTATTTAGTGTTGTCGATCACTAGGGCTGCGCCAGTAGTTTGGCCGCACTGACTAGTGCCACCGCCTCGAGGCAATACTGGCACGCCAAGTTCTGCTGCAATCTGTAGAGCACTGGCAATATCTTGCGCTGTCTTAGGTACAAAGACTGCCACTGGCATGGCTTGATAGATAGAAGCATCGGTAGCATAGCGACCACGGCTAGCGCTATCAGTCATCACTTCGCCAGAGGTTTCTTGGCGCAGGCGTTTGGCTAATTGCGCCCGATCCATCATCAGTTCTTTGAGATCAAGGGGTTTATTCATTTAGCTGTCTCTACTTCTAAAGCTTCAGCTTTGAGTAATTGCACCACCACATCGCGTTTATTTCTGACGTGCTGAATCATGATCTTGCGCATACGCACGCTATCTCGGGTCTTAAGGGCATCGAGCATCTCTTGGTGTTCTTCAACCGCCTTTTCCCATTTCACACCATCTTGATTAGATCTAAAGCGCAAAGCTTCAATACGGGCATTCACTTGGGAGAAGAGTTGGGTGAGTACGGGATTGTTTGCTGCTTGATTGATCAGATGATGAATGCGTAGATTCAGCTTGTAATAGCTAGATAAATCCCGACGCGCATACGAAGCCATCATTTCATATTGAAGGGCTTCTAATTCAGAGAGGGTGGTATTAGTAATATTGTTTGCTGCTAATTCACCCGAGAATCCTTCTAAATCGGCGATGACATCAAACGTGTGAATTACATCTTCCAGACTGAGTTGAAGCGCAATCGCACCGCGGTTCGTGATTAATTCAACCAAGCCATCTGCAGCTAGTCGACGGATCGCTTCGCGAATTGGGGTGCGAGAAACATGGAGGCTTTCAGCAAGCTCGCGTTCATTGAGCTTGCTACCGGGTGCAATCTTGCCTTCAACCAAAAGCAGTCTGAGCTTTTGGAAAATGGCTTCATGCAAATTCTGCGAATTGGGCTGTTCAATCACCGTCATGCTTCAACCCCCTAGTTTCTCTATTTGTATACAAAAATACCAATAAGCCATCATAAAGCATAAATATCGTCTTTAAACACTAAATAAAGCCTATATTTTCATATTTATAGAAAATAATTTGTATGCAAAATGGATAAATCCTCGAAATTGTCATACACTAGGGGCATTATTCAACCTAAAACCAGTGAGACTAAAGATGCTGAAACTTGATAACCACCTGTCTGGACGCCATTTCTTACATATTCCCGGACCAAGCCCAGTTCCTTCACGCATTCTGCGTGCTATCAGTTATCAAACCATTGACCACCGCGGTCCTGAGTTTGGTGAGTTTGGCTTGAAGGTATTAGAGGGCATCAAAAAGATTTTTAAGACTCAGCATCCAGTCATGATTTATTCCGCTTCTGGAACGGGTTCATGGGAAGGCGCCTTAGTCAACGTGCTCAATCCTGGTGATAAGGTCATTTTTTACGAGACCGGCCAGTTTGCAAACTTATGGCGTGCGCTTGCAGCCAAAATTGGTTTACAGGCTGAGGTGATTGGTAAGGTTGGTAAGGACACATGGCGTTGGGGTGTAGATGCCTCAGTCATTGAAGAACGTTTGCGTAAAGATACTCAACACGAAATCAAAGCAGTGTGCGTAGTGCACAACGAAACATCGACTGGCATGACATCAAACATTGCTGCCGTTCGAAAGGCAATTGATGCTGCCAAACATCCCGCATTACTTATCGTAGACAGTGTGTCTGGCTTGGGTTCGGCGGACTATCGCCATGATGAGTGGGGCGTTGATGTGACGGTTTCAGGATCGCAAAAAGGCTTGATGTTGCCACCAGGTATTGGCTTTAATGCCCTCTCACCAAAAGCAATCGAAGCGAGCAAGCACAGCAAGATTCCTAAATCGTATTTAGCATGGGACGAAATTCTGGAATCGAATAAAACAGGCTATTGGCCAACTACTCCAAGCACCAATTTGATGTATGGCTTGCACGAAGCAATTGATATGATGACGGCCGAAGGTTTAGACACGATTTTTGCTCGGCACCAACGTTTGGCTGAAGCATGTCGGCGTGCAGTTGCAGCCTGGGGTCTTGAGAACCAGTGCCAAGATGCCACTGCGTATTCTCCAGTCTTAACTGCTGCAGTAGTTCCTGAAGGAATGGATGCTGATGTCTTGCGCAAGCATGCCTTAGAGAAGTTCAATCTTTCTTTGGGGACTGGACTTGGTAAGCTGAAAGGCAAGATTTTCCGTATCGGCCATTTGGGCGACTGCAATGAGCTAAGTCTGATGGCAGCGCTCAGCGGGGCGGAAATGAGTCTGGGAGCGATGGGTTACAAGCCTAAAGAAAGCGGCGTTGTGGCAGCCCAAGAGTTCCTGAAGTAATCAGAAACGGCATTGAAGGTGGGTGGAGCAGGGTTCCCAAGGGTCAACCGGGCTACACCCCTTATAATTCAAGTACTTATCTAGAAGTGCATTGACTAGATACACCATATTCGAGACAGAAAGATTAAACATGTTTGCTACTAAACCGTATTTAACTCAGGCTAATGTTCAACAGATTTTGACTGCAGCAGATAAGCATGCTGCTGAAAATAATTGGGCAGTCACGATCGCGGTTTGCGATGACGGCGGTCATATGCTGGGTTTAATTCGTCGTGATGGTTGTGCACCTGTGTCTGCTTATATCGCTCAGGAAAAAGCGCGTACTGCAGCAATGGGTAAACGTGAGAGTCGCGTTTACGAAGAGATTATTAATAACGGCCGTACTTCCTTTTTGTCTGTTCCACATATTTCGGGCATGTTAGAGGGTGGGGTCCATATCGAGGTAAATGGTTTTACCATCGGCG